>Ga0180009_10000140_pt1 | contig 113098 bp, 92 predicted proteins | sample OS_PC_MetaG_FD_123537 | JGI IMG/M metagenome (GOLD analysis project Ga0180009, IMG submission 123537) | Groundwater microbial communities from the Aspo Hard Rock Laboratory (HRL) deep subsurface site, Sweden - OS_PC_MetaG | ecosystem: Environmental > Aquatic > Deep subsurface > Groundwater... | reverse complement strand
GCCAGACCATTGCCGTCCGTGGTCCGCACAGCACGCCAGGTCAGCGTGCCGTCAGACGCCTTTTCGTAGGCGTGCACCTCCTGGCCGCTCAGCCAGGTATCGCGGACATGATCAATCAGACGAACCGTGAGATTAGGTGTGGCAGCCAGGGCCTGTTGCATGGTGAACAGGCCCAACAGTGCCAGCGACAAAAACAGAAAAATCTTTCGAAAAAACATGTGACCCCCACTCTATTCGTGTGTCTTTATCAGCCTCAAAGACACGCCGCCTAACCCTGCTATCAGAATTCACTAAGCTGGATCAGTTTTTAGTTATCGGCGCAAGCAAATGGAAGTTTAGGGCGAGCTAATATACTTATATTTATTTTGCAACAAAGAGCTTTTGCCTCCGAAAATAACTGGGGGTGTGGCGATGAGACCACCAGGGGCAGCCACACAGCATGAGACTTAAGCAGTAGCGCTGATGCTTCAACCGCGCTGTCGGGTAGGGCAACGGCCAATGTGGACAATTAAAGTGTTGATTCAATAAGAGGCCAGGGGGCTGGTCTGCAAAACTAATGACAGCCAGGTCTGAAAAACAGGACAATTCCGCTTTCCGTAATTGTTGCGAGCCCAGGAACATGACCAAAAAAGCCCTAATAACCGGCGTCACTGGCCAGGACGGCGCCTACCTTGCCGAGTTTTTGCTGGAGAAGGGCTACGAAGTCCACGGCATCAAGCGCCGCACTTCCTTGTTCAACACCGACCGCATCGACCACCTGTACGAAGGCCCCGAAGTCACCCAGCGCAAATTCATCCTGCACCACGGCGACCTCACCGACAGCTCCAGCCTCATCCGCATCATCCAGCAGGTCCAGCCCGACGAAATCTACAACCTTGCTGCGCAAAGCCATGTAGCCGTCAGCTTCGAAGAACCCGAATACACCGCCAACAGCGACGCCCTCGGCGCCCTGCGCATTCTGGAAGCCATCCGCATCCTCGGCCTCGAAAAGAAAACCCGCTTCTACCAGGCCTCTACCAGCGAACTCTTCGGCCTCGTCCAGGAAATCCCCCAAAAGGAAACCACCCCCTTCTACCCGCGCAGCCCCTACGCCTGCGCCAAGCTCTACGCCTACTGGATCACCATCAACTACCGCGAAGCCTATGGCATGTATGCCTGCAACGGCATCCTGTTCAACCACGAAAGCCCCATCCGCGGCGAAACCTTCGTCACCCGCAAGATCACCCGCGCCCTGGCAAGAATCAAGCTCGGCCTGCAGGACTGCCTGTTCCTCGGCAACATGGACGCCAAGCGCGACTGGGGCCACGCCAAGGACTACGTCGAAATGCAGTGGCTCATGCTGCAGCAGGACCAGGCCGAAGACTTCGTCATCGCCACCGGCGTCCAGTACTCCGTCAGAGACTTCGTCGACGCCGCCGCCAAAGAGCTCGGCATGCAGATCCGTTGGGAAGGGACAGGCGTTGACGAGAAGGGCTACGACGCCCACGGCAAATGCATCGTCTCCGTCGACGCGCGCTACTTCCGTCCCACCGAAGTCGAAACCCTGCTCGGCGACCCCAGCAAGGCCAAGAACAAACTCGGCTGGACCCCGAAGATCAGCTTTGCTGAACTGGTGGCTGAGATGGTGCGCGAGGACCTCAAGGCCGCCGAGCGCGACGAGCTGGTGAAGAAGCATGGCTACAAGGCCATGGATTACCACGAGTAAATCCATGGACAAGCACGCCAAGATTTACATCGCCGGCCACCGTGGCCTGGTAGGCACTGCCCTCATGCGCAACCTGCGTGCGAAGGGGTTCGACAACTTCGTCACCCGCACCCACGCCGAGCTCGACCTCACCAGCCAGGCCGCGGTCGAAGCCTTCTTCGCCGCCGAAAAGCCCGACTACGTGTTTCTCGCCGCAGCCAAGGTCGGCGGCATCCACGCCAACAACACCTACCCGGCCGAATTCATCCGCGACAACCTCACGATCCAGACCAACATCATCCACGCCGCGTACCAGAACAACGTCACGCGCCTGCTGTTCCTCGGCTCCAGCTGCATCTACCCGAAACTGTCGCCGCAGCCGATGAAGGAAGAACACCTGCTCACCAGCGAGCTCGAGCCCACCAACCGTCCCTATGCCCTGGCCAAGATCGCCGGCATCGAAATGTGCTGGAGCTACAACCGCCAATATAAAACGCAGTATCTGGCCGTCATGCCCACCAACCTCTACGGCCCCGGCGACAACTACCACCCCGAAAACTCCCACGTCATTCCCGCGCTGATCCGCCGCTTTCACGAAGCCAAGCTGGCCAATGCGCCGAGCGTCACTGTCTGGGGCAGCGGCACGCCCAAACGCGAATTCCTCTACAGCGAAGACATGGCCGACGCCTGCGTCTACCTGATGAACCTGCCGGACGAGAAGTTTGTTCCGCTGCTGGGGCAGGACCGCAACGACGGCCTGCCGCCCCTGATGAACATCGGCGTCGGCCACGACCTCAGCATCCGTGAACTGGCCGAGACCGTGAAAGACGTCGTGGGCTTTGAGGGCACACTCGAATTCGACGCCAGCAAACCCGACGGCACCCCGCGCAAGCTGATGGACGTGGGGCGGCTGAATGCGATGGGGTGGAAGGCGACGACGGATATGCGGAACGGCCTGGCGACGGCGTACCGGGATTTCGCCTCAAAGCTGTAATGCAGGATGGGTATTGTTCGTGCTTGCAGTTTGATGGGATGGGGATCGCAGGGTTTTCGTAAAATTGATTTTGAATATTTGAATAGGAACTCATCGTGATTCTGGTTACTGGCGGCGCCGGCTTCATCGGCGCAAATTTCATCCTCGACTGGCTGCGGGTGAACGACGAGGCGGTGCTCAATCTGGACAAGCTCACTTACGCGGGCAATCTGGAAAATCTGGCCAGCCTTAAGGGCGACGCGCGCCATGTGTTCGTGCAGGGTGACATCGGCGACCGCGCGTTGCTGGACAAGCTGCTGGCCGAACATCGCCCGCGCGCGATCGTCAACTTTGCGGCGGAGTCGCATGTGGATCGCTCGATCCACGGGCCGGAGGATTTCATCCAGACCAACGTGGTGGGCACCTTCCATTTGCTGGAAGCGGTGCGCGGGAACTGGACGAATTTGCCTGACGATGAGAAGGCTGCGTTCCGCTTTCTGCATGTCTCGACCGACGAGGTGTACGGGTCGCTGGAGCCGGGCGATGCGCCGTTTACCGAGACCACGCCGTTTGCGCCCAACAGCCCGTATTCGGCGAGCAAGGCGTCGTCCGATCATCTGGTGCGCGCCTACCACCACACTTACGGTCTGCCGGTGCTGACGACGAACTGTTCGAACAATTACGGGCCGTACCAGTTCCCGGAAAAGCTGATCCCGCTGATGATCCTCAACGCCACGCGCGGCAAGCCGCTGCCGATTTACGGCGACGGCATGAACGTGCGCGACTGGCTATACGTCACCGATCACTGTTCGGCGATTCGCACCGTGCTGCAAAACGGCAGGCTGGGCGAGACCTACAACATCGGCGGCTGGAACGAGATGCCGAATATCGAGATCGTGAAAACGGTATGCGCGCTGCTCGACGAAATGCGCCCCGATGCGGCCGGGCCATACACGCGTCTGCTGACCTATGTGAAAGACCGCCCCGGCCACGACCGCCGCTACGCCATCGACGCCAGCAAGATTCACCAGGAGCTGGGCTGGAAGCCGGCCGAAACCTTTGAGACCGGCATCCGCAAAACGGTGCGCTGGTATCTGGACAATATGACGTGGGTGGAAAACGTTGCCAGCGGCGAATACCGCAAGTGGCTGGATACGAATTATGGGGAGCGGGAAGCGGCGAGCGGCGAGCGGTCAGCCGCATGAGCGGCGACCCAACCAGACCCGGTCCAGGTTGAGTCATTCATGAAATAAACCAGCAAACTGATTCACGGCCTGCACAAAAAAATGAAAGAGACCGAATAACCATGACACCCAACACCGCTCCCCGTTCCCCGCTCCCCGTTCACCGAAAAGGCATCATCCTGGCCGGTGGTTCCGGAACCCGCCTGTACCCGGCCACGCTCGCCGTATCCAAGCAGCTGCTGCCGATTTACGACAAGCCGATGATTTACCACCCGCTCACCACGCTGATGCTGGCGGGGATCCGCGACATTCTGATCATCTCGACGCCGCAGGACACGCCGCGCTTTACGCAGCTGCTGGGCGATGGCAGCCAGTGGGGGATCAATCTGCAGTACGCGGTGCAGCCGAGCCCGGATGGGCTGGCGCAGGCGTTTGTGATCGGCGCGGATTTCGTTGGCAACGGTCCGAGCGCACTGGTGTTGGGCGACAACATTTTTTACGGCCACGAGATGACCGAAGACCTGCTTGCCGCCAGCGCAGAGGAAGCAGGTGCCACCGTGTTTGCCTACCGGGTACACGATCCGGAGCGCTACGGCGTGGTGGAGTTTGATGCCCATGGCCGCGCGATCAGCCTGGAAGAAAAACCGGCGCAGCCGAAGTCGCACTATGCCGTGACCGGCCTGTATTTCTACGACAACCAGGTGGTGGACATGGCGCGCAACCTGCAGCCGTCGCCGCGTGGCGAGCTGGAGATCACCGACATTAACCGGCTGTATCTCGACGCAGGCGCGCTCAAGGTGTCGATCATGGGCCGCGGCCATGCCTGGCTCGATACCGGCACCCACGAATCGCTGCTCGAAGCCTCGATGTTCATCGAGACGATCGAAAAGCGCCAGGGTTTGAAAATCGCCTGCCCGGAAGAAATCGCCTATCGCCAGAACTACATCACGGCAGAACAAGTGACCCGGCTGGCCGAGCCGCTGAAGAAGAATGCATATGGGCAGTATCTGTTGAACATGTTGAATGAACAGGTGTTCTGATGAAGGCGATTGAAACCCGTCTTCCCGGTGTGCTGCTGCTCGAACCCAAGGTATTCGGCGATGCGCGCGGATTTTTTCTGGAAAGCTGGAACCGCCAGACCTTTGCCGAGTTGGGGCTCGATCTGGATTTTGTGCAGGACAACCACTCACGTTCGAGCAAGGGTGTGCTGCGCGGCCTGCACTATCAGCTCAACGATCCTCAGGGCAAGCTGGTGCGGGTGGTGAGCGGGGCGGTGTTCGATGTGGCGGTGGACTTGCGCAAGTCTTCCCCGCATTTCGGGCAGTGGGTGGGCCATGAATTGTCGGCCGACAACCAGCGCATGATGTGGATTCCGCCGGGCTTCGGACATGGGTTTCAGGTGCTGTCGGAAACGGCTGATTTCCTCTACAAGACCACCGCCTATTACGCGCCGCAGTGGGATCGCGGCGTGCGCTGGGACGATCCGGCCATCGGGGTGCAGTGGCAACTGGACGCTGCGCCCACGTTGTCGGCCAAGGATCAGGTGCTGCCGTTGCTGCAGGATGCCGAGGTGTTCCCGTGAGCAAGCCTCCGCGCATACTGCTCACCGGCGCCAGGGGTCAGGTGGGCTGGGAGTTGCGCCGCACGCTCGCCAGTCTGGGCGAGGTGGTCGCACTGGACTCCCGAACCCTGAACCTGGCCGACGCCGACGCGGTACGCCGCACGGTGCGCGAGATTGCGCCGGCCGTCATCGTCAACCCGGCCGCGCATACGGCCGTGGACAAGGCCGAGAGCGAAGTGGCGTTGGCGCACGCGGTGAACGCGGTGGCACCCGGCATCCTCGCCGAGGAAGCGGCACGACTCGACGCACTGCTGGTGCATTACTCCACCGATTACGTATTCAATGGCAGCGGCACCACGCCGTGGCGCGAAGACGACGCCTGCGGCCCGCTCAACGTCTACGGCGCGAGCAAGCTCGCAGGCGAGCGCGCAATTGCCGCCAGCGGCTGCCGCCATCTGATTTTCCGCACCTCGTGGGTGTATGGCGCGCGCGGCAGCAATTTCCTGCTCACCATGCGTCGTCTGATGCGCGAACGGCCCGAGCTGAAAATCGTCGCCGACCAGATCGGTGCGCCGACCTGGTGCCGCGATCTGGCCGAAGCCACCGCGCTGATCCTGAGCCAGGTGTTGGCGTGCGGCTTCGATCAGTGGGGCGTGTATCACATGAGCAATGGCGGCGAGACCAGCTGGCACGGCTTTGCCGAGGCGATCCAGGCGCTCGACGAGTTCGACGAAACCTGCGCGCCGTCCCACTTGCTTCCCATCCCCAGCAGCGACTACCCGACGCCGGCGCAGCGGCCACTCAATTCGCGTTTGAACAATGATCGGCTAGAGCAGGTGTTCGGCTTGCGCTTGCAGGACTGGCAGGCGGCGCTGGCGCTGTGCATGGAAAGTTGATGCGTCCGTCTGCTTGCGTACCTGTTGCTTAAATATATCCATATCAGTATGTTCTTCGCATGAAGTCCATTCGACGAACTCATGCAAAAAATCGCGGCCATCGTGCAGGAAAGTGGCTGAACTCAGGTGGAGGCAGCTACGCGCTGCGGTGTGACCCAACCGCGCATGAACGATCTTTTACGCGGACGTGTATCGCGCTTTTCGCTGGATGCGCTGGTGAATATCGCCACTGCGATTGGCCGTCGGGTACATGTTGAACTTGAGGCGGCCTGATGTTCCCGTTCGAGTCTGGCGAATCGTGAGTCCGTCAAACGCCGGAATCAAACTGCAACGTGATGGGATCAGGATGTTTGTTTGGTGATGAATTGATCAGACACCCGCCCACAAGAAATCAGGAGAAATTGAATTGAAAGTCTTACTGACCGGCGGCGCCGGCTATATCGGCTCGCATACCGCAGTGGAATGCCTGGCTGCGGGGCACGAGGTGGTGGTGTTCGACAACCTGTCGAACAGCAGCGTGACATCGCTCGACCGCGTGGCGCAGATCAGCGGCAAGCCGGTGACGTTCGTGCAGGGCGACATTCGCGACCGCACCGCCTTGCGCCAGCTGTTTGATGACTACGCCATCGACGCGGTGGTGCATTTTGCCGGGCTGAAGGCAGTGGGCGAGTCGGTGGAAAAACCGCTGCTGTACTACGACAACAACATCGCGGGCAGCATTGCGCTGTTCGAGGTGATGGCGGAGGCGGGGGTGAAGGCGGTGGTGTTTTCGTCGTCGGCCACGGTGTACGGCGACCCGGCGACGGTGCCGATCACTGAGGACTTCCCGCTGTCGGCGACCAATCCCTATGGCCGCTCCAAGCTGTTCATCGAAGAAATCCTCGGTGACATCGCGTTGTCGGACAAGGCCTGGAACGTGGCGCTGCTGCGCTACTTCAATCCGGTGGGCGCGCACGAATCCGGCCTGATCGGCGAAGACCCGCGCGGCATTCCCAACAACCTGATGCCGTTTGTGGCGCAGGTGGCGGTGGGCCGGCGCGCGCATCTGAACGTGTTCGGCGGCGACTACCCGACGCCCGACGGCACCGGGGTGCGCGACTATATCCATGTGGTCGATCTGGCGCGCGGACATGTGGCGGCGCTCAACAAGCTGCTGGGACTGGGCGGCGTGAAAGTCTGGAATCTGGGCACCGGCTGTGGCGTGTCCGTGCTCGACATGGTGCGCGCGTTTGAAGCGGCCAGCGGCAAGCCGGTGCCGTATCAGATCGTGGCGCGGCGTGCCGGCGACGTGGCGCAGTGCTGGGCCGACCCGGCGCGTGCCGCGCAGGAGTTGGGCTGGCGCGCAGAATATGATCTGCCAAGGATGTGCGCCGATGCGTGGCGCTGGCAGGCGGGCAATCCGGACGGCTACGCCTGAGGACGGGCGCAAGGTTCGGGGGGCAGGGGCCAAGGGCCAAGGGCCAAGGGCCAGGGAGGGCACGCCCTGTCTTGCGTCTTGAACCCGTGTCCCGCATTACAATTTGGCTTAATTCCGCCCGAACCGCCATGCCGCCGATCACCTTCGCCCTCATCCTGCTGAATGTCCTGATTTACGTGATGGGGCTATTCACCGGCCCCGACATTGTCCGCACCTTCGGCCTGTGGCCGCCGGGCTCGAGCGGGGCGTTCCATTATTGGCAGCTCATCACCTACAGTTTCCTGCACGGCTCGCTGCTGCATCTGGGATTCAACATGGTGGCGATCTGGATGTTTGGCGCCGAACTGGAAAAACGCTGGAACGACCTGCGCTACCTGCTGACCTACCTGCTCAGCGTGGCGGTCGCCGCGATGACGCAGATCGCCGTCAGCGGTTATTTCCTGCACGCGACCGGTCCGGTCATCGGCGCCTCCGGCGGCGTATTCGGTCTGCTGCTGGCGTACGCGCTGTATTTCCCCAACCGAGTCATCACCCTGATTTTCCTGCCCTTCATCCAGATTCCGGCGCGCACCTTCGTGTTCGGCTACGGCTTGATCGAGCTGTTTCTGGGCGTCACCAACACCACGGCAGGCGTCGCCCACTTCGCTCATCTCGGCGGACTCTTCGGCGGTTGGCTGGGGGTGCAGTATTTTCGTGGGCGCGGAATTTTCGGCCGGCGGAAATGAGAGACAAGACGAAAGGGGCAGGACTCAAGATTCAAATGCCTTGCCACTTGAATCTTGCCCCTGTCTCATGAGCCGAACGAGTCAGCTGGCGCCCGCGCGGGCGACATGATGCGACAACATGCAGCGCTTAGTCTGGGTGGATTCGTTTCCACTTGATCAAGGGTTGTGCCATGCATCGTTTTAAACGTGTTCCGTTGTCTGTTGCGCTGGGAAGTCTGTTCCTGTCGGGTGCGCTGGTTGCAAACGCAGCATGGGCAGATGCCACGCCGCAGGGGCTGCCGTATGCGCAGGACTGGTCGAACACCAGCCTGATTGCGGCGAACGATGACTGGAGCGGCGTGCCGGGCGTGATGGGCTATCGCGGCGATGCGCTCACCGGCGCAACCAATACCAACCCGCAAACGATTCTGGCTGACGGCACCGGCGTGCCGGACATCAACGCCAACCAGACTGCGCCCAACTCCTTCAATACCGGCGGCGTCGCCGAATTTGAGCTGGCCGATCCGAGCATCGCGCTGACCGGTTCCGGCACCGCGGATGCGCCTTTCATTCTGCTGAACCTCAACACCAGCGGCTGGCAGGCGATCCAGGTCGGCTATCTGCTGCGCGATCTGGACGGCTCGGCCGACAACGCCGTGCAGCAGGTGGCATTGCAATACCGCGTCGGCACCAGCGGCGACTTCACCGATGTGCCCGCCGCCTATGTGGCCGATGCCACCACGGCCAACCAGGCCACGCAGACCACACCGGTCAGCGTGACGCTGCCGGCTGCTGCCGCCAACCAGCCGTTGCTGCAGCTGCGCGTCATTACCAGCAACGCCGGCGGCAACGACGAATGGGTGGGAATCGACAACCTTTCCGTGACCGGCACACCGGATGGCGGCGTGGTCAACCTGCCGATCGTGGCAACATGCCCGGCCGGGCTGTCGGTCGTGGCGGCAGGGGCGGGCAGCGTGATGCTTGCCGCCCAGGACGCCGACAGCGTGGTCAACAGCGCAACGATCAGCGGCGGTGCGCTGGCCGGCATTTCGCTCGGCAGCTTCTCCGCCGCGACGGCGGACGGCGAGTCGGCCAGTGTGTCGCTCGACGTGTCGGGGCTGGCCGCAGGCAGCTACCCAGTGCAGATCAGTTTCGGCAACAACGAAGCGCAAACCACGACCTGTACGGTGACCGTGACGGCATCGGGCGTGACCCGAATTCCGGCGATCCAGGGCAGCGGCAGCGCCAGCCCGCTGGTCGGGCAAACGGTGACCACCGAAGGCGTGGTCACCCGGCTCAACAACAACGGCTTCTATCTGCAGGACGAAGCCGGCGACGGCGATGCGGCCACGTCGGATGGCGTGTTCGTGTTCACCAGCAGCGCGCCGACGGTCAGCGTGGGCGACCACGTGCGGCTGACCGCAAAAGTCGTTGAATACAACACCGGCGCGGCGAGCAATGCGATGACGCTGGCCAATCCGCTGACTCAACTGACCACGGTGAGCGGCTTGTCCGTGCTGGCCAGCGGCCTTTCGATTGCGTCGACGCCGGTGGTGTTTCCCGAAGCGGTCGAGGGGGACCTGGAGCGCGTCGAAGGCATGCTGGTGGAGATCGCCACGCCGCTCACGGTGTCGCAGAATTACTTCCAGGGCCGTTACGGCCAGGTCACGCTCGCCGCCGAAGGCCGCCTGATCAAGCCGACCACGCTCCATCCGGCCGGCACGGCTGAAGCCGTGGCGCTGGCCGCCGACAACGCGCGCCGCCGCATCATTCTGGACGATGGCAGCAGCCTGCAGAATGCCAACCCCACCGCCTACATTGGCGACGACAACACTCTGCGCGCGGGCGACACGCTGCCCGGTCTGGTCGGCGTGATCGACTACGGCCTCGCCACCAGCAGCAACACCGGCATCGCCGACTACCGCATCCATCCGGTGGCGCCGGTGAACTTCAGTCGCGCCAATCCGCGCAGCGCCGCACCGGATCCGGTGGGCGGCAATGTACGGGTGGCGAGCTTCAACGTACTCAACTACTTCACCACCTTCATCGACGGCACCACCGCCGACGGCCAGAGCGGCCAGGGTTGTACGCTGGGCGGCGCGGTGTCGGCCGGCAACTGCCGGGGCGCCAACAACGCCGCTGAATTCGCCCGCCAGCGCGACAAGATCGTGGCGGCCATTGCCGCGATCAATGCCGATGTCGTGGGGCTGATGGAAATCGAAAACAACGGCAACATCGCGGTGAACAATCTGGTGGCGGCACTCAACGCGGTGATGGGCGCGGGCACCTACGCCAGCATCGATCTGCCGCTGGGTGGAACCGGAACCGATGCGATTCGCCAGGCCTTGATCTTCAAGCCGGCGAAGCTGGCGCCGGTTGGCAGCGCACAGAGCGACACCGACGCCATTCATAGCCGTCCGCCGCTGGCGCAAGGGTTTGAGGCCGCAAACGGCGAACGCTTCAGCCTCGTCGTCAACCACTTCAAATCCAAAGGCAGCTGCCCGGCCAGCGGCGCCAACACCGACCAGGGCGACGGCCAGGGCTGCTGGAACGCGCTGCGCGTGGAGCAGGCGCAGGCCTTGCGCAGCTTTATCGGCGGCATCCAGAGCGGCATCGATGGCGACGTGCTCGTGATCGGCGACCTCAATGCCTATGGCCGCGAAGCACCGGTGCTGGACCTGATCGACAACGGATTCGAAGACCAGGTGTCGCGCTTCGACGCGGCGGGCTATTCCTATGTGTTCGACGGTGAAGCCGGCACCCTCGACCATGCGCTGGCCAGCGCGTCGCTGAACAGCCAGATCGTCGGTGCGCGCCACTGGCACATCAACGCCGACGAACCGGCGATCATCGACTACAACACCGAGTACAAGCAGCCCGCGTGTGCCACCTGCGGCCCGGATTACTACTCCGCCACGGCGTATCGGTCATCCGACCACGACCCGGTCGTGGTCGGCCTCAGCCTGCTGAAATCGCTGACCGGGACGAACGGCCGCGATGTCATCAACGGCACCCCGGGTGATGACGTCATCCGGGGCGGCATCGGTGCCGACATCCTCACCAGCGGCGCGGGCAACGATGTGATCGTCTATGCCTCGATGCGCGATGCCGGCGACAGCGTGACCGACTTTGCGCCGGGAGCGGATCGTCTCGACTTGTCGGCCCTGCTGGCCAGCCTGGGCATCAACCAGGCGACGGCGTTCGCCAACGGCCATGTGCGCGTGGTCGCCGTCAGCGGCGGCGTCAGCGTGCAGATCGACGCCGACGGTACGGCAGGCAGCGCAGCGTTCCGTCCGCTCGCCACGCTCAAGGGCGTGAACGCAGCGGAAATGGATCCGGTGCGCGATCTGGGCTTGTAAGCGGGTAGGGGCGGCAAGCGCTTGCCGCCCTGTGTCAGGCAAGCATCAGACAAACCGAATATACCAAACGGCTCATATTCAAGCGCAGCTTGAATGCACGAGCTGTAATGGTCGCTCGATAAAGTTTCCTCGTGGCTGCCGGTTGCTACCGGCAGTTTCACTTCATCACCAATCAAAATCTACTAGGGAGTTCTTCCATGTTTGTTCGCAAGCCACTCAATGTCATGCTGTCCTTCGCGCTGGTCGCGATGGCCGGTGCCGCTCACGCAGCCGTCCCCTACACCACATCTCCGCTGCCCGTCGGCGACGCCCAGGAAATGACCAGCCCTTATGTGCTGGCACCAGGCTGGACCCAGACAGTCATCGCCAACAAGACCAACCAGAATGCACTGGTGCTGGGTTCCAACTCCGGCAACTGGGACATGATCGACTCCAACCGTACCGGCGCTGATGCCAACCGCTACCTGTTCATGCCGTTCGAAACCGGCACCGGCGGCGTGCAACGCGTCGACCTGTGGGACACCAACTACAACACGCGTACCGTCACCATCGTCGCACCTGGCACCCAGGGTTTTGTTTCTGGCGACGCTTCGCGCTGGACCCCGTGGGGCACCTACCTGACCGCCGAAGAGTCCTGGAGCGATCCGGCTTCGCCCACCAGCAGCAAAGGCCGTCTGTTCGAAGTGACCAACCCAACCACGGCTACTGCCAACGGCGGCATTTTCGAGCAGCGCAAAATCGGCCCGGCCGACATTCGCGTGTCGCATGAAGGTCTGGCGTTCGACAAGGCAAACAACTTCTATTTCATCGACGAGCGTAACGACAGCCACATTTTCAAGTTCACTTCGTCCAACCCCAATGCCACCAATGGTGCTGATTTCTTTGGTGCTGGCCAGACTTCCGTGTTGCGCGTAGGCGATGGCACGACGCAAGAAGCCACCGGCGCCTACACTTGGGTTGCCCTGACCGACGCTAATGGCGCCGCGCTGCCTGGCACCATCGTCAAAACCGATCCCAATGGCATGACCATTCTGGACGGTCGCGCCACACCGAACGAAGCGGCATTCCTGGGCACCAATTTCGATCGCCCGGAAGATCTGGAAATCCAGGACTTGGCCAATGGCGATCAGCGCCTGTATGTCGCGACTACCACCAACCACAATGTGTTTGCCCTGGATCTGGCCAACAGCGAGATCGATCTGTTTGTTAGCCGCGACACAATCGACGGAGAAACGAATGATGTTGTGGGTTCCGTTTTCAGCAGCCCGGACAACATCGCGATCGGCCCTGACGGCACCATGTATATCATCGAAGACCAGAATGGCGGCGTCGAAAACATCTGGCGCACGGTTGACGCAGACAAGGACGGCATCGCCGAATCCATGAGCGTGTTCGCGACGCTGCGCACGGCAAATGCCGAGTCAACCGGCATGTATTTCGTTGGCGACAAGATTTACGTCAACGTTCAGCATCCTTTGAGCGGCAACGATGTGCTGGTTGAGATCAGCCCGGTTCCCGAAGCCGAAACCTACGCCATGATGCTGGCTGGTCTGGGCCTGGTGGGCTTCGCCGCAGCACGTCGCAAGTCGGTGAAGTAAGCAACAAGCAGTAAGCAGTAAGCAGTAAGCAGTAAGCAGTAAGCAGTAAGCAACGGGCGGCCTTCGGGCCGCCCGTTTTTATTGCGGGTGTGAGTCGGGTAAACGTCGTAGAAAAAACAGTCGCCATTTCGCCCGGCATCCGCATAGTCTGCGTCGCCTTATGAGCCAATCAGCGCATCAAACGCGCTGCGCTGACGGCATCACCTGAAACATTCATTCCCCAGAATTACCCGCGTCGAAGAAGCAAACGGACTCTGATCCGCAGGCGTCGGCAACCCACTGTGCTGTGCGGTAAAAAAGCAGGGGCGCAGGGGCCAATAAAGCAACAAGCAGTGCGCGTGAAAAGCAGTGGGCGTCGGCCGCATCGACGCCGGGGCAGTTCGGTTCAGCCAGACTGGTTGAGTAGAACGCCCGACATCCTGTCGTCGCCAGCTCGTCCAGCGATGTCTCGCGCGCACGCCGAAGCGGTGCTGCGCGGCCTTGGCTTTCCAGATTCCGGTTCGACGTGCGCCTGAGCAGGTGTTTCGCAGGCAATCCGTCCCGTGCAGGCAAACGCCTGCCGTCAGGGTTTGCCCTATTTCGAATTCAGTTGAACCAAAAGGGAAATTTAAAAATGAACTTTTCGAACGTCAATCGCAGCGTGAAACCTTCAATCCGTCCTATTTTCGCCGGCATGGTGGCCGCCCTGATCATGGGCGGCGGCGCGCAGGCCGCTGACCTCAGCCTCAACTATCTCGGCCAGCAGATCGTGCCGACCGGTATGCAGTTCGCCGGCACCACGATCGGCGGTCTGTCCGGCCTGGATTACGATTCGGCCAGCCAGCGCTATTTCGCGATCAGCGACGACCGTTCGCAATTCAACCCGGCGCGTTTTTACACGCTCAATCTCGACCTCAACCAGTTCGTCCGTTCCGCGACGCCCGGCATGGCCGGCGTCGCTTTTACCGGCACGACCACGATCCAGCAGCCGGCAGGCGGCGATTTCGCGCTGAACACGGTTGATCCCGAAGGCATGCGCTACCACGGCGCGAGCGGAAAGTTCTACTGGAGCAACGAAGGCCAGCGTTCCGCCGCCGGGTTCCAGAATCCCACCGTGCGCGAGATGAACCCGGACGGCAGCCATGTGCGCGACTTCGGCGTGCCGCCTTATTTCAACCCGGTTGGCTCGAACAGCGGCCTCACGGCAGGCGATGCGGGCATCTACAACAATCTGGCATTCGAGAGCATGACGCTCTCGACCGACGGCACGACGCTCTACACCGCCACCGAAAACGGCCTGTCGCAGGACAGCCTGCCGGCGACGATCGCCAACGGCTCGCGCGCGCGCATCCTGTCGTTCGACCTGGCTACGGCTGCGGCGGGCGCGGAATACGCCTACGACGTCGAACCGGTGGCCATTGCGCCTAACCCAGCCAATCAGTTTGCCACCAACGGTCTGACCGATCTGCTGGCGATCGGCGACCGCGAATTCATCGCCATCGAACGTTCGTTCGCCGTCGGCGCCGTCACCCCTGGCACGCCGGTCACCGGCAATACCATCCGTCTGTTCCATGTCGACGCCCGCGCGGCAACGGATATTTCCGGCATCACCGATCTGACCGGCGAGGCGATCACGCCAGCCGCCAAGACGCTGCTGCTCGACTTGTCCACACTGAGGAACGACGACGGCTCGCCGCTCGCGCTCGACAACATCGAAGGACTCACCCTCGGTCCGGTGGTCAACGGCAAGCAGACGCTGATCCTGGTATCCGACAACAACTTCGGCGCGACCCAGTTCACCCAGTTCGTTGCGCTGGAAATCGCGCCGGTGCCGGAGCCGGAAACCTGGGCGATGCTGCTCGCCGGTCTGGGGCTGGTTGGCTTCGCTGCAGCACGTCGCAAGTCGGTCAAGTAAGCAGTAAGTAGCGGGCGGCCTTCGGGCCGTCCGTTTTCTTTGCAGGCGCGTATTGGGTAAAAGCATCCCCCCGTTCATTGCACCGGACATCGCGCCTGGCTTGATCGGTAAAAAGGCACGCTTGGCAACCGGGCCATGCGGCGCGTCACGGTGCTGACAGAAACAGGGAATAGGCTTCGGCGTCGCTTGTGCCGACACCTCAATTCCCTCATCTCTGGAGTCCGTATGTTCCCCACTTTCACTTCCCGGCAAGCCATCGCTTGCACCACCCTGTTGATCGCGGCTGCCGCGCCTGCCTGCGCCAGCGAGCGGCATGATCAAGACGATCGCCGCGGCTCTATCCATGGTGCGCATCAAACCATTCAGCTCGGCCCGCGCCCGTTCTTCCTCGTCGAGGACATGCAGGAAGGCAAGCTCAAGCGCAAGTTGCAGCAGTGCGCCAACGGCCCGTTCCGCAAGAGCGATTTCTCGATCGGCCATCGCGGTGCGGCCTTGCAATTTCCCGAGCACACGCGCGAGTCCTACATGGCCGCCGCACGCATGGGCGCCGGCATCGTCGAATGCGACGTAACCTTCACCAAGGACAAGCAGCTGGTATGCCGCCATGCGCAGAACGACCTGCACACCACCACCAATATTCTCGCCACCCCGCTGGCTGAAAAATGCACCACGCCGTTCACGCCCGCCGCTTTCGACGCGGACGGCAAGCTGCTGACGCCGGCATCGGCCGAGTGCCGCACCAGCGACATCACGCTGGCCGAGTTCAAGACGCTGCGCGGCAAGATGGACGCATCGAACCCGCGTGCGCGCACCGTCGCCGAGTATCTGGGAGGCACTGCCAACTTCCGCACCGACCTGTACGCCGGCCCCAGCAGCGGCACGCTGATGACGCACAAGGAGAGCATCGCGCTGTTCAAGAAACTCGGCGTGAAAATGACGCCCGAACTGAAAAGCGCCAGCGTGGCCATGCCGTACGACAGCGACGGCGATGGCACCGGCGACTACACGCAGGCAGACTATGCGCAGCAAATGATCGACGAGTACAAGTCCATGGGCGTGCGACCGCGCGATGTGTGGGCGCAGTCCTTCGACATCCGTGACATACGTTACTGGATCGCCAACGAGCCGGCTTTCGGCAAACAGGCGGTGTATCTGGACGACGCCAACACGGTCGCCGAGCTGCCGGGCGCCGCCGAACTCGACGGCTACAAGGCCGAAGGCATCAACGTCGTCGCGCCGCCGATGTTTGCGCTGCTCGATGTGGACGGCAGCGGCAAGATCGTTCCCTCGACTTACGCGCAAAATGCCCGCGCCGCCGGGCTCGACATCATTACCTGGACGCTGGAGCGCTCGGGCGTGCTGGCCGACGGCAACAACGGCTACTACTACCAGACCATCGACTCGGCGATTACCCGCGAAGGCGATGTGATGAACGTGCTCGACGTGCTGGCGAAGGACGTCGGCATCATCGGCATCTTCAGCGACTGGCCGGCCACGGTGACGTATTACGCCAACTGCATGAACCTGAAGTAAGCCCGCTATTGCGCAACCGCAGACCGCGCGTTGCGCAATGGTGCCCCGGCCGCTGACGTGGCTGGGGCAAACAGGCGTCATCCTGCCGCTTCCCTGCGTGCAGGACTTTCAAACCATTTTGTACGCCGTCCATCCTCACCTAGCGATGTGCCAGGCAGCCGTTCGCCTTGCGGATATGGCGCATTCGGCTCAATGAAACGCGCATCCGGAAACATGTTTCGACAACATTGCATCGGTAGTCTCAGTAGTCTCGATCAAAGCAGCAAAGCGGCGAGTGCTGCAGCGTGCCGTGCTTGCCATTACAAGACTCATTTTTCCAGTGGAGAAAATCATGACAAAAACCCCGTTCCAGAACACCCTGATTTCGTTGGCTGTTTTAGCTGCGCTGGCGGCTTCGGCCGGTGCGCAGGCTGAAAGCGTGCGCTTCGCTACCTTCAACGCATCGCTCAACCGCGACGCCAGCGGCGATCTGCTTTCCGATCTGGCCAACCCGCTGGCGGCAGGTGGCGTCAGTGCCACGGTCGCCAACCGCATCCAGCAGGCGCACAACGTCGCCGAGATCATCCAGCGGGTCAATCCCGACGTGTTGCTGGTGAATGAATTCGACTACGACCAGAACGGCGTGGCGGGCAGCAGCAGCGTGCCATCGGCTGCGGGCTATTCCAGCCAGGCGGCGAAGCTGTTCCAGGACAACTATCTGTCGGCCAGCCATGGCAACGCCGTGCGCGGCACCACCAGCGGGGTCGACTTCGCTTACCGCTACACACCCACCACCAATACCGGACTCGCCAGCGGATTCGATCTGGACAATAACGGCGCGGTTGGCGGTGGCAACGATGCCTACGGCTTCGGCAACTTCGCCGGACAGTATGGCTTTACCATCTACTCCAAGTATGAAATTGTGGGCGTGCGTACCTTCCAGAATTTCCTCTGGAAGGACATGCCGAATAATCTGTTGACCCATGACCCGTCCGCAGGCGCGAACAATCTGGCGAGTTACTACTCCCCAGCAGAGCAGGAGGCGCTGCGCCTGTCGTCGAAGAATCACGTCGACGTCACGCTGAAGATCGACGGTCAGGACGTGCATTTCCTCACCGCACACCCGACGCCCCCTACCTTCGACGGCGCGGAAGACAAGAACGGCAAACGCAACCACGATGAAATCCGCTTCTTCAAGGATTACATCAACGGCGAGAACTACATCTACGACGATCAGGGCGCCACGGGCGGCCTGGCTGCAGACGCCCGATTCGTCATTGCCGGCGACTACAACGCCGACCCCAGCGACGGCGATTCGTATGCCAGCGCCATCAACCAGCTGCTCAACGCCACGCTCGTCAACACGCAGTTCACGCCGGAATCGGCAGGCGGCACGCAGGCCGCGACCGATCCGCACAACAACGGCACGGCCAACGCCAGCCAGGTCGGCGACCCCAAGTTCGACACGGCTGACTTCAGCGATTCGGCGCCAGGCAATCTGCGCGTCGACTACGTGCTGCCCTCGGCCAACATGAACATCGAAGGGGGCGGGGTGTTCTGGCCGGTCGATAGCAATCAGACCGACACCAACAACACGGGCGAACTGTTCGATCTGGTCGGCACCTTCCGCAACCAGAACCTGTACGCCAACCTGCCCAGTTCAGACCACAAGGCGGTGTGGCTGGATGTTGAAATCGCACCGGTTCCCGAAGCCGAAACCTGGGCCATGCTGCTGGCTGGACTGGGGCTGGTGGGCTTTGCGGCTGCGCGTCGCAAGTCGGACAGGTAAGAGGTGAGCGGTAAGCAGTAAGCGGTACGCGGTAAGCCGCAAGTGCAACGGGCGACCTTCGGGCCGCCCGTTTGCTTGGTGGGTATATGGCGCATTCGGCTCAGTCCGGCGGCAGTCTGGCGACACGAAGCGACAACATTGGCGGGATAAGCTTGTGCGATCAAAACGATAATTTGCGGAGTCCATCATGCCTGCCCATCCCTTGAAACTGACTGTCCTGCTGGCTTTGATGCAGGCTTCTTCCGTTTTTGCCGCGCTGCCCAACGGCGTCGCCTCGGGCGACATTACGCAAAGCTCCGCCTGGCTGTGGGCGCGTAGCGATACGACCGGTCTGGTCAACTTTGAAGTGGCGACCGATGCGGCATTCACGAATGTCGTCAATACCTTCAACACCGCCGTGATCGATCCGATGCAGCCAGTCAAGGGTCTGGTGAGCGGACTCGCCGCCGGGCAGCAGTATTACTACCGCGCGACGGATTCCACCTTGTCGAGCTTCAACGGCAGCTTCCGCACGGTCGCCGCAGCGGGCACGCAAAACGGCCTGCGCTTTGGCGTGGCGGGCGACTGGCGCGGCGAACTGGCGCCGTACCCGGCGATCAAGAACGTCTCCTCGCGCAATCTGGATTTCTTCGTCAAGCATGGCGACACGATTTACGCCGAGCGTTATTCCGGGCCGGCTGCGCCCACCGCCAGCACGCTCGCCGAATATCGCGACCGTCACAACGAAGTGCTGTCGACCCGCTACAACATGAACACCTGGCAGGACGTGCGCGCCAGCACGCCGGTGTTCGCCAGCATCGACGATCATGAAGTGGTGAACGATTTTGCCGGCGGCGTGCCGGTCGGCAGTGGCTATTACAACGACACCCAGCGCTATCAGGACGGCCTGCAGGCGTTCCGTGAATACATGCCGATTGCCGACACGAACTATTCAGGCACGGGCGACACCCGCTTCGACGGCAAGCCCGATCTCTACCGCGCGCAGCAGTTTGGCGATGACGCGCTGATGATCCTGACCGATGCGCGTTCCTTCCGCGATGCCGAGCTGGCCGCATGGAATGGCACGCCGGGCGATGCCGCACGTTTCCTGACCGAGTCGGTGACGCAGGACCGCACGATGCTCGGCCGCACCCAGCTCGACCAGGTGAAGGCCGACCTCAGCCAGGCGCAGCAGGACGGCGTGACCTGGAAGTTTCTGCACATTGCCGAGCCGACGCAGAATCTCGGGCTGGCCGCAGCCGGCGACCGCTACGAAGGCTATGCGCGCGAACGCACCGAGCTGCTGTCTTTCATCCGGAACGAAGGCATCGACAACGTGGTGTTCGTCACCGCCGACATCCACGGCACGCTGGTCAACAACCTGACCTATTCGCCGGACGGAGTGAACCAGATCGAAAGCGGCGCGTGGGAAATCAGCACCGGCGCGGTGGCGTTCGAGCAGCCTTTTGGCCCCACCGTGGTCAACCTCGCAGCGAGCCTGGGCCTGCTCACGCCGGATCAGGTCGCCTATTACAACAATCTGCCCAATGACATTGCGAAAGACCAGTTCATCAAGTCGCTGGTCGATGCGCAGATCTTGCCGCTGGGCTACAGCGGACTCGGGCTCGAAGGCTCGGGCATTCCGCTCACCAACCTGATGCCGACGATTCCCGGCTATGGTCAGCTCGATTATTCGCTCGCCACCCACAGCTACGGCTGGACCGAGTTCGAGATCGACGCCGCAACCGGCGAGTTGATCGTCACCACCTGGGGCATCCCCGATTACAGCTACGACGAGCTGACCGCCAATCCGGATTTGATTACCGCGCGCACGCCGCAAATCGTGTCGCGCTTTTCCGTGACGGCCGTGCCCGAACCCGAGACCTGGGCCATGTTGCTGGCCGGCCTGGGTCTGGTCGGCTTGGTTGCACGCCGCCGTCTTTGAATTTTTCCGCCTTTTATTTTTTATCACCCCCGAGGAATTTCTCATGAAAACGTATTCAGTCATCGGCCTGGCCGCCGCCTTGTGTTTTGCCCTTCCCGCTGCTGCCGGGGAGCGGGGGCATGAGCATGCTTCTGCCCAGGAACAGTCCTTCGCCCTGATCGGCGACGTGCCTTACGGCGTGGCCATCGAAACCAAGTTCGACCGCGTGATCGACAGCATCAACGCCGCGCCGCGCGTGCGCATGGTGCTGCACACCGGCGACGTCAAGGCCGGTAGCGAGCGCTGCGACGACGATCTTCTGCAGAAGCGTTACAACCAGTTCCAGAAACTCAAGGATGCCGTCATCGTCACCCCCGGCGACAACGACTGGACCGACTGCCACCGTGCCAACAACGGCGGCTATGTGCCGACCGAGCGGCTCGCCAGATTCCGCGAAATCTATTATCCCGTTCCCGGCCTCAGCAGCGGCCAGCACCGCATGCCGGTGCGTACCCAGGTACGCATGGCCGGCTTCGATGACTACGTCGAAAACATGATGTGGTCGTTCAACGGCGCCATGATGGCGACCGTGCATGTGGTCGGCAGCAACAACGGCCTCGACCCCTGGAACCAGATCGACCCGAGCGACAGCTACGAGTCGCCGCGCCCCGACCGCGTGGCCGAAGTTGCCGCGCGCGAAGCCGCCGCGCTGGCCTGGATCGACGAAGTGTTCGCCCAGGCCAATGCGCGTCGCAGCGCCGGCGTGATGATCGCCATGCAGGCCAACATGAATCTCGACCTGCCCGCAGCTGATCAGCAGCGCCAGGGCTTCAACGCGGTGATCGAGCGCATTACGCAGCACGCCATCGCCTTCGGCAAGCCGGTGTTGGTCGCGCATGGCGACAGCCACTACTTCCGCCTCGACAAACCTTACACCGCGCCCATCCTGCCGTCCGGCAAAGGCAGGGTGGAAAACATCACACGGGTGGAGAACTTCGGCGCGCAGGACGCACATTGGGTGGAGGTCTTCGTCAACCCGCGTGACGCCAACGTCTTCCGCATCGAGCCGCGCATCGTTCGCGCGAATCTGTTCGCACGCTGATCGCAGCAACGGGCCGCAGGCGCAATGCCTGCGGCCGCATGACTCCTCACACAGGAACGCCGCATGAAACACTTCCCCTTACGCCGCAGCCTGATTGCGATGATTTCAATCGTGCTCCCGCTGGCGGCGCAATCCGCTCTGGCCGAGCAGCCGGTCGATCCTGTTGATCTGGGGGCGCTCTATGTAAACGGTGCGATGACGCTGGACGCCAGCACGCCGGTATTCCGTTTCACCACCTTCGAGCTGGCTGCAGGCTCGACGCTGAGCTTCAGCAACCTGACGGAAACCGACACTTTGCAGCTCAGCGCCAGCGAGTCGATCCGCATATTCGGCGAACTGCAGACGGCGCCTGCCGGCAGTCTTTCTATCCAAGCGCCACAGGTGGTAATAGGCCAAAACGGGGTGATCAGGTTGCCGGGCGGTTCGGTGACAGTGAGCCCTGGGCGTGTAGATGGCGTGTTGCACCCGCCTGGTGAGCCATTTGCAGGCGGAATGGTAATCGTGTCTGCGGGCGGCTCGCTCGATGTGGCGGGCGCGCAGCGTGATCCGCTTGCTGGACGCGTGGGGGGAGGCGGGTCGTTGCAGATCAGTGGCGGCGGCAGCCTGGTCACGCTGCAGGCGCCGGTCCCCGAACCCGAGTCCTGGGCCATGCTGCTGGCTGGGCTGGGTCTGATTGGATGGGCCGTTGCGCGACGCAATCGAAGCGGTAGGCCGTGAGCGGTAATCGGTAGGCGGATAGCAGCAAACAGCAGACAGTAAGCGGTAAAAACGGGCGGCCTGAAGGCCGCCTTTTTTTACGCCAAACGGCTCATGTTTTCCATGATCCATCGGATGCGAAATGTCATCAGCGATCCGTACATTGCTTGCGTGACGATCGGCGTGAGCAGGTCGTTAAATCCAGTGCCCAGCCGAATGCCTGGGTTTTTGTTGCCCGTTTATTGAGTGGAGTTTCAGCGATGAAGTTTGCCGTCAAATCCCTGTCGATTGCCTTGTCGCTTTCGTTTATCAGCCTCGGCCCGGTGTGGGCGGAAGAACTGACCGTCCTGCACATCGGCGACCAGGAATCCTGGCTGATCTCGGCCCAGGGCAACCTGCGCGACAACGCCAGCCAGGGCATTTCGTTCTACGGCGGCGTCGACCGCCTGGCCAGCGTGATTGCCGCCCGCAAGGCCGCAGCGACCGGCACCGTGATCACGCTGAACGCCGGCGACTCGTTTCTGCCCGGCCCGCGCCTGAACGCCAGCTTCGTCAATCTCGCCACTGCCCACCCCGACGGCGGCCAGGATTTCTACGACGCCATCGCCAGCCGCCAGATCGGCTTCGACGCCACCACCTTCGGCAACCACGAATTCGACCTCGACAATACCGGCCCGGTCGCTGCCCGTTTCGCCGAAGTGTCCGGCACCACCTACCTGTCGGTGAACCTGGACTTCAATGTCTCGCCCGAGCTGGCCGGTCTGGCCGCAGTCGGAGTGGTCGCGCCGTCCAAGATCATCACCACCGCAGGCGGCAAGAAGGTCGGCATCGTCGGCGCCACCACGCCGCTGCTGCCCGGCATTTCTTCGCCGCCCGCCGGCATCATGAAGAACTGGAGCGCCGCCAACACCGAAGCGCAGAATCTCGCCAACATGATTCCGCTGGTCCAGGCCGAGATCGACCGCCTGCGCAACAACGAAGGCGTCACCGTGATCGTCGTCATGAGCCACCTGCAGGGTGCGCAGAACGAAATCAACACCCTGGTGCCCGGTTTGCGCGGCGTCGATCTGGTGATTTCCGGCGGCGGCCACGAGTTGATGTCCGACCCCGACGACGCGCACATTCTGAGCTACGGCGCGCCGGTCATTGCACCGACTTTCAGCACCCACCCGGTGTATTCCACCGATCTTGACGGCAGGTCGATTCCCGTCGTCACCGGCCACTTCGGCAACCGCTACGTCGGCGAAGTGAAATTCACGATCGACGACGCCACCGGTCTGGTGACCAGCCTCGACGATACCCGCATGATCCGCGTGTCGGGTGCTGCCGCCGATGCCGACAAGGTGGCGCCCGACGCCACCCTGAACGCCGCTGTGGTCACCCCGGTGCTGAACTATGTCAGCGCGCTCAATGCGCAAGTCATCGGCACCTCCGCGACCAAGCTGAACGGACCCACCCACGCGTCCTGTACTCCGGCGCCTTGCCAGTACACCGAAGGTGTCCGCAATGCCGAAACCGGCTTGGGCAATCTGGTGGCCGACGCAATGCGCTTTGCCGGCAACACCGACGTCGCCATCCAGAACGGCGGCGGCATTCGCGCCAGTCTTGGCGTGTCGGGCAATGTCACCGTGGGCGACACGTTCAACATCCTGACCTTCACCAATCTGGTCAAGCGCGCGCCGGCGATGAACGCCACGCAACTGAAGGACATCCTCGAACATGCCGTCGGTGCAGCCAGTGCGACTGGCGCGGCCAATGGCAAGTTCGCGCAGATCTCCGGCATGCAGGTGACTTACGACACCAGCAAGACCGCGCGCAGCACCGTGGTGAGCAATGTCGGCACCGGCGACCGCATCCGCCGCGTGGTGCTCGACGACGGTACCGTGCTGATCGACAACGGCATCGTGGTCAACCCCAGCCGGACGTTCTCCTTCACCACCATCGACTTCACCGCCAACGGCGGCGACAACTATCCGTTTGCCGCCAATGGCGTGGTGTTCGAAAACGACCCCTTCAGCATCACCTATCAGGAAGCGCTGTCCAACTTCATCCAGGCGCCCAAATCCGTTGGCGGTTTGCAGCGCGCGAGCGCAACCGATGGCGATGAAATCACGGTGAACCTGTACGGCGAAGAGAACGCCTTCGATCTGCATGGCCGTCTGATCGATGCCGCTGTCGGCGTGGCGACGCCGGGTTCGGGCTTCGTCGGCAATGCCGGGCGCAATGTCATCGTAGGTACCGCAGGCGACGACATCATCGGCGGTGGTCTCTCTGCCGACACGCTGACCGGCGGCGCCGGCGGCGACAGCTTCGTCTACACCTCGCTGCGCGATGCCGGCGACACCATCGTCGACTTCACGCCCTATGCCGACCGTATCCAGCTTGGTGGCCTGCTCGCCAGCCTGGGCTACAGCGGCAGCGACGCCGTGGCCGACGGTTATGTGCGCGTGGTCGACGTGACCGGCGGCATCAGCCTGCAGATCGATGCCGACGGCGCCTTCGGCCCGGCTGCGTTCCGCCCGCTGGCCACGCTGAAAGGCCTCACCGCCAAACAGTTCGCTCCGGCGCGCGACCTCGCGCAGTAAACAGGAAAAGTCAGGGTGGCGATCTGCCGCCCTGCCTGCCGATTGATCGGGACACCCCCATTTTTTAATTCAAGGAAGCATCATGACGTTCAAGAAATCTATCGCTGCCGTTTCGTTCGGCCTGTTGTTCGCAGCCTTCGCACCGGCCCAGGCCGCCGTTCAAACCTACACCTTCAGCGGCGCGATCGATGCGGGCTCGCTGCTCGGCGAAACCTATGCCGGCAGCTTCAGCTTCGACGACGCGGCCCTCACCGGCGCGGGCGCCGAATGGCTGGCCGTCGACAGCCTGTCCATGAACTTCATGGGCAGCAGCTTCACCCAGGCAGATGCCGCAGCCTTCTCCATCGCCGAAGTCGGCTATTACGACGGTGCCTTCCTCGGCCTGTCGTTTTCGGTTGATAGCGCGGGCGAACCGTTTTCGTTCGTGACCGGCAGCTTCGACACCGGCGATGCCTTCTTCGCCACCGATTCAAGCTCCGGCTCGCTGGCCTATGCCGCTGCCGTTCCCGAGCCGAAGGACTGGATGCTGATGCTGGCCGGCATCGGCCTGGTCGGCGTGATGATCGAGCGTACCAAGCGCCGCCGCGTCTGAATCCGCTTCAACGCTGCGCAAGCGCGCGGCGGTTTTCACTCAACTGGAACGATATCGTTTCGGGCGAATTCACCGGCAACGTGTTGAACAGCTCGGCCGTCACCGTCACGGCCGTCCCCGAAGCCTCGACCTGCGCCAGGATGCTGGCCGGTCTGGGACGGCTGGGTTTCATGGCCCGGCGTCGCAAGATCCGCTGTAATCGATCGCGCCTTGTGGGGTGAACAGTCTGTAAAGGGCGGCCTGAAGGCCGCCCGTTTTTTTGTCAGGAACCTGCATTTGATATGAGCCAAAAAGCTCATGCTGGCAAGCGTTTGAACGCGACGCACTGCAATATTCATTCGTTATGCTTCTCACATCGCAACAGCAACCGTTCACCAGAATCGGAGCGTTGCGATAGGACCCCAGAGGTTCTATAAAAGCAGCAAAATAAAGTAACAGGCAGTGCGCGTGAATAGCAGTTGGCATCGCAGTCCGGGTGCCAGGGTGAATTCCCCTCCCAGGGATTGACCTGATCCTGTGGTCGTTGGGTGGCTTGGTCAACGACATCTCATGCGCACGTCGAAACGATGCTGTGCGGTTCTTTCATCGCAGCTTTCGTTTTTTCGTGCGCTTGAGTTTGCTTTTCCGGATGGTTGACGGGAAGGTGCCACGGAGAAAAATGGAAATACTTTAATTAATTGTTGTTATGGGTGTTGCAATAGTCATAAGCCGGGACTATATTTCGCCCCGTAGTACAAAAAGCAGCGGGATGCAGGTGCTCACAATAAACGCACCGCATCGATGATCTGCTTATATAAAGCAAGACATAGTGCGCGTGAAAAGCAGTAAAGGACTTCGGCTTGCCGAATGTCCGTGCAGGCTTGATTCGAAGCTTGCACTATCCTGTGATCGTCGGGTTTTCCCTGCGATATCTCATGCGCACGCCGATACGGTGCTGTGCAAAATCACCATTTGCAGAACCCGTAGCGTCGTGCGCCTGGGCCGGTTTCCCTTTGCAGGTTTGGGGAAGAGGGCAGGAGGAGATAGCCGCAAGGCAAATAATAAGGGTTGATCCCAAGCAGTATAAAAAAAGCGGCGGGATGCAGGGGCACATAGAGGCGCCGCATTCCGACCAGCTAAAAAATAAAGCAGCAAGCAGTGCGCGTGAATAGCAGTCGGCGTCGTTGGTTTGGCGTCTGGAAGGGGTGTCTCCCATGCCCCGTCCGTTTCTGTTTCGCCGGGCGTTTAGCCCTGCGATGTCTCATGCGCACGCCAGTCTGGCGTTGCGTGTTTTTTTGCAAATCCATCTGGTGTGCGCTGAGTCATGTTGGCTCGGGGGCTGTGCCTTTTTGTGCGCAGCGCGCGTGATCGACAGACAGCTTGCAGGCAGCCGCAAGGCTGGGCAGTTAAAACGATAACGGTGAGATGGACCGCGGAGATTTGCAAGAAACGCTGGATGAATATCCAGGCTTGACCCCAACCTCAATTAAAACCAAGGAGTTATTCATGAAACGCGTGAACAAAAAACTGGCTGCCGGCATGATCTTGCTGGGCCAAACCCTGACCGGAGCGGCTTTCGCTGCCTCCGTCACCCTGTCGGGTACGACTGTCGACTTCAGCTTTGACGACGCCCTGCTCGGGCTGTTTGGTCAGGCCAATGTGGCAGGCGACAACCTGTATTTCACCCCCACTAGTTTCTCGGCCGAGTCGATGAACGGTGCGGGATTCGACCTCACCAAGCAGACCCTCAACGTCAAGGTGACGGCGCATGATGGTTGGGACTTTTCCAGCCTTGCCCTGACCGAGCGTGGCGACTATCTGCGTGTGGGCGACACCGCCAAAGTCGTTGTAAGCGGCCAGATTCGCGCATTCGATACGCTGAATCCCCTGGGTGAAGTGACCTCGAGCATTTTGCCGTCAGGCACGTTCCTGCAAACAGACGATTTCGTCACCAAGAACTGGCAAGCAACAGCCTCGGCCAATCTGGCAGGCATGAGCGCAGCCAGCATGGTCAACGTTACTTTGCAGAACATTCTGGTGGCGCAGTCGCCCATGGGCACGGATACCCTGGCCTTTATCGAGAAAAAATATGCCGGACTGAACGTGATTACCACGCCGGTCCCCGAAGCTGAAACCTACGCCATGATGCTGGCCGGGTTGGGACTGATCGGGTTTGCTGTTCGCCGCCGCTCGGCATAAACGAACCCACCAACAATCAAACGGGTCTGGTGCAACAAGTACACGGATCCGTTTTTTTAGGCTTGTGCATAAAGGGAAATAATGAAAAACGCAAACGCGATCAAAAAAAACGTAAAACTCTCTTCTTTGGCCATGATGGGGTTGGCTCTGGCCAGCGCCGGTGCTCAGGCGAGTGTGACAATTAGTAATGATTATTTTTACGGAGACTCGAGCTTCACTCTCGTTAATTTGCCACCTGTCTTTACTCCGGGCTTCACCTGGAATGCACCCTCCGCATCGTCTAGCGTGAGTGGCAGCTTGTATTATTCGGTCGGACCGAGCTACGGCAATTTCAGCGAAAGCGATTCCAGTTCAGACGGCTCGATGCTTGCAATCGACCTCAACCGCAAGGGCTATGCCTATCGCGCTGAAGCTTCGTCAAGTACCGGTGTTCTTAAAGCCGTTGCCGAGACCCGCTTGCCCTCGAATAGCAGCAACGGGTACAGCTACAACTATGGCAGCAGCACGGCCAATGCCAGCGCAAGCTGGAGCGACTGGTTTGTGATTTCCGGCGGCGCGGGTCTGGGCACTGCAAACTTTGAATCCGTATTGACCGGCACGCTGAGCTCGGCAAAAAATGGCTCGGCAAGTTACAGCCTGAATATCGCCTACTCAACCGGTGCGTATTGCTACTACTGGTACAACACCTGTGGCGAAGCCGATCAGGATCAGTCCCTGTTAAGCCAGACCTCCAGCTTGTCGGGCAAGGCCAAATCGACACTGTCGCAGAACATCGAAGGCGAATTCACCTTTGAATACGACAAGCCATTTCAGTTGATGGCCAGCCTTAACACCAGTGCTGCGTACGGCAGCATGGCGGATTTGAGTCTGGTCTCTCTGGGTAGCAGCCTGATTTTGCCGGCGGGGTCGCAAATGTTGAGCGCGTCTGGCTTGACTGTTCAGGCCGTCCCTGAAGCCGAAACCTACGCCATGATGCTGGCGGGGTTGGGACTGGTTGGGTTTGCCGCGCGTCGCCGCGCTGCATAAGTCATAAAACAGGGGAGACGATGGTGTTGAAGGGGTCGTCTGACGTGAGGGTGAAGTGCTGGTCTTGTCTTGATAATTAAATAAAAGGAACAGTCATGAAGCGCGTTAACAACGTAAAACAGGTTGGTGTTCGTCAATCCCTGCTGCTGGCAGGTCTGGTTTTGGCCGGCCTTGCCACCAGCTATACCGCCCTGGCCGCACCTGCCATTGTGGGGAGTTGGCATATCGACTCCCCGGATTTTCAGGGAGTCGCAACCTTTATGGAGGATGGGACTTATTTCGAAGCCGTAGATGTTGCTGGAGACAGCGTTCATACCGGCGTTGAATGGGGTACCTATTCATGGAATGGCATCACGGGTGAGGTCTCTGCCACATCTTTGGGCGATTACAACGGGAACTGGGGGCTTGCCAGCGATGTGGATGGACCTCAGTACATGTCGATTTTGGGCAATGTCCTGACCATGACTCAGCCCGGCTGTAGCGGCGACTGCGGAGGGGTAGCTGAACGCATTCTGCACCCCGCCGGTTCCATTGTGGGCACTTGGGTGTTTCCACCGGATGTGGGGTCAATTACATTTTTCGCAGACGGAAGTTATATCCATGGCCAGGAAGCCAACGCCGTTGGTTTCTCAGGGGTCGAGCGTGGCACTTACTCTTGGGATTCGGTGACTGGCGTACTGATAGCCACTTCAATCATCACTGACACGAATGGTGAATCGGGGCTATCACACCCGCAGGGGGGGATTCCTCTCATCGTCAGCCTTAACGCCAATGGTGGACTGACTGGCGTTGAAGGTGATAGTCAGTTTGAACTCGTGGCCGGCCCCGTCCCCGAACCCGAAACCTACGCCATGTTGCTGGCCGGCTTGGGGCTCGTAGGATTTGCCGCACGCCGTCGTGCGGCGCGCTGAATGACCACATCAGAATTAACAATGTGTTCATGCATCAAATTGATAATGGCTGATCAGGCCAGATAGTTTGGGTGTATGCCCGGCGACACAGGTCGCCGGGCACACCGACCGGTTGCGTTCACGCGCATCTTTGGCCCGCCTCCTGGCGGGTCTTTTTTTGGCGCCGACAGCGTCGGTGCCAAGGCGCATGTAAAGCAAGCCTTGTTCCAGAATGAGGGGCAAACGGCCAGGGGATTGAAGCGAAACACTCTTTAGCGTTTGTTCGCTGTCCGGGTCGCGAAGACATGCCGGGAAAACTCTGTGAAATGTAAGAATTTCCGACAGGGATAATGCAATCAGGGTTGCTGCAATTCCGCGTGAACCTACTCGGTGCGGGGGATTCAGTCCATGCCTTCAGCAGGTATAAAAACTGTCGTCGTCCGCTACGCCGTTGGCGATCAGCGCGCCCTGCAGCGCGTTGTCGTGCGGATGCGAACGGATGACCTCGGCCAGCCATGGATAGCAGCCGGCGTAATCGCATTGATCGGCGTATTCGTCCGGTTCGTCGAGCAGGGTTTCGCCCAGTTCCTGCAGCGCTTCGGCCGCCAGTTGATCGGCCTGCGTGTCGGATATTTCCAGCGGCTCGGTGTGCGTGGCCATGATTGCCATCCCGTATGAAGTGATTGAACGGGTCGATTCTCATCCTCCAACGTGAGCGATTGATGACATGCACATAAAGTTTTCATGGCCCGAATGTGCTGCAGGCCGGCTGGGCGCATAAGCCGAACGTGCCATGCCGGGCGGGCGTCGGTTGCATGTGGCTGCAATCTTCGCGCGGGATACTTCAGCCACTGAATAGCCACCCGCCGCATGGCGGGCAGACGTTCAGCCAGGCAATTCGCGCAGGGTGTTGATCCTGCGACTCCGCTTGCGGCTCCTTCGGGAGCCGTTTTTTTTTCAGGCGTATGGCCTGAACGGGCTATGCGGACGGGGGGCGAAACTCGGACGACCTGCAATATTCAACAGCGAAACTGGCTCAGTACTGGAGGGAACTTCAACAGCTGTGCGCGAAAGTGCGCCGTCTGCGGATGCCGGTGCACGCGCCCCTTACTTTTGCTTTATTTAATAGCTTTGGAGAACTTCATGAAATCCGTTCAAACCTTGCTGGCGTTCGCGCTGGTAGCAGGCATGGCTTCTGCCACTGCACACGCTGACGCCACCTACAACATGGGTACGTTGAGTGCCACGCCGTATATCAAAGCGTCCACGGTTACTGCTGGCACCGTGTTTACCATTGGCAGCAACGCATACAACTTCACCGACATCTACAACTTCACCGTTGTGGGCGCGCCGACCGCTGCAGGCACGGGCGTGACGGTTGACCTCGATCTGGGCAGCCAGGGCTTCCACATTTCCAACCTGAAGCTGGATTTGTTCAACGGCAGCACCTGGTTGGCTGGCGATTTGGTCACTGGATCGACCGATACGAGCGTCAGCGTGAGCAGCGTGCTGTCTGCAGGTGCCTACAACTTCAAGGTTCGCGGTTTTGCCGACGGTGTTGGCACCAACCAGGGTATCTACACTTTCTCCGCAGCTGCCGTTCCTGAAGCCGAAACCTACGCCATGATGCTGGCGGGTCTGGGCCTGGTGGGCTTCATGGTTTCGCGTCGCCGCGGTAGCCTGTAAAAAACCGCTTTCTCCGAGCGATCGACCGGTTTGCGCCGGTGGATCGTTTTTCAGGCGGGCCTTTGGGCTCGCTTTTTTTCGTGTAACGGGAAATGACAGGTGGGGCAGCGCGGACGGTTCAGGCGCAGTCCAGCTCGGGCAGGCTGGTCTCGCCGGCTTCGTTGACCAGACGGCGGCCGAACGGCGTTTTGCGCTGGTCGACGAACAGGCTGCTGCCGTCGATGCGTTTGGCGTGGTGCTTGGCTTCGGCGGCGGCGCGCGAGACTTCCTGATAGTGGTGGTAATGCTCGGAATCGATCAGCACCGCGCCGATTGACAGCGACACCAGCGCGTGAAACGCCAGTGCGCCGCGGCGGTCTTCGCTGCGATAACCGCCAGCTTCGACGTGATCGGGGCTGAACAGCGCCAGGCGTTCGCGGTCGAAGCGCGCGAGGATGCCGTGGCAGCGCACTTCCCAGTCGAGGCTTTGAAACAGCACGACGAAATCGTCGCCGCCGACATGGCCGATGAAGTCGAGCTCGGCATTGCAGCTTTCGCGCAGGATCAGGGCGAGCAGCTGGATGATGTCGTCGCCGCGCCGAAAGCCGTAGATATCGTTGTAGGGCTTGAACTGGTCGAGGTCGAAATAGGCGGTGACAAAGCTCTGATTGTTGGCGAGCAGATGCTCCATGTGCTCCTGGATCGGCACATTGCCGGGCAGCCCGGAGAGCGGATTGGCGTAGCGCGCGGCGATGATCTGCATTTCGCTGATCTCGCGCATCAGGTCGAATCCCGATCCCAGCCCCAGATAGCGTCCCTTGCTGGTGATCACGAAGCCCTGGGTGAATGCGGCTTTGCCTTTTTTGACCACCAGCTCCGACAGCTCATTGATCTGCGTTGCCTTGTCGACGATGAGCGGATCGGGGTCCATGAAATCGGCGCAGGGTTTCCTGCCATACAGCTCGCGGCCATACAGGCCGATGAAGCGGTTGAGCACGGCAGGGCGGTGAATGATGCCGACCGGCACGCCCTTGCTCACCACTGCCACGGCATGCAGTTCGGGGTGTTGCAGCATCAGGTCGAGCACCTCCTGGCTGGTGGTCAGCGGCGTGACACAAGGCGCAGACATCACCAGCCGCGCCGCCGACACATGCGAACCGTCCACCCCGCGCAAATAGGGCAGCACGCTGACAATGCCGGATTGCAGCACCGCCACCACTTCGCGCGGCGGCAACTGTGCCGGGGTCGGCGACGGACGGCCGATCAGATAGCCCTGCACGTGGCGGATGCCGATGTCCTGCAGCACCGCCAGTTCCGATACCGACTCCACGCCTTCGGCAATCACGCGGGTGTTCGCGCCGCCGGCCAGTTGCGTGATCGACCGCACGAACTGGATCTTGTGCGGGTCTTCATGGATGCCGGAGATGAAATGCTTGTCGATCTTGACGAAGGCCGGCTTCAGTTCCAACCACAGGCGCAGGCTGGAGAAGCCCTCGCCGAGATCGTCCATCGCCACCTCGATGCCCACTGCACGCAGCCGGGACACCGCCTCGCGCAACAGGGCGTAATCCAGATTGCAGGCGTTTTCGGTAATCTCGATGACCAGCTGGCTGCTGCTGAGCTCCACCCTGGCCAACGCCTCCAGCAAGTGCTCGGGCGCAAATTCCGCGTCGAGCATGCTGCAGGGCGACAGGTTCACGAACAGCTGCCCCGGCAGTTTCAGCCGCGCAAAGGTTTTGAGAGCCGAATGTACGCACACCCAGTCGAGCCGGGTTTGCAGGCCATGCAGCTCGGCCACCTTGAACAATGTCTGCGGCGCATGCAGCGGGCTGTTCGATGGTCCGCGCGACAAGGCCTCGAACCCCATCACCCGTCCCTCGGCCAGGTCAAGTATCGGCTGCAACAGCGTCAACAGGCGCGTGTTGTCCAGGATGTCTTCCAGATGTTGGCGCAATTTGTCTTGGCTCGTGGGGTCGGGGGGAGGGTGCCAAGCATAGTCAGCGAACATTGCGGAAATGTTTCCGGTCAGGGCGCCTGCTTCGCCGGCTTCAAAAATCGAGATGCAAGATTCAAGGTTCAAGCTTCAAGCGAAGCAGGCAGCCATCAGCCCTGCCACGCATACCTTGCATCTTGAATCTTCAATTTTGAACCCTTCAATTGTCATGCCCCTGTCATTCCGCATCCCTATGCTTGCCCCCCAAACCGGGGAGCAGCATGCACAACGCAAACGAACTGACCGACGAAGAATGCGGCCATCTGGCGCGCATCCTGCTCGCCTCGCGTCGGGTGCGCTTGCGCCATCATTTTTTCAGCTGGGTGCATGGCCCGGTGCAGGCGCTCATCCCGCACGAAATCCTGCTGTGCGGCGTGGCCGACGAAAGCGGTTACCTGTTGCATGAACGTTTCACCGCCTGCCGTTATTTCAAGGACGACCATTACCACCGCGTCATCCATCCCGGCGACGGCCTGATCCAGCAACTGGCGCAGGAATGGCATGGCCACGGCGAGCCGCGCCTGATTGCCGCGCTGCACGACGAAGCCGGCGGCTGGCATGCCCGGCTGGCCGATCTGGAACTGAAAAACCTCGCCTTCCACGGCATGAGCTGGATCAACGGCCAGCTCAAGGGCTATGCCGGATTCTCGCGCGTGCGCGTGCCGTTCGACAGTCGCCTGGCGATGTACCTCGACATCCTGCTGCCGCACCTGCTGGTCACCCTGGCGCGCGTGCTCGCTAACGAAGCGCGCGCCGACGGCGACAGCAAGCGCCCCACCGGCCTCATCACCCCGCGCGAAGTTGAAGTGCTGAGCTGGGTGCGCGACGGTAAAACCAACGACGAAATTGCCGTCATCCTCGGGCTGTCGATGCTCACCGTGAAAAACCATCTGCGCCACGCGATGAAGAAAATGGTCGTCCGCACCCGTGGCCAGGCCGTAGCCAAGGCGATTGCACTGGGATTCCTGCGTGCGCAGGGCGCGCAGGAAAAGGATGCGGCGCTGGAAGCCTAGTTGCGCCCCAATCTTTGCAACTTTTGTCTCTCGCAACTTGATCGCCTGATTCCACATGAGCCGTCCGGCTCATTTTTTTGCCCGTTTATCCCCCATCGCGTGTCATCCACGCTCCCTAAAGTGGCGTTGTCTGCAGAGAGGCAGGCACGATTTCCGATTGGCTTTCCACCCGCTGGCAGGCCTGTCCCTCAGGGGGGCGGAAAGCTTCATAGCTATCTGGGTCTTACTTTTTAATCAAGAGGAGCACTACATGAAACTCAAACTTATCGCCCTGGCCGCCATGCTGGCCGCAGGCTCCGCTCAAGCAGCGATCGTCGACGGCTCTACCGGCAACGGCGAACTGTTCATGACCGTTCTCGACAGCGTCGGCCAGAAGTCCTACACCTTGGACCTGAACATCACCATGAACGACTTCCTGGCCGGCGTCGCCGTGTCCGGCACGTCGTACAGCTATACCGCCGATGCCAACATGAGCAGCTTCCTGTCCATGGTTGCTCCTGCCGACAAATCCGGCCTGGTCTTCGCCATCGGAGCTATGGATAACGCTGGCGCCACCGCCACCGACTTCCGCCGCTACATCACCACCGCCAGCGTTATCGACGCTGCCACAGACACCAACTCGAACCTCAAGAGCCTCGGTACTTCCGGTGACCAGCTGCTGGCTGATACCAACACGCAGATTGGCGCTGGCGTTTCCGTTATCGTCACCGACCCATCCTTCATTTCCTACGCCGGTAGCGCCCAGTGGGGCAGCAACTGGGGTAGTGCGTTCAACGGTACCAGCACCGGCCTGATCGGCAACGACTTGAGTATGTATCTCCTGTCGCAAACCTCGGGTGTCTTTGCCCAGCGCAACAACGCTTCCGTTTATGCCGCACTTGAGCAGGGCGGCAGCCAGGTTTTCGCCAACCTGGACATGAACGGCAACCTGTCGATCGCCGCTGCGGTGCCCGAAGCCGAGACCTACGGCATGATGCTGGCCGGTCTGGGCCTGGTCGGCTTCATGGCCGCGCGTCGCCGTTCGATGATCTGAATGTGAACGGCAGCAGGCCGGCGTGCCGGCCGCTGCCAATACTCATGCTGAACCAGCGCTTGCGCTGACTGTTTGACCTTTTCGATTAACACGTTAACTCAAGGAAAACATCATGAAACTGAATCAAATTTCGCTGGCCGTGGCCGTTGCCTTGGCTGCGCCCACCGCCTTCGCTAACATTGCCCCCGAGACCGTTCCCGGCGTGCAGAAGATCGTCCTCTCCGGCGCCACCGCGCCCGATGGCTTCGTCGAGAGCTCGGTGAAGGAGATGTTGCAAGCCGGCACCATCAAGTCCTACCGTGACAATGCCAACGCCACGCTGGCCTTCCAGCATCAAGCCTGGTATGGCCTGGCCAAGGCCGGCATTCCCGGCGTGGCCGTCAATACGCCCATCCTGCTGGTCAAGCGCTCCAAGGGCGGCTCGGTCTGGGGCGTTGACCCCGTGGCCCGCGCTTCGCGCATCGAGTCGCTGGACTTCTCGGCCTGTACCGCTGGCGGCGCCGACCTGAACGGCAAGGTCTACGACTACTTCTGTCCGACCAAAGGCCTCGATCCCGAGAGCCCCAACTTCGCCAACCCCGCGCTGAACAACGGCGTGGTGAGCGATTTCGGCGTGTCCGACGTGTCGCCGGCGCTGTTCCAAGGGCCTTACAACGTTGAGTTTGGCCAGGGCGCGCTGACCTCCAGCGAAGTTTCCAAGCTGACCATCAAGCCAGTCAACACCGTGATCATGGGCCTGGTTGCCACCAACGACGTGCCTCTGACCACCGCGCTCAGTCGCGCCGACTATGGCAACATGCTTTCGGGCGCTATTCAGGACTGGACCCAGATCGACGCCAGCCTCGCTGGCAACACCAACGTGGTCGTCTGCCGCCGCGTCAATGGTTCCGGCACCCAGGCCAGCTACAACTGGTTCTTCAACAACTTCCCCTGCGAGTCCGCCTTTAACGGGGCTGTGGCTCCGACCAGCATGTACACCGACAACGCCAACGGCATCGGCAGCGGCGACGGCACCGAATTCAATCCCTACTTGATCGACCCGGTCGGCGGCTACACCGTGGTCAACAACTCCACCTCCGGCGACGTGGCCAATTGCCTGAAGCGCGCGCAGAGCAACACCGACCACAAGATCAAGGCTGACAACGGCAAATGGTATCAGGTCAACTTCAGCAACTCGGGCGATCCGTTCAAGGCCATCGGCGTACTTTCCGCTGACAGCTTCGGCAAGGAAAGCGGCTGGACCTACCGCAACATCTACGGTGCAGGCAGCTTCGCTCCGGCAACGCAGACTGCTTCCGCCGGCGCGACCGGTATCGCTCCGTCCAAGGCCAACCTGCTGTCCGGTGCCTATGACTTTGCAGTTGAACTCACCATGCAGTACCGCAACGCCAGCGTGACCAACGTGCAGGGTGATACCGTTTCCGCCCTGGCCGGTGTCAAGAAAGCCTTCGCAGACGAGCTGATCAAGCGTTCGGGTGACCCCGCCAAGATCGCGCTGAACAGCAAACAGCAGGTCTACGCTGCGCTGCCTGACTTTTACGATCCCTTCGCCAACGCCATCAACGAAGCGCATACCGCAATGGGCAGCCACCAAGGCAACATGTGCAAGCCGATGGTGCGCAAGTTCTGATCGCTGTCCGGTCAATCGGGCTTTGATGCCGGAGGGCGGTGCAACGCCGCCTGTTTGAATCTCCACTCCCCGCCTGGCGGGGAGTGGCTTTTTCTGCGGGAGCCTTGCGCCATCGGTTTTTCGGAGCCGATGGCGCAGTGTTTCTTCGTTGTTTTTTTCGACCATTGAATTGCAATGCCCATGCTTCCGTCCCGTATGCCCTCTATTGCCACGTTGTTGCTGGCGATCTTTGCCATGCTCTGCTTTGTGCCGGCGCAGGCCGCCGAGGAAGGCAGCTTCGACCTGTTCGAAATCGTGGTGGAGGGCAATTCGGTTTTGTCGACTGCGCAGATCGAGAAAACGGTGTATCCCTTTCTGGGTGAAAACAAGAACATCGCGGATGTAGAGGCTGCGCGTACCGCCTTGGAGAAGGCCTACCAGAGCAACGGTTACCTCACCGTGTTTGTCGATATTCCGGAGCAGAAGGTCCAGAACGGCGTGGTACGGCTGCGGGTGACGGAAGGCCAGGTGGAGCGCTTGCGGGTGACGGGTTCGCGTTATTACAGTTTGGGCGCCATCCGCGAGAAAACGCCCGAACTGGCCGAAGGCAGCGTGCCGTATTTCCCGGAGGTGCAAAAGCAGCTGGCCGCGGTGAACCGTGGCGGAGACCGCCGGGTGACGCCGGTGCTGCGCCCGGGGCTGTCACCGGGCAAGGTGGAAGTCGATCTGAAAGTGGACGACAGCTTGCCGGTGCACGGCAATGTGGAATTGAACAACCGCTATTCGGCCGGCACCAGCCACACTCGCCTGAATGCCAACCTGCGCTACGACAATCTGTGGCAGAAGGAGCACAGCCTGTCTATCGGGATCCAGACCGCGCCGGAGAATACGGATGACACCTCGGTGCTCCTCGCCAACTACGTCTGGCCCCTGGACAGCGGCGATTACATGGCGGTTTACGGTTTGATTTCCAACAGTGATGTGGCTGCCGTGGGCGACGTGAAGGTGATTGGCAGCGGCAAAATCGTTGGCCTGCGCTTCATCAAGCCGTTACGCGCCCGCGAGGGGTTTTTCCACACCCTGACCCTGGGCGTGGATTACAAAAACTTTAAGGACAGCGTCACCCTGCAGGGCGCTGGCAGCATCGACACGCCCATTTCATACCTGCCGTTCACGTTTGGCTACGAGGCCACTCTGATGCATGGGGCGCAAAGCATGACCCAGTTCACTTCGGCGCTGAACTTCAACCTGCGCGGCTTGGCGGATGAGGAAGTGGAATGCGTGCCGGGGTTCTACATTAACGAGTTCGGCTGCAAGCGCTGGCAGGCCGAAGCGAACTACGCGTTTTTGCGTCTGGACGTCAAGCATACCCATACGCTCGAAAGCGGCTGGAGCCTGTTTGGCCGTCTGCTCGGCCAAGTCGCCAGCGGTCCGCTGATCTCCAACGAACAATTCAGTGCCGGCGGCGTGGACACGGTGCGCGGCTACACGGAATCGATCGCTGCCGGCGACAACGGCCTGGTCGCCGGCCTCGAGTTGCGTACCCCTTCACTGAGCAAGTGGACCTATGAACAGTTGGACGAGCTGACCCTGTTTGCCTTTGCCGAAGGCGCCAGTCTGAGCGTGCTCAAGCCGCTGCCAGGACAGATTGATCAGTACGACCTGTATTCCGCCGGATTGGGTCTGCGCTTCAAGGGCTGGGGCGGGGTGTCGGGCTATCTGGATCTGGCCTATCCATTTGAAACAATCAGTCAGGTGGAAGCGGGCGATACCCGGCTCAATTTCAGATTGGGCTATGAATGGTGAGCCGCAAATCAGCGGGGTATTGCCATCCCTTGAAGACAGACATGAGCCATACGACCATGGTTTCGGGTAACCGGACTAAAAACTAATCTTGCCCAACAAAATCGACGCGTGCGGCCATTAAAGTGCCGGCCGTCATCAGGAGAAGAGCATGAACCGAAACCGCTATCGGCTGGTGTACAACACGACTTCAGGCATGATGGTGCCGGTGGCGGAAACCGTGCGGCGACGGGTTAAACGCAGTGGCGCGGCGGTGGGTCCGGCGCTGGCGTTGTTGCTGGCGGCTTGTCCTGCGCTGGCTCAACAACTGCCTGTGCCCTGTGGTGGCGGCGCATGCGGCGTCAATCCGAACCCCACGGCCTTCGTTGGTAGTGGCGCGGCGAGCTATGCGGTCAATGGCGCCCATGGCATCGTGACCCAGACCACCAACCGGGCCATCCTCAACTGGCAGAGTTTCAACGTTGGTCGCGGTGGCACGATGGAATTCATCCAGCCCGGCGCGGGCGCGGCCACGCTGAACCGCATCTGGCAAGGCGACCCGAGCATGATCGCAGGGGCGCTCAAGGCCAACGGCCAGATTTATCTGGTCAACCAGAACGGCATCGTGTTCGCCAATGGTGCGCAGGTGAATGCGAACGGCGTGTTCGCTTCGACCCTGGACATCGACGACAACCTGTTCAACAACGGCATCCCCTCGAATCTCGACGCCGGCGGCGTGGCGGCCTTCTCCGCTGCGAGCGGTGCGGCGGGCGGCCTGGTACGGGTGGAGGAGGGCGCGACGCTGAAAACGGAAAGCGGCGGCCGGGTGATGCTGCTAGCGGAGAACGTGGAAAACCACGGCGTCATCGAAACGCCGGAGGGCCAGACCATTCTGGCCGCCGGATCCAAGGTCTATCTGGCGGTGAGCGACGATCCGAACCTGCGTGGTTTTCTGGTGGAAGTGGACAGCCCCGACAGCGGCGGCGGCACGGCGACCAACGCCGGACGCATCCTGGCCGAGCGCGGCAATGTCAGCATGACCGGTCTCACCGTGAACCAGTCCGGCCGCGTTACCGCGACCACCTCGGTCAACCTCAACGGTTCGATCAGGCTTACGGCGCGCGACAGCGTGAGCGGTTTGCCGAAGGATTCTTCCAATCCCGAGGTGACGGTGCCGGTTGCAGCCCGCACCGGCACGCTGGTGCTGGGCGCGAACAGCACGACCGAAGTGCTGCCGGACGCGACCGACCGCAAGACACTCACCGACGAGCAGGTCTTCAACCGTTCGCGTATCGAAGGCGTGGGCAAGACCATTCATGTGCAGGGCGGTGCGGTGGTGCGCGCCACCAGCGGCGAGATAGACCTGGCGGCGCAGGCGGGGCAGGTGTTCCAGAATGCGGGCGATCCCAAAGTGAATGACGTGCGCCTGCAGGTGGACGACGGCGCGCGGATCGATACCGCCGGCCTCGCCAACGTGGCGGTGGCGGTGGAACGCAATTACATCGAGGTGGAACTGCGCGGCTCGCAGCTTGCGGATTCACCGTTGCAACGCAACACCTTCCTCAACAAGAGCAAGGTATGGGTCGATGTCGAAAAAGGCACCCCGCTTGCCGATGTGTCGGCGGACATCGCCAGGCTGGAGCGCTCGGTGGCGGAAAAGAGTGCGACCGGCGGCAACATTGCGCTGCGTTCGGAAGGCGATATGGTACTGCAGGCGGGGGCGACGCTCGACGTATCCGGCGGCAGCCTCGCCTACCAGGCGGGCTATGGCCGCACCACCAAGCTGGTGCTTAATGGCCAGACGGTGGATATCGGCGACGCCGATCCTGAGCAGGTATACAGCGGCTTCGCGGACCGCTTCACCGTGTATGACGCCAAGTGGAACCAGACCCAGGTCTTCGATTTCGGCCAGGCCAACTATATCAGCGCCTATACGGCGGGCCGCGATGCCGGCACGCTCAGCCTGAAGGCGCATAACCTGGTGGCCGACGCCACGCTGCTCGCCAAAACCACAGTCGGAACCTATCAACGCACGCAGGCGCCGCAGGGCGGCCAGCTTGTGCTGACGTTGCTGTCACAAACCGGGCTGCCGCTGACCAGCTTGCCCGACTTCAGTTTCGTCAAGTCGCGCACAGGTGCGGCAGCGACCGGATTCGATGATGCGTTGCCCGCCCAGGTGCAGCTGTCCTCCGAATTCATGTCGCAGGGCGGATTCGGCAAGCTGACCGTCGATACCAAGGGGCGGGTCACGCTGCCGGAAGACGTCACGCTCGATGCGGGCGACCAGGGGAGCGTCAGCCTCACCGGCCGGCGGCTGGATATCGACGGCGACATCCTGGCAGCCGGCGGTGAGATCACGCTAACCACCACTGTCAGAAAAGATGATGAAGATCAGGGTGCGGCAGCCGATTTCGGCCTCAACATCGGCAGCACAACGCGGCTCGACACCGCCGGCCGCTGGGTCAACGATCTGCCCGGCTCGGCTCCCAATGCCAACACGGGATCGGTGGCCATCAATGGCGGAGAAATTACGCTGGCGGCACAATCGGATCTGACGCTCGCAGCAGGTAGCGTGATCGACGTCAGCGGCGGCGCCTGGGCTCAGGCAGATGGCACGGTCAGCACCGGCGATGCCGGCAGCATCGATCTGGCGAGCGGCAGCTACGGGCAACCGGAGGGTACATCGGCCCGGCTGACATCGCGCATCGAACTTGGCGGCGAACTACGCGGCTACGGTCAGGAAAACGGCGGCACGTTGAAGATCGCCACGTCCAGCATTCACATGGGCGAGAACCCCAGCGGCACGCCGGGTGAACTGGTGCTCGACGAGGGTTTCTTCGGCCGCGGCGGCTTTCGCGAATTCAATCTGACCGGCGTCGACGGGGTGAAGGTGGCGGATGGATTCCAGTTGCGTCCGGCCCCGTTGTCGGCGCAACTCGCGCAGGGTTACAGCCTCAAGCCCAGCGGCAGTGACATGGCTGCGCTGACCACCCTGCTGGCCTTGCCGGCAGATTATCGCGCGCCCACCCGGGTGAGCCTCACCGCCAGCAATACATTCTACGGCGATGTGCATGTTGGTGAGGGCGCGTCGATTCGTGTCGATCCCGAAGGCGAAATCGTGCTTTCCGCAAAGAACCAGATCACCGTGCTCGGTACGCTTGAAGCGGCCGCCGGTCAAATCGTGTTGAAGCAAGACAAACTGACTGATAGCAATGAAGACGATGTAGCCTATTTCGATCCCGGCCGCTCAATCTTCCTAGGGGAGAACAGCCGTTTGCTGACCACCGGCTATTACCGTGCCGAACCCAATGCGCAAAATCTGCGCAAGGGCCAGGTGCTCGACGGCGGCAGTGTTGTCATTGAGGCTGGCAGGGGCTATCTAGTGACGCAGGCGGGTTCGCAGATCGATGTGTCCGGCACCCAGACCACGCTCGATATTGTGGGGGGCAATGGCCTGGCGGCGACACCGGTGGCAAGTAATGGCGGCACGATTACGCTGGCCGCGCGCGAAGGGATGATTCTCGAAGGCGGGATGCATGGCCACGCAGGCGGCAGTCAGGCGCAGGGCGGCAGTCTGAGCGTTGCGTTGGTGCGGGGCCTTGACTGGTTCATCCCCGCCGGAAATCCGCTCGAAATTCCGCTTAACAGCCAGCGCGTCGTCACCCTGCAGGCTGCGCCCACCTCGCTTACCAGCGGGATGACCGCAGGCGATGCGCTGGATACCGCTACGCGAAATGGCCAAGCGCAGTTGGCGCAAAGCCAGGTGCAGGACGGCGGCTTTGCCGACCTCAGCCTGCAAAGCCAGAACCGTATCGCATTCGCCGATACGCTCGATCTGAATCTGGCCGGACGCCTGAGCCTGTATGCCGCGAATCTGTCGGCGGAGGGTGCCGCGCAGACCCGCATGACGGCGGCGTCGGCGATTATCGGCAATCCAGATGCGAAACTTCAGGGAGAGTTTCTGCGCAGCGACGCCAGCGGCGGCGCAGGCACGTTCACAGTTAACGCAGGCCTGATCGAGCTGGTGGGCCACAGCAACTTGCAAGGTTTTGGCGAAACGAATCTGGTTAGCCAGGGCGATATCCGCGTGCGCGACACTGTGTATGAGGTCGAGATCGACACCATAAAGTCTTTTCGTCATGACGGTAGTCTGGTCACCGGCGGCGACCTGAACCTGGCGGCGCGCCAGATTTACCCCACCAGCCTCGCCGACTATGCCATCGAGATTCACAACAATCCCACCGGGCGCATCACCGTCACATCGACCGGCAGCGATGGCAAGGTGCTGTCGGCTGGCGGCAAGCTCAGCTTCGCGGCGCCTTTCATCGAGCAGCGCGGCGCGATCAAGGCGCCGTTCGGCGAAATCGCGCTACGTTCCGAAACGATCAGTCGTGTCACAAACTCGTTCGGCAATAACGGACTGCCCTCGGGTCAGGTTGGTTCTGTGACGCTGACGCGCGCCGCCACGTCGAACGGCGAGGTGACGCTGGCAGACGGCAGCCTCACCTCGGTGTCGGCGGAAGGCCAGATCATTCCCCTGGGCATGACCGAGCTGTCGGGACGCGACTGGATCTACGATTTCGGCGCGTTCAAGGAACAGCTGGCCAGCGCGCCGGAAAAACAGATCGTGCTCGACGGCGACACCATCACGCAGGCAGCCGGTGCGCGCATTGACCTGTCGGGCGGCGGCGATGTGTACGCCTATGAGTTCTTCAAGGGGCCGGGCGGTTCGCGCGACATCCTGCTGCCGCAAAACAGCGAAGGGCTTTACGCCGTGCTGCCCGGTCTCGACAACGCGTTCGCGGCTTACGACCAGCAGATTTACCAAGGGGTGGAAAACTGGAACCCGGGTGCGAGCGTGCAGTTGCTGGACAGCACGCAGGGCCTGGCGGCCGGCAACTACGCGCTGCTGCCCGCACGCTATGTCTTGCTGCCCGGCGCGTATCTGGTGCGGGTGCGCGCGCAGGCGTCCGATCAGGTACAAGGCCAGGTCGCCACGCTGCCCAATGGCGCCACCTGGGTGGCGGGCTATCTCGGCACGGCGACGGCGAACGGCGACGTGTTGCATGGCGCGCGCACGGCCACCATCGAAGTTCGTCCCGGCAGCGTCGCCCGCCAGTACAGTGAGTATCTGAACAGCACTGCCAGCCAGCGCTTTGCCCATGTGGCCGGTGCGCAGTTGCCGGGCGATGCGGGACGGTTGTCCATCGGTGTCGGTAGCAGCCTGACGCTGCTCGGCGACCTGCTGGCCGGCCATGCCGACGGGATGCGTGGCGCCGAGGTGGATATTTCCGCCGACAAGCTCGCGGTGACCTCCAGCGGCGCCAGCTACGGCGCGGGGTACGTGACGCTCAGCGTGGATCAGCTCGACAGCCTCGACGCGTCCAGCCTGTTGCTGGGCGGCAGCCGCAGTGCGGACGGCGATCGGGTGCGGCTGACGCAGCGCAGCGACGAAGTCGTGATCGCCAACGATGCCGATCATGTGCTGGCCGCGCCGGAAATCATTCTGGCTGCACGCGACACCGTGAAACTGGAAGATGGTGCGGTGGTGGCGGGCGACGGTGAATTCACCGGCCAGGCCAAGGATATTGTCGTTGTAGATGTATCCGGCAACGGCGACGGCGCGCTGCTGCGCGTATCCACTGGCGATCAGGTTGCGCTCACGCGCGAATCCACCAGCCGGACAGACGGCGTGCTGGACGTGGCGGTGGGCGCGACTGTCCGCGGCAAGTCGGTCATCCTCGACGCCACGCTGGACAACCGTACCCTCGGCCAGGTGGAACTGCCGGCCAGCGGCGGTGCCCTGACGCTGGGCGCGACGCGCATTTCGTTGGTGGGAAACGGCACCGCCGTCGCCACCAGCGGGCTGGTGTTCAACCAGGATCGTCTGGCCGAGCTGGGCAATCCGGCTCAGCTGCTGCTGCGCAGCTACTCGACGCTGGACATCTATGGCAACGTCGATCTGGGCAGCAGCGCGCTGGAGAGCCTGGCGATTGAGGCGGCAGGCATCACGGGCATCGGTGCGGCGGGACAGACCGCCACCCTGCAGGCGGATACCGTGCGTTTTGCCAACCCCGACAACATCGACGCCGCCACAGCGTTTGCCGCGACACCCGGCGCAGGCGATCTGAGCGTACAAGCGCGCAATGTGGAACTGGGCGAGGGCGACTTCACGCTGCGCGGTTTCGATAGCGTAAACGTAACGGCGAGCGGGCAGGTGCAGGGTTTGGGCGGCACCTTCAAGACCGAGGCCAGTGCAGGTGCGGCGGGTAACGTCAACCTGAACGCCAGCCGCATCACCGTAGCGGCGGGCGCCGACCAGACCCTCTCGGTGGCGGGTGCGCTGGTCACGGCCCAGCCCGCTACGCTGGCCACGCTGCCGACTGCTGAACTGGGCGGCAAGCTGCAACTCGCCGCCACCTCAATCACGCATGGCGGCCGCATCGACATGCCCGCCGGGGTGGTCGAACTGCGCGCGGAAACGGGCGACATCACGCTGTTGTCCGGCAGCGAAATTATCGCCGGCGGGGCCAGCGTGGACTTTGCCGATACGCAGGCGTTTGCGGCAGGCGGCGCGGTAAACCTGACGGCGGTGCAGGGCAAAGTGACTGCACAGGCTGGCTCCAACATCGATGTATCGGGCGCAGCCGCCGGTGGCGATGCCGGCGACCTGACAGTGCTGGCGAACGGCGATGCGGTTCTCGACGGCACGCTGCAGGGCGATGCGGCGAGCGGCTTCGATTCCGGCCGCTTTGTGTTGACGGCCAAGCGCGTCAACCCGGATGCGAACGGCGACAACGATTTTTCCGCTTTGAACACCACGTTGGAAACCGGCGGTTTCCACGCCGCGCGCAGCATCCGGGTGCGCGAAGGCGATATCGACGTGGCCGCGACGGACAGCGTAAAAGCGCATGAAGTCCTGCTGTCGGCCGACCAGGGCGCGATCCGCGTGGCCGGTACGATCGATGCCAGCGGCGCCAAGGGCGGACGCATTGGACTGTATGCCGGCGGCGATCTCGATCTCTTGGGCAGCGCCGAACTGCTCGCTAACGCGACCGACAGCCTGAGCGCAGCCAAAGGAACGGCCGGCGAGGGTGGTCGGGTCGAACTCGGCAGCGGCGACGCCGGTGTGCTTAATCTGGCAGCGGGATCGAACATCGATGTGTCCGTGCCCACCGGCAGCGCCGCCCGCAGCGGCCGGGTGGTGCTGCGCGCAGCACGCACCGGAGCAGGCGCCGGCGACGGCGTAGCGCTGGGTGTGCGCGACGGGAAAATCGTCGGCGCCGAGCGGGTAGAGGTGGAGGCCTATAAGGTCTACGACGGCGACGGCAGCGGCATCACTGAGCTGGTCGCGGGCAGTTCCAGCGGCAACCAGCTCGGTATCGACAGCGTGCAGGCCGACAACGATGCCTTTGTCTCGGCGGTCGATCCCGTTGCGTTGAAAGGCAATCTCGATACCGGCGCGGCGGGTGTGCATCTGACTCCCGGCGTCGAAGTACGCAATCCGGTGGAGACCGACATCGCAGGCAATGCCGTGGCGAACAGCGGCGACATCGTGCTGGCCGCGGACTGGAACTTGAATGACCTGCGCCACGCCAGCGAGGCCGGCGTGCTGACCGTGCGCGCAGGCGGCACGCTCGATGTGGCGGCGAACCTCAGCGATGGCTTCAGCACGGCGGCTACAACTGGCACGCTGCAAACCAGCCCGGTAGGCTGGTCCTACCGTCTGGTTGCCGGCGCTGCCAGCGGCGCGGCCGACCCGCTGGCGACCGAACTCCACGCCCACGCCGACCTCAATGTGGCGGCGGGTAAGCTGGTGCGTACGGGTACGGGCGATATCGACGCAGTGGCGGCGGGTGATGTGACGCTTGCCGACGGCGCGGCGCTGTATACGGCAGGTGCTGATACGCCCCCCCCAGCGGCGGGCTTTAAAATCAACAGTTTGACCGGTTATGCCTTCCCAACTGGCGGCGGTGATGTACGTATCCGCGCTGGCGGCTCAGTGGTCTCGATAGTTGGCCCTTCCGGCCTGTTGACCGACTGGCTGTATCGTCAAGGCAGGCTCTCCACAGATATACGTCAAAAAGCCAATTTTCGCGCCCCGGGCTGGTGGCCGCAGATCGCAGAATTCAAGAATGGCATCGCTGCGCTGGGTGGTGGCGACGTAAATATCGAAGCAGACGATCGGGTGGTCAATCTGCTTGCGGCCACGGTGACCAATGCGCGCCAGCCTGCCACGTTCCGGGAGGCGGTCGATCCCAGCCTGCAGGTGGTCCAGGGCGGCGGAAATTTGAACGTTCGCGCAGGCGGCGATATCGAAGGCGGGCTGTTTTTCGTAGACCGGGGAACCAGTCGTATCAAGGCCGGCGGGGCTGTGGTCGAGGGACTGGCATCGAGCCAGTCCGCCGGAACCGTGTTGGCGTTGGGCGATGCGCAGATATCCATGACGGCGCGACGTGGCGTACAACTGGCATCGATTGTCGATCCTGGGCAGATTCCGCAGACCACTGACAATATGGCGGGTGGTCGTGAATCCTATTTCGTGACCTATGGCGACGACAGTGCGGTACATCTGTCGTCCGTGGCGGGCGACACGGTAATGGAAAACGCCGATCTGGGTTTCTATCCAGCCATTCTGGAGGCGGTCGCCTTGGAGGGCGACATCCTCATCGAGCAGGGTTTTACCCAGTTGCCTTCCGCAGTGGGCGACTTGCGTCTGCTAGCGGGTGACTCCATTGAAAAAGCAGTAGGCGCCAGCAAACCCATCACGCTGTCCGATTTGGCGCTTGACAATATTCCTACGCTGGTTCGTCCGAAGAATGGGAGTGGGGATATTGCGACCTTGACGGGTTCGCACGTGCCTGAAAGCGATGCCCATGGTCCCGAGCTGATTCACCTGACAGATGTCCTGCCCGTGTACGTTGTGGCGCGCAGCGGCGATATCGTCAATGTGCTCGACGCTGCGGGTACGAACGTCTTCGCGGACCTGGCCAAACCGGCCGTATTCCAGGCAGGCGGGGATATACGTAATGCAACAGTGGTGGGGCAGAACCTGCGTGATGGCGACGTGACGCGTTTCATCGCCGGGCGCGATATCGTATTTGCCACCGTGCGCGACCCGCTTTCCGGATCGATCGTGTCGAGCGATGACCCGGCGGCACGCATTGCCATCGGCGGCCCCGGGCGAGTGGAAATCATCGCCGGACACGATATCGATCTGGGGGCGTCGAAAGGCGTGATTTCGCGCGGCAATCTGGCGAATCCCTATCTGCCGGAAGGCGGCGCCGATCTGTTGTTCGTGGCCGGAGCGGCGGCGCGCGATGTCGACGGCAATACGCAAGCGATCAGCGCAGCGCTGCAGGATCCGCAGGCGGTGAATCATTTCTTTGACGAACTGCTGGTCTCGGCCGAAGCCAGCAAAACCGACAAGGACTACAGCCAGGGCGAAGCTGCCATCGAGGTACTGTTCCCCACCGGAACGGCCGCAGCGCCGCTGAGCTACGAGGGCGACATCAGCCTGTTTTTCAGCCAGGCGAAAACCGAGCAGGGCGGCAACATCCAGATGATGACACCGGGCGGCGGGGTGAATGCCGGCCTTGCCAGCGTCACCGGTTTTGAGCGCGCCGCTGCCGACCTGGGCATCATGACCGTGCAGGGTGGCGACATCCAGGCGTATGTGCGCGACGACTTCCAGGTCAATAGCAGCCGCGTGTTCACCGTCTCCGGCGGCAATATCCTGTTGTGGTCGGCGCTCGGCAACATCGACGCCGGCAAGGGCGCCAAAACCGCCAGCGCCACGCCTCCGCCGCAACTGCGCATCGACAAGAATGGCAACTTCGTGCTGGACGTTACCCAGTCCATCTCCGGCAGCGGTATTGGCGCATTGGGCGGCGACAGCAATGTGGTGTTGATCGCGCCTACCGGCGAAGTCAATGCGGGCGATGCAGGTATTCGCGCCAGCGGCAACCTGACCCTCGGCGCCAGCCGGGTGGTCGGTGCGGACAACATCCAGGTGGGTGGCGTTTCAGCGGGCGTACCGGTATCCAACAGCGGCGCTGCGGCAGCAGCAGCGACCAGCGCGGGCAATGTGGGCAGCGAGGCGACATCGGCGACCGCCGGGCTGTCGCAGAGCCTGGCTGACTCCGTACGCGCGGCGGAAGATATGAAGAATGCATTCAAACCGACCTTCATTACCGCGGAGGTGGTGGGGCACGGCGAGTGATGGATGGCAGGCCGCACGCTTGGCGGGCGGCCTGCGTTCAAGCCCGGAAAAAGCGTGTAATGCGTGGACTACACTCACTCTGCCGGGTGGGCTGATGTGGGAACGTGCGTGAGGGGAATGGCTGCAGGCTTCGAGCCTGCATGGATCAGTGCACCGACGTTTTCTGTTCGGAAAGCGCGGTCAGCCGTGCCTCGATGTCTTCGGCCGGAATGCTGCCCTCGACACGTTTGCCGTTGCTGAAAACAATGGCAGGGGTACCCATCACACCCAGTTGCGTAGCCAGCGCGCCGATCGCTTGAACGGGTGTTTCGCATTTGGTGGCAGGCGAGATCAACTTGCGATCAAGCATGTAATCCGACCAGGCTTGCGCCCGGTCCGGTGCGCACCAGATGGCATCCGCTTTCGCCGTGGCGCCGGGGTGCAATTCTTCCAGCGGATAGAGGAAGGTATAAATCGAAACGTTGTCGAGCTTGGCCAGTTCCTTTTCCAGCGCTTGACAGTAAGGACAGTCAGGATCGGAAAAAACCACGATCTTGCGCTCGCCTTTGCCACGACGCGTGAGGATGGCCTTGTCCATGGGCAGGTTGGCAATGTCGATGGTCTGCAAGGCTTCGAGGCTTTTCTGGGTGAGATTGGTTTTGGTTTGGGTGTCTTTCATTGGCCCGGAAAGCATGTAATCGGCTTGGGCATCCACATAAATGATCGAGTTGTTAGCGTAAACCTCAAACAGGCCTGGCACGGGCGTTGGGCTGATCGACTTGATCACAGCACCCGGGAAACGTTCGGTCAGAACCTTTTTAATGGTGGCGTCGTCGGCTTGAGCTGTGCTGGCAAGCGCAAGACACAGCAGAGGCATGATGCGTTTCATGGATTGACTCTTTCTATAGGGGGCGCAGAAGGAAGCAGAGCCTGCGGAGGAATACCAAGCTCTATGCAGAACTGTAGAACGAATGCGTAACAGACAGATGACAATTCAGACCGATTCACCTTGCCGCAGCAAGCATGAGCCGAGCGGCTCATGCGCGGGCAATTTGATAACGCATTGGTTTAAACGATGGCTCGCTACGCTGGAGCGGACGCGCAATCAGCGTGCGCTTTCCAATTTACAAACCGAGCGGAGTCATCATGCATCTCAAACCCATTCCCGCCCTGTTGCTGGGCCTCGTTTTTTCCGGCGCAGCGCAGGCAGCCGCACCGATCACCTTCAACAAGCTGTGGACCGCGCCTGCCGCCGTTGCCGGCTTCACGTCCGAAATCGCCGCGTTCGACTCGATCAACCAGAACCTCTGGGTGGCGGGCGTGAACGGCGTGGACGTGCTGAATGCCGCCACCGGCAGCTTGCTGCAGCACATCGACACCACGGGTTACGGCTCGATCAATAGCGTGGCGATTCACAACGGGCTGGCTGCGTTCGCCATGGAATCCTCGACCGACCGCACCCTGCCGGGCCAGGTCGTGCTGTTCGACACCACCAGCCGCAGCCTGGCGTCGGGCATCAACCAGATCACGGTCGGCGCGCTGCCCGACATGGCAGTCTTCACGGCTGACGGCAGCAAGCTGCTGGTGGCGAACGAAGCGACGCCCACCACGTACGGCGCCTACGATCCGGCAGGCAGCGTATCGATCATCGACATGGCGAACCGCACGGTTTCCACCGCGGGCTTTGCCGGCGTGCCGACTACCGGCAGCGCGATCCGCAATCCAGGCATGGATTTCGAGCCGGAATACATCGCCATCAATGCGGCAGGCACGCAGGCTTATGTCACGCTGCAGGAACACAACGCCGTGGCGGTGCTCGATCTGGGCACACAGCAGTTCTCCAGCGTGATCGGCCTCGGCACCAAGGATTTTTCCCTGCCTGGCAACAGCATCGATCCCAGCCACAAGGACGGCACGATCGAACTGCGCAGCGCCGAGGTGAAGGGCTTTTACCAGCCCGACGCGATTGCCGCCTATGACGTGGGCGGCGTGACCTACACTGTCATGGCCAACGAAGGCGATACGCGCGAAGACGACGGCGACAAGGAACGGCTGAAAGATGTGGTCGGCGTGACCGGCCCGGCCGATCTGGGCCAGTTGAATATCTCTACCCCGGATTCGACCACTGGCGATCTGTACACCTTCGGCGCGCGTTCGTTCACCATCCGCGACACCAGCGGCAACATCGTATTCGACAGCGGCAACCAGCTCGACGCCGAAGCGATCGCGCGCGGCATCTACGCAGACGGTCGCAGCGACGACAAGGGCGTAGAGCCGGAAGGCGTCGAGCTGTTTGCACTGGACGGCGAAATGTACGCGGCCATCGGCCTGGAGCGCACTACCAAGAGTGCGGTGGCGATCTACAAGATCACCGATCCGGCCAACGCCAGCTTCGTCGACATGATCGTCACCGATGGCGATGTGGCTCCCGAAGGCCTGAAAGCCTTCAGCATCGGCGGTCTGCATTACCTGGCGATTGCCAATGAATCGTCCAACACAACCACGCTGTACCAGCTGACAGCTGCGGTGCCCGAGCCGGAAACCTATGCCATGTTGCTGGCGGGTCTGGGCCTGGTGGGTTTCATGGCCCGTCGCCGCAAGGCCCGGCTTGGCTAAATATGAATCAACTGTGTCGTGAAAAAACCCGTCGCAAGGCGGGTTTTTTTATTTCACCATGACTCCAGCCCGGTACTTCGCTGGACTGCGCCAAGACTAGATACAGTAGGTTTATCAATAACTTAGGCGAGTTCATCATATGCCGGTGCTTTCTGAAACTTGACCCGGTTTCCTCTCTGCTGGCCCCTAGAAGGCTCCTGGGAACCGGGTCTTTCCGAGGAGTCATCATGGCGAAAATCAAGCTCACCAAGTCCGCTGTCGATGCGGCACACCCCCAGGCGCAGGCCGTCGAACTCCGGGATACGCTGGTGCCCGGCTTCTTGTGCAAGATTACCCCGTCGGGCCGCAAGGTGTTCATGCTCCAGTATCGGACGAACGCTGGCGAGCGCCGCAAGCCCGCCTTGGGCCAGTACGGGGAACTAACCGTCGAACAGGCCCGCTCGCTCGCGCAGGAATGGTTGGCCCAGGTACGCCGGGGTGGTGATCCCGGCGCAGCCAAGGCGGAAGCCCGCAAAGCGCCCACCGTCGAGGAGTTGTGCAAGAAGTTCATGGAGGATCACTCCAAAAAGCGCAACAAGCCCAGCACCCGAGTCGGCTATCAAGGCGTCATCGACCGCTGCATCATCCCGTTGCTGGGCCGCAAGAAGGTCCACGACGTGAAGCGCCCTGACATTGCCGGACTGATGGAAAAACTTTCGTACAAGCAGACCGAGGCGAACAAGGCGTTCAGCATCCTGCGCAAGATGTTCAACTTGGCCGAGGTGTGGGGCTATCGGCCTGACGGCACCAATCCTTGCCGCCATGTCCCGATGTTCCCTGCCGGAAAGTCCACCCACCTTATCAGCGACGAGGATATGGGCAAGCTGTTCCGGCAGCTCGACAAGATCGAGGCCGAGGGGCTGGAGAACTTCGTCATCCCGTTGGCGATCCGCCTGCAATTCGAGTTTGCCGGCCGCCGTGGCGAAATCGTTTCGCTCGAATGGGAATGGATTGATCTGGAAAACCGCCGCGTCGTCTGGCCCGACAGCAAGACCGGCGGCATGTCCAAGCCCATCAGCGAGGAAGCCTACCGGCTGCTTTCGACGGCGCCGAGGCAGGAAGGCAATCCCTACGTACTGCCGTCGCCGCGCCATCTAGGGCAACACCTAACCACGGGCGAGTATTACGGCGGCTGGAGCCGTGCGCTCAAAGCGGCGGGAGCAACGCATGTGGGGACGCACGGCATCCGCCATCGCTCGGCTACCGACATTGCCAATTCGGGCATCCCTGTCAAGGTCGGCATGGCGTTGACGGCGCACAAGACCGTGGTGATGTTCATGCGCTACGTCCACACCGAGGATAAGCCAGTGCGGGAAGCCGCCGAGCTGGTGGCGAATCGGCGTAAGTCGGTTGTCAGTATGCACCAAGAACCGAAAAAGGTGACCGCATGATCAAGGGCCCGCTATCCACCTTTCCGCCCCCAATTGTCGTATCACCGCTACGACAATTGGCTCAGTGGCCTTCCCAGCCTGCGTATCGTACTAAGCATTGAAAAAGTGTGCCCGTTTCGGGTATAGTTTGGAGGTCAAGATGACGCGCGTTCTCAAGCGAAAGGACTTTGCGCGGTGGCAGGCGAGCGAAAAGCTATCCGATGCCGCCTTGTGCAAAGCGGTTCAGGAGATGGAAATCGGTTTGATTGACGCGGACTTGGGCGGTTTCCTCTACAAGAAGCGGGTTGCCCGCCCCGGCGGCGGTAAGAGCGGCGGCTACCGCACGCTGCTGTCGGCCCGGATCGGCAGCCGTTATGTATTCCTGCATGGGTTCCCCAAGAGCGACAAGGCGAACATTACGCAGGACGAGAAAAAGACGATGCAATTCGCCGGCAAAGTGTTCCTGGAACTGTCCACTCAAGCTTTGTCGAAGGCGTTGCAGTTGGGCGTGTTATTGGAGGTGCATTGTGAGCAAGATCATTGAATCCCTGCGTGGCGACCTAGCTACGCTCCACGAAGCGGGCGCGATCAGCAAGGTGACGATGCGCGAGTTCGACGCGATCTGCCCGCCACCAGTGCGGGAGTTCAGCGCCGCCGACATCAAATGTCTGCGCGAAGCCTTGAAGTTCAGCCAACCGGTGTTCGCGCTTCATTTGCACACGTCGGCCTCGACCGTGCGCAAATGGGAGCAAGGTGACACCCATCCCACGGGGCCAGCCCTCAAGCTGCTCAACGTCATCGCCGACAAGGGCCTGCAGGCCATCATATGATGCCTGACGAGGGAGACCGACATTGGCGACGCGAATTGACCCTTTCAGCTCACAGCATCTTGAAGCCGCGTGCCGTGTACTCGCCGATACCGAGCGCGGCCTGAGCGGCACGCAGATCGAACGGCTGCTGCAAGAAATCGAGGTTGCCGACGCGTCGCCCGGCATGACCAAGTGGAAACGGTTGTTCAATGCGCTGGCCGGAGCGCAGAACCACCACCAAATCGGCAACCATCTCATCATGTTCATCAACCGCGCGATGAACCCGGTGAACTACGCCCGTGATCCCGCGACGTTCGCTTGGCGGCGCGACGAACTCAATGTCGTCCTTGCCTTCTCCGGTTTCTACGTGCGTGAAGACGGCAAGGTCGCGCACGCCGACAAGGCCACGACGCTTGATGCCGCTCGCACCCGCGCGGGACGACTCAAGGCTGCGCTGGAAAGCCGCGTCGTCCATGTGGAAGTGCTGAACTACTGCCGCGCCGAGTTGCTGGACGAAAATTACTTCCATGCAGTGTTCGAGGCAACGAAAGGCGTTGCGGAGCGGATTCGCCTGCTGTCGGGCCTGAACGGCGACGGCGCGGACTTGGTGAACAAGGCATTCGCAGGCCAGCAACCCGTTCTCGCCTTGGGACCGCTCACCACCGAGTCCGAAAAGAGCGAGCAGAAAGGCTTTGCCAACCTGCTGATCGGCTTATTTGGCGCCGTGCGCAATCCGCTGGCCCATGCGCCCAAGACGAATTGGCCCATGTCCGAACAGGACGCACTGGACATCCTGACGTTGGTATCGCTGATTCACCGCAAGCTGGATGGCACCACGAAATTAGCGGCCGTATCGCCGTAAGGGAGAGACAGGAATGGACGAGGCGATCGTTGTCTTCTCTCGAAAAGGGATTTTCCAAACCACGATCGCCGCGCGCGACGTTCGCAGCCGGGAACATGCGCGCAAGCTGTGGCCCTTGGTGTCTCCCGGCGCATCACGGCAGATGGTGACATGGGTCAGCCCTTCCTTTGAGAGTGGAAAGTTGCGTCGGCGCTCCCATTTCCGGGTGCTTCCTGCCCAGCACACCTTCAACCCCAAAGCGCACTTCGACGATGAAGAGGCCAGCCGGTGGCGCGCCGTGCAGGAAAGCCCTGAACATCGGCGGGCGAAAGAACTTGTCGCGGCTGAACTCTCACGACGCCTGCATGCCGGGCTTGCGATGCCGTGGGCATTCAAGGATGCGGATGCGTCGGACTATCCGCTGGAAGGCAACTTGTTGCTCGGCGCCGACCAGGTGGCAACCGAGCATCCCCTGGAGACGCCATTCGGCAGCAAATTCCGGCTCGACGTTGCCGTGCTCGGCCCCCCGGTACAGGCTGAACCGATGGTGCTGGGCGGCGTTGAAATCGAACTCGGCCACGCCTTCGACGGGCGCAAGGCCCTGATTGGGAAGTCGCTCGGATTCCCGCTCATCTCCATCGACATCACCGAGATGACGCTGGACGAACTCACGCCCGAGTGGGCGCAGCAGGTATTGACCGCGACCACGCGGAACCACGAGCAAGGACGCCGGCAGACCTACATCTATCTCCACGACCTGCTGTATCCCCTCTACGCGCAATTGCCGGCGTTTCTGGACGACGAGCAGCGCCATCAGTTCCTTGTGTTTGCCGACGATGAGACCCTGAACAAGTTGGTGCGCTGGATGAACCTGCTCGCCGGAAAGCTGGAGTACCCGAAGGGTACGGTCGCCGTTGCCTTAGTCAATGGCAAGAACGAACAGTCGCGCAAGATGCTGGAACGCGCTGGACAAGTCGTTGGTCCCGACTGGAGCGAGTTCAATGGCCAGCGATGCCTACGGCTGACCCTACCGCGTCCCAAAGGCCCGGCGGATCTCCAGGCCCATCGCTTCCACATGACGATGGCGCGCATCCTGCTGTCGCATACGGATGCGCTCGTTGGCTACAAGTATTGCAACGGCGTGGACAACAACCACCCCGAAGAAGACGTGTGGGTCGCGCATCGCTGGATCGCTGACCTAAAGACCCATACGCAGCATCGCGTATTGCCGAAGCGGCTGGCCGAACCGATTAACAGGCTGATCGCGGTGGTTTCGGACCTGCATCGCAATCACGCGGCTGCCAGCCAAGAGGCGTGACCATCCCCCGTCGGAAGTCAGCCGATAGGCAAGCGTTCCTGCAGAGTTACTCGCCTATTTGCAAAGAGCATTGAATCTCAGTCCGTAGTCGGTTTTGAGGCTCTTTTCCGCGGGGCAGAAGAAGGCAAAGACGGCAAGCACTCAAACAAGCGTTCTGCGTAGACGAACCCCATTCGTCTGACCGCGCCCTGATCGAAATACAGCAGCCAAGCGGCAAGTAATGCCAGCGAAATGAGCAGTGTCAAGCCTGCGGCAAGCCCCGGATCGGCAAGGTGCTCCAGGTCAAAATGGGGAGGTACTACCTGCAGAATCTTTGCAATCAGCAATCCGTAGACGATGCCCAAGAGGCACGACACGATGCCGACAGGCTTCATCGCCAGCATATTGCGGTGAAATCCATAGGCGATGTTCTCTTTCAGCAAGAGCTGCTTGTTGGAGCGTGTGAGTTCGCGAAGCCGCTTTGTGGCGCCAACGTAGATGTCGTCTGCCTTGTCAGGGCTTGCTGATTCTTCTTCTGCCGTTGGCATGGTGATGCCCAGCTTGGCCGTGATCGCCGTGTGGTAGCGCTGCTTGCTGACACCATCGAGAAACTTGTCGCGATGGCGTAACGCAATGGTAGTGGGCATGCCGCCCCACTTTGCAACGAGTATCTCTTCGAGCTGTTTCCCACGCCCGCGCGCCACGCTCGCAAGCGCATAAATGGCACCGCAGCCGCCAAGCAAACCAACCACGCCTGTGAGCACAGGATGCTTTGCCCCATAGACGCACAACAGCGGGACCAGTACCGGCAAGGCCACAAGAAGTCCAGGAATAACGCGTGCTTTGCGCTCGTAAGGGTCCTTAACCAGTTCAAAAATTGTTGTCATGTGAAGTCAGGCCTGTGCTGTTAAGGCATCGATGTAGGGTTGGATTTCATCGCGGTTTTTCAGCGTGATCTGCTGCGCGAGAGGGTCTGGCGCTTCCTTGGTATGCAAGCCCAAACGCCTCAGCGTGTAGTACAAGAACGCTTGGCGGCATGGAAGTTTGACCTGTCCGTCTTCCATTCCATAGTCCAACTCCAGGACTCGTTTCTTGGCAGCGGGCAAATCGGGGTGCGGTGCAAGCACCAGTGTCAATACAGTTTGCCAATGCGAATCCAGGCTGGAGTCCACTTGGCTTGCTTCGAAGCCGTCGATGCGCAGGATTCGGGCGAGGACGAAATCACTGAAGCGCTGGCGCTTGTGGCAAAACGCGCGCATATGCCAGCGAAAACCGTCATTGCCAAGGGCGTGCGGAGACAGCAGACGAACCGATTCATCCAAGGACGTCATGGACTGGTAGCTCACCCAAATGGCTTCCTGCTGCCGAATTGCCCGGACCACTGCTTCAACGGTCTGTTCATTGATTGTGCGCCAGGGGGACGGTGCCCAGTCTGCCTCAGGCGCTGAGCCGATAAAGCTGGCCGCCGGCTCGATGACTCCCATCTTGGTAGCCAGTAGCTCCGCTAGATAGCGTTGCGCCGAGCTTCGTTGGTACAGCGGTTGAAAATCTGGCGCTGCCGTGTAGGTCTTGGAGCTGCGGTCATATGCCAGGTTGCCTGGTGCCAACTCCGTGTACTTGGCAATGTCCAGTGATGCCTGAGGAACCGATATGCCAAAGTGCTCGGTGAGATCCATTCGATTGATACGCCGCTCCCAGCGCAGACGGAAATCGATAAATTGAAGTCTGCTATCTAACCCCCAGCTTAGCCCCTTGGGCTCGGAAGGTTCGGGGGTAGCAACTGGGGGTTCTTGCATTGATCGCACCTAAAAAGTAGACGGATATAAATAATAGTCGTATATTAACTATACGCGATCATACTTCTGCCGTCTACTCGGAGACCTAAATGCCCACAACCATCACTTTCTTCCCCGTCGACAACGGCGACATGACCCTTATCAAATTCGGCGACCTCGACGCAACGACGCTGCTGACCGACATAAACATCAGGCAAGATGCCGATGACCCCGATGGGGAAGCGCGCGATGTTGCCAATGATCTGCGCGAACGGTTGAAAAAGGATGAGAACGGTAGGCCCTATGTCGATGCGTTCCTGCTGAGCCACCCGGACCAAGATCATTGCCGCGGTTTGACGCGGCATTTCTATCTGGGACCATTAGACAAATATCCGGATGATAAGAAGGACGACAAAGACAAGAAAATCGTGATCCGCGAGATGTGGTCGTCCCCGATCGTGTTTCGACGCTCCAGCAAGACGCACACCTTGTGCGACGACGCCAAAGCATTCAATGCAGAGGCACGTAGGCGAGTGCAACTGAACCGCGATAAGAATTTCGCGGTAGGGAATGGTGACCGCATTCAGATCATGGGCGAGGACATCGACGGTAAAACCGATGATCTCACCTCAATAGTGCGGAAGGTGGATACGCGTTTCTCGACGATCAATGGTAAGAGTTCGGCATTCTTCTCAGCGTTTCTTTTGGCTCCCCTAGATGCCAAGGATGACGAAGAAGAGGAAGCGAGCCTAGTCAAGAACCACTCCAGCGTGATCCTGAACATCACGTTGGCCGCTGATGCACAGACGTCGGATGGGGCGAAATTCCTTACTGGTGGCGATGCTGAGGTATTCATCTGGAACCGCCAGTGGCAACGCCACAAGGCCGAAGCCGAGTTGCTTGAGTACGACATCATGCAAGCACCGCACCATTGTTCATGGCATTCGCTGTCCTACGATAGTTGGTCCGATTTCGGTGAAAAGGCCAAACTCGATGCCGATGCCCGCAAGGCGCTTTCGCAGACCCGTGACGGAGCCATCATCGTTGCCAGTTGCAAGCCGATTGCAGACGACGACAGCGATCCGCCCTGCATCCGTGCGAAGCGGGAGTACGTAGGGATCGTGGATGAAGCAAAAGGCGAGTTCTACTGCACGGGCGAGTACCCGAGCGAAAAATCCGTGGAACCCCTCGTATTCACCGTTACCGCTCAGGGTGTGCAGCCTCCCTCGAAGAAGGAATCTGGATCGAAGGCCGCTGCGGTGGTGACCTCTGCGCGCACTCCCATGCCGCACGGAGCATCATGACAGGCACCATCGCAGACGCACTGCATCAACTTCAGCGGCATCGAGGCCTATCCCGTGTTGGCGAACCAAGGGCCAGTGGTAAATCGACCCAGATTGACGTCGATGTTGCTGTCCAACTGCCGAACAGGTCTCGGCGCAATGGCGTATCCGAAACCGGAGTGCGCTCGGTCGAAACATGCGTTTTGGTATTCGACTCTGACTGGCCCCTATCCGCGCCGAAGGTTTTCCTACGTGCGGATTTTCCGCTCAACTTGCCGCACATCAATCCCCATCGCGAGGGTGAGCTGGTCTCGCCTTGCCTGTTCGAGGGGTCGTTGGACGAGCTACTGCATCGGTTTGGCCTGGACGCCATTGTCGATCAGTTGATCGATTGGCTACACAAGGCCGCAGCCGGGACGTTGCTGGACTTGGAACAGGGGTGGGAGCCGACGCGTCGAGACAGTTGTCCTTCGACCGTTGTGTTTAGTGCCGAGAAGGTCGCGGCTGTTGCCCCCGCTGACGGCACGATTTTGGTGGTTCCCGCAGGCTATGTGACGATCGACGGTGGGTTATACGCCATCATCAATGCCGAATTGACCACACAACAAGTCGATCCTGTGTTCTCCCAAGACGTTCACAACGACAAGTTGGGTAAATGGGGAAATGGTCATGCTGCGGCCTTTATAGCGCGCGCTCCAATGACCGAAGGCCACCCGCATGTGGTCGGACATTATCAACCGGAGACGGTTGTCAATCTCGTGACGCTGCTTGATCGAGCTGCGGAACTTGGCATCAATCGAGACGCTTTGGCCCAAAGCGTGGACGGTTATTACGGACGCTCGATTCTGGATATGCAGCAGGACTCGCGCGGTTGGGTGCATGGCTTGTATGCGATTGTGATTCTGATTGTACAAAGACCTGCATCGCTTGTTGGCTCACCAGGGAGAAGTGTCGAGGTATTGCCCTACGTGGTGCGCTATGAACTCAACGCTCAATCGCTCTTGGAGCGAAACGCCATGGTTCATCCCGCCTTTCACGCACATGCATTGTCGCCCGAACTGCTGGCAAGGACGTCCGGCATTCCATCGGCAGCCACGTCGCAGTCGCTGGTCGTGCTCGGCTGCGGAAGCGTGGGATCGAAAATCGTGATGCAATTGGGGCGAGCGGGTTTCGGCTCAATGAGCTTCGTCGATAACGAATCCATGTCGCCTCACAATGCGGCGCGGCATGCGCTCATTGAGCAGACATCGGTGCTGGCCCCTCCACGAAAGTCGGCGCTGATGAAGGCGGCCTTTGAATCGCTGTCGCATCTCCAATCGCGCGCATTCGACGTCGATGCCGTGGGGCTCTTGGTCGATCCAACACAGTTTGCTGCAATCGTTCCGCAGGATGCGACACTTATCGTGGATACGACGGCTTCGCTTCAAGTGCTGGCGGCAGAAACGCGATCAGTGGCGCTGAACCAATCCCCCGCGCGGCTGGCTCGGGTTGCGATGTATGGCCAGGGGCGCAGTGTTGTAGTTTTACTCGAAGGGCCTGGTCGCGCGGGTCGGGTTGACGACCTTACGGCATTCTTGTTTGAGTGCTGTCGGTTTGTGCCGGAACTGCGGGCATCGATTGCCGGTGATACGTCTGAGCCGACGCGCATTTTTGTGGGCGAGAACTGCCGTTCACTGACGATGCCAATGTCTGATGCCGTTGTTTCGCGTTCTGCGTCACTGGCTGGCCTGCAACTGGAACGCTGGCTCGTTGGCGGGCTTCCGAAGGAGGCGACGCTTTGCGCCGGGGTCTCGGATGCCGAAGGCCTCGGTATGGCATGGACCTGCGCCAGCCTTGGCCCGACCACTGTGCTCGACGTAGCAGACGATGGTGGCTGGAACATTCGGATTCTGCACACGGTCGTGCAAGCGGCCAATGCTGATGCGCTGCACTGGGGTTCCCTGGAAACAGGCGGAGCCTTGGTCGGCCGCATCTCGTTTGAAAATCGAACCATCATCATTGCGGGCATCGTGGACGCTCCGCCTGACAGCGTGCGAGAGACCGCCCGCTTTGTACTCGGAACGGATGGACTTGTTCGGGATTTGCGCGCTGCGAATGAGGCCTCTTTGGGGCATCTCGCTTTCATTGGAACTTGGCATAGTCACCCGAATGGTGGTGTGCATTCGGGTATCGACCGCAAGACGCTACGAGGTATCGCTGAGGAGGCGGGCGGTCTTCCTGCCGTGTCATTGGTATGGACACCGACAGGACTCAGGTGTGCGGTGGATCGCTGGTAGGGGCAAAGCCGCTTGGACTTTATTGGCATAAAACGAGAGGGATGTATGGCTGACTACTTCGAGATTGATTTTCTTGGCGTCGAAACAGCAAAGAGCGGGGATGCGATCACGCTTCGCTATTCGGTGAATGGCACTGAGGGCGTGCACGTCGTTGACGGTGGATATCTGGATACGGGAGACCAGATTGTCGAGCACCTGAAGACCTACTATGGAACAACTGTCATCGACAATGTGATCCTCACGCACCCTGATCGCGATCACGCAAATGGCCTGCGAAAGGTCCTGGAGCAGTGCACGGTCCGGAATCTCTGGATCAACAGGCCGTGGATTTATGCGGATCAGTTGATTGACCGATTCGAGACCTATGAATCAGTTGAAGCACTGAGACGGAAGTTGCGCTCCATCTACGATGCCACGGCAATTCTTGAGGATATTGCGGTAGAGAAGGGAATTCCAATCCATGCCCCTCTTCAGGGACAGAGCATCGGTCCCTTCGTAGTGATGGCACCAACCCTAGGACGCTACTTCGACCTGATCGTTGACTCCGCGAGGACTCCGGAAGCTGTTGAGGAAAGTGCTTTGGATAGCGCACTGAGCAGCATATTCCGGGCAGTGAAAGCCGCGACTGCCTACATCAAGTCCCTGTGGGGCGAGGAATATTTTCCGTCTGAGCCAACCAGTCGTGAGAATGAAATGAGTGTGGTGCAGTCGGCTGTCTTGAACGGTCATCGTGTCATGCTTACAGGCGATGCCGGGCGTGAAGCGCTGCAAGAGGTGATTGACTACGCGCCTTTCGCGGGACTCGCGTTGCCAGGCATTCGGTATTTCCAGGTGCCTCATCATGGTGGGCGGCACAATGTTTCGACTGGAATCCTGGATCAACTGGTCGGTCCACGATTGGACAGCATGCCGGACAAGCATACTTGGAACGCTATATGCAGCTCCGCCAAGGAGGATGAGGATCATCCTCGGAAGTCGGTGATTCGTGCTGTATTACACCGGGGTGGGCACTGGGCGGCAACCGAAAGCAAGAATCTCCGCATCGGGGCGGGCATTACCCGCGATGGCTGGGTATCAATTCCTCAAGCAGAGTACCCCGAAGAGCAAGAGAGTTGAGGGAGCGGTTTGAGCGTGACGTGCTGTTCATTGGCTTTCTGCCGCCAACGTTATGAGCGTCCCGGCGTCCCGCCGTCGGACTCGCGGGCTGCGCCCCGCGCCTCATGCCGAGTCGCGGCCATCCGGCTTTGATTCCTGACGCCTCCGGCTCTTGCTGGCCTGCGCTTGCCTAACTACCAGGTACTTGCAACCTATGCATGCGATTTCGCTCTCTGAGTTTCCAATTTCTGTGCTCGAACTCCACACCTGGTCGTGGTGGCGAAGATTTTGGAAGCGACCGCCGGCGCTTGTACGGAAGCGGTGTGAAGCTTGGTGTGATCTATTGGGACTCAAGGAGGCGGCAGGAAAAGGCGTGCGCCTCAACACCCCAAAATCGAAGATTTTTGATGACTCACGCCGTCGATGGGACATCCTGGACAATCTTGATCGCGGCAACTTTACTTTGCGGAGTCGATTTCCGGTCTCAAGCTGGGGCGCTAAGGAGGCTTTCCAAAGTCCTCATGGATCGCTAGTGCAAATGACGATGGCGCCTCACTTTGAATGCGACGCAAGCGATATAGAGGGAATCTCCTCAAGCAAGTCGGCAGACATGCCGCACGAAAGTGTGGATGTCTTTGGTGCCTACTATATTGATGAGCAGAATCGATATACCAGAAAAGGAAAGCCCTCGCTCGGACTGGATGATGCGAGCTTAAAAGAGCTTTGTTCACATGGCGAAATTCGGCTACTGCACGGACGTGGCTCCGACACGTTTAGCGTGCGAGCTTGGGATGGCCGTTTGTTCCTTGATAACAGTGGCGGATCTCACCATCTTGCGGGCGCCGTGCATGTCGCCAAGCGCATTGGCGCGCGCATTCCCCTCGCTTCAAAACTCTATCTCTACCAGCTCAACCAATTGACTGTGCAATGGCTGCTCGATGGATTTCATCTGGTATTGCTCCCCAAGGATTTGGCCAGACAGATGCTATGGACTGTGAAGAGTCTGGTGGGTTCTGGTTCGAACATGGAGTTCCCCCCTGTACTGGCCGAAGGCACGCTTTTGGCATTCCCCCGGGGTTCGCAAATCGCCGAGTGCGTGATGGCAGAACTATTGAGTCAGGGGCACCACGATTTGGGCAATGATTTGAGGGAAGCGCTGACTGCGCAACAGCGGTTCTTGACCGAATCGACGACTCCATGGACAAAACAATTTTCATCTCCAACCTGCTGACGATGCGCTAAGCGTGTGGTCACGTCGTTACCTATGGATCGAGAGTTGAAGCTCTACATTTCAGAGGAACTTAGCGACAAATGAGCGTCCCGGCGTGCCGCCGTCGGGCTCGCGGGCGTTGCCCCATGCCTCGTGCCGAGTCATGGCCATGCGGCTTTGATCCCTGACACCTCCGGCCCTGTGGGCCTGCGCGCTGCGCTTGCCTATCCGTCGTCTCTGCGGGCGGGGTGTGGGCGGTCTTGCTGTTCCCTTCACCGTATCACGGCGTTCTCGCCGTCAAGGGCTGCGCACGCCTTGCGCGCTTGCGTCCTGGCGGCCGTCGCTGACCCCTGACTGCTTGCGCTGCGCCGTGCTGGAGCCGGTTCCGGGCAATTCCGCCCGAGCAACCGGAGCACGATCATGTCGCAACTTTCTCTGTCTCTTGATTCATCGCTGCTGGTGCGTGACGACCAGGGGCGTTATCTGCCTGCTACCGCTGACCAGATTCTGGAAGCTGCGCGGTATGTCATCGACCAGAAGATCCCGCGCGGGACGCTGTTTACTTCGCCGGTGCAGGTCAAGGACTACCTGCGCACCAAGCTGGCTAGCTTCGAGCACGAGGTCTTCGCTGCCTTGTTTCTTGATAGCCAGAACCGTCTGATCAAATACGTCGAGATGTTTCGCGGCACCATCGACCAGGCATCGGTGTATCCGCGCGAAGTCGTGAAAACGGCGCTGCAACACAACGCGGCGGCCGTGATCTTTTCGCACAATCATCCCAGCGGAAATTCCGAGCCGAGTCAGGCGGACAAGCTGCTGACCCAGCGCCTCAAGGAAGCCCTGGCGCTGGTGGACGTGCGCACACTGGATCACATCGTCGTCGGCGGCGAGGCCACAACGTCATTCGCCGAGCGTGGCCTGCTCTGACCTTGGGGGTCGTGTGAGCCCCTATCTACGTCGGCGCGACGCATTCAAATTTCAGCGTCGCGTCCTCGAATCCAATCGTGGTCGGGGACGGCCAGCGACCCAATAAGGCCAGCCGTCCGCTGTGCCAAGCCTTGTTCGTGTTGCGAAATTGAAAGCGCAAGCATTTGGATAGCCGACCTGGCAACACGCAAAGCACGCAATACCTCCTGAATATACGGCTCCCTTTGGTGATGTTCGATTTCAGGTGCCTGTCTGCTATGCGCCGGGTCGCCAATGTCATGCAGCACAACAAATCGATGCGTGCCTGCGTTCCGGAGGTCTTTTTGAGAACGCAGGATACCTGCGCTGCTGTCATAGTCCTCGGCAAGCTCCACAAGGCCATAGAGGGCAGTGGCACCCCCGCGAATCGCTTTCTCCACCTTTTCGGTAAGTGGGCGCAGCCCAGTTGTTTTGTCAGGGTTTCCTCGCCACAGTTTTCCAAAGTAGACCTTATCTGGCGATTGCCCAAACTCGAAGTAATGGTTCGCCGTTACTGCGATCTTGTCGAGCAGGTCAAGCGACGTGCGGTGCGCCAAGATAAGCGCAGACGCATCTGGGCCGTAGGTAGCGTAATCAAGAGTGTCCCCATATCTCCCCGTCGCTGGCCACACGTCTTCGTCGGCAGCCCGCCAAGCCAGGTCGCGCGCAAGGATGAAATCGCTCTTGAGCACGTTAAACATGGCGAATACGGGCGGAGGCATTCCGCTTGCGTCCGATTCGCGTTCGAGAATCCCCGGAAGCATGAGCCAGTCCAGCTTGCCCAAGGAGGGATCGACGAGTTCGACCGCTGGTGCAAGCGTCAGGCGCTGGCGCTCGACCCACCTGATGAATGGATCAGTGTGTGGTGATCGCGGTGGTGGATCTTCAAGTTCACTGGCGAACGCAGCGATCTGCTCCGCGGCCTGCGCGCCGGCATATTGGATGACCCGATCTCGATGCCGATGTGCAATCTTGGCTAACATGATCGCCTCGATCCGGGTAAGGTCTGAACAGCCGCCTCGCTCATAAAGCCATAACAAATTACGGGCTGCGGAACTAGCCGCAACTCCGTTTTCTGGATCTGTCTCCAATGCGGCAAGCCACGCATCATGAGCTTCGCCGAGTCGATAGCTGCTGCTGAACTGGTTGGCAAGGTTGCTCCAGGCCTGGGTTTTCAGCGCTGAATCGACATCTAGGTCTTGCGCTACTTTCCAGAAACATCGGCGCGCTTCGGCACGGTGCTCTCTAGTGCGTTCCTGATGATCTAGCCAACTTGGACCGCGAGGTGGAATACCTGTCGCCGCAACCAACCCATTTGCCAGGTTGTAGGTGATGTCAGCAGTCGGGAATCGACTATGCAATTCACGAAACAATACCAATCCTTCTTCAATCGCATCTTGCTGCTGAGTCAAAGCACCGCCGTCCACCAAGGCGCTTGCACGCAGAACCATCAGATTGAAGCGCTCGGGTTCAGGGGTATCAAGATTGATCTCCCTGGCCTGCTTTACCGCCTCGGCAGGATCGCTATCCAATAAGGTCCTTAGGTGAGCCGACTGTTCGTGAAACCTGCCCTGCATTGACGACATAACTCGACTCCTCGTTTGTGCGCCTCTTTTGATCGTCAAAACGTTTAGGCACCTAGTGGCATATTGAACCAAGATAGATTTTCCAGTAACCGAAAGATCATTGCCAAATCGGCTTTTAGCTTCCTGCTGAGTGCAATGCTGGGCGTCCGGGCGCGCTGTCGTGCTGCGCATCGAGCCACCTACGGCGTCTCGCCCCATTCGGGCTTCCATCGTTCCCTCACTGCGTTCGGCTGACGCCTCCGGCCCGGCTTCCCGATCCGGGCCTGCGCGCTTCGCTTGCCGTGCGGTCAGCACACAGGGACGGCCGTTGCCTGTCCAGCCATCTTTCCTGACTCCATCACCTTGCTCGCGACTGTAGCCCGCGGCCATGTGCCGTCAAGGCGCGCAGGGCCGTGTCCTCGGCTGCGCCTGTGGGCCGCACCAACCCTGCGCTTGTCTCCTTGACGGCCCCCGTCCGCGCGCTCCTGACCGTCGCGGGCGATGAACTCAGGAAAGACGGTGGCAACGAGGCCAACCGGGTTCTTCGTGCCGACCGCACCGAACAGCCGAAAGGCTGGGCTCCGAATCTTGGAATCCGGTGTCCGGTGTGAACAGCAAACCCTTTTTTGTCAGGAGAAAGACCATGCAACTCGCATCCCGTTTCGCTTCCCGTTCCCCGTCGCTGCGCAGCGACTCCCCGCTGTCCGATGACCAAATCCGTCGCGTGGCGCCGTCCATCTTCGCGGACGCCCCGCATGAGAGCCGCTCCGAGCGGTACAGCTACATCCCCACTGCTGCCGTACTGACCGAACTGCGCAAAGAAGGCTTTCAGCCCTTCATGGTGACGCAGACCCGCGTGCGCGATGAAGGCAAGCGCGAGCACACGAAACACATGCTGCGCCTGCGCCATGCCAGCCAGATCAACGGTGCGGAAGCCAATGAAATCGTGTTGCTCAACTCCCATGACGGGACGAGCAGCTATCAGATGCTGGCTGGCATGTTCCGTTTCGTATGCAGCAATGGCCTTGTCTGCGGTGACACCGTGGCGGACGTGCGTGTACCCCACAAAGGCGACGTGGCTGGACTCGTCATCGAAGGCGCTTATCAAGTGTTGGGCGGCTTTGAGCAGGTGAAGGAATCGCGCGATCTGATGCGCGGTATCACGCTGGACGATGGCGAATCCGAAGTGTTCGCCCGCGCCGCGCTGGCCCTCAAGTACGACGACCCGGACAAGCCTGCGCCCATCACCGAATCGCAAATCCTGATGCCGCGCCGGTTCGACGACCGCCGCCCCGACCTGTGGAGCGTGTTCAACCGCACGCAGGAGAACCTGACCAAGGGCGGATTGCATGGCCGCGCCGCCAATGGGCGCAGGCAGAGCACGCGCCCGGTGCAGGGCATTGACCAAAACATCCGTCTGAACCGCGCCTTGTGGCTGCTGGCCGATGGCATGCGCGCCCTCAAAGCTTGAATCGTCCCCCGCCGGAGGGGCGGTTTCCCCTCCATTCCTTGTTTGTTTCATTCGATTGGAGATACACCATGAACGCCATTACCCAAACCGAAGCCCACGCCGTCAGCCACGCCGCCGCGCTGGAAGCCGCCGACCCGTCCAAAAACCTGATTCTGGTTCCGCTGTCGCGGCTGATGCTGCGCCCCACGGGCCGCAACGTACGCAAGACCCCACGCATGTCCATCCCTGAACTGGCGGCATCCATCCAGCGCGTGGGCCTGCTGCAAAACCTCATCGTGATTGCCGCCGCCGATGGCGAGCATTACGAGGTGGTAGCCGGTGGCCGTCGCCTTGCAGCCCTCAAGCTGCTGGCAAAGAAGCACCGCATCGCCAAGGATTGGGAGGTGCCTTGCCTGCTGGTGGCCGATGGCACGGCCCGCACTGCTAGCCTTACCGAGAACGTGCAGCGCGAAGCCATGCACCCGGCAGACCAGTTTGAAGCGTTCGCCGCGCTGGTGGCCGAAGGCCGACCCATCGAAGACATTGCGGCGGATTTCAGCGTCACGCCGCTGGTGGTGCAGCGCCGCTTGAAGCTGGCCAACGTCTCACCGCGCCTGATGGCCGACTATCGCGCCGATGCCGTCACGCTCGATCAGTTGATGGCGCTTGCCATCACTGACGACCACGCCGCGCAGGAAAGCGCGTTCTACGATGCGCCGACGTGGCAGCGCCAACCGTCCGCGCTGCGCGAACGTCTCACCGAGCGCGAAATCGACGCCTACCGCCATCCGATGGTGCGCTTCGTCGGGCTGGACACCTACGAGCAAGCGGGCGGCGGTGTTCGCCGCGACCTGTTCGCGGAAGGCGATGCGGGCGTGTATCTGACCGATGCTGCGCTGCTGGAACGGCTGACGCAAGACCGGCTGGCGGGCATTGCCGCCGAAGTGAAGGCCGAAGGCTGGGCATGGGTGGATGCCACGCCCGGTCTGACCCATGCCGACCTGCACGCCTTCCAGCGTGCGCCGAGGGAACGGCGCGAGCCGACCAAGCGCGAAGCCCAGCGCATCGAGAAGCTGCAAACCAAGATGCAGGAGGTGGGTGAAGCGCTCGACGCTGCGCTGGAGGCCGAGGACGAAGAAAAGGCCGACGCACTGCAAGAGGAAGGCGAGGCGCTGGGCGAACAATTGCAGGCACTGGAAGATGGTTTGCAGGGCTATGGCCCGAATGTGAAGGCTGCAGCCGGTGCCATCGTCACCATCGACCGCAACGGCGAGGCCGTGACTCATCGCGGGCTGCTGCGCGAAGCCGAGGCCAAGGCGCTGCGCACGCTGGAACGGTTGCGGCAGGGTTTCGGCAGTGAGGAAGCCGATAACGACGACGAAGGCGAAACGGCAGATGAAGCGAAAGCGCCCGCCATGTCCGACCGGCTGGCGCAACGCTTGAGCGCGCACCGCACGGCGGCGCTGCAAATCGAAGTCGCCCGTCATCCGCAAGCGGCGCTGGCAGCACTGGCGCATGGCATGGTGCAGGCCGTCTTGCAGGCCAGCCACTATGGGGCCGATCTGCCGCTGGGCGTGCGCCTCACGGTGCAAAACCGGCTGGAAGGCATGGCCCCGGACTGGCCGGAATCGTCCGCCGCTGTCGCCCTGCGCGAACTGCAACAGGCATGGGGTGGCAAGCTGCCAGAGGACAGCGCCGAACTGTTCGCCGCGCTGCTGGCGATGGAACAAGGCGAACTGGTCAAGCTGCTGGCCGTGTGCGTGGCTTCGACGGTGGACGTGGTGACGCCTCGCGCCACGCAGCACCAGCCCGGCGCAGAACTGGCGCAGGCCGTGGGCCTCGACATGGCCGCATGGTGGAAGCCGACCGCCGAGGGCTATTTCCGGCATGTGCCGAAGGCCGCAATTCTCCAAGCCGTCGGCGAGTACGCGCCGGAGCACGTCAACCGGCTGGCGAAGTTGAAGAAGGGCGACATCGCCAGCGAAGCCGAGCGGCTGGCCGATGGTACGGGCTGGATGCCTGCGATCTTCAAGGCCGAAGCCCCGCAGGAGGTGGCACAGGCGGAAGGACCGGAGCAGAACGCCCCGGAGGATGCCGAAGCCGTGGCGGATGAACCCGCCGAGGCGCTGGCCGCTTGACCCGCGCCGATAGCAAGCGCCCCGGCCTTGACCGGTGTGCTTTGCTATTGATGTCGGTTTTAGGTCGACAAATCAAAAAATCCGGGCGCGGCGATAGCCGCGCCCGGTGTTAAAACCCAACCACTGGTTAAAACCCAACCACTGGTGCCACCGCATGAATCCAGCATCCAGGACTTTCACTATCAAAGAAGTCCACATGGATGGGACCCAAGTCATCCTGAATGACTTGGTACGCATAGTTGCAATAGACCTGATCGCCGCGAAAAACGGAGACTGCCACCCGTTGGACTCCTGTTCCGCGCATGCGCTTTAGCAGATGCCGGTCGTGCTCCCCGAGCCCCCAACCGAATAGCGTCAACGTAAACCGGTGTGAGGTGAGTACCTCCCGGTACACCGTGGAAAGGTAATAGCTATTCTGGATAGCAGAAACCTTCTGTTGCATCGTTCCCTCGCTGACAAAAAGCGGCACGATTCGCTCGCTACGCCATTCCGCGAGAATTGCCTCCAGCAAGCCCTCTCCAGCATTGTGGATCTTGAATTCCTGCTCCACTATATTTCGGCACAGAGCCAAGCTTCCATGCGGGTAAAACACCAAGGTGTTAGTCCGCTCCCTATAAAGATCACGAAATCTCGGCCAGGCATCGTCGAACATACCGTTACCAACGAAGCAATCCTTGAACATATGGCCGTCAGGGATGTTGAGTCCATGGGTCATCGTCCAGTAGACCAGCAGGTCATAATTTAGCGAAATTACCGTATCAAACCCTTTGAGGAACTGATACATGCTTGGCAATTGACCACTCACTTGGTCATATGCAGGATGTACGTCACGAACGGCTTGAATCAAACACTCACGGACATTCAGGTAGGCCTGATGCGTGCGATTGTCTGGTATCTGTAGTGATCTGTTGACGTTAGATGCTTGCCAGACCAGTCGAAGGATCAGTTCGAAATCGGATGTCCCGAAAAAGCCAAAGAGTTGCTGCACATCATTTGCGAGTAAGCCTGCTCGCTGAGCATGTTCTAGCAACGAGCCATAGCCAAAGCTTGGTGAAACAGCAATGCTGGCACCATTGCCCAAAATAATTGTGCCCTGATGGTAGTTAGGCGCAATTTGCATCCACGGTAAAACGGCGTGTGGCATATGGTTCTCCCTTTTTCTTCATGATCCGTTGTCAAATGACTCTAGTGCGTCATTTTCCATGATCGCTATGGCTGAGTGCTAGGGCTGTATAGGCGTGTCGGCGCAAGCGCCGCCGGGCTTTCGGGCTGCGCCCCGTGCCGTCTTTGCCGTCACGGCCATTCGGCTTCAATCCCTCACGCCTTCGCGCCTGCGGCGCTGCGCGCTTCGCTTGCCTCCAGGGGATCGGCGCACGGCCCATCCCCGCCGCGCACGGCTTGGCGCCCCTGTGAGAGCGCCGAACCGGCTTGCGCCGGATCGGCTAGGCCAGCACCCACCGCAATGGACGGGGTGCAGGGCTACGCCTTGACTTGCTGCGGCAGGTTGTGCAAATGCGTGCCGTCCTCAATGCTGACAGTTCGTCACCACCACGTCACGACAGACGATTCACAGACACGCCACCCAGCCTAGCTATGGAGCTTCCACACCAGGCCTCAAGCATGCCGCCGCAGGATACGGCGGGGTCGTTCGCCCTTTCCGATGGGGGGATCGGTTTTGTTCGCATCAAGGGGCAAACCGGCGAAGCAATCTGGCTGAAATGCCGAGTCGGCCCTGTCTCCTTGCGGAGCAGTCGGCCCATGCGTCCTTGGCTTGTCGTGAATCCTGGCGGGGGCACGGCTGTGCCTTGGGTTTTGTGGCCACAACCGTCCGGGGCAAACAATTTCCCCTGCGCGGTCACTGCGTTCGGCGCATTCCTCGCGGGACAAATTCTTTGCGCCTCCCGGTCCTCCACTGCGTTTCGGCCGCAAGCGGTGCGACCCGCCCATCCCCCGCCGGCCGGATCACAACAAGGACGCGATGGGCGCGACCTTGGTTAAACCGCAAGGAGAAATCATCATGGCCACCATCGGCACCTTCACCGCAGACAAAGACGGCTTCACCGGCACGATCCGCACCCTGACGCTCAACGTCAAGGTCAAGCTCATCCCCAACGAAAAGGAAAGCGAGAACGCCCCCGACTTCCGCGTCCAGGCAGCTGGCGGCTACGACATCGGCGCGGCGTGGAAGAAAGTCAGCAAGGCCGAGCGGCCCTACGTGTCCGTGACCCTGGACGATCCCACGTTCCCGGCGACGATCTACGCCCGCCTGATCGAGGAAGAGGATGGCACGCACAACCTGATCTGGTCGCGCAGCAAGCCCCAGGCGGCCTGACGGCCGCTCAGCGCCCCGCCCATTGCGGCGGGGCAGCCGTGCGCTGCACGGCAAACCTACGACCTGGCCGCCGCGAGCTGGCTCTCGGTCTCGGTCATCAGCACGGCGGTACTGCATTCAAGTGCGCCGGCGATCTTGAAGATGATCGCCAGCGTAGGCATGTGCTCGCCGCGCTCGACCTTTCCCATGTGGGAACGTTCGACGCCCGCCAGATTCGCCAGCGACTCTTGCGCGATCCCGCGTTCCGCTCGCAACGCGCGCACCGCCGCGCCGAAGGCTTGCGCCAATTCGGCATCGAAGGTGGTGGCGCCGGTCGGCCGGCCGGGTTGGATGGATCGCTTCTGCATAGACAGAAGCGTCCAATTTAGGGACAATTAAAACCACGTTATCTTTAACTCATTGGCTAGGGTTTTGTGTACTTTCGTGCATTTACGGAAAACCGCCTCTACGGCATTCAACAGAACCGGGGAACCGTATCCGTGCCTTTACTGACTTCTACAATTCCGCTTTCGCATTTCTGTGTCTGTACGGATTCGATGGCTTGCGTATCCGTGCTTACCCACGAAAGCACACCTCCGGTTCGGTGTTTCTGCGCTTTCGCGCAAAAGCGGTTTCGTGCATTCTCAGTTTTGCGGGATTCCTGACCATGACCCAGCCACTCACCACCGCCGACGAACGAGCGCAACTGCTCGCCAACGGTGAGGCACGCGCCGCTGGTCAACACATCGACCCACTACCTGTGGTGCGGCTATTCACGCCGGATGCGCATGCAACCTGGGTGCTGGCCGCGCTTGATCCAGCCGATGGTGATACGGCCTGGGGTCTGATCGACCTTGGCATCGGCATGCCGGAGTTGGGAACGGTCAAGCTGTCTGACTTGGCGGCCATCGTCGGGCCGCACCAAAAGCCCGTTCTGCGGGACCTGTATTTCCGCGCATCACGACCGATGTCGGACTATGTCCGGCTGGCGAAGCGCGATGGCTCGATCCCCGACTGATCAAGCCGCATGGCCTCTGCTACGGGCGGCCATCCAGACACAGGCCGTTGCGGTGCATTGTGTCTTTTTCGGTCTGACTTATGACGTTGGCGATCTGAATTGCCACTCTTGCGCCAAGGTGGTACGTCCCTGACCAAAAAGGACACAATGCACAGCAAGGCTTGCGGCAGGGTCTTCTCTGCTGCACCCCATTTCAGGGTTGTGCAGTCGTCGCATTCGGACAGTTCATATAAGACTTCGGAGCCAATCAGTCTTGACACCGCTCGCTACAACTTAAGTGTATTCCTTTGCTGGGTGCACGTTGAGATTTCAATGGTGTAGCTCCCGCGTACCGAGAACCGTGGCGACGATCCCTGCCCAACAGGAGGTTGCGTCATGGCTGATCGAAGCACTGAGCCTTGGTATCCCACTGCCGCGTATCTCTACGTGCTGCACCTGGATGACTTGGCTCTGGCCTGGGAGTATTTGCGTCGGCATCCCGATTACTGCCGCGACTGGCTACACCGTCGCCGCCATCCGGAGACCGCTCACACCTGGGGATTGCGCATGCTGGAAGACCCGGCTTTGGATGCGCGCGACGCGCATCCGGTCTGGCTTCCCGGCCATCCCTGCACGGCGCAGCTTCACCCGGACATCGACCCGCCACCGGATGCCGTTGCGTTCGAGCTGTGGCGCATTCCCGGTCACAAGCATCTGGTCCACGATGGCCGACGCCTGATGCTTGCCGCGCGCTGGCCCGGTGGCTGCCTGCGCCTGACGTTGGCGCCGGGCTTGGAGAATGGCATGGCCTACGTCTACGCCATCCGCGCGTGCGACATGCCTTGCGCACGCCATTGCACGCTCCAGGCCGAACTGGACAAGCTGGCCGTGGCCGCCGAAGGCACGCCTGCGGCAGTGGTCCGGCCACGGCCAGCGCCAACTGCACTGCAGGAGCTGTATACCCTGCATGCGCTCGACGCCAACTTGGCAGGGGCGTCCTTACGTGAAGTCGCCGAAGGGCTCTTCGGCACCGATGCCGTGGTCAAAGGCTGGTATGCCGATGGCGGCCTGCGTTCCCGCGTGCGCCGTCTGGTGCGACGTGGCCAGGGCCTGATGCGCGGCGGCTATCGCCGCTTGGCTCAACTCCAATAACTTGAACAGGGTCGTTTTGCCGTCACTGCAAAACGACCCTCAACGGGACGCATCGCTTTCTTGAGACTGCCTCCATCTGGCCGCGCGGTGCGGTTGGACTGTCCTGACTGATGGAGGCTTACCCGATGCGACCCGCTCCCTTGCGGCCTTCTGCCGCGCATTCCACGCCGCTGCAACCCGCTGCTGCTACACAACCTCAACGCTACCTGACGAACGACGAGGCCGCCGAATACCTGCGTTTGTCGCCGCGCACACTGGAGAAACAGCGCGTGATCGGCGGCGGCCCGCGTTTCCGCAAGTTCGGTCGGCGCGTCATGTACGCGGTGGCCGATCTCGACGTTTGGGCCGACCAGCGCAGCTTCGAGGCCACGTCTGACCCCGAATACGCCGAGCACCACTCGGCCGACAGCCGTGCGCGCTGATCGGCGCTTCGCCGGCGGCCATCACCATGCACAGCCCATCGCTGCCGTCTCGACCATCGGGGCAGCGACCAGCGCAGGAGCGGGAACAGCTCGACCTGTTCCGCGCGCTGCCAGGCGACATGGCACCGCGCGACAGCCAGGATTTGATGGCCTTTCCGTTCTTCTCGCTGGCGAAATCGAAGCGCGTCCAGCCGATCGACTTCCGCGCCAGCGGCGTGACGATCCGCGTCGAGGGAACGCAGGAGCATGGCATCGCCACAATCTGGGATGCCGACATCCTGATCTGGGCGGCCAGCCAGATTGTGGAAGCGCGCGACGCGGGCATTCGCCCGTCGCGCCTCATGCGCGCCACGCCCTACGAGATCCTGCGCTTCATCGGACGCGGTACGTCGCTGCGCGACTACCAGCGCCTCAAAGCGGCCTTGGATCGCCTGCAATCGACCACGGTGGCCACCTCCATCCGCGAGACGACCGGGCGGCGCCTGCATCGCTTCTCGTGGATCAACGAATGGAAGGAACTGGCCGACGCCCGCGGCACGCCGCTGGGCATCGAGCTGATCCTGCCGGACTGGTTCTACGCGGGCGTGCTGGACGCGGCGCTGGTGCTGACCATCGACCCGGCGTATTTCAAGCTCACGGGCGGCATCGAGCGCTGGCTGTACCGCCTGGTGCGCAAGCACGGCGGCAAGCAGCCGGGCGGCTGGCAGTTCGACTTCAAGCACCTGCACCGCAAGTCGGGCAGTACGGCCAAGCCCTACGACTTCGCTTGCGACCTGCGCGCGCTGGTGGCGCGGCAGTCGATGCCGGGCTACGTCCTAGGCATCGAGCGGATGCCGGACGACGGGGCCGAACTGCTGACCTTCCGGCCCGTGCTGCGGACGGCACGGGGATAACTTGGGGAGAAACTGTGAATGGCCTCGTGCTATCAGGCGTGCCGGGTATCGTGCTATCGGGCGTGTCACTATCGTGCTATCAGGCGTGCGAAACAGACGTAAGCCCAACAACAGCGCGGGTTTCAGGCTTCTTTAACTTCCCTAACCTAAATTCTTTAACTAACAAAAGAAGCGCGCTATTTCGGTGGATAAGCACCGAACGGCACGGCGTGCAGCGAAGAAAACCCGGCTTTCCAGCAAGGAGGGCCGGGCCATGATCATCGCCTTGCTCAATCAGAAAGGCGGCGTCGGCAAGACCACGCTCGCCACGCACATCGCCGGCGAGCTGGCAATGCGCGGCCAGCAAGTCGTTCTGCTCGACGCCGATCCGCAAGGCTCAGCGCTAGACTGGACGCAGCGGCGCGCCCAACAGGGCTTGCCGCGCTTGTTCAGCGCCGTGGGCCTCGCACGCGAGACGCTGCACCAGGAGGCGCCCGAGTTGGCGCGCAGGGCCGATCACATCGTCATCGACGGCCCACCGCGCATCGCCGCGCTGGCGCGCTCGGCGCTGCTGGCGGCCGAGCGCGTGCTGATCCCGGTGCAGCCCAGTCCCTACGACTTGTGGGCGTCTGCCGAGATGGTCGCGCTGATCCGCGAGGCGCAGGTGTTCCGGCCAGCGCTGCGCGCAGCCTTCGCCATCAATCGGCGCGTCAGTACGACCATCATCGGCCGCGAGGCGCGGCAGTCACTGGCCGAACAGCCGCTGCCCGCGCTGCGTTCGGAGGTACATCAGCGCATCGTTTTCGCCGACAGCGTGGCTGCCGGTCGGTTGGCCCGCGAAACAGCGCCCGACAGTGCCGCCACGCGCGAGATCGCCGCGCTGGTCGATGAATTGCTGCGGTGGCCGACATGACTGGTGCACGCGGCAAACGCGTCGGTATCGGCGCGCGTCCGCCAGCAAACCCGCATGCCGAGGCATGGGTTCGCCAGGGCGAGGCCAATGACCTCCAGAAAGGCGACCTGTATACCGCGCGACTGACCCTCGACATCACGCCCCCGATGCGTGCGCGCATCAAGGTGTCGGCCTTCACGCAGGGCGTGACGGTAGCCGAACTGCTGCGCGCATTGCTGGAGCGCGAGTTCCCGGACGTATCCACGGAGAGAGCACCATGAACGCTCACGCCTTGCCAGCCACGGGTGCACCACCGACTTCACTCGCGGCACTCACCGGCCGAGCCGGCGTCGCACCGCTTACCCGCGTTTCGCTGGCCTACATCGAGCAGCGCTTCGACCTCTACCTGCGCTTCGGCAAACCGGAGCGCACCATCCGGCTCGACCGCTGGCGGCGCTGCGCGGTGTTCCTGCCCGGCGCGCTGTTCTGCCGCATCCGTTGGCACGCCAACGACTACGGCACTACGGCACGATCCGCTGGCAGCTCATGGTGATGCAGTCCTGCACGCCGCTGGACGCGGCGCAGCGCATCTCCGGCGTACTGCCGGGCGCGCGGCTGCTGCTGCACGCCGAGGGCGAACCCGCCGTGCGCGCCGTGCTGGCGAAGATCGACGCCATTGAGGCGCTGGGCATCGCCGCCATCGACGTATCGCCCGCGTACTGGCGCACGCTGGGCAACCGTTTGTCTGCGCGCCTGGCGCTACCCGAATACACCGCTGAACGGCACGCCGCCTGGCTGGCCGGGAGGACATTGTCATGACGACGGTTTCCACGTCCACCAACACCACGGAAACGGCGCCGCGTCCTCGTTCGCGCCTGCGCGCTCGCATCGCGCTGGCGTGCCTGTCCGCCTGCGGCCTCGCTGCGCTGGCCTGGGTGTCCTTCCTTCCTGACCACATGCGGCCGCTGCCGCGCCTGATCTACAACCCGTCCGACAGTGTGGCGGTTGGCTGGTATCGCGTCGATCCGGTCCAGCGCTGGGCTGACTCGCTGCAACATCCGTTGTCGGTGGGCAGCATTGTGCTAGCCCAGCTTCCGGCTGACGCCGCTGCGCTGGCGGCGCAGCGCGGCTACCTGCCGACGCGCGTCCCACTGCTCAAGCGCGTGGGCGCGGTGGCGCCGCAGCGAGTGTGCATCGTCGGTCGTAGCGTGCGCATCGACGGCGTGTTGGTGGCCGCTGTCTTGCCTGCCGATCGCATTGGCCGGCCGCTGCCATCCTGGCAGCAGTGTCGGCAGCTTCATTCCGGCGAATTGTTCCTGTTGAGCACGACCAACCCGGCGTCGTTCGACAGCCGGTACTTTGGGCCGATTGCTGCATCCACCGTGATCGGTGTTGCGCATCCGGTCTGGCTGGAAACGCGCCCATGATGGCTACCGATTCGCTGCGCTTCATCGTGCCATCCGGCGTGTCGTTTCGCTGGCCGCCGCCGTGTCATTGCGCATGCCGTGCGCGTGCATTCGCACCGCACTTCGCGCAGCCTCCGGCGCCTTTTTCCCACGTGCAGGCGTCTTGCCTCGAATATGCCCGGCCGGTGGCCGTGGCCGCATTCGCCGGCGGGCTGGCTGCGAGCAGCGCAGCACCGCCGGGCCGCCGACGCCCGGAGCGAAAGCGACGGGCAAAGGCGGAAGGCAAGATAAAAGGTCGCGGCACTCAGCCGCTTGAAAACCTTGTCTGCACATCGGGGTGGCGCGGCACGCGCCAAGGGGCAGCGGCGTGCCGCGAGAGTGCGCAATGCCGCACCGGCATTGGCGAAGGCGCGTGCTTCGCCCGCTGGACTGCGCCGATCTTGGATGGAGGCACCACATGAGCAATCAAGACGACGACCGTTTCCGGGTGCGGCCTGGTGCGCCGAAACAGCGCGGCGATGCCTTCATCAACAAGGTGCTGCGGCAGACCAACAAGGCCGGCGCCAAACTCGGCAAGACGGTTGGCAAAGTCGGCCACCGGCCCGGTTCCCGGCTGGGGCGCGGCCATGTCGCGGCCCGCTTCGCCGGGGCCTCGCTCACGCCAAACGGCCGTCGCGTGGCGATCAAGGCGCGGCTGGTCAATCTGGCCAAGGCTGGGCCACGTTCGACCGCCGCGCACCTACGCTACATCGAGCGCGAAGGGGTTGATCGCCAGGGCGGGCCGGGCCATGCCTACGGCCCGACAACCGACGCGGCGGACACCGCCGCTTTCGAGGAACACGGGCGCGAGGATCGGCACCAGTTCCGCTTCATCGTCTCGCCGGAAGACGCCGAACATCTCGACGATCTGCGCACCTACACTCGGCACCTGATGGCGCGCATGGAGGCAGACCTGGGCACACGGTTGGACTGGGTGGCGGTGGATCACTGGAACACCGACAACCCGCATACGCACGTCGTCCTACGCGGGAAGGACGACACCGGCAAAGACCTCATCATCTCCCGCGACTACATTGCCGATGGGATGCGCCACCGGGCTGCAGGACTGGCGACCGAATGGCTGGGGCTGCGCACCGAGCTGGAGATCCAGCGCGCCATGCAGCGCGAAGTCGACCAGGAGCGGTGGACGGGGTTGGATCGCACATTACAACGCGTGGCCATGGACGGCCTTGTGGGTCCGGAGACACTGGCCGAGCCCCGGCTGCAACGCCAGCGGCAAATGCTGATCGGCCGCCTGCAGCATTTGCAGCGAATGGAACTGGCGACCGAGCAGCAGCCTGGCGCTTGGGCCATCCATGCCAAGGCCGAGCCAACCCTGCGGGCCATGGGCGAGCGCGGCGACATCATCCGCACCATGCAGCGCGCCATGAGCGGGAAGCAACGCGATCTGGTGGTGTTCCAGCCGGGCGAGGATGGCCGCATCATTGTTGGCCGGGTGGTCGGCAAGGGACTGGCCGACGAGCTGTACGACAAGGGCTATCTGATAGTCGATGGCACGGATGGCAAAGCGCACTACGTCACGTTGCCACCGCGCTCGGAGCTGGAGCAATATCCGACCGGCGCCGTGGTGAAGGTGAAAGGCTCGGCCGACATGCGCACGGCCGACCGAAACATCACTGCGCTGGCCGTCGATGGTGTGTACCGCGCTGATCATCACTTGGCGCTCGCCCAAGGCCAGGTAACGCCCGACCGCGACCCGCGCGAGGTGGTGGCAGCGCATGTGCGTCGACTCGAAGCGCTGCGCCGCGCCGGCATCGTGGAGCGTGAAGCCGAAGGTGTCTGGCGCGTGCCCGACAACCTTGCTGAGCGAGGCAGTCAGTACGACGCGCAACGCCTTGGCGGTGGTGTGGCGGTGGAGCTGAAATCACACTTGCCGATTGAACGGCAGACTCGCGTCATCGGCGCGACCTGGCTGGATCAGCAGTTGATCGGCGGTGATAGGGGGCTGGGGGACCTGGGGTTTGGCAGCGAGGTCAAGGATGCACTACGCCAGCGCGCCGACTTTCTGGCCGAACAAGGACTGGCCGAGCATCGCGGGCAGCGCGTCGTCCTTGCCCGCAACCTGCTGGCGACGCTGCGCGGGCGCGAACTGGCGCAGGCGGCGAAGGACATTGCCGCTGAAACCGGGTTAGAGCATCGTCCGGTGGCCGATGGGCAGCGTGTGGCCGGCATCTACCGGCGTAGCGCCATGCTCGCCAGCGGGCGCTACGCAATGCTTGATGACGGCAAGGGGTTTTCGTTGGTACCGTGGAAGCCAGTTATCGAGCAACGGCTAGGCCAGCAGCTCGCCGCAACAGTGCGTGGGGGCGGGGTGTCGTGGGAGATAGGGCGGCAGCGTGGTGCGGCAATGTCCTAAGCAACGGCTCTAAAGGAGCCTTGATAGCTCCTTTACGTAGCAAGACTTCTGTGCGTTGACTGCCCGTCCGTCAGGCGTCCAAGGTCGCCAACCGTCCTGTACCTCGCGTAGCATGATTCTCATGTAATCAAAACCCCTCACTGCACGCGGCATCCCATCAACTGGATCCCAAGTAGTACGCACGTCTTGCATCCTCATAACCGACCATCGCATGTCGGAGAGGTCCGCCAACATCTCTGCTTTTCGCGACGCTTTTTAGACCCTGTTCTCGTCTGATGCGCGGCAGCCCGCTGCGTAGGATTCCATGAGCTTATCGAGAAAACCGAACAGCTTCTGGTTCATGGCGTCATAGTCGTTGGCGCGCAGGGCCTCCGGCGGCTGCACGAAACGATGGTGAGTCAGAGTTGCCAGTTCACGTTCGGCCGCTGCGATCAGAAGTTCGATAACGTCAAGCGTGAACTCCATGTGGCACTGGAATCCATATGCGAGTTCACCATACTCAATGATCTGGCGAGGGCATCCCTCGCTGTACGCAATGATTTTCGCATTTGCGGTCAGCCCCGGCATGTCGCTGTGCCAATGCCCAACGTCCACGGTGTCGCCGAAGTGGGCGAACTTGACGTGAGCCTTCCCTTCAGTCGTCAATTTGATCGGGAACTTTCCGATTTCCTTTTCCGGGCTGTGCTCATGGCGGGCGCCCAGGGCCTTGCCCATCAACTGCGCTCCCAAGCACACACCAACGACGGCCTTTCGAGCGGCGACGAACTCGGCAATCAAAGCACATTCCGACGCAGCATCGAAATGCGGACATTCCTCTCGGGTCGTTGATGGCGATTGGGGGCCGCCCATGATCACCAGCAGATCGATGTTCTCGATGGACTGCGGCAGCGGCTCATGCGCATAGACGCGAGAATACGTTGCCTCGTATCCACGATCACGGACCCATGCTTCATATGCACCTGGTGCCTCGAACGATTCATGCACCACGAAATGTACTCTCATGATTTCCCTTTCTTATTGGATGAATTTGGTTGAATGAGCAGCCCCGCGCGAAGCTTTACTACACGATGACATCCCATATCCCTGGCCCAGCACATGGCCGAGCACGCGCGCAAACGCTTCCGCGCCTGCCTCGTCGATGGATGAAACTGTGATGCGCAGCCCGTGCGCCTGCCCCTGTACACCGAAAGATTCACCGCCGCGCACCAGCCAGCCATGACGGGCTAGCTCCAGTACCGCCGCCTGGCTGTTCGCCGGCAACGGCAGCCACAGGTTCAGGCCCTCGGCAGGCGTGGTGACGGAGATGCCTTGCCTGGCCAGGGCCATCGTCAGGCTGTCTCGACGCCGCGCATAGTCCGCGCGAGCTTGGACGATCTGTGCGGAGACTTCCGGCGAAGACAGGCAGGCGCCGACTACATCCTGCAATAGATGACTGACCCAGTTCGTGCCGGGCGCCAGGCGTAGGCGCAGCCGCTGGGAGGTCTGTTCGTCGCTGGCAACGAAGGCCAAGCGCAGGTCGGGGCCGAGCATCTTGGACACCGACCGGATCAACGCCCACCGTTGGGCCATGGGTGGAATCACATCGAAGTAGTCGGTCACGGCCAGCAACGAGAAATGGTCGTCGGCGATGACCAGCACGTGCGGATAGTGCGCCAGCACCGCGCGCAGCTTGCGCGCGCGCGCCGCACTCAAGCTGCATCCGGTCGGGTTGTGCGCGCGCGGCGTCACGATAACCGCCTGCGCGCCCTGCGCCAGCGCCTGTTCCAGCGCCTCGGCCCGCATGCCATGCGCATCGACGGCCACCCCTACGGTTTGCAGCCCGGCAATGCGCAGCGTGTTGATATTGCTGACGAAACATGGGTCTTCTACGGCTACCTTATCACCTGCCACCAGATATGCCCCCAGCAAACGCTCAACAGCATCCACTGCTCCATTCGTCAAGTTGATCTCGAAGCGATCTGGGCAATCGCCAGTCAACCATTGCCTCGCTGAGGCTTCTAGCTCCGGGGCCACCGTGGCCTCGCCATACAGGCGCGGGCGGTACGGCTTCCGCACCAGGGCTGCGCCCATGTCGGGCAGCCAGACTGGATTCGGATTGCCGCCGCCTAGGTCGACCAACGGCGAGCCGGGCAGCGAGCCTTCTTGCTCACCGGGGCCGGGCTGCTCACGAATGACCGTGCCTAATCGCCCTTGCGTAACCGCGACCCCGGCCGTCACCAAGCGCTTGTAGGCCATCGACACCGTATTGCGGTTGACGCTCAGCGTGGCGGCCAGATCGCGCACCGTGGGCAGTTCCTGGCCCGGCGTCAATGCGCCCGTCTGCGTCAGCGTTCGGATGCTGTCGAAGATCTCGGCCGCAGTCTTTCCGACAATTCCCATAATGATCTAGGACATGTTAAAGTTTGACCTAGGACAATGATACGTCAATTCGACGACGCCTGCACCACCTTGAGTGCGATGGGCTTTCCGATAGCGAGGCTTACACGTGAACATTGGCATACCCCTGGAAACATCCACCATGCACGACCAGCATGGACGCTGGCCCCAGGCCGAGTCGGTGGAGGACTTCCGTCGCAACCTGGCAGCAGTTCATGCGCGCATTGCGGCGGCGTGCCAGCGGGGCGGCCGCGATCCGGGCGGCGTGCGTCTGCTGCCCGTCAGCAAGACGAAGTCCGAAGCGAGCCTGCGCCTGGCTTACGCTGCGGGCTGCCGCCTGCTCGGCGAGAACAAGCCGCAGGAGGCATACCGCAAATGGGAGGGGATGGCTGACCTGACCGATCTGCGTTGGTCGGTGATTGGCCATTTGCAGACCAACAAGGCTAAGTTGGTGGCGCACTTCGCCGCCGAGTTTCAGGCGCTGGATAGCCTGCGCGTGGCCGAGGCGCTGGAGCGGCGCCTGCAAGCCGAAGGCCGCGGGCTGGATGTGTTCGTGCAGGTCAACACATCGGGGGAGGCCAGCAAGTACGGCCTTCCGCCGGACGAGGTGGCCGCTTTCATACGCGAGCTACCGGCATTTTCGGCGCTACGTGTGCGCGGCCTCATGACACTGGCTCTGCTGTCGGTCGAGGCTGCGCGCGTGCGCCGCTGCTTCGTGCTGCTGCGCGAACTGCGCGATCGACTGCGTCAGGAAGCCCCGGATGGAATCGACCTGGATGAACTGTCGATGGGCATGTCCGGCGATTACGAAATCGCTATCGAAGAGGGGGCAACTGTCGTGCGCGTCGGGCAGGCCATCTTCGGTGCGCGAGCCACGCCGGATGTTTACTACTGGCCGTCGGCTGGAGAGGGGAAAACGGATTGATGCGACCAATTGAAGCTGCTACCGCCGTTCCCATTGATCCTGTGCCGTCGCTACAACCGCTGCCCATCGATGTGGTTTCCGTCCAGTCGCAGGTCGTCTATGGCCGGGTCGGCAACAACGTGGCCATGCCCACGCTGCAAGCGCAGGGACTGATCGTCGCGGCCGTTCCTACGGTGATTCTCAGCAACACGCCACACTATCCGACAATCCACGGTGGCACCTTGCCCACCGCGTGGTTCGAGGGCTATCTACGCGACCTGACTGCGCGCGGTGCGCTGGGCCGGCTTCGGGCTATCCTCACCGGCTATCTCGGCAGCCCGGAACAGGCGCAGGCGTTGGGTCGCTGGATCGGCCAAGCCATCGAAGCGCAGCCTGGCTTGCAAGTCGTGGTTGATCCCGTGCTGGGCGACCATGACCACGGGGAATACGTCAGTCCGGGCATCGCCGACGCCTACCACCGCCATCTGCTGCCGCTGGCCGACGGGCTGACGCCCAACGGCTTCGAGCTGCAACGGCTGACCGGCCTGGCGGCGACGAACCCCGAAAGTGTCATCGCCGCCGCACGAACCCTGCTGGTCGGTCGAACGCAATGGGTGATCGTCACCAGTGCCGCTCCTGCGGCTTGGCCCGCCAATCAAATGCTGGTGGCGGTCGTGACCCGCAACCGGCAGGAGGTCTTGAATCATCCTCGCATCGACGCTTTGCCCAAAGGCACGGGCGACTTGTTCAGCGCTGCGCTCACGGGCACCCTGCTGACGGGTGCCTCGGTGTTCAAGGCTGCGTCTTTGGCTTGCGATCAGGTCACGTCAGCATTGCGGCTAACCCGGCAGGCGCAATGCGCCGAGCTGCTGCTGGCTACATCAACCGGATCATCTCTGGAAAGCCGCACATGAATACCTACCGCCTCATCATCCACAACCGCGACCGGCTGCTTGGGCACTTCGAGTCCAGTACGCCATCGTCGCGTGAAGCCATCAAGGAAATCGCCGACTGCTTGAAGCGGAACGGCTACCAGTTGGAATTGCTGGTCGCCTATGACGAAAGGCGTCTGGTCGAAAGCACATCCGACGGCGTGCGGCTCTTGAGCAGCGAGCCGCTGTTCAAGCCTGCGCCCCTTGATATGTAAGCCCACTTCCCTGGAATCTCTAGCTCATGCTCACACCTCACGCCCACCTGATGCACGTCTATGCCCGCCAGCCAGTTTCGTTCGTTCGCGGACAAGGTGCTCGCCTCTGGGATGCCCAAGGCACGGAATACCTTGATGCCATCGCCGGGGTGGCCGTGACCAACCTCGGACACGCCCATCCCGATGTCGCAGCAGCAATCGCCGAACAGGCCACGCTGCTTTTGCACACGTCCAATATGTTCGGCATCGCTTGGCAAGACCGCCTGGGCGAACGCCTGTCCGCCTTGGCTGGCATGGAGCGCGCCTTCTTCTGCAACTCGGGTGCGGAAGCCAACGAAACCGCACTCAAGCTGGCCTGGCTGCACGCCAACCGAAAGCAGGTAGCGCCGCCGCAAGTGCTGGTAATGCAAAACAGCTTTCACGGCCGCACCTTCGCCACCCTGGCGGCTACGGGCAACTCAGCCGTGCATCGCGGCTTCGAGCCGCTGATGCCCGGCTTCGTGCGGGTGCCCTACAACGACCTAAATGCCATCCGACAAGCTGCAGAGCACGTGCCAGGCATCGCGGCAGTGCTACTCGAACCCATCCAGGGCGAAGGTGGCGTACATGTGGCATCGCCCGAGTACCTGCGGGCGGTACGCCATTTGTGTGATGAGCACGACTGGCTGCTGATGGCCGACGAGATTCAGACCGGCATGGGGCGCACTGGCACGTGGTTCTGCTACCAGCAGGCCGGCATCCTGCCAGATGTTGTCACTCTGGCGAAGGGCTTGGGCAACGGTTTCCCGATCGGAGCCTGCCTGGCGCGTGGTCGTGCGGCCGAGTTGTTCTCGCCAGGCACCCACGGCTCCACCTTCGGCGGCAACCCGTTGGCCTGTCGGGTCGGCTGCACCGTCATCGACGCAATCGAGCGGGAGGGTCTGCCCGATCGGGCCGCCGTGCTAGGCCGGCAACTGCTGCTGGGGCTACGCAAGGCGTTGTCCGGCGTCCCCGGAGTCGTTGCCATCCGCGGACAGGGATTGATGGTCGGCATTGAGTTGGACCGGGCCTGCGGCGATCTGGTACGCAAGGCTCTGGAGCAGGAACGGCTGCTCATCACCGTCACCCGCGAGAGGACGATTCGGCTACTCCCGCCGCTGATCTGCGATGAAGCTCAGATCGACGAAATCGCCGTCCGTGTCCGGCGTCTTCTGCAGTGAGCTGAAAGGACAAGGGATGCTTTTATGGAGTTGAGGCACTTACGCTGCTTCTTGGCAGTGGCCGAAGAACTCCACTTCGCCCGGGCGGCCGAGCGCTTACATATCGAACAGTCGCCGCTTTCACGCGCCATCAAAGAACTGGAAGAAGACCTGGGTGTTCAGCTATTTGCTCGTACCACCCGCAGTACCCGACTCACGCGCGCGGGCCGGATGTTCTTGGAACACGTGCCTCGCGTCTTCGCCTCCTTGCAGCAGGCTCGGGACAGCGTAAAAGCCGCCGCCAACGGCTTCCATGGCCAATTGCGCATTGCCTTGTCTGACGGCATCACGCCGACCTGCTTCTCAGCCCTCTTGGCACTTTGCCGGCAGGAAGAGCCTGAGATCGAGATTCGCCTAACCGAGGTTCCCTTGTCCCAGCAGATCAAGGGGCTGCACGACGATCTCTACGACGTAGGGTTTGCTCAGTTGGATGAAGCCGGTGATGGACTTGTTGCTGAACCCATTTGGCACGATCCATTGATGGTGGCGGTTCCGGCACGTCACCCATTGCTCGCCTACAAGCGTGTACCGCTGGACGAGGTGTTGCGCTATCCCTTGGCACTCGGCGATGCGCATACATGCGAAGGACACGCTCGCCAAATTGATCGCGCTTTGCGTCAATCAAGTATGGAGCCGTTGATCGCCGAACGAGTCGCGTCCTTCGATCTGATGATGACCCTGGTGTCGGCAGGTTTTGCGCTCGGGTTGGCGGGCGCATCGCAGATTGCCGCCAGCCGTGAACCCAGCGTGGTGGCCCGACCGCTGGCTGGTCGTTCGCACATGCTCACGACTTACCTGTTGCGTGCGGATAGCGAGCCGTCAGATGCCTTGGCTCGTTTCATCAAACGAGTCCTTGCCATTGATCCCCCAAGAGGAAAGACCTCAGCTGCACTTGAACGAACTGATCCACCAGAGGACATCGAGCCATGAAGAAGATCATCCCGTTTCTGCTTGCTACAACGTTGGTTGCCTGTGGCAAGCCCGAACCGACCGCGACAAGCAACAGCTCTGCACCAATCGAATCCGTTGAATCGCTCGCCGCCAATCCCGAACGGTTGAAGGCACTGCGCCAGCAATGCAAGACAGATCGAGCAAAGCTCGGTGATGAACTCTGCAACCGAGTAGCCGAAGCGACGAATCGGCGCTTTCTCGGCGATGGCAAAACACCCTACACGCCGCCGAAGGAGCCGCCCAAGTTCTGATCTGGGACGACTTGCAAAAAACCGCATTTATCTGCTCGATACGCCGCAACGCGCCGTCGCTTGCGGCGTTTTTATTCGCTTCGCCGCTACATGAATTGATGTTTTATCAAGCATCTTTGTCCCGATAACGGTCTTTGACCGACTGTGATCAAGCCCCGAATCTCGCGAATGCGGCACGTTTTCGTGCCGCTTGCCGCGCAGGAGAAATCGGGAGACCAGGATGCAAGGTCAAGGTGTGCTGTTCGGGCAGATCGTTGCTGTTTTCAGCATCGTGATCGCCGGCGTGTGGGGTGCCACGCAATGGACAGCCGCCGCCTTGGGCTACCAACTACGCCTTGGCTCGCCCTGGTTCGATCTCTTCGGCACGCCGGTCTATCACCCTTGGCGGCTGTTCGAGTGGTGGTTCTTCTTCGATGCCTACGCACCGTACGTTTTCGACATCGGCGGTGCGATCGCGGGCGGTAGCGGCTTGGTTGCCGTCGTGGTGGCCATCGGCATGTCGGTGTGGCGTTCGCGGCAATCGAAGCTGGTCACGACTTATGGTTCGGCGCGCTGGGCCGAAACCAGTGACGTTCGCAAGGCCGGGCTGACCCAGCCTACCGGCGTCTTCCTCGGCCTGCATGACGGGCAATACCTTCGTCACGAAGGCCCTGAACACGTCCTGACCTTCGCGCCCACGCGCTCGGGCAAGGGTGTCGGCCTGGTGGTGCCCACGCTGCTCTCTTGGCCCGCGTCCACCGTGATCCACGACATCAAGGGCGAGAACTGGGCCATCACCGCCGGCTGGCGCTCGCGCTTCTCACACTGTCTGCTGTTCAACCCCACCGATGCGAAGTCTGCGGCCTACAACCCGCTGCTGGAGGTGCGTCGCGGCGCGCATGAAGTGCGCGACGTGCAGAACATCGCCGACATCCTGGTGGACCCGGAAGGTGCGCTGGAGCGTCGCAACCATTGGGAAAAGACTTCGCACGCCTTGCTGGTCGGAGCCATCTTGCACGTCCTCTACGCAGGCGAAGACAAGACGCTGCGCGGCGTTGCCAACTTTCTGTCCGACCCGGCATGCCCGTTCGAGCTGACGCTGCATCGGATGATGACGACGCGGCACCTGGGCACGTGTCAGGGAAATACGCCGCATCCCGTCGTCGCCTCGGCCGCCCGCGAAGTGCTCAACAAGAGCGACAACGAGCGTTCTGGCGTGTTGTCCACGGCCATGTCCTTTCTCGGCCTGTACCGCGACCCCACGGTGGCTGAAGTCACCTCGCGTTGTGATTGGCGCATCGCCGACCTGATCGCGTCCGAGCATCCGGTATCGCTGTACCTGGTCGTTCCTCCGTCCGACATCAGCCGCACCAAGCCGCTGGTGCGGCTGATCCTCAATCAGATCGGTCGGCGCCTGACCGAATCGCTCGACGGCAGCGACGGCATCGCACGTCGCCACAAGCTGCTGTTGATGCTCGACGAGTTCCCGGCGCTGGGCCGACTCGATTTTTTCGAGACGGCGCTGGCGTTCATGGCCGGTTATGGGATTCGCAGCTTCCTGATTGCGCAGTCGCTCAACCAGATCGACAAAGCCTACGGCCAGAACCATTCCATCCTCGACAACTGTCATGTCCGGGTGACCTTCGCCACCAACGACGAACGCACGGCCAAGCGCATTTCCGAGACGCTGGGCACGGCCACGGAGCTGCGCGCGCAGCGCAACTACGCAGGACACCGGCTCGCGCCGTGGCTGGGGCACCTGATGGTGTCGCGCCAGGAAACGGCGCGCCCGCTGCTGACGCCCGGCGAGGTGATGCAACTCCCGCCCGATGAGGCCGTGGTGATGGTGTCCAGCGTGGCACCGATCAAGGCGAAGAAGCTGCGCTACTTCACCGACGCCAACTTCAAGCGGCGCGTGCTGCCGCCGCCAACGCTTGCGGCTGGGCGCTACGCCGATGCGCCGCCGACACGCGCCGACGACTGGAGCGGCATGGCAGTCCCCGCCGTACCAGCCGCGTCCGCCGCCGTGGGCCTGACCGGCAGCGACACCAGTACGACCGACGACGGTGGACCACGCCGTCAGCCAGAGCTATCCGAAGTCGCCGAGTACCACCCCGAACAGGAGCCTGCCAGCAATGACCTGGCGCTACTTGATGACGACGACTTGCCGCTGCCGCTTCCCCGCCAGCTCGACCCGGCCATGCAACGCACGGCCCGGCTGGCATCCCTCGACCCTGACGACGGAATCCAGCTATGAGCCAATACCGCCTCAACCTGTTCATTCCGCCCGAGCACGCCAAGCGTCTGGACGAACTGGCTGCCAAGAAAGGCGTGTCCAAGTCATCCATCGTCGCAGCGGCACTGGCCTCCTGGCTGTCGCCGGATGCGGGCGATCAGCGCGAGGCGGCCATCGCCAAGCGGCTGGATAGGCTGTCTCGCCAGTTCGAGCGGCTGGAGCGCGACCAGAACATCGAGATCGAGACGCTGGCACTGTTCGTTCGCTACTTCCTGACCGTCAGCACGCCGATTCCCGAGGCGCATCAGGAAGCGGCCCGCGCCCAAGGCAAGGCGCGCTTCGAGCAGTTCGTCGAACAGCTCGGCCGTCACCTGCTGCGCGGGCGCAGTCTGGTGCGCGACGTTGTGGAGGAATTGCAGCCAGACAGCGTTCTATTGGACGACGCGGCTGCGTTGGCCGAAGCGCAGGAGCGTGCCCAATGAGTGCCGTTCCGCAGTCACCCATCGCCACGTCGCTGGACCGTCGCATCCGCATGTTGCGCACGGCCATGGGGCCGGTGATCGCCGCCGCGTTGGAAGACCCGGACGTGGTGGAAATCATGCTCAACCCCGACCGTACGCTCTGGGTCGATCGCCTGTCGTCCGGCCGCGCACCGCTGGGCGTGGAACTGTCCGAGGAGGATGGCGAGCGGATCATCCGGCTGGTCGCCGCGCATGTCGGCGCTGAAGTCCATCGTGGCCAACCGCTCTTGACCGCCGAGTTGCCCGAGACGGGCGAACGCTTCGAGGGCATTCTGCCGCCTGCCGCGCCGGGGCCAGCCTTCGCGCTGCGCAAGCGGGCCGTGAACATCATCGGCCTGGATCGCTACGTCGCCGACGACATTCTGTCCGCTCCACAGGCCGAGTTTCTGCGCCATGCGGTGCGTGAGCGGCGGAACATCCTGATCGCAGGCGGCACCAGCACCGGCAAGACCACGCTGGCGAACGCCTTGCTCGCCGAGATCGCCGTCACGGGCGACCGCGTGCTGGTGCTCGAAGACACCATCGAGTTGCAATGCGCGGCGCGCGACCACGTGCCGCTGCGCACGCGCGCGGGCGTCGTGTCCATGACCGAACTGGTGCGCGCCACGATGCGCTTGCGCCCCGACCGTGTGGTTGTTGGCGAGGTGCGCGGCGGCGAGGCATTGGATCTCATCAAGGTCTGGGGCACCGGCCATCCAGGTGGCATTGCCACCATTCATGCCGGCTCCGCGCTGGGCGCGTTGCTGCGCCTGGAGCAGTTGGTTCTCGAAGTCGCGGTGAATCCGCCGCGTGCACTGATCGCCGAGGCTGTGAACGTCGTCGTGTTCATCGTCGGCCGTGGCCGCAAGCGCCACATCGAAACCATCGCCCGTGTCGCCGGCTTCGACGGCGCGGGCTATCGCTTGGCGGACGTGCTGGAAACACCGTTTCCCGAGCTGCTGCCGCCTTCTTCTGTCGTTCCTTTCCTATCCCTCAACCACTCTGGAGAACTGCCATGACGCACGCCCATGCTTTCCGCTTTTCCGTAAATCCGGCTTCGATCCTCGCTCGCCTGCGCCGTCTGGCCGATCCCGCCCATCACGGCCTGCTGCTGGCCGCCGCGATGCTGACGATGGCCGGCACCGCGAAGGCGGCTGGCTCTTCGATGCCTTGGGAAGGACCGTTGCAATCCATCCTCGACTCCATCCAAGGGCCGGTGGCTCGGATCATCGCGGTCATCATCATCATTTCGACGGGCCTGGCGCTGGCCTTCGGCGACACGTCAGGGGGCTTTCGCAAGCTGATCCAGATCGTGTTCGGCCTGTCCATCGCGTTCGCAGCTTCGAGCTTCTTCCTGTCGTTCTTCAGCTTCTCTGGCGGGGCCGTCGTATGAGCACGGCCAACGACTTGCCGGGCTTCGAGATTCCGCTGCATCGCTCGCTGACCGAGCCAATCCTGCTCGGCGGTGCGCCGCGCACCGTGGCGATTGCCAACGGCACCCTGGCCGCCGCCGTGGGGTTGGGCCTGCAACTGTGGATTCCGGGCTTGGTGCTCTGGATCGTCGGCCACTCGCTGGCGATGTGGGGCGCGCGCGTCGATGCGCAGTTCATGCAGGTGTTTGCCATGCACCTGAAGCACAAGCCGCTGCTGGACGTGTGAGGACCATGTCATGCTGAACCTCGCTGAATACCGCCAGCGCCCGGCCTTGCTTGCCGACTGGCTGCCCTGGGCCGGTCTGGTCGCGCCGGGTGTCGTGCTCAACAAGGACGGCAGTTTCCAGCGCACGGCGCGCTTTCGCGGGCCGGACCTGGACAGTGCCACGCAAGGTGAGCTGATCGCCACCACAGCGCGGCTGAACAACGCGCTGCGCCGGCTTGGCTCTGGCTGGGCGCTGTTCGTCGAAGCCGAACGCCGGCCTGCGGCCGACTATCCGCACTCGGATTTCCCGGAGCCCTTGTCCTGGCTGGTGGACGAGGAACGGCGCGCGACCTTCGAAGAGTCGGGGAACCACTTCGAGAGTGGCTATCACTTCACGCTGCAATACCTGCCGCCCGAGGAATCCCGCGCACGGGCGGCCAAGATGCTCTACGAGAACACGCCCACGCAAGGCGTGGACTGGCGCGAACGCCTGCTGGCCTTCGTCGCAGAGACCGACCGCATCTACGACCTGCTGGACGGCGTGATGCCTGAGATCGACTGGCTCTACGACAGCCAGACGCTGACTTACCTGCATGCGACCGTTTCGACACACCGTTACCGAATCGGCGTACCGGAAGTGCCGTTCCATCTCGATGCACTGCTGGCTGATGCGCCGCTGGTCGGCGGCCTCGCGCCCATGCTGGGCGACCAGCACCTGCGCGTGGTGACGGTGCGCGGCTTTCCGACCTCGACCTGGCCGGGGATTCTGGACGACCTCAACCGGCTCGGTTTCGCCTACCGCTGGAGCACGCGCTTCCTGTGCATGGACAAGGCCGAGGCCGAAAAGGAGCTGGGCCGCTTGCGCCGGCAGTGGTTTGCCAAGCGCAAGAACGTCCTCGCTCTGCTGCGCGAAACCATCTTCCAACAGGAAAGCCCGTTGGTCGATACCGATGCCAGTAACAAGTCTGCCGACGCGGACGCGGCCTTGCAGGAACTGGGCAGCGATCAAGTCGCCTTCGGCTACGTCACCGCGACCGTGACCGTGCTGGATGCCGACGCCAACGCGGCCGACGAAAAACTGCGTAGGGTGGAGCGCGTCATTCAGGGCCGTGGCTTCGTGACCATCCCGGAGACGCTGAACGCCGTGGAGGCCTGGTTGTCGTCGGTGCCGGGCAATGCCTACGCCAACGTGCGCCAGCCCATCGTCTCGACGCTGAACCTCGCGCACCTGATGCCGGTATCGGCGGTGTGGGCCGGTCCGGAGAAGAACGACCACCTCGACGGTCCGCCGCTGATCGTCACCCGCACCGAGGGCGCGACGCCGTTCCGGCTGGCGACGCACATCGGCGACGTGGGACACACGCTGGTGGCCGGCCCGACCGGCATGGGCAAGTCGGTTCTGCTCGCCACGCTGGCGATGCAGTTCCGCCGCTATCCCGGTTCACGCATCTTCGCCTTCGATATGGGGCGTTCGATGCGCGCCACCATTCTCGGCCTGGGCGGCGAGCACTACGACCTGGGCGCCGATGGTGCGATCGCGTTTCAGCCGCTCGCCCGCATCGACCGGGAGAGCTATCGCACCTGGGCTGCCGAGTGGGTCGAAGGCCGTCTGCGACATGAAGGTATTGCAATCGGCCCCGATGAGAAGGTGGCCATCTGGTCAGCACTCGGCAGTCTCGCGGGTGCGCCTGTGGAGCAGCGCACGCTCACCGGCTTGTCGGTGCTGCTGCAATCCAACGTGCTGCGCCAGGCGCTCGCGCCTTACGTGCTCGGCGGCGCGCACGGCAAGCTGCTCGATGCCGACAGCGACCGGCTGGGCGTGGGCGATGTTCAGGGCTTCGAGATGGAGGAACTGATGCACAGCAAGGCTGCGGTATTGGCCGTGCTGGGCTATTTGTTCGCACGCTTCGATGAGCGTTTCGACGGGGCGCCAACGTTGCTGATTCTCGATGAGGCCTGGCTGTTCCTGGATGACCCAGTGTTCGCGGCACGTATTCGCCAATGGCTCAAGACGCTGCGCAAGAAGAACGTCAGCGTCATCTTCGCCACGCAGTCACTCGCCGACATCAAAGACTCGACCATCGCGCCCGCGATCATCGAAAGTTGCGCGAGCCGCATCTTCCTGCCCAACCCGCAGGCGACCGAGCCGCAGATCCGCACGATCTACGAGGGCTTTGGGCTGAATGCCCGGCAAATCGAGATCGTTGCCACCGCCCAGCCCAAGCGCGACTACTACTACCAGTCGCGTCTGGCCAACCGTCTGTTCGATCTTGACCTCGGACCGGTCACGCTCACCTTTGCGGGCGCTTCGACACCCCAAGACCAGCGCGCTATCGACAACGTGCTGCGCGATGCCGGAACGCCGGGCTTCGCAGGCGCCTGGCTGCGCCATCGCGGCCTCGACTGGGCGGCCGACCTATTGCCGTCCGCTCCCTCGGCCGCGTCCTTCCTTGCTTCCCAACCTCTGGAGGTTTCACCATGAAAAAACGTCTTCTTGTCGTTGCTGCCGCTGCATTGATCGGTGCCATGCCGATCGCACAAGCGCAATGGGTCGTCATCGACCCCACGAATCTGGCCCAGAACATCCTGACCGCCGCGCACACGCTGGAGCAGATCAACAACCAGATCAAGCAGCTCCAGAACGAAGCGCAGTCCTTGATGAACGAGGCTCGCAACCTCGCAAGCCTACCGTTCAACGTGGTCAATCGCCTGCGGGCCAACCTCGACACGACGCGGCAACTTATCGCTCAGGCGCGGGGACTGGCCTTCGACATCCAGAACATGGACCAGCAGTTCGCGCAACTGTATCCGGAGCAGTACGCCGCCACCGTGAGCGGCAACCAGATGTTCCAGGATGCGCACCAGCGCTGGCAAAACACGCTCCAGGGCTTGCAGACCGCCATGCGCATGCAGGCGCAGGTGTCGCAGAACCTGAACCAGGATGAGGGCGTGTTGGCGGATCTGGTCGACCAGAGTCAATCGGCCACCGGCGCCTTGCAGGCCATGCAGGCCACCAATCAGCTTCTGGCCCTGCAAGCCAAGCAGTCCATCCAGACCCAGCAGCTCCAGCTCACGCAAGGTCGCGCGGCCTCGTTGGAACTGGCTCGACAGGCCGCCTCCGTCGAGCGGGGACGCGAGGTGACGCGCCGCTTCCTCGGCAGCGGCACGGCGTACACGCCGCAGTCCGTGAACTTCTACGGCAACTGACGGATGCGGCCATGAACGACGTTTCCGTCATCGATCGTTTCCTCAATGTCTTTTCCACGTACATCGATTCGGGGTTTGGCCTGCTGCACGGTGAAGTCGCTTTCCTGACCGCGACGCTGGTGGCGATCGACATGACCCTGGCCGGCCTCTATTGGGCGCTGGGCCATGCCACCGGCCAAGGCGAAGACGTGATGGCCAAGCTCCTGCGCAAGGTGCTCTACGTCGGCGCCTTCGCCTACATCATTGGCAACTTCAACTGGCTGGCGAGCATCGTGTTCCGGTCCTTTGCCGGGCTGGGCCTGACGGCCTCCGGTTCAACGTTGACCATGGCGACCTTCCTGCAGCCGGGGCGCCTCGCCAAGACCGGCATCGACGCGGCGGCGCCCATCCTGCAGCAGATCAGCGAGATGGCCGGCTTCCCGGAGGTGTTCATCAACATCGCGCCCATCGTGGTGATGTTCCTCGCTTGGCTGATTGTCATCGTCTGCTTCTTCGTGCTGGCGGTGCAGCTTTTCGTCACGCTGATCGAATTCAAGCTAACCACGCTCGCCGGCTTCGTGCTGGTGCCGTTCGCGCTTTGGAACAAGACCGCCTTCCTCGCCGAAAAGGTGCTCGGCAACGTGGTGTCCTCGGGCATCAAGGTGCTGGTGCTGGCCGTAATCGTCGGGATCGGCACAGGGCTGTTCGCCGAATTCCAGGTCACGCCCAGCGAGCCATCCATCGATCATGCGCTGGTGGTGATGCTGGCCTCGCTCGCCATGCTGGCACTCGGCATCTTCGGTCCCGGCATCGCCACCGGCCTGGTGTCCGGGGCGCCGCAGCTTGGCGCAGGCGCGATGGCCGGTGCCGCGATGGGCGCGGCCGGTACGGCCGTCGCGGTTGGTGCTGCCGCGACCGGCGTGGGCAGCGCCGTTGCGGCCGGCGCGCGCATGGCGCCCGCTGCCGCCAAGATGGCCGCCAGCGGCGCGCGTGCCGCGGCCTCGACCGCAGGCAGCGCGCGCTCGGCCTATCAAGCCGGTTCCGCAGCAGCCGGTGGTGGTTTCAAGGGGGCTGCTGCCGGCGTGGGCAACGTTGCCAAGACCGGTGCGCAAGCCGTCGGCCAGAAGGCCGCTGATGGAATGCGCTCGCTCAGGGAGCGGGCGGCTGCCGCCTTCCGTTCTGACGAGGCGGGATCTACATCCGGTAGCGCTTCCGCAGCCAGCCAATCCACTGCCAGTGAAGCCAATGCCAGCGCTGCCAACTCGCAGCAACAGGCACAACCCGCTTGGGCCAAGCGCCTGCACCGCCGCCAGCAAATCAGCCATGCCGCTACGACCGCCGCCCACACGCTGCGCGGAGGCGACGGCGGTGGTTCGAGCAGCGGCCCGAATTTGCACAGTTCCGACGATTGAAGCGATTCATAAGGAGAACAAACCATGCGATTCAAACGACCGCAGGTGCGCTATGCCGATACGCCGCAGCCTGCAACTCCTTACCAATCCGCCGCTCAGGTGTGGGACGAGCGCATCGGCTCGGCCCGCGTACAGGCAAAGAACTGGCGGCTCATGGCTTTCGGCTGCTTGTCGATTGCGTTGCTGATGGCGGGCGGACTGGTCTGGCGCTCGGCGCAGTCCATCGTCACGCCCTACGTAGTGGAAGTGGATCAGGCCGGCCAGGTTCGGGCGGTCGGCGAGGCCGCCACACCGTACCGGCCGAACGATGCCCAGATTGCCTATCACTTGGCGCACTTCGTTATGCTGGTCCGTTCGCTGTCGATTGACCCCATCGTCGTGCGACAAAACTGGCTCGATGCCTACGACTACACCACCGATCGCGGCGCGAGCGTGCTCAACGAGTACGCGCGTACCCATGACCCGTTCGCGCGCGTTGGCAAGGAGTCGGTCACGGTGCAGATCACCAGCGTTGTGCGCGCCAGCGACGCGTCTTTCAACGTGCGCTGGACCGAGCAGCGCTTCGTCAACGGCGCGCCGGCCGGCACCGAGCGCTGGAACGCCGTGATTTCCACCGTCCTGCAAACCCCGCGCACCGAGCAGCGCTTGCGCAAGAATCCATTGGGCATCTACGTCAACGGACTGTCGTGGAGCCGAGAACTCGATGCCGCCGAAGGAGCCAAGCCATGAATCAATCTTTCCGCTTTTGCGCTTTTGTGTTGACGCTTGCCGTCTTGTCGGGCTGCGCTACGCAGGGCACGCCGCCACCGGTCATCTCGCTCGATGAACCGGTGCAGGCCCAACCGCTGCCCGAACTGCCCAAGCCGGTTGAAGTAGTCGAAGTACCGAAGGTATTCCCGATGCCGGCGCAGATGAAACCGTTGCCGGAGGGGGGTGAGACCAAGGCTACACCTGAACCCACCGATGAAAGGCTTCGGGTCTCTCGCGCCAACGCCGAGGCGCGCATCGCTCCGACGCGCGAGGGCTACGTCAACGCCATCCAGATCTGGCCTTTCACGGATGGTGCGCTTTATCAGGTCTATGCGGCGCCGGGACGGGTAACGGTGATTGCTCTCCAACCCGGCGAGGAATTGGTCACGGTCGCCGCCGGCGATACGGTGCGCTGGATCGTCGGTGACACCTCCAGCGGTGCCGGTGAGGCATTACGCGTCAGCGTGCTGGTCAAGCCGATCCGATCGGGGCTCAAGACCAATCTGGTCATCACCACCAGTCGGCGCACCTACCTGATCGAGCTGACTTCGACCGAACGCGCCTGGATGGCGTCGGTGTCGTGGGAGTACCCGAAAGATCGGATGCTGGCCCTGCAACGCCAGGCGCAGGCCGCGCAGGCGACGGCGCCGGTCGATACCGGCCTGTCGCTGGAAAAGATTCGTTTCCGCTATGCGATCAGTGGCAGCACACCGCCATGGAAGCCGCTACGCGCCTTTGACGACGGAGAAAAGGTCTACATTCAGTTCCCGCCGGGCATTGCGCAAGGCGAGCTACCGCCGCTATTCGTGATCGGCGCGCAGGGTGACGGACAATTAGTGAACTACCGTTTCCGTTCGCCGTACTACATCGTGGATCGGCTGTTTGGCGCGGCCGAACTGCGCCTGGGCGGTAACAAGGGCGATGTGGTGCGTATTGAGCGCACGGACGGCGCAGCGCGGGGGAATTGACCATGAGCCAGAACGACACTCCGGACATGCCTGTTCCCGATGCCGCCCCGAAAGTCGCGCCAGAGAACGTGGCGCTGCGCGCGCAGCCGCGCCCGGTGACTCGCTTGAACCGGCGCACATTGGCGGTCCTGGCCGGTGGCCTCGCCGTGGCCGTGCTGGGCGCAACCATGTGGTCGCTGCAACCGCGCAAACGCAGTGCAGGCGAACAGGCCGAGCTTTACAACGTGGATCGCGTTTCGCGCTCGGAAGGACTGGACCAGCTTCCAACCGACTATTCCAAATTGCCGCCCCACGTGCCCGAGCTGGGGCCGCCGCTGCCGGGCGACTTAGGGCCGGCCATTGTGAAATCGCAGCAGCCTGTTACACCCACCTACACACCGCCTGGCCACGCTCCGGCTAACGCTGAGCACGACGCGCAGCGCAAGGAAGCGGAAGCGGCGGCGGGGGCATCGGTGTTCTTCCGTTCGAGCAACCAGCGCGCCGCTACCGCATCAGCGCAGGTGGCTGCAGCCAGTCCTGCGTCCGGTCTTTCAGGTTTCGATCCGATGGCCGCAGGACCAGCCTCGACGGCAGCACAGCCGGCCGATCCGACCGCCGTGCAGAACCGGCAGGACCAAAAAGAGGCGTTCCTGAAAGCCGGAAGTACGGAAACCCGCAATTCCGGGAATCTGAAAATGCCGACTTCACCATACCAGGTCATGGCCGGTACGGTGATCGCTGGTGCCCTGGTCACGGGCATCAAGTCCGATCTGCCGGGCGATGTGATCGCTACCGTGACGGAGCCGGTCTACGACACGGCCACCGGCAAGTTCCTGCTGATCCCGCAGGGTTCACGCATCCTCGGCCGTTACAACAGCCAGGTGAGCTATGGGCAGAGCCGGGTACAGGTGGTATGGAATCGGATCATCTTGCCCGATACGTCCTCGCTGACGCTGGACAACCTCGCTGGTGCCGACCCTGCTGGCAACTCTGGACTGGAGGATGGCGTCGATTGGCACTGGGATCGCATCTTTGCCGGCGCGGCACTGACGACACTGCTGGGTGTCGGTGCCGAGCTGGCCGCACCGGAGAACCGCCAGAACGGCGATCGCGTCATCAACGCCGGGCGCAACAGCTTGCAGGACAGCGTGAACCAGGCAGGCCAAGAGATGACCCGGCGCAACCTCAACATCCAGCCCACCTTGACGGAGCGGCCGGGCCTGCCGGTACGCATCATCGTCAATCGGGATCTGGTACTGCGGTCCTATCAGCCGCTGTTCTTCAATCGGGGGACTTCATGATGAGCACTACGCGCAAGCTACGGCTGGGGCCGCTGCCCAAGACCGAGAGCATCAAGCTGACCTTTATGTGCCCGACCAGCCTCAAGGCGGATCTCGACCGCTACGCCGCGCTCCATGCGCAGACCTATGGCGAGACGGCTGATGCGGCGACGCTGATTCCGCACATGCTGGAGGCGTTCATGCATGGGGATCGGGGATTCAGGAAAGGGGGCCGTGCAAGTAGTCAAGCAACTGGTGCAGCCTCACGGTAAACTGTGCACACCAGTCACAAAGAGGAAGCATTGGAGCGAGAAGACCGATAGTTCAATCAGCCTGACGTATCAACAGATTCAGAAGACAGAGCGAACCGTCCGATTGCTGGGTGAGATTCCCACAAACAACAAGCACCGTACCCTAACCAACGCACAACAAACCAAGGAGGTAACTATGAAGAAAACAAACTTCAAACTTAATTTCGTGGCAAGTTGGGCTGTGGCACTGTCGGTCTTCGTTGGCGCTGGAGGTGCACAGTACATCTGTGCTCGATCCAATGCTTCTTCGAGTTGATGCCACGGGCCCAAGGCCGCGTACAAAGCATCCGACCCTACCAAGAACGCGCAGCTCATGAACTGCGCGTTCTTGTTTGGAGTGAGGACCTTGCAGAGGTGGTGATCGGCGAGCGAGGTCTTGCCGTGCGCAATCCACTCTATTCGCTATAGCGCTCCTGGGTTTGCTACCGCGATGCTCCTATGTGGCTCCCAGCCCGCAAATCAGTAGTGGGCTGAAGTCACCGTAAAACCCCCTAAACTGTTGCTGTATACAGACTTCTAGCACGACGCCCGCCATCAATAAATTCTTGACAGCGGACATTTTTTATGGCGCGGCGCCAAGCCGGGAGGGTATATGGCCCATTCGGCTCATATTGCCTGCGTAGCCCTGTCATCGTCGCTCGGGATAATCCGCCGCTTGATTTGATCAGGTTCAATCCCATGCGTTTCATCGTTGTCGCACTTGCCTTGTTGATGTCGCTGTTTTCCGCCACCAGCCATGCCTGGTGGAATGACGACTGGGCGGGGCGCAAGAAAATCACCCTGAGCAATCCGGCCGGCGAAGTGGTCGATGCGCCGGTGCTGATTCGTTTGCATACCGGCAATTTCGATTTTCTGTCGGCCAACGAAAACGGCAGTGACCTGCGCGTGGTGGCGGGCGACGACACGACCGAACTCAAGTTCCACATCGAAAAATGGGACGGCATCAACCAGCTGGCGCTGGTGTGGGTGAAGCTGCCCAAGCTGGGTGCTTCGACCGAAGCCTGGCTGTATTACGGCAACGAAACCGCTGCGCCAGCATCGGATGCCAAAGGCAGCTACGACGCCGCCAGCGCCGATTATCACTTTGCCGAAGCGGCGGGCAATCCCGCTGACAGCGGGCCGAATGGCCTCAACGCCACGGCGTTCAGCGGCGAGCGCGTGGCCGCCTCATTCGCCAACGGCGGGGTGAAATTCAGCGGCACGCAAAGTCTGGTATTGCCTGCGATCAACGCGGCCGGGGGGATGAGCGTGGCGATGTGGGTGAAGCCGGCCGCGCTCGACGGCACGCTGCTCCAGGCCGGCGGCTTGAACGCTGCGCTGGTGGCGGGTGTACTCAATGTGCAGGCCGGTGCAGCCAGCGTGGCTGCGAGCGCGCTGCTGTCAGCAGATAAATGGCATTACGTGGCGATCACGGTTTCCGACACGCTCAAGGTCTATGTCGACGGCAAGCTGGCGGGCGAAGCGCCCGGCGCAAGCCTGCCGAGCGGGGGGCTGATCGTGGGCGCCAGCTACACCGGCGAACTCGACGAAGTGCAGCTGGCCGGCACCGCGCGCGACGCGGCCTGGTTTGCGGTGCAGGCGGCGCAAGGCCCGGCCGGCACGCTGGTGGCGCTGGGCGCGGACGAGTTTGCAGAGGGCGGCGAAGAAGGCGGCATCTGGGGCACGCTGTTTGCCGCGCTGACGCTGGACGGCTGGATCGCCATCGGCATTCTGGCGGTGATGCTGGCGATTGCGATCTGGATCATGATCGTCAAGGCGATTTACGTGAACCGCGTGGACCAGGCCAACCGCCAGTTCATGCACAAGTTCCGCGAGCTTTCCACCGACCTTGGAGCGATCGACAAGACGCAGGGGCTGGCGGCCGAGTTCAGGCATTCCTCGCTGTACCGGCTGTATCACGTTGCCACGGTCGAGCTGTCGCACCGTTTCAAGGACACCGATGCGGAAAAGCTGAAGGATAAAAATCTCTCGCCGCAGTCGCTCGAAGCGATTCGCGCCAGCCTCGATACCGGGCTGGTCAAGGAAACCACGCTGATGAACAAGCTGATGGTGCTGCTCACCATCGCGATTTCCGGCGGCCCCTTCATCGGTCTGCTCGGTACGGTGCTGGGCGTGATGATCACCTTCGCTGTGATCGCCGCCACCGGCGATGTCAACGTGGCAGCCATTGCCCCGGGTATCGCGGCGGCGCTGATGGCGACCGCTGCCGGCATGGCCGTGGCGATTCCCGCGCTGTTTGGTTACAACTATCTGAACTCGCGGATCAAGGCGATCACCTCTGACATGCGCGTGTTCAACGACGAGCTGATCACCAAGCTCGCCGAAAACTACAGCCGCTGAACCGGCGACGGAATAAGCGGAGACCACCATGCACGTTCAGGAAGACAACGAACCCTACGACCAGATCAACGTGGTGCCGATGCTGGATCTGGCCTACGTGCTGCTGGTGATTTTCATCATCATGACCACCGCCTCGGTGCAGGGCATCAAGGTCAACCTGCCAAAGGCGAGCAACCAGCCCAGCCTCGCCAAACCGCAGACCAAGGCCGTCACCATCACCGAAACCGGGCAGATTTTTCTCGACGCCTATCCGGTCAGCATCGACGAGTTGCGTACCCAGTTGAGTGCGCTGAAGGCCGCCAACCCCGAGCTGCCGGTGGTGGTCAAGGGTGACACCGTGGTGGCGTATGGCCGCGTGATGGAAGTGCTTGAACTGCTGGGCCAGCTCGACATCACCCAGCTGGGCCTGGTGACGCAGAAGTTGGTGAAGTGAATGATCGAGGATGACGGCGGCGGGCCTGCCAAGCCCGCCTGGGTACGCTGGGGAGCGGTTGCACTGGGCCTGGCCATCGCCGTTCTGCTCGCGCTGTGGCTCAAGGACAGCTTGCAGTCGGGCAAGCCGTCGAAGCCGATGAAGCTGCAGCAGATCACCCTGGTGCGTCCGCCCCCGCCCCCGCCCCCGCCACCGGAAGAAAAACCGCCGGAGCCGGAAGTGCAGGAAGAGGTCAAGCTCGACGAACCGACCCCCGAGGAGCCACAACCGGCCGATGCGCCGCCGCCTGGCGCCGATCTGGGCGTGGATGCCGACGGCAGCGGCGAGGGCGACGGTTTTGGTCTGGTCGGCAAGAAGGGCGGCGGCGACCTGATCGGCGGCGGTGGCGGCGGCAACCCGTGGGGGCGCTACGACGCGCTGCTGAACGAGGCGGTGAGTTCGGCCTTTCAGCAGGCGCTGGCGCGCGACAAGGCGCTGAAAGGCAAGAACTACAAGGTGATGGTGAAGGTGTGGATCGACAGCGGCGGCAAGGTGACGCGCGCGAGCCTGATCGACAGCACGGGCGATGCGCATGCCGACGAGGTGCTGAAAGACGCCTTGAATGGCATGCGCGCCCTGCGCGAAGCCCCGCCCGCCGAGATGCCGCAGCCGGTGAAAGTGCGAGTGACATCGCGTGCCTGAAAACGAACGAGAGAACGGAATGACTATTCGCAAAAAATTGTTGGTGTTGGTAGTCGCGGCGGCCTGTTCGGGCCACGCCGTGGCAGCCGACGACGCCAGCGCACGCATCGAGGAACTGCACGAAACCACGCTCAACCTGATCCAGCTGCTGGTCGAGCAGAAGGTACTGACTCAGGAGGCCGCCGACGGCATGCTGAAAAAGGCGCGCGCGCAGGCGGCGGAAAAAGTCGAGCAGGCCAAAGCCGCCGAAACCGAGGCGAACCATGGCGTGGTGCGGGTGACCTACGTGCCGGAGCACGTCAAGCGCGATATCCAGGAACAGGTCCGGAAGGAAGTGGTGGCGCAGGCCAAGCAGGAACGCTGGGGCGACGTCAACGCGGTGCCGGAATGGCTGGACAGGTTGAAGTGGGAGGGGGATTTCAGGCTGCGGTATCAGGACGAGTTGATGGCAGCAAGTAATGCGTCTGCTAGCGGAAACAATGGGTTCCCCACGAACTTCGACACGATTGGCCAGCTGGTGAGCAATTCCACCGAAGACAATGCCTCCGGAAAAGTGCGCCTGCGCCTGGGCCTCAACGCGAACGTCACCTCGAAGGTCGATGTTGGCGTGCGCATCACCACCGGCAGCACGTCCAATCCGGTGTCGACCAACCAGACACTCGGCACCTACGGCAACAAGTTCAGCCTGGTGCTCGACCGCGCCTTCATCAAGTTGTCGCCGTACGACGACTTGACGCTGTGGGGCGGCCGCTTGCCTAATCCGTTTTTCAGCACCGATCTGGTGTGGGACGACGACCTCAATTTCGATGGTGTGGCGGTGAGCTACGCGCTGGGGGCGAAGGAACCACTGCGTGAGTTCAAGCCCTTCGTTACAGCCGGTGCGTTTCCGCTGCAAACGATCGAGCAGGACGGCGTGGTGCAGGCCAGGGACAAGTGGCTGTTTGCCTTGCAGGGCGGACTGGAATGGCAGCCGAGTACGCGCACCCGAATCAAGGCGGGCGCGGCTTATTACGATTACCGCAACATCACCGGCATCGTGAATCCAGTGATTAACGATGTTAGGTACAACGAGACCGAGCCGAAATTCCGGCAAAAGGGCAACACCCTGATGGATATTGACCCCGGCCCTGACACCTTGTTTGCGTTGGCATCGGAATACCAGATTGCCAACCTTACCCTGGTGGCCGACTTTGCCGACTTCTTCCCGGTTCACATCATCGGCAGCCTGGACATGGCGCGTAACCTGGGATTTGACGAAGCCGAAGTCAAGCCGAAATCAACGGTTTCATCCCCTCTCAGTGGCTACGACCTGGGCGCAGACGCCTACCAGTTCAAGCTGACCATAGGCTATCCGAAACTGGTCGAGCAGGACGAATGGCAGGCTTTCATCGGCTACCGCTATGTCGAAACCGACGCGGTGCTGGATGCCTTTACCGATTCGGACTTCCACCTCGGCGGCACCAATGCCAAGGGCTTCATGATCGGCGGCCAGTACGCCATCTACAAGAACACCTGGGTGGCGGCGCGCTGGCTGTCGGCGGACGAAATCACCGGTTTGCCGCTCGCCATCGACGTCTTCCAGCTCGATCTCAATGCCAAGTTCTAAGTCCATTTTGCTGACGTTGTTGCTGGCGCCGCAGTTGTGGCTGGCGCAGTCGTGGGCGGGACAGCCGTGGGACGCCAGCGAGACCGGCTGGCTGACGCCGCCGAATGACGAACGGCCGCCGCGCGAACAGCGCCCGTATTACCCGCCCGAGCGCGCCGCGCTGACGCAGGCCGACGGTAATTTCGTCGCGCCGCGCTATCAGGCCAGCGACGAGGCGAAGCTGATGGACGCGGCGCGGCAGGGCAATATCGAGGCCGTGCGCGCGCTGCTGAAGGCGGGCACGAACCCGAACATCGGCGACTACTGGCGCGACGTGCCGCTCATGGCGGCGGTGCGCCAGGACAACCTGGAACTCGCGCAGGTGCTGCTCGACGCCGGCGCGCAGCCCAACGTCAAAGGCCGCGGCTACACCCCGCTTGGGATGGCGGCCAAAAATGGCAACGTGCGCCTGGTGGACATGCTGCTGCGCGCGGGCGCCGATCCCGACCGCAAGAACGATGACGGCGACACGCCGCTGCACGGTGCTGCCTTGCTGGGGCGGGCGCAGGTGATCGAGGTGCTGGCCGAAGTGAAGCCCGATCTGACGCTATTCAACCGCGAAGGGCTGTCGCCGCTGGCGGTGGCGGCAGCCAACGGCAACTATGACGCAACGCGCGCGCTGGTCCGCGCCGGCGCACCGCTGGAATGGGGTGACAAGAAACGGCACCCGCCGCTGTGGTGGGCGTTTTCGGTCGGCGACTTTGACATGGCACGCCTGCTGCTGAAGCTGGGCGCGCAACCGGGCGGCATGCCTGTGGGGAATCTGTGATGAAACATTGGGTGAGTTTTTTGCTGGTGGCGGGTTTGGTGAGTGCACCTGTCTGGGCCGCAAACGAAAGCCGCGAAAAACAGATGCTGCGGCGCATGCAGCAGCAGGTGCAGCAGATCGAGCAGGCGCGTGTGCAAGCCGAGCAGGACAAGCTCGCCGCGCTGGCCGACAAGGCCGCTGCCGAAACCGAGCTGAAAAAACTTGGCGCAACGGAACGCAAGCTGTCCACCGAACAGGCAGCACGCGGCCGTGCGGAAAGCGGGCTGAAGTCGGCGCAGTCGGAGCTGGAAGCCTTGAAGGCGCGTCTGGCCGAAACCGAGATGAAGCTCGCCGACAGCGTGGCCTTGCAACGCGCTACGGCCGACAAGCTGGTGCAGACCGAGTCCGCCAAAAAGCAGAGCGAGCTGCAACTGGCCGACAACCGCCAGGATCTCAAGCAGTGCCGCACCCACAACGGCAGCCTCTATACCCTGGGCCGCGAGATGATGCAGAAGTACCACGACAAGTCGTGTCAGGATGCGCTGGCGCAGGCCGAGCCATTCACCGGGCTGAAGCAGGTCGAAGTGGAAAACCTGATGGAAACCTGGCGTGACCAGCTCGACCGGGATCGCCTCGTTGGGGACAAGCTGGGCGCTGTCGAAACGCCTTGATCCCAATCAGCCTATGAGCCAAGTGGCTCATTTTCGGCAGGGGTTGTCCGATACGAAAAGTCATCCTCGGTTGGCACAATGCAACTCGCAAATACGGCTTTGCGCTGCCGGGATCAGTTAAGTGATCCCGGGCTCAACGTTTCCCTGTTTGTCCTCCAGTGGTTCTCTCGGCGGGGTTTTTACCCCGCCACTTTTTTGCCCGGATTTCCTGTCGCATCCGCCACCCGCTCCCAATGCTGCAGCTTGAGCTGCAGCAATTGCTGGCCGTTGTATTCATTGGTCATCAGCGCGTAGACCGCCTGGATGCGTTCGGGCAGCGGATCGGTATGGAAAAAATGCATGGCATCGAAGGTGACACCGGCGCGTGCCAGTTTCAGCTTGAGGTGCTTTTCACCGACGACGCGCTGTGCGACCACGTCGAAGCGGGCGTTGAACAGTGGCGCGGCGAAGCCTTGCCCCCAGACCGCGTGCTCGAATTGCTCGGCCAGCGCATAGCAGTGCTCGGCCGCGTCGAGTTCGCCGTCGGTTTCGATCACCCCTTCCAGGTCGGCCGGGTCGATCAGCTCGCGTACCACGGCCTCGAATGCCTCGGTGAATTCGGGGTGGCGGCCAGCGGGGATGCTGAGTCCGGCCGCCATGGCATGGCCGCCGAATTTGTTGATCAGCCCCGGATGGCGCTTGTCGATCAGATCAAGCGCGTCGCGCAGGTGCAGGCCGGGGATGGAGCGGCCGGAACCCTTGAGCTCACTATTGTTATGCCCCGCAGGGGCGGTATCCAGCTGGGCGCTTTGAGCGAACACGACGGTAGGGCGGTGGAATTTGTCTTTCAGGCGTGAGGCCAGGATGCCGATCACGCCGATGTGCCAGTCGGGCTGATAGGCGGTGAGGCTATGGCTGTCGCTGGGGTTGAAACTTGCGAGGATGGCGAGCGCTTCGTCCAGCATGTCGGACTCGACATCGCGGCGGGCGCGGTTGAGCGTATCGAGTTGCTGCGCCAGTTGTTGTGCGCGGGCGGGATCGTCGGCCAGCAGGCATTCGATGCCGAGCGCCATGTCGTCGAGGCGACCGGCGGCGTTGAGGCGCGGGCCGAGCATGAAGCCGAGATCGAACACGGTGGCGCGGCGCGGGTCGCGGCCGGCAGCGCGGAACAGCGCGTTGATGCCGGCGCTGGCCTTGCCGGTGCGCATGCGGGCGAGGCCACTTTCAACCAGGGTGCGGTTGTTGGCATCCAGTTTCACCACGTCAGCGACGGTGCCGAGCGCGACCAGGTCGAGCAGCGCGCGCAGGTCGGGTTCCGGGGCCTGGCTGTAGGCGCCGCGCTGGCGCAGCTCGGCACGCAAGGCCAGCAATACGTAAAACATGACGCCGACGCCGGCCAGGTTTTTCGATTTAAAGCCGCAGCCCGGCTGGTTGGGATTGACGATGCAGGCGGCGTCCGGCAGGGCGTCGCCGGGCAGGTGGTGGTCAGTGACCAGCACCGGAATGCCGAGCGCATTGGCCGCCGCCACGCCTTCGACCGCGGCGATGCCGTTGTCCACTGTGAGCAGAAGGTCGGGTGCGCGTTCGGCGGCCAGTTTGACGATGTCGGGGCTGAGACCGTAGCCATGTTCGAGCCGGTTGGGCACGATGAAATCCACCTGCGCGCCGAGCAGGCGCAGGCCGCGCACGCCGACTGCGCAGGCGGTGGCACCGTCGGCGTCGTAGTCGGCAATGATCAGCAGGCGCTGCTGGTCGCGGATGGCATCGGCCAGCAGTCGGGCGGCCTGTTCGACATGCAGAAGGCCGCTGGGTGCGAGCAGTTGCGGCAGGCGGTGCGATATCTGTTCGGGGTGCGTCACGCCGCGCGCGGCATACAGCCGTGCCCAGGTGGGCGCAAGGCCGGATTGTTCGAGTGCGGCGCGGGCTTCAACGGGGCAGGGGCGGGTCGTGATGGCGGGCATGGCGTGATTGTAAGCGGTGCAAATATTCACGCCCCGAATCGCTCATTCAGAATTTCAGCATGTGCCGATTTTGTCTGTCAGGTACGCGGAGTAAGATCGCGCCATGAGCCATCTACTCCCGCTCTCCCGCGTCGCAAAACTGGTTGGGCAGTCGCGCCATGTGCTGCAGGACATGATCCGCAGCGGTGCGCTGGCCACGTTTGACGGCATGATCCAGCTCGACGAATTGCTGCGTGCCTTTCCCGAGGTGAAATGGGACGACGACGCTGAGTTTCGCCGGGTGTCGGAAATCAAGGACAAGGCGTTTGCCAAGCGGGTGCGCGAGTTGGCCCTGCCCGACAAGGATGTGTTGACCGCGCGCCTGAACGAGTTGGGCAACGATTACGCTGCCGCCCGTGCCCTGCTTTTGCATTACGGCAACGTGATGACCTGGCTGGACGAAAAAATCGATGAACTGGACGAGGGCGCGAGCGCCGAAACGCACCATGCCTTGCACAGCGTGCGGGCATTTTTGCTGCGGAACCTGGCCGAGATGCCCGCCAACGCAGCGCAGGCGCAGGCCGTCATCGTGCAGGAGCGAATGCTGAAAATCATGTCGGCCCACGTCACCATCGTGCCCAGCGGTCATGAGTTCTTCGTCGAGGGAAACGAGACCTTGCTGGACGCTGCGCTGCGTCATGGCGTGTCGCTCAATTACGGCTGCAGCAATGGCAATTGCGGCGACTGCAAGGCGCGACTGGTGTCGGGCAAGGTGAAGCAGGTGCATGCCCATGACTACGTGCTGAAACCGGACGAGAAAGCCGCGGGCGTGATGCTGCTGTGTTCGTATGCGCCGGTGAACGATGTGGTGATCGAGGCAAATGTGGCCGGTGCGCGCGATATTCCGGTGCAGCGACTCACCGCCAAAGTGAACGCGATCGAGGTGTTTAACCCGCAGATGGCTGCGCTGCATATCAGGGTGCCGCGCAGCCAGCGGTTGCGTTTTCTCGGTGGGCAGAGCATCCGGGTCAGCGTCAACGGCGCGAGCGGGCGCTATGCGATTGCCAGTTGCCCGTGCGAAGACCGTCACATCGAGGTGCAGATTCCGCGCCATGTCGAGGATGCCTTCTCCGAGGCGCTGTTTACGTCGGTCAAGACCAACGACACGGTGGAAGTCGAAGGGCCCTACGGCGAGTTTGTGCTGGATGAGGATTCGCCGCGCCCGGTGATTTTTCTGGCTTTTGGTTCAGGATTCGCGCCAATCAAGAGTCTGATCCAGCACGCCATGTCGCTGGAATTGGCGGAATCAATGGACTTGCACTGGCTGGCCGATGCCGCCGGGCATTACCAGGACAACTTGTGCCGCGCCTGGGCGGATGCGCTGGATAATTTCAATTACGTGCCGCATGCAGCGACGGATGATCTCGATAGGTTGCTGCGAAACATCGTGCTGGATTATCCGGATTTGCATCGCTTTGACGTCTATGCCGCCGGCACGGCAGCGCAGCTTGAGTGTGCGTATGGACATTTTGTGCGTGAAGGCCTGCATGGCGCGCGCTGGTTTGCCCGTCTGGAAGCCGATTAATGCTGCGTCTGGCGATCTATTTGTGGGCGTTGCCCGTGACGCTGCTCGGCCTGCTGGTTGCCTTGATTGCGCGGGGCAGCGGCGGCAAGCAGCAACGGGTCGACGGCGTGCTGGAGACTTCCGGTGGCTGGCCTGCCAGGGTTTTGCAGCGGGGATTTCCCTTCAGCGGGTCGGTGGCGGCCATCACGCTGGGGCATGTTGTGGTGGCTGTCTCGCAGGCGGCGCTCGACGCGACCCGCGCCCACGAGCGCGCCCATGTCAGGCAGTTTGAACGCTGGGGCGTGTTGATGGTGGTGTTGTATCCGCTGGCAGGTTTGCTCGCCGGGCTGCGCGGCGGCCATCCCTATATCGATAATGTGTTTGAGCGTGAGGCCCGGGCGGCTGAAACGCCACCGCGCAAGTAAAGAGGGCGCTTCTTTTCAGTCAGCCGGGGGATGAAACCCGGATCCTGGATCGCCCGTCTCCGGATCAATCCAGTCGGAAATCCCCAGTTCATCCTCGGCCTCTTCCACGGTTTCGCCCGGCTCATAGTCGCTTTCGGCGTTGTATTCCATGTCCTCCACCGCGGCGAGCAGGCTGGCGAAGGGACCATATTCCTCACCCGTTTCGGCATCGATCCAGTAACAGCCATCCGGCCGCTCGATAATGCGGGTGTGATCGTAGTCAGCCGGGGTTGAGGGTATGGCTTGGGTCATGGCGCGTCCTCCGTTCGATCACTATAGGGCGCGATACCGGGCAGGGCAAGGAGGGTCAGACGAAGCGCTGCATCAAGGTGAGTCCGAGCAGGGCGCCCAGCACCAGAGTCAGATGAACCCAGCTCCATAGACGGAAATGCCGGGTCAAGGCGTCGATCTTTCGGTTGGCCACGATGAAAGGGCGGCCGTGACGCGGTTGGCGGATGAGGTGGATGCCATCCTGCAGGCGGATATCGAGATGGGCTCGGTCGATTTCGATCGACGCCTCGTGTCGCGCACGTTCCCATTCGTCGAGGCTGATTTCGCCATCGCGATTGGTATCAAAGCGCGCCAGCAAGCGGGTCTTATCGGCTTTCCATTCGGCCAGCAGGGTGGACAGGTCGGTGCTTTTACTGAGCACCGCGTTGGAGCCGCCAAGCGTGACATGCTCGCCGATGACATAAATCGTTTCGCCTTCAATCAGCGTCCATTCGGTTTTGCGGATGTTGCCCAGGGTTGAAACCTGCTTGCGTGACGTGATGATTTGCGCGCCGTCGGGATCGACCAGCAGTTGGCCACTCCCGTCATTGACGCCAAAGGTGTCGTGCGACACATCCGATCGAACGTGCTCCCACCGGTTGTCGTTTTTTTGTTCGATCAGGTAGCGGTACCACAGGCAGGGCAAGCCGGTGATCGGACTGACGAGGCCTGCCCCGGGCGGCTGTTGGCCGCGCCCCACGATTTCAATATAGCCCTGCGGCGCGGAAGCAATGCGCGAGGTGGGCGTGTCGGCGACGGTTCGATAGCGCTTGAGATTGGCATGCCAGGCCCACAAGCTGGTCAGGCCGACCAGGGCAAAGCTGATTTGCCAGCCAGACAGCGACTGCAATTTGAACCCGAGCAGCAGGAGGAACAGATTGCCGCCGCCCAGCGCGAGATTGGCGAAGTCGTGCCGCCATTCGCCCCCCCAGTGAATGCGGAACATCAGTTACTGAAAAGTTGTTTCAGGCTGACGTCTTTTTTTTCCTCGGCGGCAAAGCGCAGCAACGAAAACTGGCGGAATCCAAACAGGCGTGCGACGACGGTGTCGGGAAACTGTTCGACACGCACGTTGTTGATGTTTACCGAGTCGTTGTAGAACTCGCGGCGATCGGCAATGGCGTTTTCCAATCCGGTGATGCGGGCCTGTAAATGCTGGAAGGTTTCGTTGGTTTTAAGCTCGGGATAGGCCTCGGCAACGGCAAACAGGTTGCCCAGCCCCAGACGCAACGCACCTTCTGCCTGTCCCAGTGCGGGAATATTGTGCAACTCGCGCGCACTCGCCACCTGACTGCGCGCCTGCATCACCCTTTCCAGCGTCTCCTGCTCGAACTGCATGTATTGCTTGCAGGTTTCCACCAGCTTTGGAAGCTCGTCGTGGCGCTGCTTGAGCAGCACGTCGATGTTCGACCAGGCCTTGCCGACGTTGTGTTTGAGCGCCACCAACTGGTTGAAGATGAACACCCCGAACACGATAAGGATTGCGAGCAGAATAAGTAGAACCAGGCCGCCTGTCATGGTGCGCTCCAAGAGATAAAAGTGTTTCAACCGGGGTTTTAGCGGATGACGAACGCTTAACTTGAACCCGCCGCTGTCAGATGCGCGCGGTGAGGATGGCGGATATTTCGTGGTCGTCGAGCAGAATCGGGTTGGTTTTCATGCTGCTTCCCCGACTGTTGGCGACGATACGCGGAATGTCGGCCGGTGTGACGCCGAAGTGCGCCAGTTTCGGGAGATTGAGTTCTTGGGTCCAGCGTTCCAGCGTGTCGATCAGTGCGGCATGCGCTGTATTCTGATCCAGATGACCCTGCCTGTTCAGCAAGCGGCCAACCTGTGCGTACTTTTCCAGTGCGGGGTGTTCGGGCACGCGGGCGCGCAGGGCGGCAATGTTGATGCGGGTAGCCGCCGCTACCAGGGTTCCACATGCAACGCCGTGCGGAATCGGGAAAAACGCGCCCAGCGGTGCAGCCAGACCGTGTACGGAACCCAATCCAGCCTGCGCCAGGGTGATGCCTGATATTAGCGCAGCGTAGGCCATCTGCTCACGCGCGACTGAATTGCCGGTATCTCCATACAGCGCCAGCAAACCATCACGCGCTGCCTTGAGGCCGCCCCAGGCAAGAGAGTCAGTCAGCGGCGCAGCGCGACTGGAAACATACGATTCGAGAAGCTGGGTAAGTGCATCCATGCCATTCGCCGCAATGACAGCGGGTGGACATGTGATGAGCAGATCGGGGTCAATCAAGGCATAGGCTGCGACCAGTTTGTCGTCACGAAACGATTTTTTGAACCCGTTTGTCCCCCGAATGCTTAACACCGCATTCTTGGTTGCTTCCGATCCGGTTCCTGCCGTGGTGGGCACGGCAATGAATGGCGTGGCTGGCCCCGTATAAGGAAGTTCGGGGCCTACGCCTTCCAGGTGATCCAACACAGAGTTGCCCGGTATGAGCAAACCCGCAATTGCCTTGGCTGCATCCAGTGCACTGCCGCCGCCAATGCCAATTACGACGTCAATTACCTCAATGCGTAAAGCAGAGACGGCTTTATCCACCATTTCTGGTGAGGGTTCACCGGGAATTGCAAGATGTCGCCATGAAATGCCCTCAGCCTCGAGTCCACTTGTAATGACGGGCCAGAACGTTGAGTCCTTCAACGCATTTGCTCCGGTCACAACCAAAACCCGTGTCCCGAACCCGCGAGCAATAGCGGGCAATTTAGCCAATACGCCTGCGCCATATTCGATATGTGGCAAACGCGAAATTGAAAAGCGAGTGATGTACACAGACAGCCCCTAATAAATCAACAAGGCAATTTTATGGAATTTCCTAACAAGACTATGTGTGCAAACAGGTAAAACAGCGCATATATGAATTTGCAGGGCGGACAATGCAAAATTCATTCATATGAATATTTTTTATAAGTCCATTGATTACATTAGGGGTCTTTGTTCGGCAGACGCGGTATTTGATCGGTTAAGCAGATAACGGTTGACTCAACTTTGGAGGGTTTGCTATAGTTCCGCTTCTCGATTGACGCGAAACATTGCGACAGGCGCGGGGTGGAGCAGTCTGGCAGCTCGTCGGGCTCATAACCCGAAGGTCGTAGGTTCAAATCCTGCCCCCGCAACCATTTCGAAATAAGTGTTGCATTGTTCATTAAGTTCTGTAGAATGCGCACCTCTCGAAACGACGAAGCAAGCAGTTAGTGTTGAGTTAATCGATTGATCTTTAACAATTTACAG
>Ga0180009_10000139_pt1 | contig 115511 bp, 97 predicted proteins | sample OS_PC_MetaG_FD_123537 | JGI IMG/M metagenome (GOLD analysis project Ga0180009, IMG submission 123537) | Groundwater microbial communities from the Aspo Hard Rock Laboratory (HRL) deep subsurface site, Sweden - OS_PC_MetaG | ecosystem: Environmental > Aquatic > Deep subsurface > Groundwater... | reverse complement strand
TAAAGACGGAGAAGTAAGTTCGCAACTAAGAGAATTAAAAAATGTTTATGTTACTCATCATATAGGTGCTTCAACACAGCAGGCGCAAAACGCCGTTGCCGAAGAAGCAATAAAAATTATTCTGGATTTCATTCACAGCGGAGTAATTGCTCATTGGGTTAACAGAGCAAAGGTAACCGATTCGCATTTCCAATTAGTGGTAAAACATTACGATAAACCAGGAGTTCTGGCGTCAATTATGGATGTACTTAGACAGGGGGATATTAATATTGAAGAAGTTGAAAACATAATTTTTGACGGCGGGCTTGCGGCTACATGCACAATGAAATTAAAAATTGCGGCGACAGATGAAATGCTGAGTGCTATCAAAAATAATCCTAATGTGCTTTCGGTTTCACACGTGGCAATCTAAAACTATAATTCAAAACTTAACAGCGCAGAAAATTATTCTGCGCTGTTTTTCACACCAATTTCAATTCAAACATTTCTTTTAAAATACCGTGATAGAAAGGAAGTTTTATCAGCTCATGCAATCCGGCAATTTCATTATCAGTCATTTCAAAATATACTGTATTTAAATTCGATTCAATAAAATCACTGACTTCTTTTCTTAAATTCATTGTATTCAAAATCAGTCCAATTTTATCCTCAACATTTTTATCCATGTCGTTAAAAAATTTATTAAACTCATTTAATTTTTCTTCGTTTTTGGAAACCCATACATAATTAACATAAGGGTAATCCAGCATCTCCGCAACCTGATCAGAAAAGCTGAGGCCTTTATTAAAATCCACCGACCCGAAATTATCACTGCCTGCAATGATATAGTTTTTATTTTCGTCAATAATTTCGGACGTATCGAGTGTTAGTTTAATGTTGGAATCAAATCTTTCCGAAAAAAGAATTTTGGATAAAATTATTTCGTTAGAGGAAACATCGCCGCGCAAAAATAATTCCGCAATTTTATCCGTTCCGGGCACAAAATATAAATATGTATTTGAAAGAGTACCGTCGAATGATAATGCTACTTTTTTAGAAATAAACAACTCATTATGGTTTAACAGATCAAACGTAGGCATTAATCCTATATCTGAATTTTCTTTTTCAATTTCATTAGCAATTAATGAAGAAGCTGTAACTTTAACATTGCTTTTAAATTCATCGGGAATCTGCATTGCAAAAATAGCCGAATAAATATTCTGCGGAATAACTATGTTCATACTATCACCAATTATTTAATTCAATCACTTTAAGGATGATTAAAAAATAAATAAATTTTAAAATAAAAAAACCCCGAAAATACTCGGGGTCAATTCTCGAAAATTATTATTATCTAACATTTTTATCTTTAATTCTCGCAGCTTTACCCGAAAGATTTCTAAGATAATATAATTTTGCTCTTCTAATTTTACCTTGTTTCACCAATTCGATTTTAGCTACTTTAGGTGAGGCCATAGGAAAAATTCTTTCAACGCCGACGCCGCTGGAAATTTTGCGAACCGTAAAAGATCTGTTCACTCCGCTTCCTTTAAATCCAATTACGTCCCCTTCAAAAGGCTGAATTCTTTCTTTGTCACCTTCAATTACGCGCACATGAACACGAATTCTATCTCCAACATTAAATTGAGCGAAGTCGGGGTTTGCAGTTCCAGCAACTAAATCATTTAATTTATCCATCGTTTACTCCGTACTGTTTATTTTTTTCCACTTTTCTGTTAAAACTTTTGACTGCTCTTCTTTCCACATATCAATTTTCCCGAAATCGCCTGAGAGCAGTACGTCGGGAACTTTCATTCCTTTAAATTCAGCTGGACGGGTATAAAAAGGCGCTTCAATAAAATCACCGTCCATTAAAGAGTCATTAAGTGCCGATTCACTATCGTTAAGAACGCCGGGAATTAATCTTATAATTGCATCGGCAATCATTAAAGCGGGGAGTTCCCCTCCGCTTAGAACAAAATTTCCAATTGAAATTTCATCTGTTGAAAAACGTTCTCGTACTCTATCGTCAATTCCTTTATAATGCCCGGCAATAAATAAAATATTATCGGCCATTGAAAATCTGTTTGCTATTTTCTGATTAAATATTTTTCCTTTAGGAGTAGTAAAAATAATATGTTTGTATTTGCGTTCGCATATTAATTTTTCAATACACTCAAAAAACGGTTCCGGTTTAAGAAGCATACCGGGTCCGCCTCCAAAAGGTTTGTCGTCAATCTGTTTGTGTTTATCATGCGCATAATCTCTTAGATTATGAACATAAATTTCCACAAGATTTTTATCCTGTGCTCTTTTATTAATGCTTGTATTAAGAAAGCACTTTAAGGAATCAGGTACAGCCGAAATTATGTCAATTCTCATCTTCATCAAAAAAATCTTCTTCAACTTCCAGGTTTAATATTTTTTCTTCGGCGTTAAAACTTACAATATACTTTTTTAATGCCGGGAACATAATTTCATTTCCTTCCGCACCTTTTATAACATAAACATCGTTCGCGGGCAAATTAAGAACGTCAACCAGTGAACCAAAGAACTTAGAATTTATAAAAACTTTGCATCCGATTAAATCATGGATAAAATATGTATATTCCGGAAGTTTGACGCTATCTTCCGGTTTAACATAAATTTTCTTCCCTATAAAAACTTCAACATCTTCAACCGAGTCAAAATTTTTAAGTTTGAGAACAAAGTTTCCTTTTATGTTTTCAACGTGTTCAACTTCAAAAAGTTTTTTTGCGCCAAAAACATCAATATAAACTTCTTTTAACTTAAAAAACCTATCAGGAAAATCAGTAAAAGAAATTATTGATAAATGCCCCCGAGAATTATAAACGGCTCTTATTTCTGCGATTAAAAAGAAATCATTCACAATAAAAGCAGCATAATACTAATCAAGAATTTTCAGTATTGCTCTTTTACCTTCTTTTGCAGCAATTGCCGTAAGTAAGGTTCTCATTGCTTGAGCAGTTTTACCTTGTTTGCCGATAACTTTACCAACATCATCAGCTCCAACTTTAAGAGTAAGTTCAATAGTTTTTTCGTTGGGATTAGCTTCCTCGATGCTGACACTATCGGGATTATCCACAAGGTGTTTTGCAATAAATTCAACGAATTCTTTCATGAGAATACCTATAGATTATTAAGAGAATCGGGGCTTTTATTATAAAGCGCATACCTTACTCAAAATAAAACACGTTCACTACACTATCTTTCTTACGTCAGATAGTAAGAAAAAGTATTCTTAAGCTTCAGTATTTTCGGAAGCAGCACCCTTATCTTCCTGTGCACTTTCAGTTTCTGATTCAATTTTCTCTTCAGCTTTTACTTCAGGTTTTTTATCTCCCGCAGCAGCGGATACGTCTTTTTTCTTACCTACTTTTGAAGCTTGTTTAGCTTCCTGTAATTTATTCCATTCGCCGATCTGAGCATTTATTTCTTCTTCAGATTTGCCTTGATCCTGCAAATCCTTTTTTAAGAGAATACCTTTTTTCGAAAGAATATTTTTTACCGTATCTGTAGGCTGAGCGCCGACACCTAACCAATAAAGAGCTCTATCTTCTTTAATATCCATAATTGCCGGATTGGTTTTAGGATTATACAAACCAATAGCTTCAATAATTTTTCCATCTCTAGGCGAACGGACATCAGCAGCTACAACCTTATAAACAGGTTGTCTTTTTTTGCCCATTCTACGTAATCTTAACTTAACAGCCAAGTTATTATTTCCTCCACGTTAATTTATAAACAATCAATTAAAATTCAAGTTTTTTAAATTGGGAATTCTCTTACCTGATTTTCCCGAGAACATTTTCATCATTTTCTGCATTTCGCCAAATTGTTTAATTAAGCGGTTCACTTCTTGAATTGAGTTACCGCTTCCTTTTGCAATTCGTTTTCTTCTGCTTCCATTTAATAATTTAGGATTTGATCTTTCAGTTTCTGTCATCGATTGAATAATTGATTCAACCTTTACTAACTGTTTATCATCAATATCCGTATTCTTAATCTGTTTATTTAATCCCGGCACCATTGCTAACAGTGATTTCATTGAGCCCATTTTTTTAAGCATTTTAATCTGCTTAAGAAAATCTTCGAAATCAAATTTATTCTGCATCAGTCTTTTTTCGAGATCGTCGGCTTCTTTTTCATCAAACTGTTCCTGAGCTTTTTCAACTAAAGAAACAATATCTCCCTTACCTAAAATTCTTGAAGCTAATCTTTCAGGATGAAAAATTTCAATTGAATCCAATTTTTCGCCAAGACTAATAAATTTTATAGGTTTGGAGACAACAGCTTTAATAGAAAGAGCGCATCCGCCTCTTGAATCACCATCAAGTTTTGTAAGAACAATACCGTCAAAATTTACTCTGTCGTGAAAAGCTTTTGCAGAGTTTACGGCATCCTGACCTGTCATCGAATCAACTACAAATAAAGTTTCAGTCGGTTTTACTTTTTCTTTAATCGCCGATACTTCATCCATCAATACTTCGTCAACATGCAGACGTCCGGCAGTATCAATAATAACTGTGTTTAGTCCGTTTTCCTTCGCATATTTAAGCGATTCTTCGGCAATTTTTACAGCGTCATTTGAACCGTCAATAGAAAACACAGGAACGTCAATTTGTTTTCCAAGCAATCTTAACTGTTCAACAGCCGCCGGTCTGTAAATATCGCAAGCCGTTAAAAGAACATTTCTTTTTTTATCTTTTAAATATTTAGCTAGTTTAGCGCTAAATGTTGTTTTACCTGAACCTTGAAGACCAACATGCAAAATAACCGTAGGTCCCGACGCGTTTAAATTCAGTTCAGATCTTTGTCCGCCCATTAATTTAGTAAGCTCATCATAAATAATTTTTGTGATAAGCTGACCCGGAGTAACGGAAGTTAAAACTTCCTGACCAAGGGCTTTAATTTTAACATCTTCAATAAACTGCTTGGTAATTTTATAATTAACATCAGCATCTAAAAGAACAAGTCTAATTTCTCGAAGCGTATCCGAAATATTATTTTCGGTTAATCTTCCCTGTCCGGTTACTTTTTTAAGAGCCTTTTCTAACTTTAATGTTAAGTCTTCAAGCATAATACAAAATTTTTCAGAAAATAAAAAAAAAGAAAATTAATTCTATCTATATAATTTATGCGTTTTTCAACGCATTGGCTCCCGACACAATTTCCAAAATTTCAGTTGTAATTGCAGCCTGTCTTTCTTTATTGTATTTAATCTGCAATGATCTTATTAAATCTTTCGCGTTTTCAGTAGCCATATCCATTGCAGTCATTCTTGCGCCAAGTTCGGCAGCGTAAGAATCAAGCAGCGATGTCCACATCTGCGCATTTAAATGTCTTGGAACCAGCGAATTTATTATCGTCGCCTTATCAGGTTCATATATGTATTCAATTTGTTTTGAATTTGGTTCATATTTTTGTTCAATAGTCTGAACAGGTAAAAATTTAGTAACTTTTAATTCCTGCTGAACAACAGATTTAAAAGCATTGTATACGATCAGAACTTCGTCAACTTCTTTATTAATAAATTTCTCTTTAAGATCGGCAACTAATTTTGAGGCGAATGAAAAATCTAGATTAGAAAAAATTCCGGGATACGATCCTTCAATTTTATAATTGCGTTTAGAAAAATAGTCGACACCTTTTTTACCGGCACAATATAACAATACATTTCCGGCTTCATTCATTTCGGCAAAATTGCTTTTAATTGTAAGTTCGGCTTCTCTTATCACATTCATATTAAAAGCGCCGCAAAGACCTCTATCGGAAGTAACAATAACAATCGCTACCTTTTTGACTTCCCTTTTTTCAAAAAGAGGATTAACTAAATTCTTTTCAATACTTAATAAGTTTGAAAGAACCTCAGCAATTTTTCTGGAATAAGGGCGCGCATTTATAATGTTTTCCTGAGCTCTTCTCAATCTGGCCGCGGAAACCATTTTCATTGCTTTGGTAATTTGCTGGGTGTTTTTTACACCAACAATTCTTCTTTTTATATCTCTTAAAGTTGCCATATAATTTTCTAATAATGCATAAAATACCAACCGAAAATTTTCCTTTTTTTGAAAATTTCGAAATTGGCATTTAAATATTTTATTTCACCCTAATATTAACTGCTTTTTTTGAATTTACCTAAGAATTCTTTAGCAGCGTTTTCAATTTTTTCTTTTGTTTCGTCTCCAAGAACTTTTGAAGTTCTTATATCCTGAAAAACCTCAGGATTTTTTACATCAATAAATTCCAAAAATTCTCTTTCAAATCTTTTAACGTCCGAGACTTCAATTTCTTCAAAAAAATTATTAGTCCCTAAAAACACACTAACGACCTGTTTTTCAACCGGAATTGGAACATATTGTCCTTGTTTAAGAAGCTCAACCAAACGAGCGCCTTTTGAAAGTGTTCTTTTAGTAGCTTTATCAAGATCGGAACCGAATTTCGCGAATGCTTCCAATTCTCTATATTGTGCTAAATCCAGTTTTAACGATCCGGCTACTTTTTTCATAGCTTTAATCTGAGCATTTCCCCCAACTCGGGAAACCGATATACCAACATTTATAGCTGGCCTAACGCCTGCATTAAATAAGTTCGGTTCAAGATAAATCTGTCCGTCTGTAATTGAAATTACGTTAGTAGGAATATAAGCTGAAACGTCGCCTTGCTGTGTTTCAATAATAGGCAGTGCAGTTAAACTACCGCCGCCAAGTCTTTTACTGATCTTTGACGCTCTTTCCAGCAATCTTGAATGGAGATAAAACACATCACCCGGATAAGCTTCACGTCCCGGAGGTCTGCGAAGCAGCAGAGAAAGTTCACGGTAAGCAACGGCTTGTTTTGAAAGATCGTCATAAACTACAAGCGCATGCTGACCTTTATCTCTAAAATATTCTCCCAGAGTCGCGCCAGAATAAGGAGCTATGTACTGCAAAGGAGCGGGCGTTGAAGCCGGAGCTGAAATAATTGTTGTATAAGGCATAGCGCCGCTTTCTTCGAGCTTTGCAAGCACCTGTGCAACTGTTGATGCTTTTTGCCCGATAGCAACATAAACGCAAAAAACAGGATCAACCCCTACATTTTTAGCTTCTTCAGAATGTGTCCATTTCTGATTTATAATAGCATCGAGAGCAACCGCAGTTTTACCTGTCTGCCTGTCGCCAATAATTAATTCTCTTTGTCCTCGTCCAATGGGAATCATTGCATCAACGGCAGTAATACCTGTCTGAAGAGGTTCAACAACGGGCTGACGGTCAACAACACCTAATGCTTTTCTTTCAATAGGCATATATTTTTCGTGCTGAATTGATCCTTTACCGTCAACAGGTTCACCAAGCGGAGTTACAACTCTGCCTAACATTTTATCGCCTACAGGAAATGAAGCAACTCTTTTTGTTCTTTTAACCGTATCACCTTCTTTAATAAGCTGCGACTCGCCGAAAAGAACGCATCCAACGCTGTCTTCTTCAAGATTAAGAACCATTCCCATAACGCCGTTTGGGAATTCAACAAGTTCACTTGCCATTACCTCTGATAATCCATAAACACGCGCGATACCGTCGCCAACTTGAAGAACGGTTCCCACATCATAAACATCAACTTCGTTTTCAAATCCTGACAATTGTTTTCTTAATATTGCAGAAACTTCATCTGGTCTAACTTCTGCCATTTTATATTCCTTAAATCTAATTCAAGTTTATTAATGAATAATCTTCGGAGAACTTATGTCTCAAAGATTTTAGCTGCTGAAGAATTGATGCATCAATTATTGTATCTCCAATTCTTGCAACAAATCCGCCAATTATTGACGAATCAATTTTATATTTTAGCCGGACTTGTTTGCCGGTATAATCTTTTAATCTATTAGTAAGCTGATTTTTTTGATCTTCGCTTAAATCCAACGCGCTTTTTACTTCAACGTTAACAAAACCCAGTTTTTTATCCCTTAGTTCAATAAATCTTTTAGCCACCTGGAAGATATATTTCTCTCTTCCTTTATTAATTATAAAAAGCAAAAAGTTCATAGTATCGGAAGAAATTTTTGAAACAAATATTTCTTCGATAACGGATTTTTTTTTGATTTCGTCAATTACCGGATTAGCTAAAAATATTCTGAATTCTTTGGAGGCAAAGAATGTATTAAAAACAAATTCAATGTCTTCGGATACTTTATCAAATATTTTCTTTTCTTCAGAAAGACTTAATAAAGCGGATGCATATCTAGTGGAAATATTAAAATCACTCATTACTAATTCTTAGGTAACTGATCAATAAATTTATCAACTATAGATTTCTGTTTTTCTTTATCCAAACTTTCGCGGATAATTTTTTCGGCTGCATTAACGGCTATATCTGCTATTTGATCTTTTAATCTTTCAAAAGCTTCGCGGTTCTTTCTTTCAATTTCTGAAGAAGCCGCTTCGACCATTTTCTTGCCTTGTATTTTACTTTCTTCAATAATCTGGCTTTTCAACTTCTCAGCGTAATCTCTACCCTGAGCGATTATTTTCTGCGACTCTTCCTCAGCTTTGGCAAGATTAGTTTTATTTTCTTCAAGAAGTTTTAAAGCTTCCTGCTGTGCTTTTTCGGCTTTTTCCAACGAATCCTTAATGAAATTTTCTCTTTCATTTAAAGAACCAAGAATAGGCTTCCAGGCCATCTTTTTCAGTATAAACAACAGAATAATAAATGTAACCACGGTCCAAATTATTAGTCCCGGATTAACATCAAGAAGTCCGCCTTTTTCGCCGCCGCTTAGCAAAGCAAAAAAAGCAATATTTAAAAATGCAGGCATAAAATTATCCTTAAAATTTTATTAAAGTAAGGGAGTGCAAAATAAGATACACTCCATAATAAATTACTTTAACGCTAATAAAATACAAATAACCAATGCAAACAATGAGATGCCTTCAATAAGAGCAGCGGCAATAATCATTGAAGTTCTGATATCGCCTGCAGCTTCAGGCTGACGACCGCTTGCTTCCATTGCAGAACTAGCTAATTTACCAATACCAAATGCACCGCCGATAATTGTTAACGCAGCGCCAAAACCAGCCGCTAAATATGCAAATTCCATTTAACTTCCTCCTGTATAGATTTTATTTTATTAATGATCCTGATGAACAGCCATTCCTATAAATAAGGATGACAACATTGTAAAAATATATGCTTGAATTAACGCTACAAGTATTTCCAATAAATATATAAACAAAGCGAATCCGATTGAAACCGGAATTACAAAATAAGTTTTCAAAATAAAAATTAAACCAAGCAGAGCCAAAATAACAATATGCCCCGCGGACATATTTGCAAACAGCCTTATAGCCAACGCGAACGGTTTTGTGAACAAACCTAATACTTCCACAACAAACATAATAGGCAGCAGCCATGTAGGAAGACCATGAGGCATTAAACCTTTAAAGTATCCGAAGAAACCGTTTTTCATAATTCCGCCGGCTTGAATAACAACAAAAGAAATAGTAGCCAGGGTGGCCGTAACAGATATGTTGCTTGTTGCCGTTGCGCCACCGGGAATTAAACCCAGGAAATTGCAAGTTAAAATAAAAAAGAAAACCGTAAGCAAATACGGCAGGAATTTCTCATAACCTTTTCCAATTGTAGGTTTTACTATATCATCCCTAACAAAGATGATAAATATTTCCATAAGATTGGTTAATCCTTTAGGCACCAAAGATTTTTTATATGACCTGGAAACTTTTGAAAAAATAATTCCCAAAATAATCATAGCCAGCCACATAAAAACAACATGGTTGGTAATAGTTAAATCAATTCCAAACAAATGTATTTCGGGTAAAGTAAATAATCCGAATATTTCTTTACTGTCTAAAATATGGTGTAATATCCAGCTGGTATCTTCACCCTTTTCAGCAGCAACATTTAATGAATCGTGCACTTCTTGAATAGTATCTAAAACCATATCTTATTTATTACCGGGATTATTGGCTCTCTTGTTAAAATAGCCTATTTCAAATATTAATTGCAAAAAATAAAAAATAAAGAATATAAATATAAACGCATATTCATCAACTTTCAAGAATTTTAAGAAAATAAAAACTGAGATCAGCAAAAAAAAGAGCCGGAGTCCCATTCCTCCCAAATTGTAAATTAGGAAGGTTTTATTGCTTTTGGAAGCAGATATATAATAAAAAACTAATGCGAGGGATATATTGAAAATATTTAAAATTGCGGCATAAAGCGCACTTGTAATAAAAAGAGAGTCAATTTTACCAAAATAATGAAGAATTCCCAGAAACGAATAAACTAATATGTAAGGAATTATCAAATAACTAATTGTTTTTTTCAATTTTATTCTTTTCGTTCTTTTGAAGTACAGATTTTATAAAATTATAAATGCCGGCAAATCCACCTAAAAAAGAAAATATAATTGTTAAAGTCGGGAAAATATCAAATTTTCCATCCAGCCATTTCCCCAAAAAAAACATTAAAACAATTGTTGCGGCAAGTTGAGTGCCGAGTCCCAGATAAGGACCAGCTTCTTTGTATGAATCTGCGATTTTCTGAGCTGTTTTTTTTTCCAGTTTCATTAAGGGCTTTGAATTGAAGCGGTTTGTTGATCTCCCATTCTGCTGTTGCCGTTAAATTTCGCGCCGGATTCAACGACTAAAATTTTGCATGAAATATCGCCAATAACTAATGATTTTGATTCAAGAACCAATTTTTCCGAGGTAAACAATGTTCCTTCAACTTTACCGCTTATTGTAATATTTTTAGCTTTAATTTCCCCGTTTAAATCAGAATGCTCACCAAGGGTAAGATTACTGCTTGTTTCCACGTTTCCAGTGACTTTACCGTCAATTCTAATATTGCCTTCGCTAAAAATATTTCCTTCAATTTTTATTCCCCTGCTCAAAATGCTTACATCTTCGGGAGAGGAATATTCTTTATTGTTTTTTGCCATTCTAAAGTCTCCGCTAAAATTGCCATTTACTCAATAGAAACATTCTTGTTTTTTAACCACTTAATTGCGTCGCTATCCCCTTGTTTGGAAAGTTCGATATAACATTCCTTTTCTTTTTCAGACTGATGAGTTTTGCCGTATGCATTAGCAAGCATTGATAATATAACCTTATTGTTTTGACTTTTATCATGAATAGAATTAAGAAGTTCAATTTGTTCATTAAATTTCTCTTCGTGACCTAATATACCGGCAAGCTGAATTTTTGATTCGCGAGCTAACTTTGGGTTTTTCACGGATCTTTGCAGGTATGATCTTGCCAAATCAAGTTTATCGATTTTTAAATAAGCCGCGCCGATATTAAAAAGAACTTCCGGATTGTCATGGTTTACTTTTTCTACTTTTTTATAGTAATCAATCGCAAGATCTTTATTCCCTTTATTATCATAATACAATCCAATTTTATAAAGAGCTTTTTCATGTTTTTCATTTAATTGAAGAACTCTCATAAAATAATTAAAAGCGGTATTCTCATTTTTCTTTTCTTCATACAGCAGTCCGAGTTTAAAAAACGGTTCTTCCGCTTTATTATTAACCTTTACCGCTTTCTGATAATATATTAATGCCTGGTCATAATGTTTATTGTTGTACTCAATATCACCTAAATATACATAAGCCTGGTAATTCAAAGGATCAAAGTTAATCGCTTTTTTGAAATAGTTAATTGCGCTTTCCTGATCATTAAGCAGGGTATAATATATGATTCCGAGTAAATAATATCCCTCGCCAAATAAGGGGTTAACCTTTAGCAGCTCTGAATATAATTCTATCGCAAGTCTGGGTTCCGATTGAGCTAAATAAATACTGCCCAAGTTTTTATATGCCCGAACATCACTTGGGCTGTTGTTAATAGCTTTTCTGAAAATAGTAACGGCTAACTCAATCTGATTGTTTTTATGCAGCGCCTGTCCGTATAGATTCAGGTAGTCAACATTTTCGGGATTAAGTTTAAGCGCTTTACCAAAAAAAAATTGAGATTGAACAAAATTACCTTGATTAAAATATTTTTGCCCGAGCGCTATTAAAACATCAACATTATCATTAATTGATTTGCCGATAATTTTAAGACCGAAATAATTTCTTAACTTATTTAGGATTTGCATTTTCTATTTCTTCATTGGTGATTAATTCACTGCATCCGTTTTTTTAGGAAATAAAGTAACAACTGTAGTTGAGTTTCCTATATCCATTCCAAGAGCAGCATCTTTATCACCGTTAGAATTATCAAGCGATCTGATACAATAACCTTCGCTGGCAAAAGTTAAAGGATTTGGAACAACCTGAACATTTAAGAAATCGAAATCTTTTTTGAAGCAATCAACAAGATCGCCATATAAGGATCCGCCGCCGGTTAGAAGTAATGATTTGGTGTTTTTAAAGTCATCATCTTTCCATGCATTTTTAAGATAAGGAGAGATTACATCCGTAAAGTATCTCTGCAGGCAGCGTTTTCTGATTTGAGTTATGTCAAGTTCCTGTCTGTTAAGTATTATTTTTCCTTCTTTAAACGCTACGTCAAACTGATGTTCGGTTCTTAACCCTAAATAAAATGATTTTGAAATTTCTTTTATGGCAATATTGATAGCGTAATTTAATCCGACAAGACTTGTAATTGTTCTATACACCAAACCTTTATCGGTAATTAAACATGCTTCCAAGGTACCGTAACCGATGCTTACCATGAAAAAGTTACCTTCTTTTTTTAAATCCCCTTTTCTCGCTGCAATCGCGCATGCTTCTATTTCAGGAATTACTTCAACGCTAGATACTTTTGTTGTAATCATTTGGGTAAGACCCGCTTTTTCGAAAGGAGCCGGATCAAAAGTAATTTGGTGCGTACCGTTTAATAAATCTTCCGCTTTGCTTTTATTCACATGATAAATGGAATAAGGAAAGCCTGTTACTAAATTTTTAGGAGAATCATTTTTCGCATAACTTAACAGAAGGGCGGCTTTTGCAAGCAGTTTATAATCTAAATCATCCGGAAAACTATTAATTGCTTTACCGGGCGCAATTCCTTCCGAAAGAGCCAAATAACCTATAATATACCCCAGATCGTCCTCATAAAATTTTAATCCGTGAAGCAAATCTGAAGCAACATTTCTAATTTCGTAATTATTACTTTCAATAATACTGGGGAATAGATAACTTTCCATCTGCACTTCTCCTATACTTGTTTATTTCAATTTTTATTATGAAACTATGAAAAAAACTGATAAATAGAAATAAAATCCAATTTATATTTTATTAAAAATAAATGTAAACGTGATTTTATTTATTCTCATTTTTCCTCAGAATTTAAATTTATTAATATTTTTTTAGGTTCAATCGGTTTACCGTTTTTCCAAATTTCAAAGTGCAGATGAGGACCTGTTGTTTTAATGCCTGTATTACCGCTAAGAGCAAGAATTTCACCCTGCTCAACTACTTCTCGTTCTTTTTTTAATAAGGATGAGCAATGCAAATACTTTGTAATATAACCGTTATTATGTTCAATAATTACCGAATTACCATAATCAACGGTTGTACCGGCAAATATTATTATACCTCCGGCAGAAGCAACAACGGGTGTTCCAGTTTTAACCGAGAAGTCAATTCCCATATGTCCGTTTTCTGGTTCAAATTCTCTTGTAATAAATCCGCTTAACGGTTTAATGAAATAAATTTTCATTTGCGAAGAATCATCAGAAAAGAATTTTTCCCAAAACATTGTAAATACATGAAGAATATTTCCGCCGTAAGGAAGATTTTGCCTTGTTTCGTGTTTCAGCGAATCATAAATAGCGGAGGTAGTATCAATGGAGTCGCCGGTTGCCAGCATCATTGCATACTGCAGTTTCTTATTTTTAGAAGCAAGATGATTTAATTCATTCGAAAGAAAAACCAATCGTTCTTCAAGCATTTTTATATGCTCGGCCTGCTCTATAAGTTTTTCGTTTTCAAATACGAATATAAATTGTTTTGCCGGCGTTAACGCAAGAATGGTAATAACCAGAACTGAAACGAACAATGAATATAAAACAATCAGCGAAATAACTGTCTGTATCTTAAACTTATATCTTTTCGTCTCGATTACCGGAAAATTCGGAGTTATATAAACCGAGGATTTTTTTAAATCGCTAAACTTGAAATTGGCCATTGAAAATAATTTATAATTTAAAACAAATATAGCAATTTATTTTAAAACTTACTTTTGTAAGATAAGTTCTTCTATTTTTTTAATCACAGCTGCAGGACTAAGATTTAACCCGCATTCGAATGTAGAAACCGGGCATTTATGATGCCCGTGAATTCCGCACGGTTTACATTTAAGCTCGTCGTAACTTACAAAAACACTTTTTTTATTATACGGGTAAAACCCAAAGGAAGGTATAGTAGAACAATATATCGTAACAACCGGAATATCAGCGCACATGGCCATATGTGTCGGCGCGCTGTCGTTGCATATTAAAATTTCACAATTCTTCAATAGTTCAATTGACTCAACAATAGAAAACAAATTTGCTGTGGTTGATACACCTTTATCAAAACCCGACATTATTCTTTCGCATGTTTCAGCGTCAGAGGTACCTCCGATTAGAATAACATAAAAGTCATTATTGATCAAATATTTTATAATTTCCGAATAATGTTCTTCGGGATATTTTTTCGTCTGCCAAACCGATCCGGGAGCAATAGCTGCCAGTTTCTGATTGCCGATATTCTTTAAATAACTATCTACCTTTCGGACAGAATCAACTTCAATTTTTATCTCGGGAAGTATTTGCCAGTTTTTAATATAATTGTTATTTCCCAGCAGCGATAAATTCCGCTGAACTTCGTGCAGTTTATTCTCATATCTAATTTTATTTTTATAAATAAAACTCATTGCAGAAATATCAAACCCTGTTGAATCCTTTATTCCGGACAATAGCACAAGCAAGGAAGAACGGAAAGATCTGTGAGGAGAATAGACTTTTTGGTAATTATTTTTTTTAAGTCGCATGGCGAACTTTAAAAGCGAAAATATATTTTTGTGTTTTTTCCTTTTATCTAAAACAATAACATTATTAACGTAAGATGATGATAAAAATATTTCAGCGGTTGAAGGAATACATACAACATCAATTAATGCATCATTGTAAAATTCGCAGAGCTTTTGAATGAAAGGAAGCGTTAAAATAGCGTCCCCAGGGAAAGCGGTTTGTATAACTAAAATTCTACGGCTCATTAATTAATACTTCCAAATCTTATGCATCCAGAACCACTGCTCGGGTTTTTTTCTAACCTGATTCTCAAGCAAATTCATATAATGCTGGTTAATGTTATGAATTATTTCGTCTTCGGTACCGGTAAAATTTTTATAGTTAATTTCTTCGGCAAAGGTCTTATACGAATTATTATCCTGTCTTTCAATAAAAATTACAATTATAGGCACTTTTTTCTTAAACGCAATTGAAGCTGTACCCTGAAACACTGCCGTATCCCTGCCGAAATATTTAACTCTTTTTCCTTCAATAGGTCCTCTTTGATCACCGACAACGCCGATTGTTTTCTTTTCATTAATTGCTTTATAAACTTCCCTAACCGAAGGTCCCAAAGGAATAACCTTATTACCGAAAGATTCCCGCATTGAATTCAGCCATTTAGAGACAAGTTCATTTCTTTGCTGTTTGGCTAGAACGTTCATTTCAATATTTAACTGTATTCCGGCTGCAATTGCTCCCAGCTCCCAATTCCCGTAATGAGCGGTTAGAAAAAATCCCCCGTTTTTAAAACAGCCCTGCTGTTTTAATTTTATTAGATTGCCGCAATCGACAAGTTTAGTAATTTGATTTTCGTTTAATTTATGGATAGAAAATAATTCAATAAGCATAATTGAAAAACTAATATAATTTTGATAAGCGATTTTTTTTATTACATCGGGAGAATAATTTGGGAAAGCTATTTTTAAATTTTCTATTACTGTAGTTTTTCTAATTTTTAATATAAAATAAAAAAAGAATGCGAGATATTTAGCGAAAAATCCCGCACTCTTAATTCCAAAAAAAGAAAAAAACCTGCCTAAACATATAAATAGAAAATATTCTAATTTATTTTTCACAATTTATTTAGTTAGTTGCAATTCTTCTGGACCAGTTATCGTCTCTAAGCTCGCCTCTTTTAGTCGAATGAACAAGCTCATAATTTGAAAATCCGGTCATATCGGCAAATATAAATTCCACTCCGCCTTCAATGCTGTTATAAACCCAAACCTCATATGGTTTTAAGTATCTTTCATTCGGAAATCTGTCTCTTTGATCGGGCTCGCCGTATAATAAATAAACTCTTCCTCTATCGGATTTGTAGCCTTCCCTGTATTTATTCCCGAAATTTTTATCGGCATAAGCCGCTCTTTCCATATATTCGTCTTTATACTCATTTCTTGCAGTTTTTGGGTCGCTGTCTCTCAGCTTCCAGAAGTTATATAAAAATTCTCTTTTTGCGTTAAGAGAATCCAAGGAGCCGTATTGTTTTCTTTCGTCATCCATTGAAACATATTTAGCAACATTAAACATATAATCGCATTCTTCTTCAGTATAAACCCCGAATTCGCTGCTTAAAAAGTTTGTATTCTGAAATGACGTTGTGAATGTATCCACAACGTCGGGATTATATAAATAGAATTTTTTATTTGAAACGATTGCTTTATTTAATACGGTATCAACAAGCGTAACTATAAAGTTATATGAATCGGTGGGATATTTAGCAAGATTTAACACGCCATATTCCACAAAAGAGCTTTGAGCGTTTACAATTTTTTTTGATTTATTATAAATCATATTCCCGCTGCTGTTAAAAAGCAGTTTTTCCATTTTAAAATTTGAATTTCCCGCAGTATCAGTAAGATTATATAGTTCAAGATAATAAAACATCACCGGTTTGGAATGACTGTAAACCATTGATGGATTAGGGGTAACCTCTAAAGTGTTTTTATAAAATATTGAACTCATATCGGAAGGATCTTTTAATATATTGCCCGCTAGTTCAATATCACTGATACTTGGTTCGGAAGGATAGGGAAATATTTTTATTTTATCGCTTAGAGTTTTTTTAATTGTCTCGTTATTAAAATCGCGTCCTTCAACTACAATATTATAAACGCCCGTAGGAACCGCGATACTGACTAGTCCTATTAAACTTTTCGCATTATTATCGCCCGGAATATTGTTTAATACATTTCTTACTTTCCATTCTTTTTTCAAATAATATTCGCCGCTTGCCGAATCAATTAGTTCTATATGAATTATTGCCTCAACGGCCGAAACGCCTTCATTTTCCACAACTGTGAGATCAGCCTGATTAAATGAATAATAAATTTCCAATAAGACAGAGGTTGAATCATAATTAAACCTGGCGTAATCAAAATTAAACTCAAGTTCATTTTGAGCTGAAATTTTCGTAAATGCGGTAAATACTAAAAAATAATAGAGTAACCTTTTCATATAAAATCCTATTTTATTAATAATACTAATTTTTGAATCAATGACTTTCACTGCAGCAATATTATAATTATGCAAATCTTTTTTCAATGCAAAAATTAGTATAGTAATTTAATCAATAATATAATAAATCGTTTCCTAAAAAATAAAAAACCCCGGCTCTAAAAAGAAGAGCCAGGGTTTTATTATTATAAATAAACACGCAGAATATTAGAAGCCTAATCCAACTGAGAAAACATGGTTATCTTCAAATAATTCTACTTGACGATATGCATAGTTGATTTGAAGAGCCGCGTCGCCTAATGTATAATTAAGACCAACACCGGCTGAGAAACCAAATGTATTTTCGTCTGATTCTAATTCAGGCATAACTGTATAACCTGCTCTAAGGAACAACAAGTTATCATAACCGTATTCCGCGCCTAATCTGTATTCATCACCGTAGAAGTTAGCGTTTTGGAATAAACCGTTGAATGATAGAGCGTTTTGTTCGTTAATATCATACTGGTATCCAAGACCTAATTCTAAAGTTGAAGGCAATTCAAAAGTTGCCGCGTCAATTTTATAATATTGTTCCGGTCTGTTTAAGTTATCGGAATTAGCTCTTAAGAATAATCCTGAGCCGTCATATTTCATTTGAGGACCCAAGTTTTTCATAACGATAGCCATGCTTAATCCTTGAACATTGGCTAGGTTAGCATAACTAACGCCTATGTCAAAAGAGAAACCTGATGCGCTAACGAGATCTAATTCTTCTTGAATTAAATTAGCAGTAAAACCAACCGCGATTCTATCGCTCAACATTTTTGAATATGTTAAACCGATGGTTGTAAAACCAGGTTTGAATGTAGCGCCTGTACCATCAGGGTTAGCTTCTGTAGTAATATCAATATCACCAACCGACAATGATTTGATACTTACAGCTATTGTACCGAGACCTTCAAGACTAGCCGAGATCGCGCCGTATTCAACGCCGATATCTGCGATATAATTCATATGCGAAAACAATGCGTTTGTTGCATATGATGATCTTGATACGTTAGCAGGGTTGTAATAAAGTGCCTCCAATCCGGAAGCGTTAACTATAGCCGATCCGCCAAGTGCTATACCTCTAGCACCTACGGGAATTAGCAACTGACTTGCACCGGCGGTACCATTTCTGTTGCCACCGCTTGCAAACAAATTACCCGTAGTAAGCAGACCAATTAGTAGTAAGTATATAAATGATTTTATTTTTTTCATTTTCAATCTCCTTAACTGGTTAATTACTAGAATCTATCAAGAATCTGTTGTTCTTGAATTATAGCTGCTTTTAGTATTTTTGTAGTCCCTAAATCAGGCATATCAATGTATACGATATAAAGACCACTGGCTACGGGTAAACCAGATTTGTTTAATAAATCCCATTGTTCAAACTGAGTAGATGAATTTTTCTCAATGGTTCTTATAAGTTGACCTGCCAAGTTAAATATTCTAAGAGTCGCTTTATTCGGTAAATGATTGAATGTAACGAATCTTTGATATTTATTTATTTCTTCAGAGTTTACACCATAATAAGGATTCGGGAAAACGTTAATATTTTTAACATCGTCTTTAGCCAAATCAACATCTACAGATTTTGAAGGAGCTGTAAATGTAAATACGTCTGATCCAACCTGGTTAGGCTTGGTTGAAACGAGTCTGAATATTGTACCTTCTTCAGGTAAATCCATGTTAAAAGGTGGAGCACTTCCGCCGTTAAAGTTAACAAGAACTGATCTTGCAATAACTTCATGACCGCCGTAATCATATGTACCTTCTGTGCCAGCGCCAATATCAAGAGAAGCAACAAAAGCGTCATAACCTGCTGTTCCAGCAGAATGATCATCAGGCTGAATCCAATAAATCCAATCTGTGAAAGGATCATTGTCGCCGCCGGAAACTGAATGTTCAAAACCGCCAGGTCCGCCGCCGTTACCTGATGATCCCCAACTTTCAAGATCATACATCATATTGTCGGCATTATCAAGAATCCAAGGAATCATTCTGTAGTCATCGCTAGGATCGTTCGGAGTGTTGATTCCGGTACACCACAATTCAAAAGGAACTTGAACAATAAGTCCGTCCTGGAAAGCTCTAACAGCCCATGATCCGCCAGCTGTAAATCTCATTTCCCAATCAAACGGAACCAATCTGTCAAAGTTATCATTTCTCATTGAACGGCCTTTAAAGGCTGTATAAGAACCATATGTACCGCCGTCATTAGTACCGCCGTTATCACCAGTATGGAACAACCACGCGCCGGCTCCAACTTGCTGTCTTGCGCCCGGTCTTTCAGGTGTTGGGAAACCCTGGAATTCCGCTGCTGCGCCTGTAAATGGATCAAGCGGACCAGCTGCGTTAGCAACAGTTAAGAAATCTTTAAAGTCGGCAGGTGCGCCGCTAACTTTAATCTGTAAACCGTCAACTATAGGAGCGTCGTCACCAACGTTTTCAGGATAATTTGATAATTTTACAACGCCAGTTGTAACATCTGTAAGTTTCCATACCTTGTCGCCGTCATCATTTAAGTAGAATTCAACTTTATATTCATGACCTGTAGCTAGGTTAGGATCAACAACTACATATTCAACGAAACCGTCGCTTGATCCGCTATGAGCGGCTCTTGTTACATCACCGTAATTTTCCGAGTATCTTTCACCAGGATTTTCACTGTGAGGAACAATAGTTAAGATGTTTAAAGGATTTTCTAAGTTGTTAGGAACAGCTTGAGGATCAGGGTTATAGCTGTAAGCCGTAACCGCGAAATAATATCTTGTTCCGTTAACTAAAGGTAAACCACCGCTAAAAGCATCATATTTAACTTCAACGAATCTTTTTATTCCGCTGTCGGTTCCGAATTGAACAACTCTTCTTCCGACAACGCCTGAATTAACGTCAAAATATTCATCTGTAATTTTACCAACACCGTCAGCAACATCAAAATTAGCCACTCTAACCGCTTCATTTATACTTGCAGTTCTGTTTGGTAATTGATAAACATTGTAACCCTGGAAGGTAAATCCGCCTGCGTCGGCTGATTCAGTTTGATTAACTGTATTAATATCACCGCCCCAGGAAAGTACAATTGACTGATCTAATTCAGCAACGTTAACAACAGGAGCTAAAGGAGCAGAAACAACCTGGAAAAAGTTATCATAAATTAATTGAGCTGTTTTATCGTAGAATTTCAATAAACCAACAGCGCCAATTCTATCGATACCAGGTTCAGCACCGGCAGCAATCTGAGCTACCACAACTTCCTGTGTATCTCCGGCAGCCATAACAAAAGGTCCGGCTACCTGACCAATTCTTCTATCTCCAGGAGGATGCAACTGACCGTCTAACCAGCCTGTACCCGAAATAGGATCACCGGCTAAAGTAAATTTAGTCGCCTGGCCTGTATTAGGATCAATAAACGGAGCGCCTGTTGTTCCGATTTTACCTTCAAATAAATTGTACATTTGAAGAGTACCGTCGGCATATTCGCCTAATCTAGGATCTGTATAAATAGGATCGCTATTAATAAAGAAGAAGAAAGCGCTCATTCCAAGATTTCTCTTTCCATGAACTTCTCTTCCTTTAAAGATAGCAACGTCACCGGCGTCACCGTCAACAATCGGACCTTGGAAAAAGTCGAATCCGCCTGCTGCAGGGTTACGTCCGTAAGTTGCGTCATCAGCGTCGCCGTTATAAATGTAACCTAAGCTAAGCGTAGTATCGCAGCCTGCGTAGTCATCACCAGCATCACCAAGATCAGGATCACTCCACATACATACGTAAAATTCTTCAATATCATCGGCGCTTTTGTTAATCAGTAAAAATTTTCTGAATAACATAGAACCTAATGCACCTGTTTGGTTGTAACCGAAAACTGTCGCCTGCATTTCAAGACCTAACGGCAAAGAACCGTAAAGTACTTGCGCTGTAACAGGATCGAAATCGTTAGCTACAAACCAAACTGTTTGATCTGCGCCAGGTTCGCCCGGAATATCAGTAGCGGCTTCATAAGAACCGTTACCATTAATATCTTCGTAAGGAGCGCCGTAAGCTGCAGGCCATTCATTCCAGTCTTTTTCATATTGAGCATAAACTTCTGCGTTTGTAAGTCCTTCATCCGCTGCTTCTTGACTTAAATCGCCTGTTTTATAGTCTCTTCTAACTCTATATATTCTTACGTGTTCGGCAGTTTCGTCTTCTCTAACGCCGTTAACAACTGCGCCGGGTAAAAGACCTTGGTTATAAGTAGAACCGCCGACTCTTATTTCACCGTTAACTTTTCCGCCCCATACAAATCCTGACTGGAAGAAAACAGCTTTGTTGCTTCCTTTAGGATATATAAAGCCGGAGTTACCGCTTTGCTGAATATCGGTTTCACCGTCATTCTTAATCCAGGTTGAAGTTCTATTAATATTAAACCTGGTATAAGATGGAGAACCGTCTGTTTTGCTCAAAGATAATTTATCTTTGTTATTCTTACTTACATCTCTCTCAGCAAAACTATATTGGCTTGAGATTAAGAGAAGCGTAAGAATTAGTGTAATAACATTTAATGATTTTATTTTCATATTAAACTCCTATTGTTGGATTGAAAATCAAAATTAATTATTAATATTCCAATCTGATTCCTAATCTATATGAACGAGGAGGTCCGTACATAAACGGCACTGTGTTTAAGTTACCTGCCTGCAGATATTGTTCATAATAATCTAAGTTAACAGCTTTATAAATGTCTGCATATGTTTGTCCATATGTTTCTAACAAAGTAGCAGAATATTCAGGATTAGAAATGTATCCGTCATCAACTGCCGAACCTGTTCTTAAGAACACATTTTGGTAATTAGCTGCATCCAATAAGTTTTCAACCCTAAAATAAACATTCAATGAAAGTTCATCCATAATTTGGAAAGACTTATCAATTCTTAAATCAACTTGTAAAGTTGAAGGAGTAGTTGAAGCATTTAAAGGCTCAATAGGTCTTCTGTTTCTGGCATCGCCTTCCAAATCAGCCGCACCGATACCTCTTGTAAATGGGTGACCGCTGCCGAATTTTGCAAGCACTGAAAGACCGAGCTCATGCAATGCAGCAGGTCCGTCATTTGCGCCGAATCTGTAATCTAAATTAACGTTTCCGCTTAACGCCTGGTTAAACTCTAAAGGAGAAATATATTGCGGTGTAAATACTGTAACGCCATCAAGCGGCGCACCAACAATACCTCTGTTTGAGTTCGGGAATGAACCGGTACCTTGAGCATCTTGGAAAGATAGAGTTGCATTTAACGCTAATCTGTTTGTTCTTCTCATGTTAAATGTAATTTCCAAACCTTTAGTTGTTGCAAAGTCGCCGTTTCTTAATGTTAAATAATCCTGATAAACAGAATTTCTATCAACAGCTAAGCTGTTAAATACAACTTGATCTTTAATATCTCTGTAGTAACCTGTAATATCAACAGATATGTTGTCGCCAACTTGCTGAGTAAAACCTAATTCATACTGTGTAGTTCTTGTAGGTCTTAGGTTTTGACCGAAAGGTGAACCGAAGAAAAATGAATTTGTTAATTCATAAGACCAGCGGTACCAACCGGAATATATATCTGTTAATCTTGACTGCTGAACGAATTTTCCGTACTGAGCGTGAAATACTGTATTGTCAGTAACAGGGAAAGAGAAACCAAGTCTAGGACTTAATGAACTGAAAGACGCGATATCAACAAATTGTTCTTTAACAATAGTAGTCGCATTCGGAATAGCAGCGTCAGGTTTTGTAGGATCTAAAAATTCTTTATGATCAACATCAATATAATCATAACGTAAACCAAGGTTTAATATGATGTCTTCGAATTCGATTCTATCCTGAATATAAGCGCTCGCGAAAACAGGTTTTTTTGGTCCGAAGAATTCGTCATCGTCAAGAACGTTTCCTAATTCATCGTAACCGTAATTGTTAACGCCGGCTTGTCTTAATAATTTAATTTTTGTTGCGTCATCCTGAACTGGTTCGTTGTTTAACAACTGAGCCATACCAACTTGAGAAGAAGAAGTTGTCCACTGTCTCATTGTATATTGCTGGTATTCACCGCCCAATTTGAATGAGTGTATTTTTCCGACAAAGAAAGACAATGCGCCGGAAAGACTTATACTATTCTGATCTCTTTTCAGGAAGTTTCTTGGATTATCTCCGTTTCTTGTAAATTGGAAACCGTAAACAGATTTTTGTGAAGGTCTGATATAACGGCCTGTTCTGTTGTTGGCAATATCATTTTCAGATCTTTCCCAAACCCAGCCTGCGTCGGCATTAGCTACAGAATCGCCGTAGGCCCAGAAATTTTCTTTCAAATAGGGGTCGCCTCTTTCATCATAATTAGTAAAGTATCCAGCCGATAATTCATAAAACATAGTAGGGCTTAATACGTGAGTTAATTTCAAAGAGAAAGAACCGCTTTCAGTATCTGTATAACCATATCTTGTATTTTCAATATTTGATATAACGAATCCAGGGTTAATACCTCTACCGCCTGTTTGTCTGCTGTCGGCTGTATAAGTTCCTGATAATCTTATCAATATTGGTTTAAAATCCAAGTTAATTGTACCGGCATAAGTCATAGATTCAAGGCTGTAACCTTTAACAGGACCCGCAGCATAAGTAAAATCTACAGTGTCATGAGTAAAAGGATCGCCGATAGGACCTAAATCAAGACCCGGCCAAGGCTGAGGCTGTCTGTCTCTTCTATAATTATAATGTACGTTACCAAAGAATTTAACTCTTTGGTCAAAAAGAGGACCGCTAATAACACCGCTCATTTCATTATAGCCGTATGTATAAGCGCCTAATGTTTTTTCGCCGTCAAAAGCGTCATCTTTACTCTTGAAACCGATGTTGTCAGTTTCATAAAAAATACTTGCTCTAAATTGAGGTCCGCCAGACTTTAATTGCTGTCTGATGATACCGGCATTAGCGCCGCCGAATTCAGCGGTATAACCACCGGCTTGAACCTGAATTTCTTCCAAAGCATCCTGCGACAATGTAATCGCACGGCCGCCGAACAATGGATCTTTAATTGAAACGCCTTCTAGATAGAATCCAACTTCATCAATTCTACCGCCTCTAACAAATACTACGTTATCTTTAAGAACAACACCGGCTGTTAAAGCCACGATATTGTTAACGCCTCTTACTGGGAGAGCGTCAATATCTTCACTTGTTGTAATACGGGTAGCATTAGTAGCATCTTTTTGGATAAGAGGTCTTGAAGCAATAATTTCAACTGTACCAACTTGTACTTCTTCGTCAGGCAATTCGAAAGTAACATACGTAGTTAAATCAGCGTTTACTCTCACACCAGTTAAAGTAATTGTCTGATATCCCAAGTATGAAGATTTTAAATCGAATACGCCAGCTTCTAAGTTTAAAAGTACAAATTCACCATTTGCATCGGTAGCAGCACCAATACTAGATCCAACAACGATCACGTTGGCACCTATTAAGGGTTCGCCTGTCTGAAGATCAACAACGGTACCCTTAATTCTACCCTTTGTACCGGCCATTGTTAAAGCAGGCACCAAAGCTAGAAATAGCAAAAAGTATAAAATTTTTCGATGCATATTTTTCTCCTTATTTGTTAATTAAAGAAAGGGCTAAAGAAAAAATAAATTGTAAAAAAAATTTATATCACTTTCACCTCCTTGATAGAAGTTGTTTTTGTTATTATTTATTGTTCTTGAATTTAGAAAATTCTTATGAATTTCAGATTTCTTTATATAGAAGTTATTGGGGGAACTTTTTAGCATAGTTATTTGTCTAATCTGAAAAAATTTTCCTGTCATTAAATAATTATATCCTAAAACGACGTTAAAATAAAATAATACACACTTTTAATCAAGCACTAAAAGAAGTACTGTAATAAAAATTACCCTTCAGATTAATTTCATTGTTTTCGTTAATGAATTTAACATAAGCATACATATTTGTCAAGATTTTAATAAATACATAATAATTTAATGCATACCTATATATTTACGCAAATTACCCTTTTAATTTCATCTATTGTTTTTATTTTACTTAAAGAATTTTCGGTAATTTCATCGTCGACCTTCATTACAGTTAAAGCCTGAGATCCTTTATCTTTTCTGCCTAAAAATACGCCCGCAATATTAATATTTTCGGCCGCAAGAAAATGACTTACTTTTGCCAATACACCGGGTTTATCAATATTATAATATATAATCATTCTGCCTTCGGGAACAAGGTCAATGTTATAATTATCAAGCGAAACTATTCTAATTTCGCCGTTTAATCCAAGTGTTCCCGAAATTGAAATTTTATTCGTTTTATAAACTGCCTCAACTTCAATAAGAGTCTGATAAATTTTATCCTTACTTGAAATTGATTCTACAATATTAAGTCCGCTGTCTTCGGCAAAAAACTTTGCATTAATATAATTTACCGGTTCATCAATTCTTTTTTCAAGATATCCTTTTAACAGTGCCGATGTAAGCAGTTCGGAATATGTGTCAAGGTTAACGCCGTTATATTTTATTTTAAATTCAGTTACCGGGTATTCGGCAGACTGCGAAATAAACAACCCAATTTTTTCTACCAATGAAATATACGGTTTTACAAGATTGTCATTTAAATACTGGATAGACAATGCATTTACGGCGCCGACTACGCCGTTATTTGTAAAATAATCTATTATCTGGTTGCATATCTGGAAAGAAACTTTTTCCTGCGCTTCTTCTGTAGAAGCCCCGAGATGAGGGGTTGTTATAACTTTCGGGTGATTAATCAATTTTTTATTTTCAGGAGGTTCGGTTTCAAAAACGTCGAACGCTGCCCCAGCAATTATACCTTTTTCAATTCCTTTAATTACAGCGTCTTCATTTATTATTCCGCCTCTTGCGCAATTAACAATTCTTACGCCGCTCTTTAAAATTGAAAGCTGGGAATCGGAAATTAAATCTTTTGTTTCATCATTTAACGGAACATGTACCGTAATAAAATCAGATTCTTTTAACAATTCTTCAACTGAAACTAATTTAATTCCAAGTTCTTCGGCGGCTTTTTCAGATAATACAGGATCAAAACCAATAATAGTCATTTCAAAAGCTTTAAGTCTTTTTGCAACTTCCCTTCCGATTTTACCCAATCCAAGCACGCCTAAAGTTTTACCGAAAAGTTCAGCGCCGTAAAAACTTTTTCTATCCCATTTTCCTTCTCGCATTGTAGCGTTCGCTTGGGGAATGCTTCTGCATAAAGAAAGCAGCATTGCAATGGTATGTTCGGCGGCGGAAATTGTATTGCCGCCCGGTGTATTCATAACAACAATGCCTTTTCTTGTTGCCGCAGTTAAATCAATATTATCGACACCGGTTCCCGCTCTTCCAATAATTTCGAGGTTTTTAGCTTTAGAAATTATTTCTTCGGTAACCTTGGTTTGACTTCTTACAATAAGGGCATTATAATTTCCGATTATTTTTAATAATTCATCTGAGGAAATCCCTGGTTTATAATCTACTTCGATTGAATTTTTTATAAACAGTTCTGTTACTTGTTCATTTAATTTATCTGTAATAATTACTTTTTTCATTTTTTCATTTAATAGTTATAAAAAAATATGCCGCCTAAAAAGACGGCATAAGAAATGTTATTCTATTTTACTTGCAATAGATTAAGCAGTAGCTAAAATGGAATTAGCTTTTTCAACAAACTGCGATTTAGGAACCGCGCCGATAATTGTGTCTTTTACTTCGCCGTTATTAAAAAATAAAACTGTAGGAATACTTCTAACGCCGAATTTAATTGATGTGTTTTGATTATCATCAACATCGAGTTTACCAATTTTAATTTTACCATCGTATTCTTTTGCCAGATCTTCTATAATCGGCGCAATCATTCTGCATGGTCCGCACCAGGCAGCCCAAAAATCAATAATAACAGGCTTGTCGGATTTCAGCACTTCTTGTTCAAAGTTATCATCAGTTATAGTGATAGGATGCATATTTTACAACTCCTTATACATTTTATTAATAATTACATTTTTCCGTTTTTCTTTATTACATCGCGCGCAATTATTCCTTTTTGAATTTCATTTGTACCTTCAAAAATTTTATTTATTCTTGCGTCGCGGTAAAATCTTTCAACAGGCAATTCTTTAGAATAACCCATTCCGCCGTGAACCTGTACCGCTAAATCGGCAATATTATCCAATGCTTCCGAACAATATAATTTCACAAATGCCGACTGCTGAGAAATCGGTTTCTTCAAATCATAATCAACCGCGGTTCTGTAAACAATGGATTCCATATTATAAATCATCATAGCCATTTCGGCGAGCATAAATTGCACTGCCTGAAAATTACTGATCGCCGTATCAAATTGTTTACGCTGTTTTGCGTATACAGTAGATAATTCCAAAAGTTCTTTTGCAGCTCCCAAACAGGCTGCCCCCAAACCTAATCGGCCAGCATCAAGAGTTTTCATCGCTATTAAAAAACCTCTTCCGTCGGTTCCAATTAAATTTTCTTTTGGGATTCTAACATTATCAAAACTAATAGGATTAGTAACGCTGCCTTTAATACCCATTTTCTTTTCAGGCGGACCAGCCGTAAATCCCGGCGTATCGGTTTCCACGATAAAGGCGCTAATTCCTTTTGGCGTTCTTGCAAATACGGAAACTATATGAGCAATTGATCCGTTTGTAATCCAAAGTTTTTCACCGTTAAGCACCCATTCATCGCCGTCTAATTCAGCCCTGGTTTTAAGGTGAAATGAATCTGATCCCGCTTGAGCCTCGGTTAAACAGAAAGCTCCTATTTTTTGACCGCTTGCCAAAGGCACTAAATATTTCTGTTTTTGTTCTTCGGTTCCGCCTAGATAAATTACATTAGAACCTATTGACTGGTGAGCACCGTTCATTGTAGCGGTTGACATGCAGCCGCGCGCAATTTCTTCCTGAACAATACAGTAACCTATTTCGCCAAATCCACCGCCGCCGTATTCTTCGGGAAAAGAGACACCCATTAATCCAAGTTCACCGATTTTTTTAATTAAATCCTCAGGGATTTTTTCATTCTCATCAATCTTAGAAGCAATTGGTTTAATTTCATTGTTTGTAAAATCGCGAACCATTTCGCGAAGCATATTTTGTTCTTCAGTAAATTTGAATTCGAACATTATCTATATTCCTAATATATTATTTGATGGCTTTGCTAACTTTGTCGCCTATATAATTTACAATATATTCACCGCCATCAACACCGAGTACATTGCCCGAAATAAAATCGGCTTCGGGGCTGCACAACAATCTAATTGCTCTTGCCACGTCTTCAGGTGTTGTTAATCTTCCGGTAGGATTTTTCATTTTTGCGGCGTTAAGCATTTTATCGTTTCCGGGAATTTTTCTTAATGCGGGCGTATCGGTAACTCCGGCCATTATAGAATTAGCGGTAATACCCATTCCGCCAAGTTCAACAGACAGTTGTCTTAAATGAGCTTCGAGCGCGGCTTTTGCTGCAGATACAGCTCCGTAATTAGGTATAACTGTCTGCGAGCCTGCGCTTGTTAATCCGAAAATTCTTCCGCCATTCGCAAGCAGATTTCTTTGAATTAAACCTTGTGTCCAATAAACAATCGAATGCGCCATTACATCAAGCGTCATCTGCATCTGCTGCTGCGAAATGCATTCGTTCGGATCTTTTGATATGTAAGGTTTTAAAGTTCCGAAAGCCAGCGAGTGCACAAGTACATAAACACTGTTGCCTTCCTTGGTAGTCAATCTATCTTTTATTTCATCAAGTATGTCGCTTCTTCTCATCGGGTCTGCAGCGTTGACGTTAAAGAAAACAGACTGCTGACCGGTTTTTTCAATATTCTTAATAATTTTTTTAACTGCGTCCATTCCTGATTGACGGTCAAGATGTATTCCAATAATATTATATCCTGCGTTTGCAAGTTCAACGGCAGTAGCTCCGCCAAATCCGCTTGAGGCGCCTAAAATCAAAGCCCACTTCTTTTCCATTATTCCTCTTGTTATTTATTTAAATGGTTGACGAAATTAAGAAATAAGATTCCCTAAATCAAACTCTTAAATTGTTGAATATAAAATTGAGTTGTCGCCAATTAATTCTTTTATATTGTTCAAAAGTTCGTCATTGATCGAAATTTTGTAATCGGTAATAAAATTTCTAGTTAAATCATTCTCTTTTACTGAAAAAACAACAGGTGTATTCCCCTCGTTTTGCAAAAATACTTGTTTGAGTTTAATAACTGTATCTTCGGTTTCCGTTTCAATATCGGCGCAAACGACAAGTTTTTTTGCCATTGTATTTTTCGCGTTCTCAAGCGGCATTGCTTCATCCACGTGAAGTTTAACCGCGTCGCCGCTGCTTTCAATTTTGCCTTTTACAAGTATTGTAGCTTCTTCTTCAATACATTCGCCGAATTCTTTATAAATCTTTGAGAACATCAAACATTCGCATGAACCTGAAAAATCATCCAGTTTAAAGAAGGCCATTGTTTTACCGGACTTGTCAATCTTGGTTCTAACTTCGGTTATAACTCCAATTCCTATTACAAGTCTGTCCATCGCAAAAGTTTCAGGTTCACCGAATCTAACTGTAGCAAACGACCTGTAATCTGTTTCATATTTTGCGAGCGGATGACCTGATAAATAAAAACCAAGTACTTCTCTTTCTTTTGCAAGTTTAACTTTTGAACTCCATGGCTGAATATCTTCAAATTCCGGTTCATCAATATCAAACGCTTCATCCTGTCCGCCGAATAAACTCCCTGTATGCGATTCGAGTGCGGATTTAATTTTACTTCCGAATTCAAGCGCGATTTCAATTGCGGAAAAGTTTTGAGCTCTGGATCCTTTTATTTTATCAAAAGCACCCGCTTTAACTAAACCTTCCAATACTCTTTTATTTACAATCCTTGTATCAACATGCGCGCATAAATCAAAAATGCTTGTAAAGTTTTTCCCTAATTCTTCCCTTGCTCTAATAATATCTTTTACGGCATTTATTCCCACGTTTTTTATTGCGGACATTCCAAAAATAATTTTTTTGTTTTCAACCGTAAAAAACACAGAAGGTTTATTAATATCGGGAGGCAAAACTTTTACTTTTAATTTTCTGCAATCCTCAAGAAGCAGCGTAACTTTATCCGTATTGCCGAATTCGTTAGTTAAGTTGGCGGCTAAAAATTCAGCAAGAAAATTTGCTTTAAGATATGCCGTTTGATACGCTACAATACTGTAAGCAACGGCATGACTTTTATTAAAACCGTAGTTTGCAAATTTATCAATTACGGCAAAAATTTCTTCCGCAATTTTTTCAGGGATATTATTTTTTACGGCACCTTCTGTAAATTTCTTTTTTTGTTCCGCCATGCCCGCGGTATCTTTTTTACCCATAGCTCTTCTGAGCAAATCGGCTTCGGCAAGACTCATACCCGCGACTTTGTTTGCAATTTGAATTACCTGTTCCTGGTAAACTATGGTACCGTAGGTAACATTCAGAATTGGTTCAAGAACAGGGTGCGAATATTTAATTTCTTTTTTCCCGTTTTTGCAGGCGATAAAATCATCAATAAAATCCATAGGACCCGGACGGTACAGCGCGTTCATTGCGGCCAGATCATCAATAGAAGTAGGTTTTAATTTTAAAAGGTATTCGCGCATCGGGGCCGATTCAAACTGAAATACAGCAGTAGTTCTGCCCTTTGAGAAAAGTTCATAAGTTTTTTTATCATCAAGAGGGATATTTTCTATATCAATTTCCACGCCTCTTGTTTTTTTAACAAGATCAACCGTATCTCTAATTATTGTTAAGGTGCGGAGTCCGAGAAAATCCATTTTTAACAGACCCGCGTCCTCAAGTTCCTTCATGTTATATTGAGTAACAAGATCACCGTCGCCGCCTGCTTTAGCCAACGGCACAAAATCACTTACCTGTCCGGGTGTAATAACCACTCCGGCCGCATGTTTTGAAGCGTTACGGTTCATGCCCTCAAGAATCTTTGAATATTTAATCCATTCCTGAATTACAGGATCGTCCGAAGTTTTCACCCATTTAAGTTCGGGCACTTCATCAAGCGCCTGCTGAATTGTATAAACTCTTCCGAATTTTGAAGGTATCCATTTAGTTACATTATTTACCTGCGGTATAGCAATTTTTAATACTCTTGCTACATCTCTTAAAACGGCTTTTGATGAAAGCCTGTTGAAAGTAATAATCTGGCAAACGGACTCTTCGCCATACTTTTCTTTAACGTATTCAATAACTTCGCCGCGCTGATCATCGGCAAAGTCAACGTCAATATCAGGCATTGATTTTCTGGCAGGATTTAAAAACCTTTCAAACAGAAGATCATAGTCCAAGGGATTTACATTAGTAATTCCAAGCGCGTAAGCGACAAGGCTGCCCGCCGCGCTTCCTCTGCCTGGCCCAACAGGAATGCCCTTACTTTTAGCTGCATTTATAAAATCCTGCGTAATAAGAAAATATCCCGAATAACCCATTTGCTGAATTATGCCGACTTCATATTTAAATCTATCTTCAACATCGGTATTAATTTTTTTAACTTTTTTATGAAGGCCCTCAAGCGCAAGCTGTTCAAAATAGTTATCAAGAGTTAATCCTTCGGGAACCGGGAATTTGGGATAATGAAATTCCTCGAACTCAAGTTTAAAATTTATTTTCTGGTTTATTTCAAGAGTGTTTTCAATTGAGCCTTTATAATTCTTAAACAGATTTTTCATTTCTTCTGTTGATTTGAAATAAACCTGATCAGTTTTGTACCTTAAATCTTTGTAATCCACATCTCCGGTTTTATCTCCAAGAAGAAGCAGAATATTATGAGCAACGGAATGTTCTTTTTCGACATAATGAATATCATTTGTTGCGACTAATTTTATACCAAGTTCCTGAGAAAGTTTAGGCATACCATTTAGAATAGCGGTATCACCTTCAAGATTATGATCCTGAATTTCTAGATAAAAATCATCGCCGAAAATTTCCTGAAGCGTAACGGCCGCCTGCCTTGCTTTTGCATAATCGCCGTTTAACAGATGCACGGATACAGGCCCCGCTAAACATGCCGAGGTGCTTATCAATCCTTCGCTGTGGAGCTTCAATGTATCAAGGTCAATTCTTGGTTTGTAATAAAATCCTTCGGTATGACCAATAGTAGAAAGTTTTATTAAATTTTTATAACCTATTTTATTTTTAGCCAGAAGCACTAGATGATTATAATGTTTTTTTCTGCTTCGTCCGTTGCCTTTAGATTCTTCTCCACGGCCGGTATGGCTTCCCTCCATTACAATATAAGCCTCCATTCCAAGTATAGGCTTAACCCCGGCCTTTTTAGCTTTCTTGGAAAACTCGGAAGCTCCATACATAACACCGTGATCGGTTAACGCAATCGCGTCCATTTTATTCTGGACCGTCGCGTTAATTAATGAATCTATGGTGCAAGCCGCGTCTTGTAAACTGTAATGGGAATGATTGTGAAGATGAACAAAATCACACATCTTTTTAAAACCTACTTTCTTGCTTTTATTAAAACTATTTAGAAATTCTAATCACCTAAGTTTAAAGATGAAATGGTTATAAAGAAACCAGTAGAAAGGGAAAAGAGGAGAAAAGGCAAGGGGGATAATTTTTTCATAACTCCATCTTACCTTTTCTCCGCTTCAACTTTTATCAGACACTCCATTTCTCATATTGATTTATCATTACTACTAATTTTTCTTTTTTATGTTGTCATAAGATTTATAAAATTTTTGATATTTATTATCATCAATGCATTTACACTTTGCTCTTCTCCCTATCTGCTATTCCCTTTTCACCCGGTTAAGCCTTGCCCGTATGACCAAATCCTCCGGCGCCTCTAACGCTATCTGATAAATCGTTTTCTTCAATTAAATCAGCTATATAAACTTTTGAAATCACCATTTGTGAAATTCTGTCCCCGCGGTTAATTTCAAAATCCGTATCGCCAAAATTAAATAAGATTGTTTTAATTTCACCGCGGTAATCGCTGTCAATAGTACCGGGAGAATTTAAAACGCCAATTCCGTGTTTAGCTGCAAGTCCGCTTCTGGGTCTCACTTGAATTTCATATCCCAAAGGAATTTCAACACTTAAATTAGTAGGAACCATGGCAACTTTACCCGCGCGTAAAATTAATTTATCGGTCACCGCCGCGCGTAAATCCATTCCGGAGCTTCCCGATGTTGCATATTCGGGAAGAGGAATATCAGAAAACTGATCCGAAATTCTTTTGATTTTTATTTTTAATTTATCCATTACTTTCCTTAAGGACGGGAATATTATACAATTGCGATTAGAAATATTATAAAACGAAAATAAGAATAAATTTAATTTTTTATCAACTTGACTTTAAACTTATTCAATAGGAGTGGAAATATTTCCGGAATTACATCATTTTTTTAGAATGATGTTTAATGTTTTTCTGATTTCACCTTTCTGAATAATATTTAATCCGAACAGTGAAAGAATAAAAAATATTAATAGGAGGATTTTATATAAAAATAGTAGATTCCCCAAAAGATATAAATAATAATATGTATAACCTGTAATAACAATAAGAACTAAAGTTTTAATAATTTTTGGATACTCATATTCTATTTTATAAAACCTTTGCGCAACAATGAACAAACCGGCTGCCATTACCAAATAACTAATTAAAGTCGCAATTGCCGCGCCGTAAATTCCAAGAACAGGAATCAGTAAAAAATTAACAATAACGTTCGATGCTGCGCCAAGTCCGGTTATTAACGGAAAATATTTTGTTTTTTCTTCAATATATAATCCAGCTTGAAAATTAATATACATCCCGAAAAACAGGTATCCTAATAATATAATCGGAACTATATGAACCCCTGACAAAAATTCTTTCCCGATTAATGATCTTCCCGGCATAAATTCGAATGAAGCAATATCATCTATAAATAAAGATAATACTACCCAAAGCAGACTTGCGGCTACGACAAAAAGAGTAAGTACCTTAGAAAACAATTCTTTTGCGTCTTTTTCTTTTGCGTTTGTTAAAAAAAACGGCTGCCACGCGTATTGAAACATTGAAACAATAAGCATCATAAATATGCCTAATTTATAATTAGCGCGGTATATTCCAAGCGTACTGTCATCGGTTAAATATCTTACGATCGGTACGTCTATAACCTGAACCATCATTGCGGCGAAACTGGCAGGAAGATAAGGCAAAGCGAATTTCAGCATTATTTTCAGTTTTTTTGCGACAATGTTAAAATTCAGATTTGTTATAATATCAGGTATTAATATTATAAAAGTAACCGCCGAAGCCGCTAGGTTACTAATAAATATAGCTTCAACGCCTAAACGATAATAAATGATAAGAATAAAATTAAGTCCGAGATTCAAAATAATATTTACGATTTTGATAGCCGCAAATTTTCTCGCTTTTCTTTGCAGCCTTAAATTCGCGAAAGGAATTAAAACTATGGCATCAAATAATAAAATCAACGAAAAGTAATATATAAGATGTTTATATTCATCCTGTACGGATAACATAGATCCGATTTGAGGAGTAAATAAATAAAACACAGCAGATAAAATTAATGATGTAAATAAAACGAATAAAAATGGGGTAGAAAATGTTTCTTTTTTTTCCGGTTCTTCCGCAAGCGAATGATATTTCATAAACGCGGCGTCCATACCGTATATATAAATAACGTTAAAAAAACCTAGGAAAGCATAAATGTAGGAATAAATTCCAAACTCGGCAGTACTTAAAACATTTGTATAAAACGGAACAAGTAAAAATCCGAGAAACCGACCGACAATTGTACTGATGCCGTAAATAGCCGTGTCTTTAGAAAGTTCTTTTAACTTCTTGATCATTGAGTAAATTTCACCTTAAATAACACTACAAAATAAACGAACATTAAATTCATTTTTATCAACTTGAGAGATTGAATGATTGGTTGATTGGATGATTGTATAATTATAAATTTCAATCATTCAGTTATTCATCTTATCAACCATTCTTTTAAAATTTTACAAATAATTATCGTTACAATAAATCATTGATTTTTCTTTTACTCAAAGTACCCGGCTAATGCATCAATATAAAATTTAGGAGGGCGCACAGCTTTTTTAGTTTCTGTTTTAATAAATACATGTTCCGTAAATCCTTCAACTAATAATTCACCGCTTTCTTTTTTATAAACATTATACTTTATAAAAAGTTTGGGAGTATTAATTTTTTCAACAATGGCTTCAATTTCCAATTCGTCGTCGTAAACGGCCGGCAGTTTATATTTTAAATTAGCTTCAATTAATGGAAGCTGGTAACCCTGTTTCTCAAGCTCATTGTATGCTAATCCAAAGTGACGCAATAGTTCTGTTCTGCCGACTTCAAAATATTCAAGATATTTGCCGTTATAAACAAACTGCATCATATCCGTGTCGGCGTAACGGACTCTAATTATAGTTTTATGAGAAATCATATTCAGCCTGAAATAAAGAAGTGTAATATTTATATATAGGGCGGCTGCAATAAATAACTGGAATTATTAAAAAATTAATACAGCAGATCAAAAGTCTTAAAAAACAATCAACCGCTGCTGAAATTATTTATTCTACGTACACGCCCATTTTACCGAATTTATCAATTCGATTTTGGAATAATTTATCGGGTTTGATTTTTATTAATTGAGCAAGTTCTTCTTTTAAAACATTTTTAAGAGTGGCCGCCATAGCAACAGGATCTTTATGCGCTCCTCCCAATGGTTCAGGCACTATTCTGTCGATTAATTTTTGTTCAAGCAAATCTTCAGCCGTAAGTTTTAATGCTTCTGCCGCCTGTTCTTTATATTCCCAGCTTCTCCATAATATACTTGAGCAGGATTCAGGACTTATAACCGAATACCAAGTATTCTGAAGCATTAATATTCTATCGCCAATTCCAATACCCAAAGCGCCTCCGCTTGCGCCTTCGCCGATAATAACAACAATTATAGGAACTTTGAGTTTACTCATTTCAAATAGATTTCTTGCTATAGCTTCGGCCTGCCCTCTTTGCTCGGCTTCAAGTCCGGGATACGCGCCGGGAGTATCGATCATTGTGATAACAGGAATATTAAATTTTTCGGCCAGTTTCATTAATCGAAGAGCTTTTCTATAACCTTCGGGATTTGCCATTCCGAAGTTTCTGTAAAGGTTTGATTTTGTATCTCTTCCCTTCTGTTGACCAATTATCATAACTTTATATTCATCAATAGCCGCAAGTCCGGCAACAATCGCTTTATCGTCTTTAAATTGTCTATCGCCGTGAAGTTCAATAAAATCTGTAGTCATATTATAAATATAATCGAGTGTATATGGTCTTTCGGGATGACGCGCCAATTGAACTTTCTGCCAGCGGGTCAAATTATCATAAATATTCATCTTCAGTTGATTTACCTTCTGTTCAAGTTTCTTCACTTCGTCTTTAATATCAAGACTTCCGTCGTAGCTGCGCATCTCTTCAATTTTCTTTTCAAGTTCTATAATTGGTTTTTCAAATTCAAGTATATTCTTAGCCATCCTTACTCCTTATTAAAAAACATTTTTGACAATGATTTGCCTAATATTTCCAAATCGAGCCAAACATTTTGATTCTTTGCGTAATAAATATCCAGCTTATTATTTTCTTTGTTATCGTAAAAATCAATTTTCTCAATAAACCAAAATCCAGTTAATCCCGGTTTCCCTAAATAGAGATTTGAAAAATAGGAATTAGTACGTGGACCGACAAGACTTTTTTTGCCTATTAATACTTTGGGAATAGACAGGATGAAAGAAGTAAAATCGTTATTTACCTTAAAAATCTTATTTACAAATAAAACCGGAAAATAAACAATTAATAAAGTTAAAAGAGAAATTGATAAATCCGCCAACGATTTTACAATTTTATGTTCGCGCATTGATATATTATATTCAACGTTTACAAGAGGAATATCTTCGAGCATTGTTACCGATGATTTACCGACAAGAAAATCCATTCCTTTACCGGCGACTTTAAATTCAACATTAGTTCCTTGGCATTCGGATACTACGCCGAACATTTCATTAAAAGAAATATCTTCGGATGAAAAAATAATTTTATGAATTTTTTCATTTTCAATTATTTTTTTAATGCTGTCGATGTTGCCAATAACTTTAAAATTATTTTTAACCTCACCTATTTCTTTTCTGCTTTTTGCTACGAGTCCGATAATCTGATTTATTTCATTTACTCCGGATTTAATTTTTTGCGATAGATTAACCGCGTAATCACTGGTTCCAACAATCAAGGTTCTGTGGTGATTTTTCTCGTGAGTTAATCCTATCCTAAACAGAATTTTAAATACAAGCCGCCATATAATGTAAAAAGCGGCGGCAATAAAATAAGTTATTAAAACAACCGCTCTGCTGAAGGCAAACTGTTTAAAGAAAAACGTAAGAGAAGAAATAAAAATAAATCCGAAAAACAATGAGACTAAAGACCACATAATAGAAACAGTATTCTTTTTATAAGAACCGGCCATTAATGAAATTAAAAATTGAATGAACGCTGGAATAAAATAAATTAACGGTTTAACATCGCTGTGAAAACCGTTCCAATTTTCAGATTCATAAAAATTTTCGGCAAGTAAAATGGAAAGTGAGAAAAGAATAAAATCAAATGCCGAAGATATAATTACATACTTATAAACATTTATGAACGCTAGAAATTTCCTTAAGATTATTGCGAACTGAAGTATAAACTCAACAACAAAAGAAGCTGAAAAGTGTTTTTTAACAAACAAATGCATAGCGTCATAAAATATTTTTGTTTCATCAATTTTGCTTCTTTTAGTGCTTTCGCCTTTGTAATGGAAAATTTCGGTTGAATGCACATAAAAAACTTTAAATCCTTCTTTCTGGGTTCTATAACACAAATCCAAATCTTCACCGTACATAAAAAAATCGGGATCGAACCCGCCTATCTTTTCATATACATCTCTACGGAACATCATAAAAGAACCAGAAATAGCGTCAACTTCGTATGTTTTATTTTCATCAAGAAATGTCAAATTATAGCGAGCAAACAATTTACTTTTTGGAAATAATTTGCTGAGTCCCGTTACCTTTGTAAATGATGTCCATGGACCGGGAAAACCTCTTCTGCAGGCCAGCTGCAAAGTGCCGTCGGAGTTTAATACCTTGCATCCAGCCATTCCGGCTTCGGGAGTATTTTCAAAAAAACTTATCATTTCGGTAAAAGTATCTTCTTTAACAATTGTATCGGGGTTAAGAAGAAGTATAAATTTCCCTTTAGCGATTTTCAGCGCCTGGTTATTTGCGGCACCGAAACCAACATTTTTTTTATTCTCAATTAGGTTTAAAAGAGGGTAATTTTTATGAAGCATTTCTTTGCTGCCGTCGTCTGAGTCATTATCAACTATAATTATTTCAGTTGAAAGTCCGGAGGCAGCTTTTTCAATTGACTGAAGAAGATTCTGCAGAAATTCTTTTACGTTATAATTAACTATTATAATTGAAAGATCTATCATAATATGATTTTATAATTTACCAATTATACTTCTCAAACGGAGTTTCCAAACCATCCAAACCGCTTCATACACAATTTTTTTAGACATCTTTGACGTACCTTCAACTCTGTCAATAAATATTATCGGAATTTCTTTTAATTTCCATCCGTTTTTCCAGGCTTTAAAATTCATTTCAATCTGGAATGCGTATCCGTTTGATTTTATTTTTGAAAGATCAATTGACTCAAGCACCCTTCTTCTGAAACATTTAAATCCTCCTGTACCGTCGCATACCTTCATGCCTGTAACAATGCGAGAATATTTATTCGCGAAGTAACTTAAAAGTAATCTTCTCATAGGCCAGTTAACAACATTTACGCCGTCAACGTATCTGCTTCCGATTATTAAATCGTAATCCGCGATCGCATTATGCATTCTAATTAAATCTTTCGGGTCATGAGAAAAATCAGCGTCCATCTGAAAAGCAAACTCATAACCTTTCTGAAGCATATATTTAAATCCGTCAGCGTAAGCCGTACCCAGTCCCATTTTCCCGTTTCTTTGAAGCACATGAACCCGCTCATCTTTTTCCGAAAGTTCTTTAACATAATTGCCCGTTCCGTCGGGCGAATTATCGTCAACAACAAGAATATGCAGTTCTGGATATAAATCGTTAAGTATAGGAATTAGCTTTTTTATATTTGCTAATTCGTTATAAGTAGGGATAACAACAATCGAGTTTTTCATAATGTGTAAGTTTAGAATTAATAATTTAACATTTTGCTCTTAAGAATTAATTATAATGCCCTTTTCCAAACAGCACTACAAATATAGTTCTGAAGATAATTATAAAATCCATTCTTATTGAAATATTTTCAATGTAAAAAAGGTCGTATCTTAATTTTGTTTTTACGTCCTCCACAGATTCATCGTACTTATGTTTTACCTGCGCCCAGCCTGTTAATCCAGGTCTTACTTTTAATCTTCTTTTATACAATGGAATTTCTTTAGCTAGCTGTTCAACAAAGACAGGTCTTTCGGGACGCGGCCCTACAAAACTCATTTCACCTTTCAGAATATTTATCATCTGCGGTATTTCATCTATCCTAACCTTGCGGATGAATTTACCGACCTTCGTTATTCTAGGATCGTCTTTAGTAGACCAAATAGGTCCTGATTTTTTTTCGGCATCCTGAAACATTGACCGGAATTTATATATTTGAAAAGGTTTGCCGTTTAAGCCGCTCCTCTCCTGTTTATAAATTACAGGTCCTTTTGATTCAAATTTAATTGCGATGATCGTAAAAATAGTAAATGGCGAAGAAAGGATTATAAATAAAACAGAAATCACAATATCAATTAATCGTTTCAATTTCTTTTCCCATTCGCGCATAAGCTGAGGCATAATATCTATTAATGGGAAACCGTATATTTGCGTTGTGCGGGCTTGACCGCTAATAATTTCGTATAAATCAGGCACAATCTTTAAGTTTACATTTTTATCATCGCAAATTGAAATTACATTTAATAAAATATCCTCTTCATGTTTTTCCAAAGCCAGAATAATTTCTTTCGCGCATGTTGAATCTATGATTTTTGCAATCTCATCATAGGTGCCGGTTACTTCAACTCCGTTAAATATTTTCCCCACGTTTTCTTTTTTTACCGCGGCATATGCCTTAACGTCAATTCCTAAAGCTCTGTGTTGATTAATTGTATTATGAATATTATGCGCTTTGGAGTTGAATCCAACAATTACCGCATTCTTTCTTCCGATACCGTTTATCAATAATTTTCTTTGGAAAAATCGTATGAATAATCTTCCTGTACTAACTAAGAAGAGGAGTATTCCCCAATAAATAAATATTAAAAAACGGTTTGCCGATGACACATTATGAACAAAATCGTCGTACATAATAACAAAGAAAAGAATGAATATGCCGACAAAGGTTGCTTTAAACAATGTTGAAAGCTCATCGAAACGGGAAGCGGCAAACCAAGTTCTATACATTCCTACGAAAGTGAAAACAATTAACCAATAAAAATAAACCGCGAACATAGGTATTAAAAAAACAGGTTGAGTGATTGTCTCGAACCAGCCTGTTTCTATTCTAAAATAGAAAAATATTACCCAGGCTAAATTAACAGTTAAGAAATCGGCGGTAAGAATAAATATTTTTTCAGTTTTTTTATTCAAGATTAACTCATTACAATCTATTTATCAATTTACAGTACTTCAATTATTTTTTAATTCAATCCTAGTGCCTTTGTGCCTACCTGCCGGTAGGCAGGCCTTGGTGGTAATAGTAATTATTGAATTTTTCATCCTGCCACAAAGGCACTAAGACACAAAGGAACATCAAAAAATCACACTATTAACCTAGACAATAATTTATTTGCAACTGTTTCCCCAATTGCGAGTGATGATGTAGCCGCCGGTGAAGGAGCATTGCAAACATGCACAACATTTTTATTTTCAACAAAATAAAAATCATCTAAAAGTCCGCCCTTAATATCACATGCTTGCGCTCTTACTCCCGCGCCACCCGGAACAAGATCATCTTCGGAAATTTCAGGGATTAATTTCTGCAAAGCTTTTACAAAAGCTTTTTTACTGAATGATCTATGATATTCTCCCAATCCGGTTTTCCAGTATTTTTTCGCAACGTTTACAAAACCCGGCCATGATAAAGTTTCAAAACTGTCTTTTGCGTTAAAGGAGTATTTATTATATCCTTCACGTTTAAATGCAAGAACAGCGTTAGGTCCCGCTTCAACCTCACCGTTTATCATTCTAGTAAAATGAACACCCAGGAAAGGAAATGAAGGATCAGGCACGGGATAAATTAATGAGTTTACCAGATGCCGTTTTTTATCTTTAAGTTTATAATACTCTCCGCGAAAAGGAATAATTCTAAGAGGTAAGTTTTTATCCGTCATTTTGGCGATCCTATCCGAATGCAAACCCGCACATGATACAATTTGTTTTGCAGAATATGAATTTTTATTGGTAACAACATCGCTTGATCCGGAATTTAAATTTATACTTAAAACTTCTTCATTAAAAACAATTTCGGCATTAAATTTCATTACTATTTTTTCAATTGCTTTTGCAACTTCTAAATAATTTATAATTCCGGTCTGCGGAACACGTATACCTTTAATTCCATTTACATGCGGTTCTATTTCCGCGACTTCTTCTTTTTCCAACAATTTTAAATCTTTAAGCCCGTTTTCCAAACCTCTTTTATAAATGTTATGCAAATACAGCAATTCATTACTATTTGTCGCGACAATTACTTTACCGCATATTTCATATTTAACGTTGTTTTTATCGCAGAAGTCGAGCAACAATTTATATCCCCGGCTGCAATTCAGAGCTTTTAAACTACCGGGTTTGTAATATATACCTGAATGAATTACGCCGCTGTTATTACCGGTTTGATGTTTGCATATATCATTTTCTTTTTCAATAATTAATAGTTTCAGTCCGGGTTTTGCTTCCTGTAATTTTAATGCGGAAGCAAGACCAACAATACCGGCGCCTATAATTATTACGTCGTATTTCATTTAAATAATGACCTATAAAGATTTATATATTCTTTAACCATTTGATCTAGGCTAAATTCTTTTTTTAGATTTTTATTAAATTCGATATAATGCGATTTGTTTTTTTGAATTTCAGACAATTTATTTATATAGTCATACGCATTATTGAGTTCAAATACTTGATCTTCCGCACCACCGACATTTTCGATGTTACCCCCCACATTTGAGGCGAGAATTGGAATTTCGGCAAACACAGCTTCAATTAGACTTATAGAAAGTCCTTCGTAATTTGAAGGCAAAGTAAAGACATCAAAAGCTTTTATATATTTATAAGATTCTTTTATAGCCCCGACAAGATAAAATTCATTTTGGATTCCTAAATCATTAATTTCTTTTATATATCTATCGTAATTAGGACCGTCGCCGATTATAATAATTTTAGATGAAGGAATTTTTTCTTTAATCAGTTTGAAATTCCGAATTAAAAAATCATAATTCTTTTGATAAGCTAATCTACCCGTAGAACCTATTAAAAAAGAATTTTTTAAATCACAGTGACACAAATTAGAAAAATAATCTACTGCATTATCTTGTTCCAAAAATTGAAGATTATTTTCATCAAGTCCGTTGTATATTACTCTTCCTTTTTTTACGATGGATGATTGCAAAGATTCTTTATAATTTATTTTACTTACAAAAACAGACTCGTCAACAATATTTACAAATAATTTAAAGTAAAGTTTGGAAAGAAATCTGAATAAGGAATTCATCTCATAATTTTTATCCAAAAAAGAGAGGCCGTGAAATGTAAAAACAATTTTAGGACGAGGCTTAATCCAGAAAGCAGACAAAGCTCCGATAAGAGTATTTGAGCTATTTAAATGAACTATATTGTATTTATTTTCTTTGAGTAATCTGAAGATATCAAAAATAAAATAGAATGATCTAAAAACGTTAAAATCTCTTTTTAAGGAATTAAGGTAATGATATTTTATATTGTTTTTTTTCAGTTCTTCAAACAAATAATTCCCGGCGCCTGCGGCAACTTCAACATCAAATCCCATTTTCTTTAAAGAGGCGGCAAGATTAAGTACAAATACCTGCGCCCCGCCTATTTCGGATTTAGTAATAACTAAAAGCAATTTCAAGTTTGTCAAGAATATTTATCCGTATTATTTTTAAACGTATGAATTAAATATATCAATAAGTTTTTGTGTAATTATTTTGATATTAAATTTTTTTGATTGTAGAATTGCCTTTAATTTCATTTTTTCATAAAAAGTTTCATTATTTTCCAACTCCAAAATATCCGCTGCAAAACCTTCAAAATCAAATGAACTCCTCAGTATCCCTCCATCGCCAACTACTTCAGGCAGTGATGAAGAATCAGATGTTAAAACTGGAATTCCCGACTGCATTGCTTCAAGAGGAGGTATTCCGAAACCTTCGTAAAAGCTTGGGAAAATAAAAGCAAATGCATTTTTGTAAATATAAGTTAATTCATTGTCTTGAAGAAAATTGTAATGCAAAACATTAGCTTTCCTTCTATCAATTTCAGGTTTAATATTTTCGAAATCATAGCCTGGTCTGCCGACTAAAATTAGTTTTAATTTACTGCCATGTTTTCTAATTTCATCAATAGTTTTTAACATACAAATAATATTTTTCCTTTTTTCAATCACACCAACGTATAAAATATATTTTTCTGGCAGATCTAAATTTTTAATTTGTAATGAAGATAATTCGGATTTTGTTGGACTAGAATTAAATTTATCTGAAGCTGTATTGTATATAACGTCAATTTTCTCTTTAGGAACATTATAATAATTAACAATATCTTTTTTTGAAAATTCAGACACTGTAATAATTTTATCAGAATTTTTTAAAGATAATGGAAGAAACAATTCAAGATATTTTTTATAGAAATAAGGATAATACTCAGGATATACTTTTGGAATTACATCATGGACAACAGAAATCTTTTTAATACTTCCTAAATCAACAATTGGAGTAAGAATATTTGGAGAAAATAATAAATCAATTTTATGTTTTTTTAATTTTGAAGGCAGAATTAAATTAAGCCAAATAATTGAGAAAATTTTGGCTGGTATTAGCGATTGTTTAAAGAAATCATATTTGTAAAAATCATTATTTACGGGAAGTATTGAGCCAGTAAATATTAAATACTTATTATGATTATCATGATTAGGAATTTCTTTTAATAAATTCAAAAGGTATCTACCTGTACCTGTCATACCTCTATCTAGAACTGTAGCATCAATACCTATATTCATTATATATAAAAACCATTTTAAAAATAAATTTTATGTTTTATTTTACCAGCACTTTTGTAAGGTAATATATAGTTGCTAAATTAAGAATAAAATATAACCAGCTTAACATCGGGATAAAAAATGAAAATACAATTACAATAAAAAATATACCATAAATAGAAATTGTGTGAACATTTGGGTTTCGTCTCATTTTATAGTAAAAAGAAGAAACAAGCATTCCGAATCCCATTGATAATAAAAACAAACCTAAGACACCAAAATCCCTGTAATATGAAAAGAACATGCTATATGTATTAAATTCCTCTGTAATTAAACCTGGGAAATCGTTCAACGAAGCATATTCAGCAATCCAGTGTTTTAGTCCTGACAAAGCAAGTATAAAATCAAATGTGTAATAACCAAAACTGAAAGAAGTAAAATCATTTACGGCATGCGCAAAATTTTCAAGATTCATCACAATATACATGTATGGTTCTGTAAGAAAAGCATATTGCATACCAATCTTCATTTTTGATGTATAGTATAAATATTCTATAAATAAGCTACTTACTCTAATTGTAGAAATACTATACATAAATGCTATAAATAATATGAATACAATTATTACATTTCTAGGTTTAAATTTGTTAGAGCCGTAATATAGAAATACCGTAGAAAGTACGATTGCTATTACAAGATCAAATCGTTGCAATAATAATAAGAAAGAAACCAAGGTCAGAATTACTAATAGTCCAAGTAATATTTTTTTAGATATATTTTTTCTGATTGTAAGATAGTAGAGAAATACAAAATAAATTATTGCTGGAGCGAGATGAATAATTAGTCCAAAACCGAAAACACTCCACTTGGTTCTTGTAATATTGGGTAGAGCTGTGAATAAAGGAATAAACCCGACAATCAAATATATAGTTATATAGGAAATCATATATAAAAGAAAAACAAATATTATTATTTTATAGAGAACATTAGGATTCAGTTCAGAACTTCTAATTAGATATCTTGTTTTATTAATAGAATAGTTCAACTTTCCAAAATTTATGACATAAATTATAAACATTCCCAATAGTACAGAAGCAATACTTATAATAATCACAAGCCAACTAAAAATATTCCACTGGACTTGATGCCAACTTAATTTTAATTCTGCTAATCCAATAGCAAGTGACCAGACAATAGTAAAGATCCTGGCTGGTGCAAATATATCTGTCCCCTTTTTAGCAAAAGTAATAATTAGCACAAAAAATATGGTAAAAGATATTATCGAGATATAAGTCATTTCTTCATTTCGTAAAATTTTAAGTTTTTCTTGAAGTAAAATTGTATGACAACAGTAATGATTTTTCTTCTTTTGAAAAGAAATAAAAGTAAGCTAAACATGAATATATTGCGACAATAATAAATAAGCCATTCCATAAATTTATATGAAGTAAATCCTCAATAAAATAATAAAGTATTAATGAACTTATTAAAATAATCACTGATTTAGAATTTACAAACCATTCTTTGAACAATTTTATATTTACAATTATATATAAAATTCCGACAAATAGATTACACGCGAGTGAAACAAAAGCAGCACCTAGCAAGCCATAATAAGGGATAAATATAATGTTTAAGACTAAATTAACAATGGCTGCGGTAATTACTACATACATACGAACAATCTGTCTATTTGAAGTAGTTAACATTAATGCAAAAGGTTCAAGACAAAATCTAACAAATACAATTAGTGAAAATATCTTTAATATATTAACAGCCTCATGATAATTTTGTAGCCCGTAGATTATATCAATTATTTCTTCAGCATAAATAAATAATATTAAAGAAACAGGAATTATTATTATAAACAGGATTTTACTCATTATACTTCCTGTTTTTTTCCATTGCTTATGGTTTTCTATATTTAGTCTTGAAAGTAAAGGTAAAAGCACATTTATAAATATTTCTGGAAGTACTAGCGGCAACATTATTAATTTAAATACAGACTGATATATACCTACATAATAATCCCCTTTTAGTAATGCAAGAAGAAGGGTATCTAACTGGAAAAATAAAAAGCTGAAAAGAAAGTGAAAACCGAAAACCAATACCTTTCCTCTAATATTTTTAAGATCATTAAATAATAGACTAAACTTTATATTTGGTACTAGATTCATTGAAAATTTAATACCTAATATAAAACCAATCATTCTAGATATAGTGAATCCTACAGCAACGAAAATTACATTTATTCTGAAATAGATTGCAGCAACAGTGAATATAATAAGACCAATATTAATCGTAAATGAAATAATTGATTCTAAATTTAATTTTTCAAAACCTTTAAATAATGCAAAAAGAAAATTAGTGAGAGTAGTAAAAACCATAAAAAAACTAAAGACTATTGCTAATTCACGTGCTTCATTACTTATATCAAATACAAGAGTAAAAAGAAACATCCCGACTAATGATATAATTGTAAATATAAGTTTCAATGAAAATATCTGCTGAAATATTAAAGCAGCATTTTTTTTAGATTTGGCAATTTCAGTCGTTAATAGTATATCAAAACCAAAATCAGCAAAAAGTAGAAATGTCATTGCTAATGTATGTGCAAATGTAAATTGTCCAAATGTCTCTGGACCGTAATAGCGCGCCAGAATCATAAAAACTACAAAATTGGCAAACAACCTTGAAGTAATTGAAATTAATGAAAACAATGAATTTTTTTTAATTTTATCCGATTCTGACATATTTCTATTGATATGTTAATATATGGAATTGAATTTATAAAACTGATTTTTTATAAACTTCCAATAGTTTTTGAATATATAATTCTTTAGTAAAATTATTATTATAGAATTCAAAGGCATTTTGTGAGATTAAGTTATATTTGGAATCAGAAATTCTTTCAGCTTTTAATAATACCTCACCCAGATTTCCTGATTCTCTATGTTTAAATGTAAATCCAGTTACTTCATTAACAACAATTTCTTTAATACCTCCAAGCAGACTGCTAATAACCGGTTTTGACATTGAGTAAGATTCAACAATTGTTAGGGGATTATTTTCATAACATTCTGATGGTACAATTACAAAAGAAGAATTTGAAATTAAATCTTCAAGGTCTTTGCCTGACTTATACCCCAAGTATTCAACATTAGTATTTTTATTATTCTCGACAATATATTTCAAAGGACCGTCACCAATAATTTTTAGTTTTAACATTGGATTATCATTAAAAGTCTTCAATAGTGTTGTTATCCCTTTTTCATATGATAATCTACCGAAGAATAAAAAATAATTTCCTCTGATAATTCTACGGTCTGTTGGTTTGTCACTAAAATTATATATTACATCTGATTTTGATTCTATTTCAGGATAAACCTCAAGGAATTTTTTTTTAGTAAAACTGCTAACAAATATAAAGCGATCTATTAGGTTTTGAAATGGTAAAACATAATCTCTAATATAACTTTCAATGCTTACAAGAATACTTTTAGAAATTCCTTCTGGAGCACAATTATTAATAATACAATTGAAATATTTACCCCCTTTACACTGTTCACAAATTTCCTTTTTCCCGTTCATAAACACATAGACCGGACACATTAATCTGAAGTCATGTATTGTTGCTATAATTGGGATATTATGTTTTTTTAAACTTGAAAGGACTGAAAAAGTAATTCCGCCAATAATATTATGGATATGAGCGATATGAGGTTTTTCATTTTGTACAATTATATCAATTAATTTTGCGGCCTTTCTTGAATAGAATTTGTTAACTAAATTATTTGAATCGGGGATGAAATATTCTTTTGAAGCTATATTTAAATTATTTTTACTATCTCGACTTAATGATATAACAAGATTATTATATTTTTCTAATAATTGAATGGTATTAAGATAAACAACTTCAGCCCCTCCCAATTTGTAATGATTATTGTTTATCTGTAATATTTTCATCAAACATCTTAATAATAAAATTATTTTTTCTTGATTAAAGGCCAATTAACATTTTTAAAGGATATCCATCCAGTAATATATTCATATTTATCAGAATCAATTTTTTTTAACTTAACAAGGAATTCTCTAATAAATACGATAAATAATCCAAGTAGTGTGGAAACCACAAAAGATAACAAAGCATATAAACTTCCTTTTGGTTTCGCTTTTCGATCAGCAGGTACTGCTGTATCTAGAACAATAACGCTAGGAGTATTTCTAGCTTCTTCCACTTTTGCCTGCTCGTATAGTGGCTGAACAAATTCCAAAATTTTGTACTGAATTTCTAGATTTCTATAAATCTTTAGGTATTGATTTCCTAATTCAGGCGCTTGTTTAAATGGGATCAATAAATTTACATCTTGCTGTGACGCATCTTTCCCCGAATTTAATAAGTTAATTTTTTTCTGAAGTTCTTTCATTTCAATTTCAGAAACAGTAGCAAGCGGATGATCTGCACCGTACCTTTCTTTAATAACATTATATTCAACTTCTTTCTTGTATAAAGTCGCGTAAATTTCAGACATTGATTTAACAGTAGCTTCTAGCTGCTCAGGCACAGCGATTAAACCATACTTTTCCTGAAAGTCCTGCATTTTTTGTTCAAGGTTATTTATGTCTTCAATGTTCTGAAAATATCTTTTTTCCACAAATTCTTTATTTGCTTTTGCATTTGTCACACTAAGCTTTGTGTTAAGCTCATTTAATTTTCCAACCAAATAATTGGCAATATCAGCTGCTTTTTTAGGATCTTTATCGTAAACAGATAATGTTAAATTTCCTTCGTCCTGTACTTCGAGTTCAAAATTTGACTGCCAAGCTTTAACAACTTTTTCATAATAAGTATCTTCAAGATCATATTCTTCTTTCAAATTGAATTTTTTTATAACGTCATCAGTTACAGATGCGCTTAATAATATAGCCATATATCGATCGGTCTCAGCATTCCCGCCAGTTAATGCAGCAAGTCCTTTGCTTGCGGAAAAACCCTTTGCTAAACTAGAAAGTCCAGACAATGTTGATAACAGATCCGTTTTTTCAGCCGGTAAAACAGAAGCAGTTGATAAAAACCATTTATCGGCAATCAGCAAAGAATAGGAAGTTGTAAAAACAGTAATAGAAAACACGAACCAAAAAAGAAATTTTCTATATTTTACAGTAATTATAAGAAATTCAATAAAAGAACTACCAACATATTGATTATTATCATTCTCTTTAATTTCATTTTGCATATTCATCAATAACCCCTGAAAACTTTTTGCCTTATTTACCTAATTGAGAAAAAAGCAGAATAAGTGTTGCAATTGTACCAAATATTCCTGCAATATTACTAACCCTTGCTAAATAGAAGTCGAAATTTCTAATTGGTTCTTTCGGAATCCATAAATAATCACCAGGTTCAATTATCGTATCTGAATCATCAGCCTGAATCCAATTTCTATTATTACCTTTTATCAACATCACTTCACCATCTTCTGCTAAATCACCAAAACCTCCAGCAAGATTTATATAATACATATAGTCCTTACCTTCAGCATATTCATATTTCCCAGTTTTAGGTACTTGTCCAAATATGTTTACAACATTTTCAAATTTTGGCACAACGATTACATCACCATTATTTACAATTAAATTCTTCCTTTTAATATCCATTGAATCAGAAAAATCTAAAATTGTACCGCCATTATAAATTCTTAGTTCATTCTCAATATTGAAATATAATGTATCTTCTTCTCCGATATTTGATAATCGGCCCATCATATTATTTTCTAGTTCAAGTGTCCGTTCAAATTCAGTAAGTCCTTTTTCTAAAAGATCTTTTTTATTAAATAACAACTCAGCGTTTTTACCTGAAATAAGCTGAACTTTTTTTAACCATGCTGATTCTGTGAATCCTCCTGACTTTGAAATTACTTCATTAACAGTTGAACTATTTTTAGTTATATAAATGTATCCAGGATTGTTAACTTCTCCACTGACTAGAACTTTATAAGACTCTTTAAATATTTCTTTACCAATTATTCTGATTCTATCCCCTCTTTGTAAATCAAACGAAGCATCCAAATTGACCAATATTCTTTCTTCTGTCTGACCGTCGTAACTCAATCTTGAAATTTCAGCTTTGTTTACATTTTCGTAAGATTCACTTAAACCTAATGCAAACATTAAAGCGTCAGATAATTTATCTCCTTCGGAGAATTGAAAAGTAATAGGTCTTTTAACGGCGCCGGCTATTGATATAAAATCCTTTTCAATATTTTTTTTAGGAAAAATTATAATATCTTCGTCGTTCAGATACGGGTTACAACTAAAATCCCCGGTTAATCTGAACTTTTCCAAATCAACTTTTAATTCCGAACCATCTGATCTTTTAATAAGAATATTCCGCTGAGAATATTCGTTTAATTCGTCAAGCAATCGTAAAGAATATTCATATTCATTTGTAACGCTTAATGTTTTTTCTTTTGCCTCATTAAAAACCTTGGTAATAAAATGATCAACTCTTTGAGCAGGCAAAGCATCGAAAGTCCCGTTTACAATAAATTCCCCTCCAATAGTAACTGATATTAAAATACCATTACTAATATTTCCGGAAGTAGGAAAAATAATAACGTCGTCGTTCTTTAAATAGGGATTATTTTTAAAATCACCGTCTTTTCTAAATTGCTCAAGATTAATTTTCAGTTCGGTGCCGTCAGCTCTTTTTAATGTAATATTTTCTAAAGAATATTTGTTAAGTTCTTTTAACAGCTGGGCTGCGTATTCCGGTTCACCGGAAACACTTAACGCTTCCATTTTTGTTTTGTTGAAAATCTGTGTAATAAAATTATCCAATCTTTGACTTGCATAAGCTACGAACGAACCATTCACAACAAAATCTCCGCCAATTGTAACGGATATTGGAAGAGAACTTATACTAATCGAGGAATTATTATTTTTATTTGAAGAATTATCCTGCGCAATACTTAAGCTTACGCACAATAATACAATAGTTAAAATTCTTTTAATCATTTAACAACCTAAATTATCTATTAGTATATAATGTTTTATAATATTCCTGGTACTGGCCTGAAATAATTCTTTCCCACCATGGTTTATTTTGAAGATACCATTCAATAGTTTTACTCATTGCGTCTTCAAATACATATTCTGGTTTCCAGCCAAGTTCGTTTTGTATTTTTGATGAGTCAATGGCATACCGTCTGTCGTGACCCGGTCTGTCTTTAACAAATTCAATTAAATCATCCGACTTGTTTAAGTTCTTGAGAAGCAGTTTAACAATATCGATATTGGCCATTTCACGGCTGGCGCCTATGTTATAAACTTCCCCAACTTTTCCTTTTTCCCATACAAGCTCGGCAGCTTTATTATGATCAATTACATAAATCCAATCCCTTACGTTGAGTCCATCTCCGTATACAGGAAGTTTTTTTCCGTTAAGAGTATTTAAAATCATAAGCGGAATTAATTTTTCAGGGAATTGATAAGGTCCGTAATTATTTGAACATCTAGTAACAACAACCGGCAGTCCGTATGTATGATGAAAAGATAAAACCATCATATCTGCCGCTGCTTTGCTTGATGAATAAGGACTGTTGGGTGAAATTGGCGTCTGTTCGGTAAATAATCCTTCTGCGCCGAGACTACCATAAACTTCATCTGTAGAAATCTGAACAAATTTTTCAATATTATTTCTTCTTGAGGCTTCCAATAAAACGTTGGTGCCGATTACATTTGTGGAAAAGAATACCTCCGAGCCCAATATACTTCTATCCACATGCGACTCAGCCGCAAAATTTATAACATGTTTTATTGAATATTTTTGGAAAATATAATCAACAAGTTCACGATTAGTTATATCGCCTTTAATGAATCTGTAATTACTTTTATTTTCCGATTCTTTTAGATTTTCAAGATTTCCGGCATAGGTAAGTTTATCAAGATTTACAACAAAAACATCATCTCTGTTTTTAAGTATGTAATTAATAAAATTACTTCCGATAAATCCCGCGCCGCCTGTAACTAGAATGTTTTTCATTTAATTTTTTATGCTATGTTTAGTTTTATTTACTTTTGTTCATTCACAAAAAAAATTGTGTGATTGAAGATAAGGAGAATTAAAATCAATCATCCGTCCATTAATTCAACCATCCATTCAGTCAATCAGTCAATCAGTCAATCATTAATCAATCAATTTATTAACTATAATATTCAAATACTTTTAGAACAGGAACAAACCGAAATACAGACCTGCCTGAATATAAAATGAATCGGCATTAATACTTTTGGGAACATTTTTTAATTCCAATTCATTTTCAATTTGCCACTCGTTTCCCAATGTTAATAAATACCCGGCCCCTACTCTAACGGCAAGGAATCTATTAAAAGGTACGTCCAGGTTTATTGTAGGAGAAATCAATATAAATTTATTTTTTATTTTTCTGCTGTAATTATCCGTTGAATTTCCCAGGTCGTTAAATACTCCGTCCCAGGTAAAGGTTCCCTTATTCTGATAAAGTTCCAAATCAATTGAACCAGCCCCGATCATCGCTCCAACAGATAAAGCAATCTTACGAACCATAGGAATCGAATATTCAATTGTAAAAGCTCCGCCGCCGAGGCTATATTTTGCTTCTCTGTTAAATCCGTTTACAACCGCTTCATTTTTAGTTGAGCCGCCGAAACCGATACCGCCTATTCTTACATCATCCAATATTTTAATATATACAAAACCGGAACCGCCGAATGTAAAATTTCCATTTTCAGAAAATTCTCCTACTCCGAAATTGGAAATCTGTTTATTAATTTCAGACATATCCGGAAATAGGTAAAGTGAATTTACTCCGCCTGCTACTGCAAATTTAGAAACCCAAGCAACTTGCGAAGCATTTTGGGCTTTTATGAAATTGCTGGGAATTAGGATAAAAATGGATAGCATTAATGTCATTCCGGCACGCTTTATTGCCGGAATCCGCAACTGAAAGTTTAAATATTCCCGTAAAAATAAAGCGGGAATGACGTTACATAAAATTATTCTTTTCAAAACTACCGGCTATTATTAATTATTAAGATGTGAAATTAACGAATAATAAATAAAGAAAAAACCTAAATATTATCATTAATCGGTTAAAAAAGAGGAAAATAAAAGCGGCTGCTTTGATTTCCATTAAGGATGCCGTCCTTAATACCAAAACGAGGAGAAATCAAATGCAGCCTTTTAACAAATGTTACCCGGAGTCCGGCAGCCGGAATCCGGATTTTCCGTATTAATCCATCATCATTCTTAAAAACGAAGAACTATCATCTTCATCCCGTCTGCCGCTTTTAACTTCTTCAACTTCTTCTTTATCAAACGCATCGAACTGATCAAACCTAAAACCTGTTTGTTCAACCGGTTCATCATCCATCATTTTTTTATTTGCTCCTTTAACCCTGAAAATTGTAGGAACATTTAAATCATCATTTTCATCAACTTCAAATTTTCTTGGTGAAAAACCACCCATTGGAATTTTGGGTTCTTCTTTTCTTTCTTTTTCCTGTGGTTTAAAATTACTTTTTATTTCCGATTTGGAAGAGGAACTGAAACCGGTAGCAATAACTGTATAAGAAACATATTCATTCATTTCTTCTTTATTAACCCAACCGAATATTACATTTGCCTCTTCTCCGGCGGCCGCGTAAATAACCTGGTTGCCTTCGTCAATTTCCTGCATTGTAAGATTAGTTGACCCCGAAACATTAAGCAGAATATTTTTAGCTCCTTTAATGCTAACTCCTTCAAGCAGCGGGGAAGAAATGGCTTTCTGTGCCGCTTCAACAGCTCTGTTTTCACCGCTGGCAATTCCGCATCCCATTAATGCTTCACCGCTTTCGTTCATTACTGAACGAACATCGGCAAAGTCAACATTAATAATTCCCGGGATAGTAATAATATCGGCAATACCGCGGGTTGCTTCATAAAGAACTTCGTTAGGTTTATCGAATGCCGCAGCAGCGGAAACCGTTTTATCAAGTATATTCAGAAGTCTTTCATTCGGAATTACTATTAAACTGTCGACATACTGGCTTAATTCTTTAATTCCCTGTTCGGCATTCATCATTCTTTTTTTGCCTTCCCATCTGAAAGGTTTAGTAACAATACCGATTACAAGGGCGCCCAGACTCTTAGCAATAGAAGCAACAATAGGAGCTCCTCCAGTTCCGGTACCGCCGCCCATCCCGGCGGTAACAAAGACCATATCGCTATGTTCTAAAATTTTTGTTAATTTTTCACGGTCCTCTTCAGTAGCTTTTTTCCCAATGTTAGGGTCCGCTCCTGCTCCAAGTCCGCGTGTAAGATTGTTGCCCACCTGAATTTTATGAGTAGCGGTACTTTTATTAAGCACTTGTGCGTCAGTGTTAACAGCAACATACTCAACTCCGGTAAGACCTTTTTTGATCATACTTTCTATTGCATTGCATCCGCCGCCGCCAATACCTATAACTTTAAGTTTAGCGGAAAGCGAATCCTGGCGATCGAGTGTAGCAAATGTCGGCATATTTCCTCCTCGTTTTGGTTTTCCCCGTTTTAAGCGGGATAAATTAATTTATAATTCGTCAAAAAATTCTTGTATTCTTTTAAAAAATTTAGAAACCGATGCTTTACCGGCTTTCTTTTTTTCTTTGCTTGTTAATATTGCCTCATGTGAAGTTGTACCCGGTATACCTTTAATTAGTCCGGCAACAGTCGCAAACTCGGGACTTTCAATTTCAGTAGATAAACCGGTTCCCAGTTCAAGAGGAACACCAATTCTTGTAGGAAGTCCGAAAACTTCTTCTGCTAATTCGGTACATCCTTTCAGCAATGCCCCGCCGCCTGTTAATACTATTCCGGCTTTAATTTTATTTTTAAATCCTGTGTGTCTTAATTCGTTATCAATTAGTGTAAACAGTTCTCTCATTCTCACGCTAATTATTTGAGTTAACAGCGTGACCGGTATTTTAATATTGCCTCTGGCTCCTACACCTTTTATATAAATGTCTTCATCTTTAATGATAGCTTCTTCCATTGCGTATCCGTATTCTTTTTTAAGCTTTTCAGCTTCGTTAGTAACTATTCCTAACGATTCACGAATGTCGTTTGTTACCTGATTTCCGGCGACGCCAATTACCTTCGTATGTTTAATACTTTTATCATGATAGATTGCCACATCTGTAGTTCCTCCTCCGATGTCGATTAGAACTACACCCAAATCCATTTCATTTTCTTCGAGCACCGATAAACTTGAAGCAATAGGCTGAAGCACATAATCGTTGACTTTGTATCCGGCTCTTTCAACGGATTTGTTTATGTTTTGAATGGCCGGGATTGACGCAAGCACAACGTGATTAACAGCCTCAAGTCTAGATCCGCACATTCCAATTGGGTTTTCAATGCCACCCTGATAATCGACAAAGAATTCTTCGGGAATTATGTGAAGTATTTGTCTGTCCGAAGGAATACGAATTGTATGCACGTCGTTTTTTAATCTTTCCAAATCATCCTTTGAAATTTCTTTATCGGGACTGCTAATAGTAACATAATTTCTATGACGTAAACTTGAAATATGTTCGCCTGCTACACCGACATTAACTTCTTTCAGATCAATTCCCGCACGGTTGCACGCAATATTCATAGCTTCTTTAACAGCTTCGGCGGTTTTAGCGATGTTAGCTACCAGGCCTCTATTTAATCCTTCGGAAGGAGCAACACCGAAACCTAGAATATTAGCTTTATCTCCGTCACGTTCAGCAATTACAGCGCAAACTTTCGTGGTTCCCAAATCCAATCCGGCAACAATATTCTTTTTCATGATTCGCTTTCCTTATCTTCTGAAGCCCTGTTCTCTTTATTATCCGGGAATGAATTTAATCCTATATAAACATGTTCATTATATCTCAAGTCAATATAATTCATATAATGGTTCACATCTTTTCCGTTCAAATAACCCCAAAGTGAATTCAGGTAAAGTGTTTTTCTTATTTCATTATTTCTTCCCACAACAACCGGGTAATCCAAATTTGAAAAAAACAACACAATATCTTTCCCAATTCTTAAATCAATTTCCGACAATTCTTCATACAATCCAGGATTAACAAGCTTCAATGTTGTCAATATCTTCAAACCGGTTACAATATCGCTTTCTTTATTAACCCATTTTATATTTTTCAAATCTGTTTCGATAAAAGGGTTACTTACAACCGGGTAATTAACTTTATTTGTAAAAGGAAGAAACGGAATTACTTCCAGTTCATCCGTAATAAAAAATTGTCTGCTTTCTGCAATTAATATTGCATCAATGTTTTTTTCGAAAATATTAACGGTTACCTTATTTTGTCCTTCATATTTAACTTCGGCATAGTTAACATAAGGGTGTTTTTCAATTCTGTCTTTAATTAGAGAAAGTGTAAGTTTTCCGTATTCGTTTGTTTTATCCAGACCCGCGAATTTGAAATACTGATCTTTCTTTAAATGATTATCACCGTTTAATTCAATAACGCTTATTTTTATGTCGTCCTTTCTATCCAGTGTAAATGACAGATACACGATCAATAAAATTGAAAGCGACATAAAAATTATTCCCGATATTTTCCCAACATTTTTCATTATTTATTTTTTATCATCTCAATAAATTTTTCTCCGAACTTCCATATATCACCTGCGCCGAGGGTTATAACAATATCATTATCTTTTACAATTTTCTTAAGCAGTTCGGGCAGTTTGTTTTTATCGGGTTCGTAATAAACATTTTTATGTCCGTATTTTTTCGCAGTCTCTGAAATCATCGCGCCTGATACGCCTTCAATAGGCAGTTCTCTTGCTGGATAAACATCAGTGCAGATAAAAATATCAGAATTCAAAAACGCTCTTGCGAATTCCACATAAAAATCTTTTGTCCTAGAATAAAGATGAGGCTGAAATACGGCGACAAGCCTTCTGTTCCAACCGTTTCTAACTCCATTTAATGTTGCGTTAACTTCAGTTGGGTGATGAGCATAATCATCAACAACCATAATTTCATTGTTATATTTTGTTTCGAACCTTCTGTAAACGCCTTTAAAAGCTTCAAGCGATTTTTGAATTACATCAAATCCGATTCCCAATTCAGTTGCAATAGCAACGGCCACTAACGAATTTTTTATATTATGAACACCGGGAATATGAATTGTAATTTTTCCTAATTTTTTCCCGTGATACAGAACGGAATACGTGCTTGAATTTTCTTTATGTGTAATTTCCGTTGCCCTTACATCAGCATGCGCTGTTGTTCCGTATGTTAAAACTTTCTTTTTAATTTCAGGTATAATTTCCTGTAATGCGGGTTCATCGAGACATAAAACAACAAATCCGTAAAAAGGCACCTTATTTGAGAATTCAATAAAGGCGGTTTTTATATCGTCAAGATCTTTATAAGTATCCAGATGCTCTTTTTCCAAAGTAGTTAACGCGGCAATACTCGGCGTAAGCTGCAAAAAAGTTCTGTCGAATTCATCTGCTTCAACTACAATATAATCACTGTGTCCGAGCCTGGCGTTAGTGCCGCCAAGTCCGCTTAATTTACCGCCGACAATAATAGTAGGATCAATTCCCCCTTCGGTTAACACAAGTCCGACCATGGAAGTAGTAGTAGTTTTGCCGTGAGTACCGGCAATGCCGATACCGAATTTCATACGCATTGTTTCGGCAAGCATTTCGGATCTTTTTATAACTGGTATTTTTCTTTCAACCGCTTCCCGTACTTCGGGGTTATCTAATTTAACGGCCGAAGAATAAACAAGCACATCAATATCTTTTACATTATCGGCAACATGGCCCTGATAAACAGTAACGCCTAAGCTTTCCAAATGATCGGTAACTTCTGTTTTATTTAAATCAGAACCGGAAATTTTGAATCCTCGATTTAAAAGTATCTCGGCAATCCCGCTCATTCCAATTCCGCCAATACCTACAAAATGAATTTTTTTAATGAATGTTTCGATCATAGTATTAATTTACCTTTATACTGTTTCCGCCAATTTAATTGCTCTTTCGGCAATTACTTTTGCGGCGTCAGGTTTAGAAAAATTTTTAATGTTATTTCTCAGTTCGGCTAATCTGTTTTCGTTATGAATTAATTCATAAACTGGTTTAAAAATACCTTCGCTTAAATTTTCGTCAATGATTATTTCCGCGGCATTATTATCAGCTAAAGATTTCGCGTTTTTATATTGATGATTTGCGGCTACATTTTTTGAAGGAATAAATATTACAGGAAGTCCCAGCTGCGAAACTTCCGCAATTGTGGTGGCACCTGCTCTTGCTGCCAGCAAATCGCATGCAGAATAAGCGGAAGCCATATCATCAATAAACGCCATTACTTTAATGCGTCCGTTATTATATAATTTATATTGTTCAAAATATAAACCGCCGGTCTGCCAAATAATTTGAATACCTTTTTCAATAAACAAATCTATATTATTTTTTACGGCTTCATTTATACTTTTAGCGCCAAGGCTTCCGCCAAGTATCAACAATGTTTTTCTGTCACTCCGCAATTCAAATTTATTTAAGGCCGAAGTTTTATCAACTAATTTTATTTCTGTTCTAACCGGATTGCCTGTTAGAATTAATTTTTCGGGCTGTCTGAAATATTTTTTAGAATCTTCAAAACTTATATGTATTTCATGTGATTTTTTCTCAAGCAGTCTGTTTGTAATACCTGGGAAACTATTCTGTTCAAGAAGCACAATTTTTGATCCGATAACCGAGGCCGCCCAAACTACAGGTCCGGCAACATAAGCCCCAGTTCCTATTGTTACTTTCGGTTTTAATTTCATAACAATAATAAGTGATTGAATCATTGCGACAATTACTTTAAAGGGGAACAGAATGTTTTTAAATGTTAACTTTCTTGCATACCCGCTAATCCAAATTGATTTGAAATTAAATCCAGATTTAGGAACGACAACCGATTCAATTTTATTTTTAGTTCCGACAAACAATATATCCGCTTCCGGTTTCATTAATTTAATTTGTTCGGCAACGGCAATTGCAGGGTATAAATGTCCGCCTGTACCCCCGCCGGCAAATATGAAACGATATATTGAATTATTGCTCATCCTACCTGCGCCGCTCTAAGTTCTTGTTTTTTTGCCGATTGGTTGGCAATGTTAATTAGTATTCCCACAGACATCGCGAAAATGATAATCGAAGTTCCGCCGAAACTAATAAAAGGTAGCGTAATTCCAGTAGTTGGTAATATACCGGCTACTACACCCGCATTAATAAACGCTGAGAAAACAATATTAAATGAAATTCCAAATCCAAGCAGCTGACCGAATCTATCATCAGATCTTTTAGCAATTATTAATCCGATTAAAAATATTGACAGATATATAATAAGAATTGTAATAGTTCCGACCAGTCCAAGTTCTTCTCCAAGAATTGAGAAAATAAAATCTCCGTAGGATTCCGGAAGGAACAAATCGCTCTGACGGCTGTGTCCTAGTCCAACTCCCAATATTCCCCCGCTGCCCAAGGCAATTTTAGCCTGCTTAACCTGTATATTTAAGTCGCCTCCGTTAACAATACTGTTTACATAACCAAGAACTCTTTCTCTCGAATGCGAAAATATCATCATAACAATTCCGCCGAAAGCTGCCGCACCTCCCAGTGTACCAAGAACATGTTTTAATCTTGCACCGCCGACAAACAAAATTGTAAAAGAAAGCAGAACAATAATCGCGCTTGTACTTACGTTGGGCTGAATTAAAACTAATCCCGCTACTATAACAATCCAAACCATAGTTAAAAGAAAACCTTTTTGAAAATCCTTTATCAATTCATCTTTTCTTTCAATCATTGATGCGAGATGCATTACAATAATAATTTTTGCAAGTTCGGAAGGCTGGAATTGGACAAAACCCAAATCAATCCATCTGGATGCACCTTTAACTTTAGGTGCAATTATTAATGTTAAAAGAAGTAAAAATATTATACCAAGTATCAGAATTTTACTATGCTTTTTATAATTTTCATATGGAATAGATGCAAAAACAACAAGAGCTACAAAAGCAATTATAACTTTCCACAAATGAGATTTGAACAATACGTAAATACTGTCAAATTTCATCGCGCTGTAAGTTCCGCTTGCGCTGAATACAAGTATAATTCCGAAGAACATCAGAATAACCACAAGCGCGAACAATATTTTTACAAGTTTTCTCATATTAAATTTTTTACCGCTTCTTTAAATACTTTCCCTCTATGTTCGTAATTATCAAACATGTCAAAACTTGCGCATGCAGGAGAAAGTAAAACTACATCGCCTTCTACCGCATCTATCTTTGCCGATTCAACGGAAATTTCCAGAGATTCTTTTTTTTCAACATCAACAAAAGATTTGAAAAATTCATAAACTTTATCGGCAGAACTTCCAATTGCGTATATTTTTTTTACTTTTTCCTTAACAAGATCTTTTATTTGATTGTAATCGTTCCCTTTATCTTTACCGCCTAGTATCAGCAGCAACGGCTCATTAAAACTTTTTAGCGCGTACCATACCGCGTCAACATTAGTTGCTTTAGAATCATTAAAATACTGAACTCCGTTTATTTCTTTAACAAACTCAATTCTATGTTCCACAGCTTCAAATGAATTAAACGCTTTTTCAATTTTGAGATTATCAACCTTAATCAATTTCGCTACAGTTAAAACCGCCAGGGCGTTGGAAATATTGTGCTCGCCTTTAATCTTTAAAGAATCCGCTCCGCATACTATTTCTGAATTTCCGCCAATAGAAAAGTTCATGTTGTTTTCAAGATAGAATGAACCGCTTGATAATTTTTGACTCATTGAAAATGGAAATTTATTAACAAGTTTATTAGAACAACCAGTATTCAAATATTTGTCATCGGCATTAAATATATAGAAATCATTTTCGGTCTGATTTTCAAATATTCTAAATTTTGAAGCCGCGTATTCCTGAACTGAATGGTTGTATCTGTCAAGGTGATCCGGTGTTATATTTAATATAATTGAATACGCCGGCTTAAAAGTATCAATATAATCCAGCTGAAAACTTGAAGTCTCTAACGCGACAAAATCCGATTCATTCATTTGAAGTACAATTTCCGAAAATGCAATTCCTATATTTCCTGCGGTGTAACATTTTAATCCGCTGTTATTCAGAACATGCGACATTAAAGCGGTAACGGTTGTTTTACCGTTAGTACCAGTAATTGAAATAATTTTTCCTTTACAGAACAATGACGCAAATTCAACTTCGCTTATAATTTTTATATTTTTTTCTTTTGCTTTAACAAGTACATCAGAATTAGAAGGAACGCCAGGACTTGTAATTATTAAATCACAATCAAAAACTTTAGCGCTGTGCTGACCTGTTTCGTATTTAATGTTTTCATTATCCAAAACTTCTAACTTTTCAATTTTACTTATATCGCTAACAAATGGAATTGCGCCTAGTTGTTTTGCAAGCTTGGCGGCCGCAATTCCGCTTCTGACCGCGCCAATAATTGTTATATGTTTTCCGTTTATGTTCATTATCTTATCTTAAATGAAACAAGGCTAATTATTGTTAATATTATTGTAATTATATAGAAACGTATTACAATTTTCGGTTCGGTCCATCCCAGCATTTCAAAATGGTGATGAATGGGCGCCATTTTAAAAACGCGTTTACCCTCACCGGTTTTTGCCTTTGTGTATTTGAAATAAAGTCTCTGAATAATAACCGAAAGAGTTTCCATAAAATAGATTCCACCAAGAATCGGAATGAGCAATTCCTTTTTTATTAGGATTGCCATTATACCAAGTGCGCCTCCCAAAGCGAGTGAACCAGTATCACCCATAAAAACCTGAGCCGGATAAAAATTAAACCAGAGAAATCCTAATCCTGCGCCGATTAGAGCGGCCGCAAAAACTGTTAACTCGCCCGAACCAGGCAAATAAATAATGTTAAGGTAATCAGCATATATTACGTTTCCCGAAACGTAGCTCATGACAGCTAATGCCAGCATTACTATAATCATTGTGCCCATCGCCAGTCCGTCAAGTCCGTCTGTTAAATTAACGGCGTTTGATGTCGCAGTAATAAGAAACACAACAACAGGTATATATAAATATGAAAAATCGAAGTTCAGATTTTTGAAAAAAGGCAATGTTGTTTCGGACGCGTGAGGACCGAATTCCGGAAGGAAATAAATAGCGCAGCCAACAATCAATCCAATTAAAACTTGGCCAAGTATTTTATAACGCGCAATTAGTCCAGTTGAATATTTTTTTACAACCTTTAAATAGTCGTCAATAAAACCAACAATGCTTAACCAAATGGTTCCGGCTAATACAAGTAAAATGTATGTGCTTTTAATATCGCTCCAAAGAAGAACAGGAATTACAACAGAAAGAATAATTATAATACCTCCCATTGTTGGTGTGCCTGCTTTGCTTGCGTGATTTTTAGGCCCAACCTCTTTAATAGTTTCGCCTATTTGTTTTTTCTTTAAGTAATTAATAATCTTTGGCCCTATATAGAAAGAAAGGATCAAAGCTGTAATAGCCGCAAGCATGGAGCGGAATGAAAGAAATCTGAATACATCAAATCCCGGGGGATTGAAATTCTTATTTATGTAATCAAATAAATAATAAAACATTACTTACCCCTACTGCAGCCGGACAGGCTTTTGGTTTATAATAGTTTTTAAAAAATCTTCCATTTTCATTCCGCGCGAACCTTTAACAAGAATTACGGATTTACTGAAATCCTGTTTAGTTAAAAATCCTGCTAATGATTCTCTTGTGAAAAAATGTTTTTTATTAATACGTTTTGATGAAACTTTTACCGATAAGTGTTTCATCATTTTACCGATTGTATAAAAATCGGTAATTTTACTTTTCATTAATTCGGCGCTTAAACTTTCATGCAGCAATTTTGATTGTTTGCCGAGTTCAAACATATCGCCGGCAATTAATATTTTACGTTTATATTTTGATATATTATTTAAAACCGAAACGGCATTCTTCATTGAATCCGGGCTGGAATTATAAGTATCGTCAATAATCATTTTGTCTTTTTGATTATAAATTTCGAGTCTTCCCTTTATTGATTTTATTTTTGGGGATGCGTTTAATATTTGTTTTTTTGTCAAACCAAGAGCTAAAGCAATTGAACATGCGGCTAAATAGTTTTTAGCGTTTGCTTCGCCTAAAAGCGGAATAACTACGGTAATTTTTATGTTTTTATATTCAATTCTTATTTCCGATTTTCCTTCAGCCGACAAACCTAAAATCTTTCCTTTTATATCAACTTTTCCTTTAAATCCGTACGTAACTTTATTTAAAAATTTTCCCGAATTCTTTTTTAAAATTGGATCGTCATAATTTATTAAAACTGTTCCTTTATTTTTCTGAGCGGCAAGAAGTAAAGCTGATTTTTCATTATAAACACCTTCTCTGTTTACAAAAAATTCAAGGTGCGAATCTCCGATATTTGTAATTAACGCGATATCGGGTTCGGCTATTCCGGCGGTAAATTCGGTTTCATTAAAATGATTGGTTCCGTGTTCAAGCACCAATACTTCGGTACTTTTAGGAGCCGATAATATTGTAAGCGGAACTCCGACATGATTGTTGTTATTAGCCGATGTTTTATGGACTTTATATTTCTCGCTTAATAATACCGAGAGTATTTCCTTTGTTGAAGTTTTGCCAGCGCTTCCTGTAATTGATATTACTTTTGCATCCAGTTTGTTTTTTCTTATTGTCGCTAATTCACCGTATGCTTTTAAAGTATTGTTTACCGTAACAATTGTAGAATTTACGGAATCAAATTCATTAAGTTTATTTTCATTTATAATAACAGCGTTTGCGTGTTTTTTTACGGCTTCCTTTACAAATGAGTGCCCGTCGAATATTTCCCCTTTTAACGCAACATAAATTGAATTCTTTTTGATTGTACGGGAATCAATTGAAATGTTGTTTGATGTGTTGTAAACATCGGGATTATATATTACTGACGTTGACAAGTTGAATAAGTCCTCTAATGTAATTCCAAGTTTATTCATTGATTTAAATATTTCACCGCAATTTCTTTATCGGAAAAATGATTACGGACGCCATTAATTTCCTGATAATCTTCGTGCCCTTTGCCAGCAATTAATATCACAGCGTTTTCTTCCGAATTCATTACAGCCCTTTTTATTGCCGTTTCCCTGTCGGGTTCAACAATATGTTTCACTCCTTTAACACCTTTCAATATATCTTGAATAATAATTTCAGGGTCTTCTGTTCTTGGGTTATCCGATGTAACAATAATTTTATCACTTAATTCATTCGCGATTTTTCCCATTATCGGGCGTTTTGTTTTATCCCTATCGCCTCCGCATCCGAAAACGGTGTAAACCGGTCTTTCATTTTTTACTATATGCCTTACAGCCTGCAAAGCTTTTTCCAGACTATCTGCTGTGTGAGCATAATCTACTATTACTTTTTTATCACCGTTTCCGACTACTTCAAATCGCCCCGGAACTTGAGATGTATTTTTGATGCCTTTTATAATCGAAGCGGTATCAATCCCAAGTTTTACACAAGCCCCAAAAGCGGCGGCAGCGTTATACGCGTTAAAGATTCCTATTAATTCAGTCTGAATGACATAAGTTTTATTTTCATAAATAATTTCAAATGAAGTGCCGTTTAAATCATATTTAATATTTTTGATTTTTATTTCTGCTTCATCAATTAAAGAATAACCGGCTTTTACGGCATTGGTATCTTTAGTTATTTCATTCCAGTTTTTATCGTCTTTATTAATAACAGCAAAAGCGCTGTTTTTTAATTCATCAAAAAATATTTTTTTTGCTTTTAGATAGTTCTCAAAATTCAAATGATAATCGAGATGATCGGAAGTTATGTTTGTAAATACCGCAATATCAAAATCCAATCCATGTACCCTCTTTAAATCCAGCGAGTGCGAAGAAACTTCCATAACGCAGTATTTACATTCTTCAATCACCATTTTACTCATCAAATCATTAATGATATTGGATTCAGGCGTTGTTAATTTTGTAGGATAAATTTTATTGCCGATTAAATTATTGTTAGTGCCTATCAGTCCTGATTTGAACCCGGCATTATCAATTATATTTTTGATAAAATAAGTTGTGGTGGTTTTACCTTTTGAACCTGTAACACCTATGAGTTTTAATTTTTTAGAAGGGTTTCCAAAAAACTCATTGGATATTTCAGCGAAAGCTTTTCTGCTGTCGGCAACTAAAATTTTAACAACATCAAAATTAATAAAATATTCATCAGGTAAACTCGAATCATCCTGCAGAACAACTGCTTTAGCTCCCTTATTTACGGCATCCTGAATAAATAAATGTCCGTCTACTTTTAATCCTTTAACGGCAACAAATAATGAATTATTAACGACATTGCCGGATTTGCTTGTAATTAATTCAATATCATGTTTTTCGGCATTTCCCGTTACTTGAATTGTATTTACGTTATTTAATATGGACGCCAAATTCATTTAATTTATTTTTAATCCTTTTAATTTTTCGGTTGCTCTGCATGTTATTAATACAACATCGCCGGGATTTATTTTATCGCCCGGATTAATACTTTGCTCAACAACTTTTCCGGTTCCGATTACTTTGTATTTTAGTCCAAGCTGTGTGAGGCTTGTAACAGCGCTTCTAAGTGATTGATTTTTTAAGTCCGGCATTGTAGTTCTGTTTGAATAATCTTCTTTTATTCTATTAACAGTTGTTTCTTCGCCGATATTACTTGTATTTAATATTTCAGGCGCAATTCCTTCCGAATTAATATCAGCGAACATTTCTTCTATCAAATCTTCTTTTCTATCAATCCTTATTTTATTGGGCGCGATTGTTACATCAGCCTCAACTATTCTTTGAGCGACTGCTTTAAATATCGGGGCAGCAACTTGACCGCCGTATCTTCCTATTTGCGGCGAATCAACCAAAATCAGACATACAATTTTGGGATTATCCGCGGGAAAAAATCCTATAAAAGAGGAATTATGATGTCGGCTTGAATATCTTCCATTAATTAATTTCTGAGCTGTTCCGGTTTTTCCCCCGACTAATAAGTCCTTAAGCTGCGCGGCTTTTCCTGTTCCACTTTCAACAACGCCGATCATAAACTCTTTTATTTTATTTGATGTTTCATTATTAATAATTTTTCTGATTTTTTTTGGTTCTGATTTTTCAATAGTATTACCGTGAAAATCTTTAATTTCTTTAACAACAAAGGGCTGATATAAATATCCTCCGTTTACTAATGCGCCGTAAGCGGCAAGCAATTGAATCGGTGTTATTGAAATTTCATAACCCTGAGAAATAAACGCTTTAGAAATGCCGGAAAAGTTTGCCGGTTTTTTAAGAGTCCCCTCTGTTTCGCCGGGTAAATCAATCGAGGTTGTATTCCCGAATCCGAAATCACGTAAATATTTATAAAAGGTATTCGGATTAATTCTGTCGCTTAGCTTTACCATACCAATATTGCTTGAATGTTCAAGAACTTCACGGACTGTCAGCTGTTCATATTTATGAGAATCGGAAATTCTTGCTCCTTTAATTTTATATCTTCCGTTTTCAGTATTTATTATTTCATTTTCTGAAACTAAATTTTCTTCAAGAAGCATCGACATAATTATCGATTTTATTGTGGATCCTGGTTCGTATGTATCTGTTAATACCCTGTTTCGTAAAGTAGTATCCGGGAAAACATTATAGTTAGCGGGATCGTACGAAGGGAAAGAAGCCATAGCTAAAATTTCACCGTTATTAGGATCCATAACAATTCCTACACCGCTGTTTCCCTGAAATGATTTTACGCCGTTCTGCAGCTCGTCTTCCAAAACTTTCTGATAATCTTTATTTATGGTAAGTAATATGTCATTTCCGGGAACCGGAGTTTTTGATAGTTCTTCATTTACCGAAACCATTCTTCCCAATACGTCCTGCTCAATATACCTGTAACCGTTTTCGCCGGTTAAGTTCTCGTTCATTTGTTTTTCAATGCCGGCGATACCGTTAGTTTTTAAATCTACATATCCGACAATATGCGACGCTAAACTCCCGTAGGGATATACTCTTGAGTAATCTTCAGTTTTATAAAGCGCGTCTATTGTAAAATCACTTATCATAAGTGCTTTTTCCATTGGAGCTTTTTTTTCGATGCAGATATTTTTTTTCGAACTATTAATTAAATTTTTATAATAAGTTTTACTTTTACCGAACACTTCTGAAAATTTTTCCGCAATTTTTTCGGTTTCACCTTTTTTAAGCATTCTTGTATCAACAAAGAATGATATGTCGTTATTTGTAAAAGCAAGAACTTTGCCGTTTCTGTCTTTTATAAATCCGCGCTGAGCAATAATTTGGCTGCCGGAATTTTGCTGTCTATCAGCCAGGAATTTATACTTTTCGTGCTTGCCTACTTGAAGATTTATTAAGGCAGTTACGAGTATCGCAAAAAATATTACAAGTCCGAATAAAACAATTAATGCTCTGCCGTTATTCATATTTTTCGTTTACTATTTTCTCTATTTGATCGGCTTTATATTTATCAATTCTTATTTTATCGAATTCTTCACCTTTTCTGATCAGTCCTAAAGATTCTTTAGCTATGGTTGTAATCCTGGCTTCGGAACTTAACTGCTGAACAGCAACCATTTTTTGATTTACCTTATTTATCTTTTCAAGAAGCAATTCTTCTTTATTAATTTTTTCTTTGTTTAGTGATTTTATTTCCTGAGTTACAAGCACATAAATAAACAAAGAAGCCGCAATTGGAATTGCCGCTGCAATAAAAATTTTTAAGAACGGACCTTTGTCTTTGTTCATAATCTTACCGCCGCTCTTAATTTAGCGCTTCTCGATCTCGGGTTAATTCTTAATTCATCCTCAGAAGGAATAAGAGGTTTTTTAGTAAGAATTTTCAATCGCCTCTCCTTTCCACAAACACAAATGGGAATTTCACGAGGGCAAATACAATCCAAATTTTCAAAATTAAAATGGTCTTTAACAATTCTGTCTTCTAAAGAATGGTATGTAAGAATAACAATACGTCCGCCTTGTTTTAGAAGCGGGACGGATTTTTCAAGAAAAATTTTTAGTTCATTCAGTTCATTATTTACATAAATTCGGAGGGCTTGAAAAATTCTTGAGAGAGTTTTTTTGGCAAAACGTTCCGGTACAACGCTTTCAATAATTTTTCTAAACTCTATTGTTCCGGTAATTTTTTTCAACTTCCTCTCTTCAACTATCTTTTTAGAAATTAATCTCGATTTTTTTTCTTCCCCGTATTTATAGAAAATATCAGCTAGTTCTTTTTCTTCAAACTTATTTATAATTTCATAAGCTGGAACGCCTTTAGTTTTGTCCATTCTTAAATCAAGTTTGGTATCCGCCCTATATGTAAAACCTGAAGCGGCATCATCAAGTTGAAAAGAAGAAACACCTAAATCGGCAAATATTCCGTCATAAAGTTTTATTGATTCAATTTTTGAAACTGTATTTATATCAGTAAAACCCGTATTAAATAATTTTACCCTGTCATCATTTTTAAATAACTCTTTGCAATAATTGAAAGCGTTGATGTCTTTATCGGTGGCAACAACTTTCGAGTCACTGTTTAATTTTTTCAATATTTCAGAAGTGTGCCCGCCGAAGCCAATAGTACCGTCAAAATATATTCCGCTTTCATTTGTAACTAAATATTCCAAACACTCATTTAGCAGTACAGGAATATGATGTTGCATCACGGTTTCATCTTCATTACTTCATTAGCAATTTGTTCATAGGAATGAACATTTTCTTTTAAGTACTTTTCGTAATTATCGGGATTCCAAAATTCAATTTTTTTAACGGCGCCCAGAATAAAAATTTCTTTTTCAATTCCGGCGTATTCAATTAAATTTTTTGGTATTAACAATCTTGATTGAGAATCAAGTTTATCTTCAGCGGCTTCCTGCAAAAACATCCTAATAAACATTGCTTCTTTCGAATCGAAAGAATTAAGCTGATTCAATTTATTTGCAGCAAGGTCTTTCCAATTATCCATTGGATAAACGTCGATGCATTGAGCGGTTCCGCGGGTTAGTATAAATGTGTCGTTTGCTTCTGGCGTTAAATATTTCCTGAGTTTAGCCGGAATGCTGACTCTTCCTTTAGAATCTACAGAATATTTAAAACTGCCTATAAACATGTTAAAATCTCAATTTGGTTTAATTCCACACTTTTCCCCACTTCAACCCAAAATAAACCATTTTATGGTCAAATGTCAAGTTATTTTTATAAAAAAATGGGAAGTAAATTATTACAAGATAATAAGTTGAAGCAGATCACAATTCTGTTAATTGATTAGTTTGCTGATATTAAAAAATGACTAGTCAAGAATTAGGAAAGAATAAGTAGTAAGACTTTAAAATAGGTTATGTTTAATAGAAGATTTTTTATCATAATTTTTGAATGAATTGAACTGGAGTTTAATTTAGGTTAAAATAAAAAACCCGCCAAATTTCAGCGGGTTTCTAAAACTTATAAACTGCACACCCGGTATAATGCCGAGCCATCTGCCGGAGTCGAACCGGCGACCTACTCATTACGAATGAGTTGCTCTACCAGCTGAGCTAAGATGGCATTAATATTCAATAATATCAGCAAAAATATTAACAACCTTCCTTATACATCCGGAACGCTCTATGAATAGAGATAAGTTGGTCTTCAGTTTATCTTAATTTCTTTTTATGACGATTTTTTCTTAATCTTTTTTTACGTTTATGAGTCGCCATTTTGTGACGTTTGCGTTTTCTACCACAAGGCATATTATCCTCCGATTACTTAATTATTATTTAATAATTCTTGCGCTTTCTGTGCTATTCTTGAATTAGGATCCAGGTCGACGCATTTTTTCCAATACTCAACCGCTTTTTCTTGATTGCCGGCAGAAAGATGAACTATTCCTAAATTAAAATGACCTATTTGATGTTTTGGATTTACCGAAATTGCTTTTTCCATGGTAGAAATCGCATTGGTAAAATCCTTCATTTCAAAATAACAAACTCCCATATCGACCATTACGTCCGCATCGTCCGGCTTTGCGATTAAATACATTTGATACTTTTCAATCGCTCTTTCAAAAAACCCGGAATCGTTTAATAAATGTCCGAGCTGTGCAACCTTTTCAAGGTCGTTAGGATTATTTTTTACTTCCGCCTCAAGCTGATTTATCTGATTAACTTTAGTTAAATCAACTCCTTTGTGAACCTCATCAAATTCACCTTGGTTAATTTTGCCGATTGTTTCTGGTTTATCGAAAGTTCCTGAACCATAAAGAACAATTAAACCAACAACCGCCAAACCGAGCACAGAATATAATATTTTTACACTATTTATTTCTTTTTTTTCTGTTTTTAATTTATTGCTGTCTTTTTTACTCAAACTTGATTCTTGAGAATCCGACTTAAATTCTTTGGATTTGATATTTGTCAGTTTTGAACCGCAAGAATCACAGAATTTAGCATTTAATCTATTTTCAGTACCGCAAACTGAACAAATTACATCTTTATTTAAATTTTTTGCGCTGATAAAGGAACCTATTTATTTTTTTTTAATGAATCTTTCATGCCTCTATCAACGGCATGTTTAAAATCTTTAGAAAACTTAAACACTGGGACAAAATGCTCGTCAACAAAAACTTTTTCGCCGGTTCTGGGATTTCTGGCGTATCTTGAATTTTTCATTTTAACTTTATAACTACCAAAGCCTCTTATTTCGATTCCGTTTCCTTCTCTTAAAGACTGTATTACAGTATTCAAAAATCCTTCTATTATCGCCTCTGTTTCAAGTTTTGTTAAACCTGTTCCAGCAGCAACTTTTTCAACTATGTCAGCTTTGGTCATCCCAATACCTATATAATTATTAAAAATTTCTGATAGAGCTATGCAAGATATTAAATAATTTTGAAAAATCAAACAAATCAATCTCTATAATTTATTTATCTATATAAAGTTAGCAATGGTGTATCTCTTTGGTACATGCTCTCAATTTGGTATGTACATCCAATTTGTTTTATTGATTTTTAACTTATAAACGACATGGCATAGCATTTGTACAATATGGTTGAATCAAAAAAGGAGCTAAAATGTCATTATTACCTATTATATATACAAGCCTTTTAATTTTTGCAAGTTTAGCTACGACAGTTCTAATCGTATCATACATTATTTTTAAAGCCAAGGGCGGCGGACCAAAACCTGCCGTAATAAATAATGTTCAACATGTAAAAAAGCAGCAGACAAGATCTGTAAATACAATTAATACACATATACCTAAAAATTATAGTCAAAGGAATCAAACACCTGTTAGAAATCAAAATGATCTTATGTTTTATAAAAAACCTATAAGCACAAATTCAACTTATTATAATAATAAGAAAACATCTGTTCCAAGAATTCAAATAATCAATAAACCTACTGAGAAAAAAGTTGTGGTTGTAAGAAGACAAGCGGTACCAAGCACTTATGATTCGAATAATTTTTTAGGCTACTATCATGAAAATGAAAAAGGAGTTTTGTTTCAGGCTTAATTATTCTAAAATGAATTAAGCGGTGTAATAAATATTTTGATATATTTGGACAATGGAATTACTCCCTATAATATATGTAAGCTTAGCTATTTTTGCGGTTGTCGCTTTCGCAACGATTATTACCTCCTTTCTATCCTATAAAATCAGAAGTAAAACTGAAGGTTATAAAAAACCTTACGAAAAAGTCGAAGATCCTTCGAACAAAAATTACATGAAAAAGAAAATAATGGATTCAGACGGCAGGTTTCATACTGTAATTTCAGAAGGTAAAAAGAGTGAACATAAAAGCCGTGATAAAAATCAGATTAAAAAGAGTTCAAACAAACCTAAAGTTGCTGCATCAAAAACTAAAAACCGGACAGATGAAAACCGCATAAAAATTATCAATAAACCTTCAAATATTAGGCTTCCCGAACTCCCGGTAAAAACTAAAGAAGAAAAACCTAAAAGGAAAGAAATTGAATCTAACGAAAATATACTAAATAAATATACCGACGATCAAAACGAAGAATTTTTCACTCCTAAGATTTCGGTAAAAAAGAAATCCGAATAAAATTGCCTTTGTTACATTTTTGAAGATGCAGATTCAATATGAGGTTTCAGCCTGAATTCAAAATTATTATTTAACTTAATAGCTTTCTGCCAATCCTGAACTGCATTTTTAAATTTTTTCAAATTAAAATTAATAAATCCCCTTAAGCAGTAAGCATGTGTATAATTAGGATTAATTTCCACAGCCTTGTTAAATTCATCCAACGCTTCGTCATTTTTATTCATCTTCTTAAATACATTGCCCCTCAGGAAATAAGACCTCGGATTTTTAGGATCAATTTTAATTGCTTTTGACAAATCAATTGAAGCAGAATTAAAATCTTCCGTTTTTATTCTAAGTTTTGCCCTGCCAATATATGCCTCAAAATAACTGCTGTCATTTAATGCTTTTGTATAGTCGGTTAACGCTCCGTGAGTATCGGCCAGTTTTTCTTTAACTACCGCTCTGAAATAATAGGCCTTATACGATTCTGAATTTAACTCAATTGCTTTTGACAGACTTTTATCAGCTTCCTGAAATTTATTTAATAAAATTGCCACAATACCTTTTTGTAAATATGCGTCGCCGAATTTAGGATTTAATTCAATCGCTTTCGAAAAAGCCTTATATGCTTTTGCGTAAAACTTTTTCTGATAACTTAAAAGACCTAACTCATAATATGCTTCGCAGAAATCGGCATTTAATTTTATGGCAGCTAATAAATCATCTTTAGCGCCGTTTACATCGCCGCATTCCTTTTTTAAAATAGAACGTTTGAAATAATAATTATAATTGTCCGGTTCGATATTAATTAAATGGTTAAAATCCGCTAAAGCATTTTCAGAATTTCCCATCTTTGAATATATATTGCTTCTTAATAAATATGCTTCAAAGTAATGTTCATCTAATTTAAGCAGAGTATTTAACTGCTGAATTGATTTATCCGGTTGATTTTTTTCATTATAAATCAACGCAAGATTATAATAGGCATCTGTAAATTCAGGATGTATTTCAATTGCTTTAATTAGGTCATTGAGACCTTCATCATAATATTTTAATTTATAAAGTGTAAAACCCCTTAGGTTATAAGCTTCAGAACAGGCAGGCTCAGCTTCAATAGCTTTATCATAAAACAGCAGCGATTTTTTTTGGTCGCCTTCCTCAAATTTAATTTTCCCCAATAAAATAAAACTATCGCATTTATCGGGCGCAATTTTTAATGATTTCTCCGCATCCGATTGGGCTTGTCCGAAATTTTTTAAATTGAAGTTTATTTTTGCCCTAAGGTAAAAGGCATCCGCATTATTTGAATTATTACTAAGATAAGAATCTATATATTTTTTCGATGATTCAAACTCATTAAAACAATCATCAATTTTAGCTAAAAAGAAATTACAGTTCTCAGAAAATTTTGGATTTGTTTTTAATACAGCCGTAAAATCATCTTTTGCCAAAACAAGATTTTCACCATAGTAATAACTGAGTGCTCTTGCGTATAGTGCGTTCAAATTTCCGGCGTCAGTTTCAAGGCATGCGGAATATAGTTCGCAGGCTTTAGAAAAATTTTTATTTTTATATTCTTTTGACGCTTCCGCAAGAATTTTATCGGAATTATTGTTTTTAAATAATTTATTAATTATACCCATGGTATTTTTTGATTAATGAATGAATATATTTTGCTCAAATAATAGTTATATTTATTTGCCGTGTTAAATAATCGAAAATTTTTTGAGAAGGTTTACAATGAAAAGTCAAAATTTTAAAATTGACGGAATGTCATGTCAACATTGTGTAAAAGCAGTTGAAAATGAGCTTTCCAAACTGAAAATAAATTCACATAATGTTGAAATAGGGCTGGCAAAAATAGAATATGAGGAAACAATAGTAGAAGAAAGCGAAATAGTTAAAGCAATTGAAGAAGCCGGTTATGAAGTTGATTGGTAATACTCTGAAAAATTCCAAACCCGCGGAAAATTCCGCGGGCGGGAAAAAGTTTAATTATTTTTTAGGCAGTCTCTCCAAATAAGAGCTATTGCTTAAAATAGCAAAGGTTTCAGTGTTTCTAAGTTCGTCAATTGTAAAACAGCTCATATAACTCATAGCGCTTCTTAGCCCGTCGGAAATTCCATTAATTACATTTTTAACGGCTCCTTTATATGCAATCATAGTCTCTTCTCCTTCAATAAACTCATTCTTCATTTTAACTCCAAACGAAGCCGAGCCGCGGTATTTTTTCCAAAGCTGATCATTGTATTTAATTACTTCGCCAGGTGATTCTTTTGTGCCAGCAAGCATTCTTCCAAGCATTACCGCGTCGGCGCCTAATGCTATTGCTTTGGCTACATCCCCCGGACTTTTAATTCCGCCGTCGGCTATTAATTCAATATTTAATTTCTGTTCCTTTCTTGTGAAATAAACATCCAGCAAAGAGGAAACTTGTCCTATTCCTATTCCGGTTTGAATTGAGGTAGTGCACATACTTCCTCCTCCAATGCCTATTCTAACAGCATCAGCTCCGGCGTCTACCAATTGTTTTAATGTTGCTCCGTGAGCAATATTACCGACAATAACTTTCACATTATATTTCTTTTTAATCTGTTCACATTTGTCAAGTACAAATTTGTTATTAGCATTGGCCGTATCGATACAAATTACCGCTTTTCTTTCGGCAAGTCTCTCAATTGTTTTATCGTCTGTGTTAAGAGCAATCGAAACACCTTTAATATCTTTAAAATTAGCCGCATCATCCAACACTTCTTTTAATGAAGAATCGAATCTGTTAACTATTCCCAAACATCCAAGCGATGTAAGTTCTTTAGCCATAGCTAATCCTGTAACCGTATCCATTGGACTTGAAACAACCGGCAGGCTAAGCGCTTTGCCTAAAAATTTATGTTTAGTATTAGATTCAACCCTGCTTTTCATTTTCGAAATATGCGTCGGAACCAGACTTATATCGTCATAAGTTAATGCTAAATCATAATTAGCCAGATCTTGTTTTGAGTAAAGTTTCATTTTTGCTCCTGTATATTCATACTATAGTTATTATACAAAAAGAAGGCGAGTATAAATACCCGCCTCAAATTTTTTGTAAATATGGTTATAAAAATTTTATTCCGCAATAAGCTGTTCCATTTGATCCAGAAGATCCGTCATTTTTTTAACAACGGCTAATATCGGATCTTGTGAAGTCATATCAACACCAGCTAATTTTAATACATCAATCGGATATTTTGAACTGCCCGATTTAAGGAAATTCAAATACCTTTCAATAGCAGGCTGTCCTTCTTCTTTAACTTTTTGAGCAAGGGCCTGAGAAGCGGCAAAACTTGTTGCGTATTGATAAACATAAAAATTATAATAAAAATGAGGTATGCGCGCCCATGTATATGTTTCTTCTTTATCAACAATCATATCATTACCCCAGTATTTCTGGTACATGTCGCCGTAAATCTTGCTTAATTTTTCGGGCGTAATCGCTTCTCCTTTTTCGTGCATTTCATGAGCTACTTGTTCGAACTCGGCAAAACGAGTCTGACGGTAAAATGTAGTTGTAATATTATTTAATTCTTTTTCAATAAGGGCCAATTTTTCTTCTTTGGTCTGAGCATTTTCAATTAAATAATCCAACAAAAAGACTTCATTCATAGTTGAAGCAACCTCTGCTACAAATATCGAATAATTTGCATAAGCGTAGGGCTGATTCTGTTCCGTATAATATGAGTGCATGTTATGTCCCATTTCATGGGCGAAAGTAAAAACGTCGTTCAACTGATTATTCCAGTTTAATAAAACATAAGGATGAACTCCGTAAGAAACACCTGAAGAATATGCGCCGCTGCGTTTTCCTTTTGTTTCGAATACGTCTATCCATCTGTTGTTAAATGCTTTGTTCAGGCTATTCAAATAATCTTCGCCCAGCGGTTTTAATGCTTTTAGCAGAATATCAATTGATTCATCGTATGAATAATTATCCTTTACGCCCGGGAATAAAGTTACATACGTATCATAAGCATGTAAATTTTCAACACCCAATAATTTCTTTTTTAAACTGCACCAGCGGTTTAAAGGTGCGAGATTATCATTTACGGAATTAACAAGATTATCATAAACTGCGACAGGAATATTGTTTGCGTCAAGCGCAGCTTCTCTGTCGGTATTATATTTTCTTGCCTTTGCGTTAAAATGAATCGCTTTAAGATTTCCTGTAAATAATGAAAGAAAGGTATTTTCATATTTCATAAATGGCTGATAATATCCGCGGTAAACTCTTTCGCGCAAATTTCTATCGGTTGAATATAATGCCGCATAATATCTTCCGTCCGAAATTTTAAAATCATTTCCGTTTTCATCTTTAATTACTGGGAATTCCATTTCGGCATTTTTGAATATACCGAATGTATTATAAGACGCATATGAAACCGGACCGGCTAAAGCCAATAGTTCTTCCTGATCCTTTGAAAGAGTGTGCGCTTTTGTTCTAACCAATTCCTTTAACTGCATTTCATAGATTTTTAATTCGGCATTCTCATTCAGAAAACCCCACAATTTATCTTCAGGAATTGCAAGAATTTCGGGATTCATAAATGAACTTGCCGCTGATAATTTTGAGGCTAAAGCTTCAACCCTGCTGTCTCTCGCTGAGTTTTCCGCATTACCAAGATCCAAATCCTTCAATAAGGAAGAATATAATGCTACTGTTGATAATTTTATACCCATTGAGTCGTCGAATTTCAAACATGCTAAAAGATCGCCGGCCGAATTACCGAGCTTTCCTTCAAACTGAGAATACTTATCGGCATTTTCATCAAGATATTTATAATCAACTTCCCATAAATCTACAGTTTTATAAATATCCTCAAGATTCCATTTGTACTTGTCGGCAATATTATTTCTGGTAGGAAGTTCACCATTAGAATCCTGCGCAAATAATTTAGAAGCGTTGAGTCCAATTACTAAAGCCAATATAAACCTCATTAGATTTTTAATAAATGACAATTTTTTCATAACGGGTGTTCCCTTTTGTTTTGGTATTTGATTTATATATAATATTAATAATTTCCGGAACACAATTAATTCATAAACTAAAATTACAAAATTTATCAAACAAAACACTTGGAATAATGAGACATTCTTGTTTATTTTCCAATCAACATTTTTTGCTTTCAGAAATAAACAGGAATATTTATGACCACAACTCAAGACGCTCAAGAATCAAAAGAATCATGGAGGTTTCCGAAAGAATTTTGGCTTGCTAATGTAATGGAGCTTTGCGAAAGAGCCGCGTACTACGGATTTTTTATTGTACTGACTTTATATTTAACAGATATTGTAGGATTCACAGATAAAGAAACCGGGGTTGTAGCCGGAGTGTTTTTTGCGTTATTATATTTTTTCCCCCCTTTTGTAGGCGCTATTTCCGATAAAATAGGATTTAAAAACGGATTAATTTTAGCTTTCACTTTGTTAACGATAGGATACTTTTTTCTTGGCGTATTCCACTCAAAACTTCTTGTAATATTTTTCTTAACTATTGTACTTATTGGCGGATCATTCATCAAACCGCTTATAACCGGAACAGTTGCAAAAACAAGCAGCGAAATTAATAAAGCCCGCGCGTTCTCTCTTTTTTACTGGGTTGTTAATATTGGAGCATTCAGCGGAAAAACTTTTGTGCCTTATATTCGTCAGGGCATAGGGCTTGAATATGTTAATTTCTTTTCATCAGCTATGTCCTTTCTTGCATTGATTTTAGCGATTACATTATTTAAACCTCTTGATAGAGAAGATGACGGCAAATCAATTGCAACAGTAATTACGGCATTAAAGAAAATTTTTTCAACTCCGAGATTAATTATACTTACGGTTATTGTAGCCGGATTCTGGATTATCCAGCATCAGCTATATGCTACAATGCCTAAATACGTTATAAGATTATTAGGAGAAGAAGCGCGTCCCGAATGGCTTGCCAATGTTAACCCTGCCGTAGTTGTAATTTTTGTTGTATTTATAACACAATGGACAAAAAAATGGAAAGCCGTTTCAGCAATATTCGCCGGAATGGTTATAATGCCTTTTTCGGCATTAGCTATGTCATTCAGTCATACCTTGCAGTCTTTTACAGGCGGTGATGTTTCAATGTTCGGATTGTTTACCGTTCATCCGTTAACATTAATGATGATAATAGGAATTGGAATTCAGGGATTAGCCGAATGTTTTATATCGCCCAGATTTCTTGAATATTTTGCTAAGCAGGCTCCCAAAGGTGAAGAAGGAACATATATGGGATTCAGCCATTTGCATTCATTTATTTCAGCACTTGTAGGTTTTATACTTTCAGGATTTTTACTGGATGCGTACTGCCCTGATCCAAAAACTCTTCCTATCGGAATTACAGAAGCGCAAAAAGCTTTATATTATGCAGACGCTCATGTAATATGGTATTATTTTGTTGTGATCGCTTCAGTAGCGGCTGTTGCGCTTTACATTTTCAGATATGTTACAAATAAAATTGACGCAAAAGCATCGGCGGCAAATTAAAAATAGAATGATTATAAAATTAATCCTCCGGGATTTTTACCCGGAGGATTCATTAATATATTATTGATATTATTTCAGAAGCATTAATTTTTTGACACCTCTAAATTTTCCCGAAGATAATTGATAGAAGTAAATACCGCTCGCCAATTCCCATGCGTTAAATTCAATTTCATAATTACCAGCGGCTTTATACGAATCTACCAATCTTTTAACCTCCCTGCCGAATAAATCATACACAATTAGAGTTGCATGACCTGCTTCCTTTAAAGAATATTTTATTTTTGTTGAAGGATTAAAAGGATTAGGATAATTCTGTTGTAATGAATAATTAAATTTTAGAACATTATCGCCTGCCGAAGTCGCATTTCCAACTATAACTGTCCACTCAAACTCGGAGGTTAAAAGATTATGTTCGTCTTTCCGAACAAGTTCTGTATTATCTTTCGCAACCGCTTTAAGTTTGTAAGTCCCTTCGGAAACATTTGAGGTGTTTAGCAAAAATGATTTTGTGTTTTCGGCAGTAATTTCATTATCCCAATACCAATTAACGGAAATTCTTTTGGCTAACGGATCAATCGTTTCAACGGAGAATTCTTTACTTGAATTAATAGGAATGTTTTGCACAGATTCTTCGGGCGAAAAAGTATCAATTGTATTTAAATAATTATATATGGAAAGAACGGTCTGTTCAGAACAAACTTCGCAGAAAGGAACAAACAATGAATTCATTTTACAATTTAATTTTGGTCTGAACCAGCCTTTGGTATTATAAACCGCGCCTTCAAACAAACCAATAACGTCAGTGTAATCGCCGGTTTCAGGAGTAGGTAAAGGAGTTGATTGATGAATCCACTTATTCCATTTTATATTTTCAAATTTTGTGGCGGCCGTAGCGTTCGGAGCCTCAAATCCTGTCTGCGAACCGTAATCATATTCATCGGCCAGACGCGCAAATGAATGCCCCAGCTCATGAATTGCTACCTCAAAACTTGATTCATTTGTTGAAGTAGTTGCATAGGTTCCTCCCGACCCGCCGTAGTAATGATGGTTCACAATAATAAATACAATATCCCAATCCGGAAAATTGGAAGCCAAAACAGAGTTTGTCGCAGTATAATTCTGAATAACAAGAAGTCTGTGAATCCCAGCGAAATCATACGTGCTTCCGAAATACGTATTGCTTGAAAATATTTCCAAACCGCCCGGTTCGTCGTTTGCCGTGCCGGGATGAGTTGAACCCGATTCCTCGGAAGGAACTTCAATAGAATAAACATTAAAATAATTTTTATATGTATTATAAGGTTCCGATTTGAACAATTCTGTAACCACTCCCTGCACATCGCCGGTAAACTTATGCATTTCGCCTATTGTATAACCGTCACCCAAAAAAACTATATTAATTCTTTTATCTCTATCACCGTTAACAATAATTTCATTTACGGGAAACGATTGCGGCAAAATATTTATAACAAACGAAAACAGAATACCAAATGTTATATGAATTTTATTCATGTAGATTAGTCTATTTTAATTGGGAATGAACCTATCTGAATAAATTGATGCTTATCTTTTCTAAGCGAATTGTCCTCAGGCACCCTGTAGAGATTTATCTTTGAGATATTCTTTTCATAATTTACTCTTACAATAACTTCAGATGAATCCCGCTTAACATTAATAGTATTTAATTCACCTTTCTCATTAACATATTCATAATTTCTCAAGGAAGGATCTTTAACTACGCCGTCGGCAATAATTGAATTTTCGGCATCAAGAATTTCATAAAAAATATCGTCCGCAAAATAAGTGGCAACTTTCGGTGTTTTTATTTTCCCCGGCAATATTTCATAATTAATTTCTGCCGGCTTTCCTTCAACAATATTTACTTTTATAAAAATCATTTTGTCCTGCTGTTCTTTTTCCGTCACAACACCGAAACATGATATATTTACGAAAAGCAATACCGCGTATATTAGAATTATCTTCATATCAATACCTTTATAAATTCTAAATAAATTAATTGGGACTAAATTTAAAGGGCTAATTTTTCTCATAGTTTTATAATATTTTATTAGAATAGTATACAACCTTATTCAAATCAGGTTCATAATTTTAAAATAATTATGAATAAAATATCTTTTATTATTTTGCCTTTTTCAATGTAAAAATTAATGCTAAGAATTTGCAATAATGCATTTTCCGTTATTTAACGCGAAGTGACAAACCTGGCAGTGACTTAAATTCGGCGGGAAATTATTCAGCCTGATATTCTTAACAATTAAATTCAATTCCTCCTTGAAATTAATTATTTCGTTATCAGTTATTACTTTCTCAAATATATTTTCCGGATGTTTTATAAATACAAGTCTGCATACAATTTCTTTTTTATCAGGAAACATTTTAGATGCCAGTAAAGAATAGAACTTTAACTGAGGCAAATAATTATTTCCTCTTTCTTCAATTTTTTCAGGGCTTATATTGTCAGTTTTATAATCAATTATAATTACTCTATTTCCATCAATTATTAGTTTATCAATAATGCCGTATAAATAATAATCGTTTTCTTTTGAATAGATTTCAAATTCATTTTGAAAGTCGGTATATGTTTTTATTAAACTGAAAGTTGATGAAGAATAATAATTACTTAATTCTTCGGTTATGGATCTGATAAGTTTTTCTCTGTTTTTGTATTTCGGCTGCTTTGTTTCAATTTCGGCTATAACAAGAAGACTTACCAAATTATTAATTTCTTCCAACTTAACTTCTTTTTCCAGCAAGGAATGTATTACTCTCCCCCGCAAATCGGCAAGATCGTTTGTTTCCTCATCTTCATTATATTTGAATTCAAATGTGGGAATCTGTTTGTCGAATATTTTAAGAATTTTTGTATAACCAAGGTCATAAGTTAATTTGTACTTTAGGGGACACTGAAGAAACATAGCGGATTTAGTCGCCGAAATAATTTCGTTTTTCACTCTGTCAATTATAACACCGGTTGTTATAATTTTATCGTCCGGTAAAACTTCGTTATCTCTTTCTTTTATTTCTTCAAAATCTTCAATCGATTTAATCACCGGTATTACCAGCCGCACATCTTTCTCGTATATTTCATATTGTTTTTCAAAAGATGACATAAATTTTAATCTGGAATTAATGTTGTGATTTTCATCTTCAAGATTAATGTTAAGTCCTTCACAAATAAAACTAAGAAAAGATGAATCAGCCTTTTTTGAATTAACAGAGAACGAAATAAATAAATAATTGATCGCTCTTGTTACGGCTACATATAATAGTCTTTTAGCTTCGGCATTTAATTTTTTATTCATCTGGTAATTGTAAATGCCTGCAATAGGGGGCATTGAATACTCATCGAAATAATTGCCGTTTAATGGCACCTTTGTTAATATCCCGAATTGCTTATCAACGCTGATTGATTTGGCGCGAACATTCTCGTCCTTTGAGTAATCGCCGCACTTAAAAAGAAAAACCGCTTTGAATTCCAATCCTTTTGATTGATGAATAGTCATTATTTTAACAGTGTTTTCATCTTTTGAAACAGCCGCCTGACCTTCATCCGCAAGTTTTTCCATAGCTTCGGCAAGGTAATTAACAAAATCATAAATGGTTTTAAGTCCCTGCTGAAGAAATGAATTAGATATGCGAAGAAGTTTATTTAAATTCGCGATTTCCTGCGCTGAGTTTGGCTTTGATGCAATAACCGACCAGTAAGCAGTATCATTTAATATTTTTCTGAGCAAGAAAGCTAAATCAACTTTTAAAGCGTATGAAAGATGCTCTGTTAATAAATTTAATATATACTGGAATGTTTTATTCGATACGTTAAAATCCTTAAACTTTTCAAAAAAAGTTTTCCCTTTACAAAGTGAAATTTCATATATATTCGCGTCCGAAATTGTAAAAAACGGAGACCGTAAAATTCCTACAAGCGCGCTGTCGTTGTCCGGGTTAATTAAAAATGAGAGGTAATTATATATATCATAAATTATCTGCCGCTGGTAATAACCCTTTCCGCCAATAATCGTAAATGGAATTTTATATTTTGAAAATGATTTTTCCAATTCCGAAAACGCGTTTCTTTTTCTGCATAGAACGGCGATATCCTTAAAATTGATTTCTGTTTCTTCAGAATTATTTAATAGTTTTAATATCCTTTTAGAAACCATCTCGCTTTCCGTATCCGAATCGGCAGCGAGAATTTCTATCTGTCCGGGTACATCTTCTTCCTTTGAACATATCAGTTCATTCGGAGTAACCTCATTAAACTCTATTTTCGGATTTCTGAATAATTCTTTAAAAAGTTCATTAGTAAAGGCAGCGATGGGCGGCGACATTCTAAAACTGTGAGGCAGCTGCAGAAGGCTTAAGGCAGTCTCCTTTTTTTCTATTTCATTTTTGGTTCTGTTAAATATTTCCAGATCGGCGTCGCGGAACATATAAATGCTTTGTTTTTCATCGCCAACAACAAACAAATTACCTGCATTTAAATTCTCAAGAATAGGCATAAATATTTCATATTGTATTTCGTTGGTATCCTGGTATTCATCAAGCATTATATAATTATATTTCGCGCTTAATTTTTCTCTTACACTTTCTTGCGATACAATATTTTTTGTATGCAGTAATATGTCCTCAAAATCCAGGTATCCCTTATCCGATTTTTTTTCATCGTACAAAACCGCGGACCTGTTAAATACTTCCAGTATTGATTTCCCAAATTTAGCAAGCTCAATATTCGCGCTTTCAAAGTTTTCATCAATTTTAAATGATCTTAGCACTTTTTGAATTTTTTCAATTTCTTTTATTTCATTCACAAAATTCTGAGAATCAAACTTTTTTGTAAATTCTTTTTTCCTCAATTCATTCTTCTGAGTAAAAATTACTTCACCTAACCGGTGAACTGCCGATAATATTTCTAAAGGATTTATCGGAAGTGTATATTTATCAAGTATAGATCTAACAGTTAATGCAATTGAGTCGCCGGGTTCGTTAAAAATAATTTCATTATTCAGTTTCGCAAGATTTGAGAAATACAATTCTATATTCTCCGAAAAGAATAAGATAAATTTATTGTGAAATTCCGATTTAAAATGTTTCGCTATTACTTCAACATTACCAGAATATAATGTGTCTGCTAATTTAATAAGGTTTTTTCTTTGATGAATAAGATGTTTCAGCTGCGAGGTTAAAGCAGCCTTTGAACCGAGAATGCGTACAAGATATTTTATTTTATCCGACTGGGTTTCCTCTTTGAGAAGATTTATAATAACCTCTTCAATGCTGAGTTCAATGAGTTCATCGGAAGTTTCAGAATCGATAGGTGAAAAGTTTGCGTCAATTCCAGCGTCGGGCGAGAACTCTCTTAATAAATCAATACAAAAAGAATGAATGGTGGAAATATTTGAAGATACTAATTGTTTTCTGATGCGTTCAAGTTTTGTTTTTATCCGCTGGTCCTTTTCTGAAATTAATCGTTCTTCAATTTCACCCGCTATTTTTTTATACAATTCGCCCGCTGCTTTATCGGTAAAAGTGATGGCAACAATTTTATTTATCGGCACATCTTCTATTAAGGCAATCTCAACATAACGTTTTGAAAGCACAAAGGTTTTACCCGAACCCGCGTTAGCGGTTAGAGCAATATGTCTTTTATAATTAAGAGCTTCGATTTGATATGGTGTAAGCTGATGCGTCATATTTTAGGAAATTTTAATTGTATGGTTGTACCGTTTGAAGATGTTTCTTTAAGAATAACACTGCCAGTAATACTTTCCATAAAATTCTTTGCAATGCTTAGTCCCAGTCCCATTCCTTTTACCTTTGTCGTAAAATCCGCGTCAAAAATTCTGTTGGCAATTTCTTTTTCTATACCTTTACCGTTATCTGCAATATTTATTATATGTGAAACGTTATCATTTTCGTAAGAAATTAATATTGAATTCGCGTTGGCCTGAACTGAATTGCGAATTAAATTAATAATAGTTCTTTTCACCTGATCCTTATCGGCCAATACAATTAAATTATCGGAAGGCAAATCGACAGAAATAGCAACCGCTTCTTCAATAAATAAATTAACCGCGTCACTAATAACAGGCTGAAGCATAACTTCTTCAAGTTTTAGATTCGGCATTCTCGCGAAATTATAAAACTCAGATGCAATATTTTTAAGCGTTTCAATTTGATTGATTACTGTGTTTGTTACTTTTTCAAATATATCGTTGAATTTTGGCGACTGATCTTTATGTGCAATAATAAGCTGCTGAACGGCCAGTTTCATTGGAGTAAGCGGATTTTTAATTTCATGAGCCACCTGTTTAGCCATTTCTTTCCAGGCTGATTCGCGTTCAAGTTCGGCGAGTTCCAGCTGACTCTTTTTTAATTCGCGTACCATTTTATTAAAACCGGTTATTAATTCTTTGGTTTCGCCGCGGCTGTATTCTTTTAATTCAACATTTAAATCCCCGCCGGCAACCGACCTTGTAGCAATCGTAAGTTTTCTAATGGGAGAGGAGATTTGATTTGCAAGAAATGTGCTTAAGATAATTATTAATATTACCGCAAGCGAGTAGCTTCCGAAAAGAAAAATATCAACATCGGTAGAAGACATTGGCAAAAGTATATTATTAAAACTGTCGCTTATTTTTATTATATAATCCCTGTTCCCTATTTTCCCTTTATAGAAAAAGGAATTAAAATTATATTTTTCAATATTCTCTTCAACAACAATTTCTTTTATCCCTTTGTTTACAATTTTATTGTATGCATTTGGGTTAATTATTCCGGGAAGAAGGCCAATCTTGTGAAAAATATTTTCTGAACTGTATACTAGTTTTTTGTCGTCGTAAATTTCATAATTAACGGCAAGGTCGCGGGTAGCTTTATCGAAGATACTATTTATATTAATTCCGCTGCTTATAAGATAATCGTTTACGTATTTTTCTACTCTAACGGCGCGTTTGCCCAATTTATAAAATGTTGCTGAATCGTTGCTTTCTTCGGTAAGTGTTCTGAAGTAAATAGCAAGCAGGATTAATGGAATTATAGAAATTACAAGAAATGCCGTAAGCAATTGAGTGCGGAAAGTTAATCCCGAAATTTTCTTTCTTCCGAAACCGATCACTACCGCCGCGGCTATCAAAATAATTATAAAAAAGCTGTGAATAAAAAACACTTTAAAAAAGTCGAAAAGATTCCACGAAATAGTCTTACTTGCAAGCGCGACCGCAATAGTTCTTTTAATATCATCAAGTTTTGTGTTAAGTACATAAACTAAGTTTTCTTCATTGTTCAATTGCAAATAAAGCCAAGCTTCATTGTTTAGTTTATCGGGAGAGTTAAGAATTATATTTTCTTGTTCGGAGCTAAGATTAATTTCGCTGAATGTATTTAGAAGAACGCCGTTATGAAAATCAAATATTTTTATTTTGGATAAATCCAAGGCTAAATTTGAATAAGTTGATTTAGTAGAAAAGAATTCTGGGCCTTCAAACAAACCAAGATTATTTACATCATACAATACGATTACTTCCACATATCCAAGAACCTTTCCGTCATTTGATTTTATCTCACCAAGTCCTTTCAAAAGTTTTGCGTTTGAATAAAGATAGTCTTCTTCCCAGATTATTATATTTTGCTCTTCGTCGGTTGATGTATTGAAATAATTATTATATCCTTCATTTATTCCAAAATTGATTCCGCCTAGGTAATCCTTAGAAGCATTTAAGAAATTCACGCTTGATACCACGGATTCTCTTTGCAGCGGACTTCTGCTCCATATTTTGAATGCCTCCGCTTCGTAATTATAATCTGGCGAAACAATTATATTTGATATATTCTCTTTATTTAAGGCGCTTTCTAATGTTTGAGTAAGAAAGAATTCCAAAAGATTTTTATTTGATCTTGTAATTTCTTTCGAAATAATTTTAAGTGATTCCCTTTCCAAGGCCAGATTGTAGTGACTCAGCAGACTTATTGAAATAAAAGAAGCCGCGAATAAGAAAAGCACATAATTCATAACCGTTCTTTTATTTGAATAAAAAATCATAAATGCCAAAATAAAACAAACGCTAATATGAATTATTCTTATAACCGGCGTGCCCTGAGGCTGTTTTTGTGTTATATCATAAATATAACCGGCCGCCTGGAAAAAGAAAAACAATACTGCTACTACCAAATATTTATTATTGGAAATTTTGGAAGGAATTGATTTAAATATCAGTAATACTATTACCACTGAAAAAACGATAGAGCAAAAACCTAAAATCAAAACGCCAATATGCATTATAAAAATCGGCATTGCCGGTATTAAATCGGATTCTTTAAAGTATCTTAATGTCGAATCGAAAATTACACTTCTTAATGCCGCTCCAAGTCCCCTTAGACTTATAAAATAAAAAGCCGTAAGCCCAATAAGAATTGAGGCAAAGATTAAAATATTTTCATTCTTTTTCTTTTCATTTAAGTATTCGTTAGAATATTTATAAGCCTGAACCGTAATAACCAGGAATGCGAATATTGTTATAAAAAATTCAAGAGGAGATTTTACAATTCCGAATCCAAACGCGGATGAGAAAAATGAAGCGTTGGCAAGTTCCGTAGGAATATACTCTGAAGGTATTCCTAAAATAAATAATAATATTCTTAGGAGAACAATATAAAATGCCGCCCATAAAAACTTTATAAACCTGTATTTTATCTTTTTGAAATATTTATATAATCCGAAACCCGCTAATATAAACGCGAAAAAAACTAACAATGCCTGAACCGCTTTAAAATCTTCTTTAATATAATTAATAGAGGAATCTTTTGAAGGCTTTAGAAATGTTGCCACTCCTATTTTTTCTTTTTTATTATTTAATAAATCAAAAGAATGTTTTCTTCCGTCCAGCGAATAATCCGCAGAAGAGTTATAATAAATATTAAATACGGTTTTATATTTTGATGACAGATAATCTACAAAGCTGATGTTTTCATAATAATCGTTTTTAAAGCTGTATTCTTTTTCCATAGGAAGCGATAATAAAAAATAATTTATACTTCCGTTAATATGGACAGTATCGGAATATGACAAATATATTAATAAATCCGAATGTGTGAATCTCGTCTGTCCTGCATATTTCATTATGGAATCATCGGCGACAGAATCAGTTAGTATATTATTATTCCAAGCTGATAAATTACCTGCAGAGTCAAAAATTTCGGCCGTATAACCAAGTTTATTTAACGATTGAAGATGTTCGAACAGAAGGGAGTGATAATCTCTTTCATTAATTATTGAGCGGATTTTAACTTTTAGCTGTTCGGAGTTGTTAATTAACGAAGATTGTTTTTCGGAGAATAATTTATTAACGGACTTTTCAATCAATATTATTTTTTCTTTAAGTTCGTTTTCCCAATTTGAGCTTTTGTTTTCGACTACTACCGGCTCAATAATACCCAACGCAACAATTGCAATAACAACAACAGCAATTGAACTTAAAAATTTTCTATTACCCGAAAAATATTTTTTAACCATTCGATTTAGTTTATGCTAATTTGACTTATCCGCCAGCTGCCGTTTTCTGTTTTTAGTGAGATATAAAATTTAGCAACTCCTTTTATTCCTTCGTAACTGTAATTATAAAACCCGGTGGCAAAAGAATACTGCGGGCCTGAAGAAATTTTCGTGATGCGGAAACTGATTGGTTTATAAGAATTAATAAAATCCTGAACAATAAAGAACAATTGATTTGAGGAAAAGCTGCCGGAAACACCGTTAATAAAACTTACAAAAGTTTCCGACTGAAAATAATCCGAGAACCTGTTTACATCAAACTCTTTAATTCCCGATTCAATTTTATTAAAAATGACCTGCGGTTCATCTTCAAATTTATCCTGAGCGTAGCTTTGAGACATAGCCCCGAAAAATAAAACTACAAGCAAGAATATATTTAAAGATGTCTTCATATTTTTTATATAAGTTAAATTAAAATACATAATTAGTAAGAAAAAAGCATACCTGCCGGGTATGCTTTCTTCGCTATTTCCTTTTATATTTTTTGACTTTATCGTCTTGATTTCGGTTACTTATTTTTAATAACATAAGCCGGAACAGTGTTTCTTTTCTCAGGTGTTTCACCTCTTTTTAGCTGTCTTTCACCTTCAACAAGTTGATACGCCCAATCAAAGATTAATCTTTCGGTAGTAATTTCTTTAATACGTACTTTGGCAAAATGATTGTCCCAGGTAAGTATAACATATGTTCTTCCGATTACTGCTTGTGTATATTTTACATTTTCACCTTCTAATAGCGGAACCCAGCCGGAAATAGGCGCGTATGGTATATCATAAATATTGTCGGTATATCCCATATCCTGAATTTCACTGTCGTCCCAAACATTTAAATAAAATGTGCCGTCAAAATTTTCGAAAAAGAAATCTGCCGAATAATCATCGGTAACTTCGTTATAAGGAACTACCAGATATTCACTGAAATCATATCCGGATGAATTCGGAAATCTTAAATAATCGAATATGGATTGATTCATTCCCTGCGGCCTGGGAACACCGTAAACTTCGTCGTAACTTAGTTCGCTTTCGTTTTGATTTTCATCAAAAGCGGCTACGGCGTAATAATACACTTCACCGTTATTTACATCATAATCAACAAAATAATTTACGTCATAACTAGTACTTCCGATTAAGGTATATTCACCATCATAAGTATAATTGAAATAGACATTATACCCTACCACATCGCTTTCTCTGTTAAAGTCCCATTGAATTTCAACTGAATTGTCGCCTACGAAAACATCAACGTTTTTAGGTGGAGCAGGGGGTGAATTGTCATAGTAAAAATCATCGTTATCGCACGCGGAAAATGATATAATTATCGTCAATAATAATAAATATCTAAAAATTCTTATTTTTTTCATTTTATCCTCCGAATTGCTTTTATAACAGATATTACAATTGGAGTGCCAAAAAAATCAATAATTTAAAATACAAAAGGCCGCAAATTTGTTAAAAAACGCAGCCTTTTGTATGTACTAATATTCTTGTTAATTACATGTGTTTTATTTTCTAAACAACAATGAATACTTTATAAGAAAGTTACATTATATTTTTCTGAAATTACCTTCAAAGTATAATTGAGAGTTATTTATCACCGCAACGGATTTACCGGTTAATAATTTCTTATCAAAAGGTGAATTTTTTGATTTGCTTTTAAATTTGGAAATATCAACCGTCCAAATTTCATTAGGATCAAAAATTGTTAGATTAGCATTTTCACCTTCGGCAATTTTAGGAACTTCAATATTTAATATCTTTCTTGGATTTACTGCCATTTTCTCAACAAGTTGATCTAATGTTAAATGCTTTTTGTGAAGAAGTTCCGTGCAAGCAAGCCCGATTTGGGTTTCCAGTCCTAAAATTCCGTTTGGAGCGTAAATAAATTCCATTTCTTTTTCTTCGATTGAATGAGGCGCGTGATCGCTTGCAATACAGTCTATTGTGCCGTCTTTTAATCCTTCAATCATAGCTTCAACATCATCGCGGGTTCTTAAAGGTGGATTCATTTTGAAGTTGGTATTATATCCTTTAAGTGATTCTTCGGAAAGTGTAAAATGATGCGGAGCAACTTCCGCCGTAACCTTAATTCCTTTTTTCTTTCCTTGACGCACAAGATCAACTGCGTTTTTAGAAGAAATATGAGCGATATGTACTCTGGCGCCGGTATATTCGGCCATAATTATATCACGCATTACGGTTAAATCTTCGGCAACAGTTGGGATCCCTGGCAGTCCTAAAAATGTAGAAGTTTCACCTTCGTTCATGTGTCCGTCGGCAAGCGATTCATCTTCGCAATGTTCAATAATGGGCGCATCGTACATCAATGAATATTCCATAACGCTTCTAAGCAAAGAAGCGGTTTTAATTGCAACGCCGTCATCGGAAAAAGCGACGGCTCCAGCGTCAAACATTTCAGCGATAGGGGCAAGAGATTCACCTTTTCTATCCACCGAAGCGGCGCCGATAGGGAATACATCTACAAGATGATTTTTAGCTTTTTCTTTTATAAATCTTACAACTTCGGCGCTGTCTGTCGTAGGGTCGGTATTCGGCATACAAGCAACGCCCGTAAATCCGCCTGCCGCGGCGGCATTGCTTCCTGTAACAACAGTTTCTTCATCTTCTCTTCCCGGTTCACGAAGGTGAATGTGCATATCAAAAAATCCAGGCGCGCAGTATTTGCCTTCTAATTCCAGGATTTCCGCGTCTTTTAATTCTTCTTTTGTTAGATCTCCGATCTTTTTAATTTTTCCGTCTTCAATTAATAAATCTGATTTGGAATTTAATTTCTGATCGGGATTTATTAGAGTTAAACCTTTTAGTACTAAACGCATTTTTCACCTTTTAATTATTCATTGTACCAAGTAAATAAAGTACCGCCATTCTTATTGCAACACCGTTCGTAACTTGATCAAGTATTACTTGATAAGGGCCGTCGGCGACTTCAGAAGAAATTTCGACCCCGCGGTTAATTGGTCCCGGATGAAGTATTACAACATCTTTATTATTCTTTTCAATTCTATCGGCGGTAATTCCAAAATAATTATGATATTCTCGTGTAGTAGGAATACTGCTTCCTGCTTTTCTTTCAAGCTGAATCCTTAGAACGTTTAACACGTCGTGTTCTGCGATTGCTTTATCAATATCGTGTATTACTTTTACGCCTATAGATTCTATTCCTTTTGGAATTAATGTAGGAGGTCCGCAAACAGAAACATCCGCCCCCATAGCTTTAAGTCCGAAAATATTTGAAAGTGCCACCCTGCTGTGGGCTACATCCCCAACAATACAAACCTTTAATCCGGCCAGTTTACCCAGCCTTTCTTTAATTGAGTACATATCAAGCAACGCTTGAGTCGGATGTTCATGCCGTCCGTCGCCTGCATTAATAATATGCGCGTTCGATATTTGAGTTAAGAATTGAGGAACTCCGGCAGATTGATGTCGGACAACAATCATGTCAATTTTCATTGCTTCAATATTGCGTACAGTGTCTTTAAATGTTTCACCTTTTTTTGTACTGCTTGTTGAAGTAGAAAAATTTACAGTATCGGCCGAAAGTCTTTTCTGCGCGAGTTCAAATGAAATTCTGGTTCGAGTAGAGTTTTCGAAAAAGAGATTAACAACTGTTTTACCCTGAAGAGTAGGCACTTTTTTAATAGGTCTTTCAAGCACTTCTCTAAACGTAACTGCAGTATCAAGTATTAACTGAATATCTTCTTTAGGAACTCCGGCTAAACCAAGTAAATGTCTGCTTGATAAAGGCATATAATTTTACTCTCTAATTACTTTTTGAATTATCAACTAAATAGACGGCATCTTCATCGTCAATTTCCGTCATTTTTACTTTTACTTCTTCGTTTATAGAAGTAGGAATATTCTTACCGACAAAGTCTGCTTTTATCGGCATTTCCCTATGACCGCGGTCAACCAAAACACAAAGCTGAATTGTATTTGGTCTTCCCATATCCATCAGCGCATCTAATGCCGAACGAGTGCTTCTTCCGGTATAAAGAACATCATCAATTAATATTATGTCCTTTTCCGTAAGGTCGAATTTAATTTCAGTAACGGAAACTTCAGGCTGTTTTAATCTGGTTCTAAAATCATCGCGGTATAATGTAGTATCAAGAACACCCAGATTGGTATCACTTCCGTCAATTTCTTTAATTTTCTGCTGAATTCTTTTTGCAAGGAATTCGCCTCTGGTGCGCATGCCAATCAGCACCAGGTTTTTTGATCCCTTATTTCTTTCAAGGATTTCATGAGCTAATCTTGTTATTGTTCTGTTTAGCCCTTCGCGGTCAATTACTGTAGCTTTTATGTCCATATACAAAAAATCCTCTTTGACTATTGTCGCAGAGGTCCTCTTTTTATTTGTTGAATTTTATTTTCATTCCTTTTTTATCTCTCCGGATAAGTTTAAAGGATTACACCGTTATCGGGCGTATAAATATTTTTTAATTGAACAAAGCTAAATTAAAATTTAATAAAAGTAAAGTAAGGGAGAGTTTATTAATAATTATATTTGTTTAAAATAAGAAAGGGCCGTAAAAACGGCCCTTTCCCTAAAACAAAATTGAGAATAATTAATTTAGAATTTTAAATTCGATTCTTCTATTCATTGATCTTCCGTCGGCTGTTTTATTATCGGCAATCGGTTTAGCTTCGCCATAACCAACGACTTTAAGTCTATTTCCGTCAATTCCTCTTGCGACAAGATAATTTTTAATCATTTGAGCTCGTTTTTCAGATAGTTTCAAATTCGCTTTTTCCGATCCGATATTATCCGTATAACCCTGGATTTCAACCTGCATATCTGGATTCTGCAACAATACCTGAACGGCATGGAATAAGATAGGATACGATTCAGAACTTAATTTTGTGCTGCCATAATCGAAATTAACACCAACAAGCACCCATTTTTTTTCTGATCTAACCGGTTTCTCAACAACAACTTCTTTAACTACTTCTTTAGGAATATGTTTTTTAACAATATTTTCAATTCTTTCATAATCAACCGGGTCAGAATTATTACTGCTTAAGCCGCTGTAAATTTCGCAAATTTTTGAAGGAGCGCCTTTATCAAAATAATAAAGGAAACCTAAATCAAAAGTCATATATGAATCAGTTACTCCGCCTAAAATTCCGCCGTTAGGACTGGAAGCTGAATTACCGTCAAAATTTGAACCGTCAACAGTTTGGTAAGTGAACTCAGTTGTCAAATTCCAATCATGGCTTAATCTCCAAAGAATTCCTAAACTGCCTGTCAAAGTTAAATCGAAATAATTGTCTTTTAGTCCTACTGTTGAAGGATTGTCAAGCATATAATAGTTGGCTCCGGCGCCGATAGAAATATACGGCGACACTGGTTCACAAGGAACAAATCTGAAAACAAAATCGGCTCCCCCTAAAATTGATTCAATTGATGTGGTTTGAGAAGCGCCCCAGGTTCCTTCAAGATGAGAATATTTTCCGTAAAATCTGAAACCTGAATGCTCAGATAAGTCACGTGTTAAACTTAAAAACCCGCCGTAATTTAAAGTCGAGGATGAAATATTGGTGCTAATTAATTTAGGATAAGACGCGCCAAATCCAAATCCCCAGCTATCCTGTGCTACCTGCGCAAATGAATTAGAAGATAATAGCACGAAAAAAAATATAATAACAAGATGTATAACTTTCTTCATAATTTCCTCAATTTAGGAAACATATATTTAACAAAGATTTAGAATTCAACAGTTAACAAAATTCTTTAAGCTTATTTAACAAAATAAGCCGTAATAGTCAAGAAGTTGATAAAAATTTTATTTACATATGTAAAACAAAAATAATATATTTGTAATCTATTTTTAATGCAGTGATTTAAATTACATATTCATATTCGAAAAAATTCCAATAATTCTTTAGATGTATTTTAATTTAATTTGAGATTTATAATATTTACAAAATGTTTATTGAATCGGGAAGAATGTTGTTTCCCCTCTGTAATTTTTTAAGATTTTATTTTCGGGGTGTAGCGCAGCCCGGTAGCGCGCTTCGTTCGGGACGAAGAGGCCGTAGGTTCGAATCCTATCACCCCGACTTCATTAATAATTATTTTTCGATTCAATTTAAAGAACTTGCAGATTGAATCGGGAAGGACGTCCCGCTCAAAGCGGGATCACCCCGACTTCATTAAAAAATATTTATAAAACTAATCTCTGTTTTCGAGTCTAAACAGCACGTCTTTATTGGATTGGGGAAGCCGTCTCCGACTTTAACCTTTGTTCGTTACATTCTTATTTCTATTAAAACCTAAATCCGCAATTTTTGCAGGATACTTTTAATCGCTAAAATAATTAGAAATTTTTTAAAATAATTTTATGAATATTTTTCAGGAGTACTGCAACACTATGTTTAAATTATTATTCATTCCTTCATATTATTTTTATATTTTTACCTAAAAGAACGGGAGAAATAAGATGGCCAGCAACTCTTCATTCGACATTGTTTCAGAAATTGATATGCAGGAAGTTGACAACGCTTTAAATCAAGCGGTGAAAGAAATTACACAGCGTTATGATTTAAAAGATTCGCACACTACATGCGAGCTGAATAAAAAAGATAAATTACTTACCATAAACACCAAGGATGACTACGCCAGAAAACAAAGCATTGATATAATCCAATCAAAATTTATTAAACGCGGAATTTCTATAAAAGCGCTTAAGTATGGTGAACCAGAAACCTCTTCCGGCGGAAGATTAAAACAGGTTATAAATTTATTAAGCGGTATTGAAAAAGAGAATGCTAAAAAAATTACAAAGCTTATAAAGGATTTAAAAGTTAAAGTTACTGCTCAAATAATGGACGAAAAAATTCGTGTACAGGGACCAAAAAAAGATGATTTACAGGAAGTTATGAAGGCAGTTCGAGAAGCAGATTTTGACTTCCCCACTCAGTTTGTAAATTTTAATTGATTAAATATCAGTTGAACATTTAAAATTGTTTATTAAATGAATATACTTTAAAAATAAAGCATCTGATCCATATCAATTATTTTAAATAAATCAATGTAATAATTTATTTACTATTATTAATTAGTTTTATAAATTATGGCTGGAAAAGTAAGGAGGTGAAAATTAACAGTTCCGTGACGAAAATAAAGAGTTTTCTCACTAAGATTAAAAAATTGTTAATTGAAGCAAAATTTTTGGACAGGTTACTTAATCTTCTTAATTTTGAACACACATTATTAATTAACAAAATCTATTATCAATAAAAAAGGAATGATTTATGAAGAAAATCAATTACTTGATTCTTCTCTTTACCGTATTGTTTGCCGGAGTTATCAGCGCTCAGACATATACAATATCCGGTAAGGTAACAAGTGCTGCTACTGGTGAAGCCCTTGTTGGAGCAAACGTTTATTTGCAAAATACTACAACAGGTGCTGCTACAGATGTTGATGGTAAATTTTCAATTACAACGACTGCAGGTGAATACAAAGTTATCTGTAGTTTTATTGGATTTGAAAAGAAAGTATTTGACATCAATCTAACTAATAATATGGAATTAAATTTCTTACTCAGAGATTACGCATTTTCATTAAATGTTGAGGTGATTGCCGATAGAGCAAGAGAATTTGAAACACCAGTTGCATTTACAAATATTGATAAAAAAGAAATTGAAACATCTCTTGGTTCAAGAGACATCCCATTAGTACTTAATACAACACCTTCAGTTTACGCTACCTCCGGCGGCGGCGGAGCTGGCGACGGTAGAATTAATGTTAGAGGTTTTAATCAAAGAAATATTGCAGTAATGATTAATGGCGTTCCAATCAATGACATTGAATGGGGATGGGTTTATTGGTCAAACTGGGATGGTGTTGGAGATGCCGCAGGCTCAATAGAACTACAAAGAGGATTAAGTGCATCAACACTTAATACTCCTTCTATCGGCGGTTCAATGAACTTAATTTCAGAACCAACCGCTCAGAATTTTGGTGTTTCTTTAAAACAAGAATTTGGTACTGAAGGTTTTCTTAAATCAGGTCTATCATTTGCTTCCGGATTAATGGATGGTAAATGGGCAATTAACGGAAACATTGTCAGAAAAACCGGTGATGGAGTCGTTGACCAAGCATGGACTGATGCATGGGCATATTATTTAGGCGCCGCTTATAATGTTAATGACAATAATAGAATTGAATTATATGCGTTGGGTGCTCCTCAGCGTCATGGTCAAAGATCATATAGATTAAACATTGCTGCTTTTAGCCATGAGTTTGCAGCCGGATTAAAAGGTACAGAAGACGGCTGGTTGGAAGGTGCAAAATTTGCCGAACAAGGATTAAAATATAATGCTAACTGGAATAAAGTAGATCCATCTTATAATGGAAAACAATACTGGAATGGCAGCGAAGGTGAAAGATTCGATCCGAATGTTATAATGGAAAGAGAAAACTATTACCACAAACCTCAGGTTAACTTAAACTGGTATTCAAAATTATCTGATGTTCTTAGTTTATATACAACAGCATATTATTCTGGCGGTAGAGGCGGCGGATCTGGTACATTCGGGTCCTTACAGTTTAATACCTCATTATACCAAAGAGTTCCGGACTGGAACAAAACTATTGCTATTAACCAAGCTGCAGGAATTATTACAGATAGAAGAAATGATCCTAATTATGCAAGAAGCGGTATTTTAAGAAACAGTGTTAACTCTCAGGATCAATTTGGTGCAATTAGTAAATTAGTTGTAAAAGTAAATAATAATATTACTGCTCAAGTTGGTGTCGATTGGAGAACTGCTGAAGTATACCACTATAGAGAAGTTCGTGACCTTTTAGGAGCTACAGCATTCCATTGGAATGGAAACCAATTTGAATCAGGTGATCAATACTTCAAAAAATTAGGTGATAGAATTGATTACGACTTTACAAATACTGTTGATTGGATTGGCGGATTTGCACAAGCAGAATATAGCGCAGAAAAAGTTACTGCATTTGCTTCAGCAGGTTTAAATACGAAAAACTACGGTTATACAAACCATATGAAAAAAGGTAGTGACGGCGGTGAACTTAAAGCTGAAACAGACTCATTTATTGGGTATCAATTTAAAGGCGGAGCGAGCTATCGTTTAACCAAAGAATTTATGTTTTATGCTAACGCCGGTTATGTTTCTTCTGCTCCAATTTTTGACAACACAATTAATGACGTTACTGGTTTTGTTGTTCAAGATCCCAATAATGAAATATTCCAATCTGTTGAAGGCGGTTTCCACTATAATAAAGATAACGTAAGTCTTGGCGTTACATATTACTATACTAAATGGTTAGATAGGGCATCAACTGAAACATACAGACCTACACCAGATACAGAAGGTATGATTTTAATTTCAGGTATGGACCAGTTGCACCAGGGTCTGGAATTTGATTTTAGCTACCAACCTGTTAGAGAATTACTATTGGAAGTAGCAGCTTCAATAGGAAGATGGGAATTTACAAACGACGTAAGCGCTGTTTATAAAGATTATTCTAGCGGCGGTGCAAATGATGTTACTTTTAACGCTTATGTTAATGGTTTAAAAGTTGGCGATAGCCCTCAAAGATCATTATCTGTTACACTTGGTTTATTCCCAATAAAAGGATTAAGCCTTTTCTTAACCGGACAAACATACGCTGACCACTACGCTGAATGGGAACCGTTTGATAGATCTAACCAAGCTGATGCCGGTATTCAGCCATGGAAAATTCCAGCATATTCAGTATTTGATTTCCATGCAAACTATGTTCTTCCAGTTAAACTTAGCGGTATCGGTATCGAAGTATTCGGACATGTATTCAACTTATTTGATGAAGAATATGTTTCTGATGCAACTGATAACAGCAGCTTTAACGCTTATGGTGTAAAAAATCACAAAGCTGACGACGCTGAAGTTTTCTTTGGTTTACCAAGATACTTCAACGCCGGCATTAGACTTTCATATTAATAAATATATTTACACAAAAAGGCTGCTCAAACGGGCAGCCTTTTTTATTATTTAAAAACAAAATGAAGTTATTAATTATAATTATATTTTATTTTACTTCCCTCTTATTTGGTCAAAATCAAAATTATACAATTTTAATTTCTTTCGACGGTTTCAGATGGGACTATTCTTTAAGAGGTATTACCCCTACTATTGATTCAATAAAAACAAACGGAGTTCACGCGGTTTCATTAAGACCAGTATTCCCTTCAAAAACATTTCCGAATCATACTTCAATAATTACCGGTATGTACTGCGACAGTCATGGAATTATATCAAACGGGTTCGCCGATACTTCGGGTAATTGGAATTCTTTAAGTAATATTTCAAAAACAAATAATACCGATTGGTATAAAGGCGAGGCTCTTTGGGAAACTCTTAAAAAAAATAATATTAATACCGCCTGTTATTTTTGGCCTGCAAGCGATATGAATAATCCCGAAAGAAGACCCGATAAATACGAATTATACGAACATAAAAGACCTTATGAACAAAGAATTGAAGGCATAATTAATCTGCTTAAACTTCCTTATAACGAACGTCCAAAATTTTTAACTCTTTATTTTGACGCTACTGATACATACGGCCATAACTTCGGACCCAATTCCGATGAAATTAATTATTCTATAAAACGTTTGGACAGTCTGATAAATAATCTGTTTAATGGATTTGTAAACATCAATTTGCAGGACAGCGTAAACGTAATTATTGTTTCCGATCACGGCATGACTGAAATTTCTCCTGATAAATATATTAATATCGGCCATATACTGAAAGGTTTTGACTGTATTATACAGGATTACGGTCCGTTTATGACAATCAATTCCGCCGATAATAATATTGATGATATTTATACTAGATTAAAAGAAAACGAAAACCATTTTAAGGTTTACACTAAAGATAACATTCCGGGTTACTTCCACTATTCAAACGATAAAAACATTTACCCATTAATACTTTCGGCCGAATTGGGATGGTCATTAATAACTGATAAAAACCTAAAATGGCTAAATACTACTAAAGGGAATCATGGCTACAATAACAATTATATTGATATGCACGGAACGTTTATAGCTGCCGGGCCGGATTTTAAGAAAGGATACAAAACCGGAACTATTTGGAATATTGATATTTATCCCCTTCTCTGTAAATTATACGGCATAGCTCCAAATAAAAATATAGACGGCAAGCTTGAAAGGATTGAGTTTATCCTGAAATAATTCTGCTCCTATCTCAGAAACAAATAACCCATATCGGCAATTAAATTTTCCCACGATTTATCCAATCCAACATTTAAAACTGAAGTATACTTATATCCAAAAATTCCTTTACCACCATTAATATTGCTGTATTCTGGCTGCTGAGATTTAATTGTAAATCCGTCATTGAATGTTTTATTTACTTCAAAATAGGCAGCTAATGGTTCAGAAACTTCAAGAACCTCAAGTGTTAGATTATTTATTACGATTATACTGTTCTGTAAAGCACTCTCTTTTATACTATTCAACGTATTTTCAATCATCAATATAGGATAATAAAAGTCAAGCCTTTCAGCCAAGTCGGGATACTCGGGTATAACATCGTTCCCATTAATTAAATATCTTCTCGGAACTTCAATTCTCTTATTAATTACCGCGTTCCCAATCTTTTCTTCATAGTTTATAAAAAGTTTGGGACTAAAATAAAATGCATCATTCTTATCATAGAAGGCTACTCTGTATGCATCTTTCAAATTATAAACTATATTTTTCTGCGAATCGTAACTGAATCTCAAATTTCCAGTACACATTGCATTTGAACTCAAGACTGAACCATCATCCAACTCAACCACAATTGTCATTTGATTTTCGGATACTGAAAAATTTTCTAAAAAATATGAGTAGTAAACTCTTCCATCTTCTTCGCTTAATAATGTAGAATCATAAAATGAGAAAGACGAATTATTATAGAATAAACTTACCTTTGCATTGGGAATACTTTTTTCACCTTCGAATGTTCCGGGAACTATATTTGGAGGATTATAATTTTTTGCAACATATGCTTTTTGAACTGATGTGTTACCGTTAATAATACAAAAAAACGAGTAGCCGTTTTCAAAACTGCCCTTCGGACTGAAACCATCATCACAACCTACAATCACTAATAATAATAAAATCAAGGCATGTTTTTTAATAAATATAGATTTCATAATTCCGCCTTTAATGATGCGCTTGGGAAGAATGGCAACATATTAACCCTTTCTCCTGTATCTTTTTCAAAATAAAATATATTTTTTCTGTTGTATACATTTACAATTGAAATACTTAAATATAATTTCAAGAATTCAAGATCTATGTTTTTTGATATACTTATATCCATCCTATGATAATCTGGTAATCTATTTGCATTTCTTTCGCCGGTTATTGTATAAGGGAATAAATTGTCATAAATATTATCGGTATCGTAAATGTCTTTAATATCCCATTCGTCTCTGTAACCGATTATCTGAGTAAATGGTAACCCCGAATAGTAATTCCATGATAAACTTGAATACCAACCATAGCCGATATTGTATTCAACCGAAATATTAAGTGAATGTCTTGAATCATAACGAGGATTATAAGTTTTTCCGTTTGCGGTCTTTTCGGCCCACGATAGTGAATAGCCGAGATTCATTCTAAAAGGAAACGGTGAATAAATTAGTGAGTACTCCAAACCATAGGACCTGCCTTTTGCTTCAACTAAATCATGATCGGTATCATAAAATTTATAGTCGTTTAAAGCTGGAAAACTTATTAAACTCTTATAAAATCCCCCAAGTTCAAAGGAGAATTTTTCCGACAACTTATAATCAATAGCTAAACCGTAATGAATTGCCTGCGCTGCCGGAAGGTATGAAGGAATTATAAACCACGGTTCAAAAATGTTAATTAACTCATCTTCATCGGATAAAGTAACCAATTCCTGACTATAAATTCCCCATGAACCTTTAAGAGCAAGCTCGGAAAATATTCTAAATGTAGTGCTAAATCTAGGTTCTATAAAATATTTGCCTGCATCCCCGGTTGCTAATCTTGTTAAATTTAATCTGACTCCTAAGTCAATTCCAATATTTTTATTACTTAAAAATTTATACTTCCCATATGCGTCAATGTTTGTGCCTTTAGGCCCGCTTATATCTTTTGAACTTCCTGATGCATTTTCAATAATAAGTTCTGAAGTTACCTCCTGAATTTTCAATCCAACATCTAGCTCATTTTTTGAATCATAAACATATTTAAAATTCATATCCATTGTTATATCGGTCAATGAATTCTTACTTGGACTAATTGAACTTAGGTTAGAAATAACTTCACCTTCAAATCTGCTAAAGTAAGTATTAATTTCAAAAAACAAGGGCGAGTCTGAAAGTTGAAACCATTTTATTCCTAAAAGCTTATTCCCCCATTTAAAGTCAGCTTGTTGCATATTGTTATTATAAATTATATCACTGCTTAAAAAACCGAATATTTTTACATTGCCGTTTGGAAAGATTTCGGGGAAAGAAAGATTTAATGATACATCATAAAAATTTATCGGAACATTCTTATTATTAGTAAATTTCTTAAGAACATCTGTGTTATAGCTTTTTCTTCCTGTTAAAACAAATGATCCGTTGAAAACCGGACCTTCCAATAATGCTTTCCCGGTCAGCAAACTTGCCTGAGCAGTACCTGAAATATTATTCATATTCCCGCTTTTTGTATTTAACTTCATTATTGAAGCCAAAGCTCCTGAGTATTCGGCTGTATATCCGCCTTTATAGAATTCAATATTATTTATCATTTCAGGATCAACAGCGCTGAACATTCCGAGTGCGTGAAAAGGATGATAAACAGGAATATCGTTCAAAAGTATTAAATTTTGATTACTCGGACTACCGCGTACATAGAATCTTGCGGAAATATCTCCTGCTGATTTTACACCAGGTATATATTGAAGCGATCTGAAAATATCGGTTTCAACTCCTTGAGGAAGTTTCTCCAAATCCTTAACCGAAATTCTTTCAACTCCCAAGTCCGTAGCATTACTTTCTGCAACACTTTCACCGACTTTCTCCACGGTTTGAATCTCAATACTATTCGGACTTAATTTAATGTCAATATGGGTTAATTTACCGGTCTTAACTTCAGCTGAAATTTCTTTTGATTGATATCCAACATATGAAACTAAAATCGTATAATATGCCGGTTGAAGAGACGTTATTAATACAATTCCCTTATTATCCGATGATGAGCCCCTGTTAAGTTCTTTTATTAGCACATTAGAAAAAGCAAGCGGTTCGCCGCTGGTGGAATCAGTTATAAATCCTCTTAAACTTCCATATTGTTGACCTATTATTGAATTTGAGATAATAAAAATAAAGATAAGTAAAAAAAAAGAAGCTGGAATTTTGAAAAAAGGACGACTAGTTTTCATATTGTGTCACAGCAATTATGATATTTGTAAATTGGAATAACAAAAAACGTACCGTAATAAAATCAGTTATTTTGTAATATAGCTAATAGCAAATCTGAATTGTATGTTAAATTATCCATAGATGCACTTTTTAATATACATGAAGAATCATATTTATCAAGATAGAAAATATGCTCTTTAAGACAATAACTCCAACTTAATATAAATTCTTAGATTGTATTTCATTATATTGTAATCAAAAACAAAATTATGAAAGAAATACTAAACATAGACTACAAGAAACATGTTTTGTCAAACGGACTTGAAGTAATCCTTCATAAAGATAATTCTCTTCCGTTAGTCGCGGTTAATTTATGGTATAAGGTCGGTTCGGCAAATGAAGTACAAGGCAAAACCGGATTTGCCCATTTATTTGAGCATATGATGTTTCAGGGTTCACAGAACGTTCCCAAAGAGATGCATTTTAAATATATACAGGAAGCAGGCGGAAGTCTTAACGGATCAACAAGCAACGACAGAACCAATTATTACGAAACCGTTCCTTCCAATTTTTTAGAAATGGCACTTTGGCTTGAATCCGACAGGATGGGATTTCTATTACCCGCGTTGACAGAGGAAAAACTTAACAATCAAAAAGATGTAGTAATGAACGAACGCCGTCAGTCTTATGAAAACAGGCCTTACGGACTTTCGTGGGAAATTATTTTTTCAAATCTTTACCCTGAAAATCATCCTTATCATTGGCCAACGATCGGCTGGATGAAAGATATTGAAAATTATGAACTTGACGATGTTAAGAACTTTTTCAAAAAATATTACGCTCCTAATAACGCCAGTATTGTAATTGCCGGAGATATAGAATACAATTCCTCGCTTAAACTCGTTGAAAAATATTTTGGAGAAATTCCCGCAGGAGATCTTGTAAAAAAACCTACACCTGAAAAACAAGAATTAAATGAGACAAGAAAAATTGTACACGAAGATAATGTTGAACTTTCGAGATTATACCTTGTATGGAACAGCGAAAGTCTTTACGGAAAAGATGACGCCGCGCTTGATGTTCTTGCCGACATTCTTTTCGGTTCAAAAAATTCCAGATTAATTAAATCCCTTGTTTTTGAAAAACAGATTGCGCATGAAGTATCGGGATTTCAATATTCCGCTCATCTAAACGGAAGTTTTTTAATCATAGCAACCGCAAAGCCCGAAACCGAACTTAACGAAATAAAAGAAGTTATCTTTTCGGAAATTAATAAATTGGTAAACGATGGAATTACAGATGAAGAATTAGCGAGATCGAAGAACAGCAATAAATCATCATTTATATATTCTCTTCAGAATTTAAGCACTAAAGCCGATTTAATGAATAATTACAACACATATTTAAACGAACCAAATTCATTCCATTATGATTACGAAAGAATTAATAATTTGAAATCTGAAGACATTATTAATGCAGCGAAAAAATATCTATTAAAAAATTATGTCGAACTGAATATAATTCCCAAAGGAAAATAAATGCTTGAAAGAAGTATAAAACCTGAGCCGCAGAAAGGTATTGTTTTTGAGATTCCGGAAATTGAAAAATTTGAATTAAGTAACGGTTTAAAAGTATTTCTAGTAAAAAAGAATTCTCTGCCTATTGTGCAGTTTAACTATATGACCGGTTCGGGGAGTAAATCTGATCCCGAAAATAAAAAAGGACTTGCGTATTTAACGGCGCTTCTTATCGACGAAGGAGCGGGAAATCTTTCGGCGCTGGAACTTGACAATGAAATAGAATCCCTCGGTTCGGTACTGAAAGTTTCATGCGATCATGATTCACTTTCAATTACACTTCTTACTTTAAAAGAACACATTAACAAATCATTCGAAATTTTCTCGGATATAATTTTAAGACCAAGATTTGAACAAGACGACTTTAACAGAGAACACAAAAAATTGTTGAATAAAATTATTCAAGCCGGAAATGAACCTTCTTATGTTGCCGATACAGTTTTTGAAAAACTCATTTTTGAAAGTTCAAATTATATGCATCCGGCAATGGGCAGAAAAGAAACCGTCGAGAATATTACAAATCAGGATGTAATCAATTTTTACAAAAATAATTTTTACGCCGATAATTCCGCGCTTATTGTAACCGGGAATATTACGAAGAATGAAATTATTTCTTTAACCGGCGGCGGTATTTCAGATTTGAAAACAGGAATAATTGATGAACCAAAATTTGAAAGCTTAAAACCAGGCAAAGGTAAAATATATTTTGTTCATAAAGATGACGCGGCTCAAAGTGAAATAAGGGTGGGACATATTACAAACGGCAGAAACCACCCTGATTATTTCGCAAAATTACTTATGAACACTATATTGGGCGGTCAATTTTCCAGCAGATTAAATTCAAACCTTAGAGAAGATAAAGGTTTCACATACGGAATTAATTCAGGGTTTTATTATAATAAAGTATCCGGGCAATTTGAAATTTCAACCGCGGTTCAAAGCCAAAACACCGGCGCTGCTATAAATGAAATTTTTTCTGAAATAAAAGGAATACATGAAAATATTTTTGATGAAGAAATTGAATTTGCTAAATCATATTTGATTAAAAGATTCCCGTCGCAATTTGAAACTTATTCTCAAGTATCAAGACAAATCTTGACTCTTGTTCATTATAATCTTCCGGACGACTACTTTAACACATATATTGGTAAAATTGAAGGAACATCGAATCAAGATATAAAAAACGCGGCGTTAAATTATATTAATATGGACGAGCTGAAAATTATTGTCGTAGGCGATAAAAATATTGTATTTGACGATCTTAAAAAGTTCAACAAAGAAATTATTGAACTTGATTTCTAAGTGTGTATTAATTGACTGATGAAGGATAAAGATACTTTGTTCCCCTGTTGAACAAAATTGATAATTCTCTTTCCATAACAATAAAATTCTCAGCGCTGATTAAAAATGTTTTTGCGTCAAGCGATTTGCCGCTGCTGACATAGAACTCCAATAAAGATTTGATTTCATTTTTTGATTCCCGGTCAAGATTTACAAATTTTACCAACTCGCTGATTTTAACCCCTCTTTTAATAAACTCATCTTTAACAAAATTATATGATGTTGATTTATACAAATCGCTTTCCGTATCGATTACATAATTAATTATTTTAGGGAAATCAGAAATTACCGAAAGCACCGAATTCTTTAAACGTAATTTTTCATAATCAGGATCTAATGAATATTTTTTTTCGTCAACATCATCGTTTAGCAGAAGGAAAACTTCTTTTCTGAATTCATAAGTTTGAGCAAGAAGATTATAAGTTTTCTCTTCAGGAATTAGTAACAAAGCAAATGGAAAAGGTATTCTCATAAGCCGGATAAATTCCAGTTCATTTAGATCGTCCGCGTCAGTTAGTATAAAAGACAGTTTAGAAAATTCGCGTTGTATATCTTTTTCTACGTTAAAAAACGCCTGAAGTTTAAGATTATTATTGGACGATATTTTTATAACAGTTTTGCCGAAATTTATTTTTTCTTCCGAAATTATTTTTACTGGCTTATCGTAAAAGCCGTAATTCATTTCTTTTAAAATTGTTGCGACCGGAATATCTTTAGGTATCTTAATATAAAAGACATATTTCAACGAATCATTATTGCCCTTCTTAATATTTTTCTTTTCTATCCAATTATCATTTAATTCAAACTTTTCAATAACGCTGAAAAAAATACTGTCAATCTGAGAAATTGTAATTTCATCGGATTTTATCTTCTCATCATTGCCGGTTAAAACATCTATTAACACATTGCTTAACAGTAGAACAATTGAGGCGCCAATCAGAATATTTATTATTTTCTTTTTAATCATTTCAATGGAATGTCAGAAATTCTATTTCTATTTACTTGTTATAAAAACTTACAGCGGCGGAATTCGAGTAATTATTCAAAACTTGCTTTCGTTCGCTTAAGTAATTATTTAAAATATTTATTTATATTTAAATTCAAATCTTCAATTTGCGCGAAACAATATTTTACTTGTTTGTAAAATTCGGTTTTCTTTTTTCAAGAAATGCGGAAGTGCCTTCTTTAAAATCCTCGGTACCGCAGCAGACTCCAAAAAGTCCCGCTTCTAACTTTTGACCTTCTTTCTGAGAAAGTTCATCACAGCTGACTACTGCGCGAACCGACATTTTAACGGCAGTTTGTCCTTTTGAAGCAATCTTTTCGGCCATGTCAATTGTTTTAGGCATTAATTCTTCGGTAGGATAAACTTTGTTTACAAGTCCTATTCTGTAAGCCTCGCCGGCGTCAATCATATCACCGGTTAGAATATATTCCAATGCCCGCCCCGAGTTTATTAATCTTGCTAATCTTTGAGTTCCTCCGTATCCGGGAATTACCGCGAGGTTTACCTCTGGCTGTCCGAACTTCGCTTTTTCCGATGCGATTCGTATATGGCAGGCAAGCGAAAGTTCACATCCCCCGCCTAAGGCATAACCATTGACTGCCGCAATTACAGGTTTATCCAAATTTTCAATTAAATTAAAAACTTCCTGCCCTTTTTCAGAAAATTCTTTCCCGCTTAACAAATCCAATTTATTAAGTTCCGAGATGTCTGCTCCGGCTACAAATGCTTTTTCGCCAGCGCCTGTTAAAATAACAACCGAAACATCATCGTTATTTTTAATTTCGGAAAATACGTCGTTTAGTTCTTTTATTGTATCGTTGTTTAGTGCATTTAGTTTATCAGGTCTGTTAACAGTTACAATTCCAACCGAATTTTTTATTTCAAATAAAATGTTTTGATAAGACATCATTTGCTCCTATTTAAATTTTTATATTGTTGCGAAAATCGGAATCCGTACTTTGAGATCGAACGAGATATATTGACTGTCATGCAAATAATTGTAGTAAAATATTGCATCCAAAATAAACATTGATACTCCTATGCCGGCATGAAATCCGGATTTGAAATTGTCTTCCGTTACGTTATTTTTTCCTGTTTCTATTTTGTACTGATGGAATTTTTCATACAATGCAAAAGAAGGCCCGGCTTCAATAACAGGCATTAACAGTACAACCTCATCAAAAATTGGAGGCAGATAATATCGTACTCCAAATTTTAACATAATAACATTTGAGGATAATGCCGTATGATCTGAGACTTTATAATAATCCTGTCTTCCCGGATAGTGCTCATATCCAAGAGTTGAATATACAAATATTGGCAGAATTTGATTGTCAGTGTATGAAAAAGAAAAATCGAAACCTACGCCAAGGTTCTGAACATCTCCAAATCGGCCAATAGGCACACGCGGCCCAACGCCTACGGCCATAAACAAACCTTTTGCTTGTCCAAGTTCGGGAATTTGAGCATTTGCTGTTCCCGCTAAAAGAAGAAACATTAAAATTAATTTTTTCATAAGTAAATTTACTTTTATAATTTTTTATTTAACATTTTTAATTATCTCAGTTCCAACGCCATATTTATAAACTAACTTTCCGCCGTAATCTCCTGCTTCATAAAGGAAGTAACATCCCAATATTGAAAGTATAATAAAACCATATTGATAGGTTTTTGTAAATCTTTTTTTAATTATTAGTACGGTACGCAATACCATAAGGAAAAAGAAATACCAAAGTGTTATTGTAGCGTATTGTTCATGCTCATCGATCAAATCTTTAGGAATGTTAATTCCTTTTTCAAATAATTTTAACGCGACTTCATGAGCTTGGTTTCCGGTTAACACTGCGGCTACGCTTGAAAATACACCAATCACCAATAATATATACGCAGCTGTTGAAATATTTTTTTTATCAAGAACAGTTCCGGCAATTTCAAACAATGTATATAAAATAAAACAAACTATCGGGAAATGAATTACTTTGGGATGAAGCCCGGCTAAGAATTCCATTTAACTCCTCATTAGAGTACTTTTGATTTATTATTCAAATGTATTACAATATATAATAATAGGCATTTCAAAATTGTGAAGAGATTATTTTTTAGAATGAAAGGAAGATTCTTCTATGTTCTCTTTTCCTTTGTTTCAAATATATAACAATGATATAAATATTCAAAGATCAGCACCTTCTTTAATCACTGTAATTTTATAAGAATTACGCCGAATTTCATACAATATTATTGATGCAAAAATCAACGGATTTTTATATAACTTGATCTAAAATTTATTTTCAGCTAAACTTATTTTATAAAATATTTAGCTTGATTTAAGAATATCAAAACAGTTTTTGCGGGGACAACAAACATTGAGCTGGTTTTCGGTTATCGTTTTATTAGGAGTTTTACAGGGAATAATACTATTCTTTGCGATTATAAATTCCAAGAAAGGAAATAGAAAAGCTAATTACATACTTTCAGGCTATATACTGATAATTGTACTAACATTACTTGGCAGATTCTTCTATAAATTCCAACCGTTAACATTATTTCATTTCAAAATATTATACGTAGGTGATATAATAATATTCCTTTTCGGTCCCATGCTTTATTTTTATCTGTTAAGTCTTTTTGATATAAAAAACAAATTAAATATAAAAAATTGGGTTCATTTTCTGCCGCTCTTCGCCTTTATTATTTTAATGTTTCCATTAATACTTGCAGACAGAGCAAAATTAAGAGAATTAATTGAACAGTATAATTATGTTTTTATAGGTATTGAATTATTCGCTATTTTCCAGAACTTGTTCTATCTGGTTCTAAACTCAATACTTCTAAAACAATATTTATATTTGAGCAGCAATGAAATTTCTGAGATTCCGAAAATTAATTTTTATAAGGTATTACTGGTAATAAACGCAACAGGTATATTTTTCTGGATGGTAAGTTTTCTGATGAGATTTATTGATCCTTTAGGCACAAGTGATTATCTGGGTTACCAGATGGTTTGGCTCGTACTTTCATGCTCCGTAATTGCTTTAGGTTATTATACATTAAGCAATCCAGAAGCCTTGTGGAATTTACAAAATCAAAAAAAATATGAAACTAAACTGCCCGGAATTGAGAACATTGATGAGCTAAGTGTTAAATTAGATTTAATTATGAAAGAATCAAAACCATATTTAAAACCCAAACTTTCACTGTCGGAATTATCCCAAATTTCCGGAATAAACACTCATCTTCTTTCAAGAATTATTAATGAAAAATTTAACAGAAATTTCTTCGAATTTGTAAATTACTACCGGATTGAAGAATTTAAATCCCAATTAAGCAAAACTGAAAATAATAATCTTACATTTTTAGCAATCGCTTACCAGGTTGGTTTCAATTCGAAGACTACATTTAATACTGCATTTAAGAAAATAGTTAAAAAGACCCCAAGAGAATATTTCAAATTGAACCCATCAACGACGATAAAAACCGACTAAATTTAATTATTTATGTCCGGTTTTATAGAGCCGAACGACAATAACGGATAATTGCTCTACTTTTGCCCTCGAACTTAAAAATTGGAGGGGAAATTGAAACTCATCTACAAATTATTATTGTTTTTTACCGCTGCTTTTAATCTATCATTTGCGCAGACCGTATCCACAGTTGTGGCAGGTCCATCATCTTTTAATGACGGTTTAGCAATTGACAACCAAGGGAATATTTATGCTTCTCTTTATTATGGTAAAACCGTTACTAAAATTACCAAATCTGGAGTAACAAGTATTTTCGCAAATGACTTTTTAAGCCCGAACGGTTTAAAATTCGGGCCTGACGGATTTTTATATGTGCCTAGTGTAGGATTAAATAAAATTCACAAAGTCGGATTAGACGGAAAAGTTGAAGAATTTATTGACATTGATAAACCGAGCGAATTGTATTTTGATAAAGACGGATTATTATATGTGGCCAACTACACCGATTCTAAAATTTCAGTAATCGATAAAAATAAGAATATTACATCTTTATACAGCGGAGGAGTTTTAAATGGACCAATCGGTGTATTAAAAGATGAAAGCGGAATATTGTACATCGGTAATTTTAATGACGGAAAAATATTCAAAGTAACAAACGGGAACACTTTTACAGTCATAGGTCAGCTTCCCGGATGGCTGGGATTTATGATTTTGATAGATAATTATATTTATGCAACCGCCTACCAGGATCATAGAATATACAAAGTCGCAATTGACGGAAGCGGTCAAACAGTTTTTGCCGGAAACGGAAGCAAAGGAAAAGCAGACGGTCCGGCGCTCGAAGCTACTTTTAATAATCCCAACGGAATAGCGGCAACTTCAACGGGTGATACAATTTATGTATCCGACTATTCCAGCCGTTCGCTTAGGATGATTACAGGAGTGAAACAAACTACAACAGCTGTCAATTCTGTGGATATAATTCCAAAAGATTTTTCACTTGAACAAAATTATCCGAATCCGTTTAATCCCAGCACTATTATTAAATATTCGCTTTATAAGCCGGGATTCGTAAATCTTACAGTATATAATTTATTAGGCGAAAAAATCTCAACATTAGTTAATAAGTATCAGTCAAATGGAATTTACGAAATCAATTTTAACTCTTCAGGACTTAATTCAGGAGTATATATATATCAGCTTAATGCTAATGGTTATATGTATTCGAAAAAAATGGCAGTTATAAAATAATTCTATTTAATTCTATAAAAAGAGGCAACCAATGAACAGAATTTTCAGATTTATTATATGTTTTCTTTTCGTTGCAATACAATTATTTGCTCAAGAAGAAAATTCCTTTGAAAAACAAACAGCAAATACTAAAATAGTCGGCGAAGAATATTTTTCATCCTACATTTTAATGGATTGGGATAATTTAGAGCAATTACTTGCCGATAGTTCGTCATTTGGAGATCCCACAGGGCAGCCAATTTTTAATTCGGTTATGAAATATGGTAAAATTGCCGTTATGAAAACATTCAGAGAAGCTTATGCTACGATTGAAGAGATGAAATTCACAAAAATCCGTTCTTTTTATTCCGGCAATCATGCAATATTTGAAGGCAATTTGGATTGGACAACTAATTTAAGAAACGGCAAAACAGTTAGATCGGTTATGCCGATAATAACAATACTAAAAGTAGAAAACGGATTAGTTTCCGAACATAGAGATTATGCCGATTACGCGCCTTTCCTTTCAGAATACAGGAAGGTTAATTCATCTAATTAGAACTCAAGAATATTGTTAATTAATTAAGTGCTGCTGAAAATATTCAGCAGCACATTTCAAAATATTATTAACCGCAGAGTACCGATCCTCCGTTTACGTTTAATATTTCTCCGTTAATTTGACGCGCTAAATCAGAAGCTAAAAATAGAACAGACCCTGCTATATCTTCAGCCGTCGCAATTCTTTTCGTTGGTATTTTGTCGGCTTCCTTTTTAAGATATTTTTTATCGGAAAATACCTCATCGGTCATTTCCGTTATTACCCAGCCCGGGGCGACTGAATTGGTAGTGATATTAAATTCTCCGAGTTCTGCAGCTAGAGATTTTGTAAATGAAATCATACCTCCCTTTGAAGCGGCGTAATGTGAATATGTTGCTTCTCCTCTCTGACCGGCAGTAGAAGAAATATTAATAATTCTTCCATACTTATTTTTTTTCATATGAGGTACAACTGCTTTTGTAAAAAGGAATGTCCCGGTTAAATTTATTTTAATTGTTCTATCCCAATGTTCTAATGTCATTTCTTCAATCTTTCCTTCTTCCCAAACTCCGGCGTTGTTTACTAAAATATCAATCCTATTAAAATCATTTAGAACCGACTTAACAGTTTTATTAATACTTGTTTCGGATTCTATTTTTGTTTTATAAGCAATTATTTTGTTTTCATTACTCAACGAGTTTATTAATTGGAAAGCGGCGCCCTTATTTTTATTGTATGTGAAGGCGACATTTGCTCCGGCTTTTGCAAAAAGTTTGACGCACGCCGCGCCTATTCCACTTGAACCGCCGGTTATCAGTACAACTTTCTTTTCGAGATTCAGCATATAATTTCCAATTTTCTAATAATAATTATCTATTACGGAGGTAATCTAATAAAATTAGAATAAATTATAACGATGTTTCTGCTACTATTTTTATATTTTAAATGATAAAAATAAAATTCAATACGAGACCGGTTAAATGAAAAATTTTCTATTAAACATCCCCGCCGCTGGAAGAATTATTCTTTTCTTTTACAGAATGATAAAAACTTATAAGTATGTTTCCGGCATTGTTAAACATTATGTTAAATGGCTTTTCGTTTCAAGAGAAACCACAAATTTTATTTATGAATTGAATAAAAAGAATAAAAACTATTTAGCAGCCCTGCTTGCAAATATTACAGGAAAAAGCATTAACGAAATAATAGATTATATTAATGAAATTGAATCTGATCAGGAATTAATTAATCATTTTAGAATGATGATTTCAAAAAGTACCGAAAGCGGGAAAACCGACTATAATTTTAAGTACGGTAGAAGAGTCGGCTGGTATGCGCTTGTAAGAATATTAAAACCGAAAATTATTATAGAAACCGGTGTCGATAAAGGAATGGGCTCGTGTGTTTTAACTTCCGCATTAATAAAAAATAAATCAGAGGGTTTTGAAGGTTACTATTACGGCACAGACATAAATTTAAAAGCCGGTTATTTATTCGACGGCATTTATAAAAACCATGGCGAAATATTGTACGGCGATTCGATAGAAACACTTAAAAAGTTTGATAAAAAAATTGATCTTTTTATTAACGACAGCGATCATTCTTCAGAATATGAATATCAAGAATATCTGACAATAAAAGAAAAACTTTCGGACAACGCGGTTATACTTGGCGATAATTCTCACTATTCGGATAAGTTATATAAGTTTTCGATTGAAAACGGCAGACAGTTTTTATTTTTTAAGGAAGAGCCTTTGAATCATTGGTATCCGGGTGCGGGAATCGGAATTTCTTTTAAAAAATAATTATTAATACTAAGCAATTAATCGTTATAATTTAAACTGCCTCACATTTTTTATCTAATAAAGATATAGGCATTTATAAATAAATTAGTATTTCACCTTAAATAGAAACAATCCTTTTGCCGGAGCTGCTTCTGCAGCTGCTTCACGGTCAAGTTTATTTATTACTTCCGTAAGATAATTTTCGTTTAAATTATTTTTAGCTGCATATAATACCGACCCGACAATTGTCCTCACCATGCCTCTTAAGTACCTGCTTGCATTAATATAAAAAACAACAAATCCGCCTGTGCGTTTCCAGCAGACATTATAGATCTCGCAATTCTTGTTTTCCTGTTCATCGGTTTTTTTTGACAACGATGTAAAGTCGTGCACTCCTAAAATCGGCTTGCTGATTTCATTCAGATAATCAATCGAAAGATCTTTAAAACCGCCATATTGATATGAATACCTTTTATAAAACGGAGATTTTCTTTCATTAATAAAATACATGTAGGCTCTTTTTTTTGCGTCAAACCTCGCATGAAAATTTTCATCTACTTCTTCCATTTTATCAATTGAAATATCGTCGGGCAGCAATGAGTTAAGCGAATACATAAATTTGTATATGTCTATTTCGTTTTCGCATCTGAAATTAGCGGACTGTCCAAACGCATGTACACCGGCGTCAGTTCTGCCAGACCCAATTAAATTGATTTTTTCTTTTGTTAGGGTCTCAATAGCCGATGTAATTTTTTCCTGAATCGTTACGGCGTTATTTTGAATCTGCCAGCCTGCGTAGTTTGTGCCGTCGTATTGGATTATTAGTTTGTAGTTTTTCATGAAGAGATTTGTTTTCTTAGTGTCTCTGTGCCTTCGTGGCTTTTTTTTGCCACAAAGACACAAACCTGCCTGCCGGTAGGCAGGGGCACAAAGTTTTAAAATGTAGTATTAAAATTAAGATTCAAACTCGTAGGCAGATTTACGCTGTATTTTTTTAAACCTAC
>Ga0180009_10000138_pt1 | contig 115663 bp, 147 predicted proteins | sample OS_PC_MetaG_FD_123537 | JGI IMG/M metagenome (GOLD analysis project Ga0180009, IMG submission 123537) | Groundwater microbial communities from the Aspo Hard Rock Laboratory (HRL) deep subsurface site, Sweden - OS_PC_MetaG | ecosystem: Environmental > Aquatic > Deep subsurface > Groundwater... | reverse complement strand
TTTCTTTATTCTAAGCTTAAAATATTCTTTTCTTATTTCCTCTTTTTTCATTAGTTACGCAGGATTTCACCTGCGAACTAATTTTCGGTTTACCCCTAGGACATATGTCCTGTGGTTATACAGTTTTTGAAACTAAAGAAATGTTTTTATACTCTTAAAAAGATTTTATTAGATGAGAAGGCTAATGAGTAGAGAGCAAGAAGCTAAAAAAAAGAAAAAGAACCAGATTATCTTGGGAATTATTTTGGTTTCTGTGATGTTTTTTAGTGTTATCGGTTATGGATTTACAACAAAAGATGATAATACTACAAACAATGGAAATACTGTAAATTATAAGGGATTTAGCTTTATTGGAAACGGGTTAGATTTTTGGAGCCTTAAATTAGGAGATTTTCAGTTTATATTTAAAAATACTCCAGACAACACAACAAATCTAGATTCAAATATTAACTTAATAAACACCTATGCTGGAAAACCCATTTATATACAGTCTATCAACCAAGAAGCAGAGTATGAAATATATAGAAATTTAGACCCAATAATCTTAAGAAGACAGTATGCCTGTTTAAATCAGAGCAATATTACTGAAATAGAAAACTTTACTTTAAGTAATTGTGATGAATCTCTTCCTATTAAAAACTGCAAAGAAAACTTTATTATTATTGTAGAAGCAGAACAACAAGAAGTAAAACAAATAGAAAACTGTGTTTTTATACTAGATAAAAGAGAAAACATAGTAAAAACCAGTGATGAGTTTTTATTTAAGATAATTGGAGTTAAATAAAAATGAAAGAAGATGAGTTAAAAAGTGAAGAGCTAGAAAAAGAAATAAAAGAAAAAATAGAATCAAAAAAAAGAAATAAAATTACTTTGATATTCTTAGTTATTTTTGGGGCGGTTATTATTGGGTTTTTTGCATGGGTTATTATTGGAAATATTCAGAATAATTTTGAGTATATGGGCGTTAAATTTGAGGTTGTTAATGAAATTGCACCATATAGGACAAACATTGTATTAGGTGAAAAAAATGCAATTACTGGTGCTGTCACCCAGGTTCCTTATTATTTTTATATTAGAACTGACCCAAGAGAACTAGAAAAAATTCCTTTTGAAGGAAAGCTGAATTTAGCAAAAGACATGGTTATCAACAGTACTGATCCGTTTAGCTGCGATGGAAATGGGATTTTAGGGATGACTAATTTAGCAAGATTACTTCGGGCCATGGGAGTAAATGTTATAAAAGACCAAACAGCAGACTGTGATATTCAAGGAAGATATATTTTTCTTAATTTAGAACCAGGAAATGAGACAAAAATAGTTCAAATTGGACCAATGTGTTATAAAATGTATATTAATGATTGTGAGGTTTTAGAATCTACAGAAAGGTTTATGATAGAAATCCTTGTAGAAACTAATAAAATGGTTGGAAAAGAATAAATGGATCTTAGACTTATCTATGCAATTATTCTGACAATATTACCAGTAACAGAGCTTAGAGTGGGATTGCCCCTTGCAGTTTCTTATGCAATTAAAGAAAATGTTCCAGTATTTCCTATTTTTTTATTAATAGTTTTATTAAACATATTATTAATTTTTTTTATATTCTTTTTTCTTGATTATATACATAGACACTTAATTATAATTTCCACTTATAAAAAGATGTTTAATTTATATTTAAAATCAATGCAAAGAAAAATTGAATCTTTAGAAAATAAACACGGAAGTCTTGTTTTTGTTATGCTCTTTATTTTTGTTGCTATTCCACTTCCTGGAACAGGAGCATATACTGGCTGTCTTCTTGCCTGGATTCTTGGATTAGAAAGAAAAAAGAGTATTGTTTCAATTGCACTAGGAGTAATTGTTGCCGGATTAATAGTATTTGGATTAAGCCTAGGTATTTTAAAGGGCTTATGAATCTAGTTTAATATTTTTTTAAAGAAGAGGAATTATAAATAAATTTAAGATCTGAATAAAAAGGTATTTCTTTAATTTTAAATTTTCTAATTTCCCAAAACCAGATAAGAACTACAAAAACTATGCTTATTAAATACCAAAATAATTCATGAGTAAAATCAAACCAAGAAGATCCAGACAAATATAAAATTGACAGAAAAAAGATCCTAAGAATATTAACTAAAAGAAAAAAAGCAAATGCTATTAAAAGCATCTTAATTCTTTTAGAAATTTTTATTTTAGAAACTGACAAATTCAATATAAAAAACAAATAATATGCTGAACCAGCAATACAGGCACTGATTATTTCAATTGCAACACCTTTCACCACAAGGATATTTCCAAATAAAGAAACACTATAAAAAAGATTAAGTAAAAAATAAACAGGATAAATTGTTAAGGGAGTAAAAAGAAGATAAAAAACCCCTAAAAAAGGCAGCCCTAGAATTATCAAAAGAACATATCTAATTAACAAATCCAAAATATTTTTATTTATCTTATGCATTTAAAATCTAAGATAAATTTGTTTAAATAGGTTAGGAATAGATAAAAAATCTTATTTCTTAGCAACTTTAACTGCTATAACAATGATTATGACTATTAAGATGACATTTAATAGTCCAATAAGCCATAAATACCAGTTATCTCCTAAAGAGCTAGAAATATTAAACTGCTTTTGTTCTATTGAAACTGAAATAGGCTGACTTGCAACAAGCTCTCCACCTGAAACAACTTCTAATTTGAAAAGTTGGTCTCCTGTTGCATCTTTTTTTACATTGAATACAATTGTAACTTCTTCAGAGTCTCCTGCATCAAGTACAACGGTTTCTTTATCTAGTTTAACTGAATCTGCCCAACCAGCATAGCCTGCAACATTAAGTAAAAATGTTCCTCTACTAGTTCCAGAGTTAGTGATCATTGCTTTTATAACTAAAATTTCTCCTGCAAAGCCTCCTGATTCAAGATTTGCAGAAATTAAAACATCATTAGGTGTTTCACTTCCTGAATCGTCCCCAGAAGTTGAGCATGAATCTACTTTAATTAAAGCAGTAGTAACAGACTCATCATCATAATCATTTACATAAATATCATTGTCTTCATCATAAACCTCAAAAGAGAGTATGTAAGACTTTTCTTTGGCTGTTTTTGGGATCATAAAAGTAAAATCTAAATTTTCACTATCAAAAGAGTTTATGTCCCCAACTTCAATTTTACTATCAATTCCTAATTCTTTATTTAAGATTCTAACCATTACATTATCCTGGTCTTTAGAACCAATATTCCAGACATCTGCTGTAATAGTTAATTCTTGGCCACATGAAATTGTTTCTGGAGCATCAATATTTGCTACTATTACAAAATCTCTCTCAATTATTAAATCTATAGATTCTGTATCTGCATTACAAGTATCATCATTATCATCATTATCAACCTCTCCTGTTGCCCTTACATAGAGGGCATAGTGTTTTCCATCATCTAGGTCTTCAAGATCAATATCCATTTTATCATTAATTGAAAAGGTTAAAGTTAATGCCTCATCATCGCCGTCTTTAACATCAAAATCTTTTTCATTATCTACTTCTATTACCCATTTTTCTTGTTCTTCATCATATAATCCCCATTCAAGACTAATATCATTAACATCATCATTTCCATTATTTTCAATATTTACTTCAACTTCTATCTCATCAAATGGCAACCATTCATTATCATCACCAAAACCATTAGCTACAGTTACATCTTTTATCCTCACATTTAGTTTTCCAGGATTAGTTGAAACTCCTTCGTCATAAACGCAAAAATTAGTTTTCCAGTTTGGTTCTGGTGCTTGTGGCTCAGTAACAGTTATTTCAATTGGAAGAACATAAGAAACACTATCAACATAATCTCCTGTTAAAGTTAAGTTTCCTCTATATGTTCCTATTGATTTAGTAGAAGAAACACTAAATACTAATGCCATAACTCCACTAGTTTCACCCTGACTAAGAGAGGTAACTACTCCAGATATAGTGTCTTGAGAAACTAAAGTATTTGATCCAGAGTCAAGTGTTAAAGGAATATTAAAAGAAAGGTTTGTTAAATTTCCATAATTGCTTTCTTCAATTGCAAAAGAGATTGTTATTGAATCTCCTTGTTCTACACTTGCAATATTATTTGTAACATTAACAAAACTAACAGTAGCACTTGCAAATCCAACTAAAAGTAGTGAAAAAAATGCGCTAAAGACAATAAAAGCGAGTTTTTTTGTTTTCATTTTGTAATCATTCCAGAGTTACTATGGTTTATAAGCTTTTCTGTAGTTAAAAATATAGTTTTAAGAATCATCTCTTTTTGCTCTTAGAAAAAATTTAAATATTTTGTTTAATTTGATAATAATATTTATTGGTTTTTATAACAATTCTGAATTGTAGGTTCGATTATTGGTGGGGGATCTAGCTTTTCTGGAATTTTACTATAGAATAAATGAGTATCAGGTATGTTTAAAAGGCGTTCTTAACCCTCTTTTTTATGCTGCAGAAGAGAATTATACTAAAACCAGAAGATAGGGGTGATAAACCTCCAGATGGTTTAAACGTAGCTTTGCCCTTTAAGAGACTTGGAATTCTTAATCCAGCTGTTGTTCAATATGGTCCTTTAGTATATTTGCTTTCTAGATTGTATTATAGTGAAGGTGAAATAAAAAAGTCATGTATTGTTAGGAATGCTGCTTTACTTGAAGGAGATTCAGTAAGGATAGTTAGAGATAAAAAAGGATGCCCAATTGAGGAATTAGTATTAGCCCCTGAATTACCTCATGGACAGAAAGGTGTTGAAGATATGAGGGTTGGTTTTATACAAGGAGAAGCACCTTTACATGCATTCTTAGTCCATTATAATGGGGTTGATGCTAGAACAGAGTATCTGAGAACCAAAGAAGCAGAGCCTCATAATTTGTTGGAGTGGGATAGGTTTGGTATTTACTTCCCAAATATAACTTTACAAGAAGCTATTGAACTAGCGCCCAATAAAAAGTATAAAGATGCTTGGAGTAAGCAATATCCTAATAAAGGAAAACAAAGAATTTCAAGAAAACAATACTTAAGCCCTTCTAGTCCCTTTTTAGGTACTAAAGATTGTGCGTTATTTCCACATAAAGTTAAAAGAGAAGTAAATGGTAAATTAGAAGATCATTATGGGGTTATTATTAGACTGTCTCCAGATATGCAAATTGTTTATGTTAAAGATTTTAAGGAATTATCCAGACATGAATTTTGGAATGAAACAGTAAAGAATTTAGAAAGCCATCTTTTATTGGGGAGAGAATATAATTGGGAGAAGAGCCATATTGGTTTAAGTTACCCCCCATTTGAAACTTCTCAAGGAGTTATAATTCCTTATCATGGAGCAGTTATGACACCTGAGAGAGATTATAAGTTTGGAGCAGTATTGGTTGATAGGAATGATCCCCAGAAAATACTTGGAAGAACTGAAAAACCAATTTTAGAAGTCACAGAACAATGGGAAAGTAATGGTATTGTTAGTGGAAAAGTTGTTTTTCCAACAGGCCATGCTGTCTGGGATGGGAATTATCATATTTTTTATGGTGCTGGCGATAGGTATATTGCACATACAGCAATTTCTGAGCAAACATTACTAAAAAAGTTTAGGTAAATCTAATAAAAAATTATCTTCAAGATCTTCTTTTAAAATAACTCATGGTTATACAATTTTATAAGATAAGAAGGGGAGAATTTAATGATTTCTATCTGGGGGGTGTATCCCTTGAGGCATGGGCGTTGAACATTACAAAAAACCTAATATATTATCATCGTTTTTCCATAATATTTAAATATTTGATATGCTATGAAATAGTTAATTAAAATGGCAATTAGATCACATGAAAATGTTGTTGGGGCTTGGGCTTTTTTAATTGGAGTTATCTTAGCTATAATCATAGGACTTAGTTCCTCATTTCTCTCACTTGAAAGTATTAAACACTATAACACGCAAATTTATGTTATTCTTATTATTCTAGGATCAATTGTTGGTTTTTCTATAAAGGTTTCTGGAAAAGAATCTGAAACATTTTTAATTACAGGAACAATAATAATTATTGTCAGCAGATTCGGTATGGAGAGTGTAACAAATTCAATAATAGGAATAATGATTGGAGACACTGTTGCTGCAATCTTTGCTGCACTCTTAACATTGTTTGTTCCTGCAACAATCATTGTGGCTCTAAAAAGAGTTTTTTCTGTTGCGACGATTTGAGAAATAATTCTTCTAGATTAAATTTAAAGATCATTAATATTTAACACGTCGTTGTCCATATCTAATCTAGGACAGGCAGAATTAACAAAGCATTTTATTCCAAAATTTTCAAAATTAGAAGGAGCAATGTTATTATCTAAGAAGAAATAAAAATTTTTATCTTTGAATTTTTCTTTTAAGGCTAGTGCTCTTTTTATTCTTTCTTGACCTGGCTTTTGAGAAATTAAAACTCCAACATCCTTAGAATTTAAAAATTTAATATACAAAGCTTTTCTTTTTTTTTCTAAATTTAGTATTTCTTCGTTTGAAATCTTTGTTATTTTTTCTCCTTCATAAATAAAAACAGGCAACTTAGACTCATAAGCTAAAGCTATCGCATGAAATCTTCCAGACCCAATTAAAAGAACTGCCTGAGTATCTTTAGAGAATTTTAGTTTGCTGCATCCAAGAATCTGGCTTAATGTGTTTATTTTGTGATCAAGAGATAAAATCTGTTTAATTTTATAGGCAGTATCTTTGAATTGTATAGAATAGGCTATTGCTATTTTTTTGGGAAGTTTTTTAGATTCAGCGATTAATAGATCTTTATTTAAATCCTGTTTAGATTTTGCTTCAATAAATATTTTATTCATTAATCCTTTTTAAGAAAGATTATTTAAAAAACTACTCTTTATTTAGTCGTTTTCTAGTTTTTCTAATTCTGCTTTATCTTGATCAATTTTTTTTCTTAATTCTTCTATCTTATTAGCATTCTTTAATTTGTTTATTTGTTTTTGTGCCTCATTAATTTTAAGTTCTGCTTCTTGTATTGCTGACTGATAATCTCCAATTTTGTCTTTTCTATCTTCTTTAATCTCTTGTAATTTTTCACTGAGTTTTTTAATCTTAATTTGTTTTTGTGGTTTTTCTTGACCCATCTCTTGCATTGACCTCATTTTTAATGCTCCAGTAAAAACAATTATTCCTAAAACTAAAAATCCTAAAACAAAATATAAAATTTTATTTGAAAATATTCCTTTTTCTCCTGTATCTTCTGTTGCTGCTAATCCAGTTATTCCTTTAGCCTGATTAGTATCTTTGACATCAACTTCTACTAAAGATTCATTTTCTTTAACTTCGGATGTATTATTTGCCAGCGTAGTATTTGTTGTGTTGGATGTATTATTAGAGGAAGCACTATCTCCTGGAGCATAAAAAAGTTCTGCGCCTTCTGGAGCAATTTCTAAATAAACTGCTTCTCCTGTTTTAAAACCACGAAATTTTTCATAGGCAACTCTTTGATCGTTTCTTTTAACAAAAACAGACATATCAAATCTGCTAAGTTCAGTAGAAAAGGTAAAAGAAAGATCTCCATAATTATTCGCATCTTTATTTATGTGCTCAAGGGTTACTGGTGTTTCAGCTGAATCAGGATCTAAAATAAGAATATTAGCATTTGCAAAAGGAACTGTTTTAATTTTTACTTCGGTGCTTAGTGCGTAAATACTTGGAACGATTAATAAAGTTAATACAAAAAGAAAAAATAATCCTAATACCTCTGTTTTTCCCATAACTAAGTTAGTAGGAAATAATTTATAAACTTTTTTACACCCTATTATCTATAAGAATTAATCAAAACGACTTCTTTTTTCTTCGTTTTTAGGCCTTAAAACCTCTTTATGAATTTTAGCGAAAGAAGGGGTTACTATAACCATATTCTCTCCGAATCCGGCAATGTTTCCTTCAAGAGCCTCTGTTGTCTTTTTTATCTTTGAAACTGCTCTTTTTAATTCAATAGGATCTTTTTGCCTTAAAGGTTTAATGTCAATAATCGCTATTGTATAACCCTCTCTTAAAATATTTAAGATTTCATTAACATCTTCATAGCTTTTTAGAACAAATAATTTTACTAAAACCTTATTTTGTTTTTCTTGTTGCTCTAAATCTATTTCTAGATACTCTTCATCTGATCCTGTAGAGGAGCCAGATGAAAACGCCTTTTTAATTTTGTCGAAAACCATAGTTAATTGACTATGGCCGCATTTATAAATATTTCGTAGTTTTCAAATATATTTTTAGACCTAAAAAATTAATTTTTGTCGCTTTTTAAAATCTCATCTCTAAAAGACTCTAATTGTTCAGAAAAAGTTTTTTCTTGTTTTTCTAGGGATTTTAACCTTAAATCTAAGAATTTTTCCTTGTCTAAAAGCTCTTTTTTTATTTTTTCTTTATCTGTCTTTATCATTAAGTGCCCAACAATCTTAAATACCTCGTCTCCAGAGCTTTTTATCTCTTCTAAAGCAGCTCTTGTTTCAGATAATTCCATTTGAAAAGCTTGTTTTTGATAGAGAATATTCTGAAGACTCTGCTCTATGAGCTGCATTTCTTGAATCTTGTCCTTGTCTATCATTTTATACTGCCTTTATCTTTTTTACTTTTGTTCGTGGTTTAAAAAAAATCTTCGCCCCGCAGCTAGGACAAACAAATCTTTTCTCAAGATCTGTATTAGAAATCTTTTTCCCACACTTAAAGCATTTGTAGTTTACCATTTTTTAATCTAAATAAAACGTGCTTGACGCGAATTTTTTTTTGCATTTCTGACAACTCCAAATTCCTTTGGATAGTCTCTTAACACCTAATTTTTTGCAAAAAGGGCATTTTTGTTTTTTTCTTTGTTTTTCCTCGACCTTTACGAGCCTAGCTCTAACTTTCTTTCCATATCTTGCTCCAAACCTTCCTGCTGATTTTGATTTTTTTGATTTTGTTGGCATATTAATATCCTATATTCTTATGGGGTTGCCCGGATTTGAACCGGGGTCATCAGGTCCCAAACCTGAGATACTAACCAGGCTATACTACAACCCCCTGCATTCATAAAAAGAGGGTCAGGATAATTTATAAAACTATTTCTTTTTGGCTTCTGGTTTTTTAGACTCTGATTTTTTTGGCTCTGCTTTTTTCTCTTCTGGTTTAGCTGCTTCTTCTTCTTTCTTTTCTGGCTCAGCTGCAGCTGCTTCCTTTGCCTTCTCAGCTAACTTTGCGACCTTTTCTTGTTCTTCTTTAAGTACTGAAAAATATTCTTTTAATTTTGCTTTTTTATCTTCAGGAGTAACTGTTATCTCGTTATTTATCTCTTTATCATATTTTCCTTCGTCAATCATTATTTCAATTTCTTTAGCAGGTAAATTTTCTATAAGAATTCCCAAACTAACACAAGTTCCCACAACAGATTTAACTGCTGTTTTTAGATTATTAGAAAGCATTCCAGAAATCTTTGCTTTAGATACAGAAATTATTTGTTCAATAGAAGCATTTGCAACATTCATCTTTTTTTGATCACCAGATCCTTTTTCTATTCCAAGCTCTCTTTTAAGAAGTCCTGAAACAGGAGGTGAAAAAACATTCACTTGAAAATCCTTTGTTGTTGGATTAACATTCAATTCCACAGGAACTTTAAGCCCTGTAAAATCTTTTGTTGCTTCATTAACCTTACTAATAACCTGGCCGATATTAATTCCTGCTGGACCAAGCTTCTGGCTAAGTGCAGGACTAGGCTTCATATTTGCTCCTTCAGCTAAAATCTTAATTATCATCTTGTTCTTCCTCGATCTCTTCTCTTCTTACAACTTTAACATTATCTAATTTAATTGTTACAGGCAGTGGAACAACTGCACCTAATAGGCTCACTACTACTACTTCTTTTTGTTTGTCTATTCTTATAACTTTCGCTTTTTCTTTTTTGAATGGTTCAGCAATAATTTCAACAATATCTCCTTCTTTAATTGAAATTTCAGCGATAGAAGGTTCAACCATATTCTTTATTTCCTCGTATCCAATTGTTTTTCCGATGATTCCTTTAACATAAGGAAGATTAAATACAGCCTCTTCAGCAGATTCTCTATCCTCTGCTTCTAAAAGCACATATCCTCGAAGACCGTGCGGCCTTAAAACAGAATAAACATTAAGTGCTTTTTTTTCTGATCTATCTGAGATCATGTCTACTGCTCTTTCTTCTTTGTTTGTTGTAACCTTAATAATAAATATCATATTCAGCTCCGTCTATTCCTTAATCTGTTAATTATTAAAGAATAATAATATTACTTAAAATTACGGGTTTTTAAATTTTCTCTTTTTAGGCAAATACTTTCATAACTAAAGAAACTAAAAAACCAATCACTCCGAGAAGGACTATACCAATGGCAGAAACTTTCGCAGTCATCTGAAACTCTGATTTGGTTGGCTTTCTAAGAACAAGCCATACTCTCTTACATTTCACTCCAAATGATTTTGCTTTTACTAAAAAGTCAACCATATTTAAACTAGAAATAAGGGGTTTTTAAAATTATTCAATAAACTCAATTCCAAGCTCTTCTTCTATTTCACGGTGTTTTAGGGATTCAAGGGAATCACTGCTTCCAAGAATTTGTGCACTTTTAACTCCAGTAACAATTAATAAAACTCTAATTGATTTATCCATATCGGCTGAAATCTGTGCTCCCCAAATCAATTTTGCATCAGGATTTAATCGATTACCAATTTCTTCTATAATTGACTTGCATTCGTCTAGACTCATATCTGGTCCGCCAATTATATTAACGAGTGCTCCTGAAGCATTAGAGATATCAACATCTAAAAGAGGATTTTCAATTGCTTTATCTATTGCTTCTAATGCTCTCTGATCTGAATCTGATTCACCCATTCCAATTAAAGAAACCCCTCCATCTACCATGACTGCCCTTACATCTGCAAAATCCAAATTTACAAGACCAGAAGTAGTAACTAGTTCTGTAATACCTTTAACGGCATTAGTTAAAATTTCATCAGCTATTTTAAATGCTGTATGAAGAGGTAAATCAGGAGCAAGCTCTAAAAGCTTATCATTTGGAATAACAATCAAAGTATCAACAGTTGACTCCAGTCTTTCTAAACCATCCATTGCATTTTCTAATCTTTTTCTTCCTTCAATTGTAAATGGCAAGGTCACTACTCCAATAGTTAATGCTCCTTGTTTTTTTGCTAAACTTGCTATAACTGGTGCTGCTCCGGTGCCAGTTCCTCCACCTAAACCACAAGTTATGAAGATCATGTCTGATCCAGCAAGTTTCTTTTTTATTTCTGATTCAGATTCTTTTGCTGCTTCCTGACCAATTTTTGGGTTGCTTCCTGCTCCTAAACCTTGAGTTAACTCTCTTCCAATTAATATTTTTTGATCAGCATTAGCATATAATAAATCTTGGGCATCAGTGTTAACTGCGATTAATTCTCCTCCTCTGATTCCAATTTCCCTCATACGGCTTAAAGAATTATTTCCTCCACCTCCAACACCAACCACCTTAATCTTTGCTGTTTGCTTTTTAATAAGCTCTGCTAGTTCCTTATCAATAGCCTGCACTTCTGGACTTAAATCCTCTATAGAAGGCCCTCTTTCATTCTGACTATAAAATTCAGCCATAAAATACAATAGCAAAGAATTGTTTATAAGTATTATTGTGCTACTTATAAAGAAAGAAAATAGGAACCCTATACAATTTTTTCTTGTTCTTCTTTGTTCTCTTGGGGTTTTTCTTTTTTTTCTTCAACTTCTTTTACTTCTAATTCAAGACCTAACATTTCCTTATACTTGTCTTTGAATAACTCTGCAAACTGCTTCATTCCCTTATTAATAGAAAGAACTAGTCTTTTATCCTGGACAATAAATTCAAAATCTCTTCTAAATAAAAAGTCATTTACTGCTTTTACTTTTTCATTTAAATCTTCAACAATCTTTAAAACTCTTAATTTGTAAATAACCTCTTTTCCTGAAAGAGGATTATTAAAATCAATTAAAACTCTTCCTCCAGAAGAAGCTAAAACCCTTCCTATTTTTCCATCAAAATTAAAAGTTACTCCCGGAACTGGATTAATTTTCTGATCATAAAATATCTTAATAGGAATTCTCTGAATTAATTTTGAGTCTCTTTTTCCAAATGCTTTTTCAGGGGATAATTCTATTTCATACTCTCCTAAATCTTTTCCAATTAAAAATTCTTCAATTCCTTTAAGAAACATGCTCTGGCCTAAACAGATTGCAAGAGGTTTGATTGTTTCTTTTTTTGCTTTGGGATTTAATTTTTTTACCTCTTCGAAAATGTTTGAATCAAAAAGACCTCCGTTCTTAATTTTACCGCTAAATTCAATTTCTATGAAATCTCCTTGTTTTAGTGACATTTTATTACTGAAGTGAATAAATTTATAAACGTATCCTTTTTCCATAAGATATGGTTTTAAAAATTATTAATGCAACAGAAGCAAAGGTTGGAACAAACATACTTCTTGAAGGAGACACCTATACTGTAAAAAAAATGGATATTAGTAAAACAGGAAAACACGGACACTCTAAAGTTAGAATCGAGGCTATCAGCATAATAAATGATAATAAAAAGGTTTTTGTTATTCCGGGTCATGATAGATTAGAAATTCCTTTAATAGATAAGAAAAAGGCCCAAGTGCTTTCAATAGGAGACAAAGTTAGTGTGATGGATTTAGAAAACTTTGAAACAATTGAAGTTCCTTGTCCAGAAGAAATTAAAAATCAACTAGAAGAAAACTCAAATGTTGAGTACTGGGATATTGAAGGACAATTGATAATTAAAAGGAAGTTATAAAATTAAAATGATAAAAAGGAATGCATTAACAGGGTATAGTGCTGGAGCTAGAGATAGAACTTCGGTAGAAGGAAGAGCTTATTCTTCTATGACAGATCAACAAAGAAGAGAAATTTTTTTAGGGTATGTGCGAGGTACTAACCCGCAAAGAATAAGAACTAAAACTGACGTATCTACTAAAACAAAATAAAATGGCAAAGATATTAGAGGCACAAAACAGATTGTTTAAGAATGTTTTTGTTTGCAAAGCATGTCATAGCAAAATAAGATCAGATCCTCAAAAAATACTCAAGGGGAAAGTTAAATGTAGAAAGTGCAAAAAAACTGCATTTAGACCTCTTAAAAAGAAATGAGGATTCTCCTTTCTAAAATGATACTTAAAAAATTAAAAATAGGTGATAAAAATGGATTTTATGCTTTATGATCTTATATTCTTAGTTGTATTTGCTTTATTTATAGCTTGGTTTTTATATAGGGGTAAAAAAAACTTGAAAAAAGAAGGGCTACTTCTTTTATATCGAACTCCCTGGGGAATTAAGCTAATAGATAAAGTAGGAAAAAAATATAAAAAAACTTTGTGTTTTCTAAGCTATGTTTCTATAACCCTTGGTTATCTTTTAATGATTGGTGCGCTATGGTTAGTTTATACTATCCTAAAGATTTATGTGTTTCACCCAGATGTTGTTAGTCAAATAAAAGTTCCTCCCATAATGCCGTTAATTCCATATATTGATAAAGTTGTAACTTTTCTTCCCCCTTTTTATTTTACATATTGGATAGTAATTTTAGCAGTAATTGCAATAAGTCATGAATTTGCACACGGAATTTTTATGAGAAGATATAATATTCAAATTAAATCTACAGGCTTTGGATTTTTTCCTTTTTTCTTCCCTATTTTTCCTGCAGCCTTTGTAGAGCAAGATGAAAAAAGTATGACTAAATCTAAAAACTTTGAGCAAAAAGCAGTTTTATCTGCAGGAACTTTTGCTAATGTTATTGTTTCAATTTTATTTTTTGGGGTCTTAGCAATATTTTTTACTACATCTTTTTCTCCTGCAGGTGTTGTATTTGATGATTATTCTTACTCAATTGTTGATATTTCTTCTATAACCTCTGTTAATGGTGTTTTAGTTGCAAATCCAACAGTAGAAAGCCTTTCTGGACTTGTTGAAAATTTTTCATTTAATAAAATAGAAGCAAACAACACGCAGTTTGTTGGAATAAAAGGATTTCCAGGAGAAGGATTAATTGCATTATATGATGATTCTCCTGCAATTAAAGCTGAATTAAATAGTGCAATTCTAGAAATCAACAATCAAAAAGTCACAACAATCGAAGAATTAGGTAATGAGCTAGACAAATACTCTCCAGGAGACAAAATTGAAATTAAAACCAAATTAAATGAAAAAGGAGAAGAGATTAAAGAAGTTAGTTTGTCTCAAGCTCCTCCTGGAAGAGAAGGAAAAGTATGGTTAGGAGTTGTTTTTTACAAAAGAGATTCTGGAGGAATCATGAATAAAATATTTTCTGCTGCATCTAGCTTTAAAAAAGCTAACACATACTATGAATCTAAGATAGGAGATCTTGGATGGTTTATTTATAATTTATTATGGTGGTTAATTTTAATTAGCATAAGTGTTGCATTAGTGAATATGCTTCCTGTTGGAATTTTTGATGGAGGAAGATTCTTCTATTTAACAATTTTAAGTTTAGGTGGAAGTGAAAAATTAGCAAGAAACAGCTTTAAGTGGATTACCTATGCTTTCTTATTCTTACTTGTTGCAATAATGGTTCTTTGGGTATCTGCCTTATTTTTCTAAAGATTTAAAACTATTTTATTCTTAATATAAAAATGATTCCTAAAAAAGTAAAAGATGTTTTAAAAAAGCAGCACTATGAGGTTGTTGGAGAACACTCTGCAGTGCAGGTTTGCAGATGGACAAAAAGATCTCTAAGGGATGAAGGCACTTGCTATAAAGAAAAATTTTATGGAATTAAAAGCCATCTTTGCTGCCAGATGACTCCTTCTGTTATGTGGTGTCCAAATAAATGTGTTCATTGTTGGAGAGCAATTGAACTCACTTTAGGAGATGAATTACTAAGGTACACTAATTCTCCTAGAGCAATAATAGATGGTTGTATTGAAGCTCAGAAAAAATTATTGCAAGGATTTAAGATTAATAAACATAGCAATAAAAAACAGCTAAGTAAAGCTAATCAAAACAAATATTTAGAAGCTCAAGAACCAATGCAGTTTGCAATTTCATTATCTGGCGAGCCAACACTCTATGGCAAAATTGGAGAGCTAATAGAGGAACTAAGAAAAAGAAAAAAAACATCTTTTTTAGTTACTAATGGACTTTATCCTGAAAAAATTAAAGAGCTATCTAAGAAAGACCAGCTACCAACACAGCTTTATGTTTCAGTAAATATTCCAAATAAAAAAGAGTATCAAAAGTTTCATAGATCTTCAATAAAAAATGCCTGGAATAAACTTAATGAAACTCTAAAATTATTTGCTGGCTTAAAAAACAAAACACGAACAATATTCAGAATCAATCTTGTTAGAAATATTAATATGTCAGATAAAAATGTTAAAGAGTTTGCACAGTTAGTAAAAAAAGCAAGTCCTTTATTTGTTGAAGTAAAAGGTTACATGAGTGTTGGATTTGCAAGAAATAGGCTAGGATATGAGAGGATGCCAACCCATAAAGAAATTCTTGATTTTTCAGAAAAATTAGCCAAGCTCACAAACTTAAAAATTCTCGATGATCATGAAAGAAGCTGTGTTAGTGTTCTAGGCAAAGATAAAAACAGGTTGAAGATTAAGAAGATTTAAAGATGGCACGCCCACGCCGAGCCATGAAAGGTTTAGTTCATTTATGGTAGGAGTCGTATGCTTTATCCTTTAATAGGGGTTTAGCCATAAACATTCTTTCTGTGACCAATTCTAAGAACAGTTATTTTTCTCCCAGAAACAAGAATATCAAGAATTGCCCTATATTTCAAAACTCTCAATCTCCAGAGTTTTTCTCCTTTGAGTCGTTTCAAATGAGGAAAGGGATCCTCTCTAATGGAATATAATTTTTTCAATATAATTTCGGCATCTTTTTTATGAATTTTTTTAAGAAATCTCTCAGCATTCTCCTCAATTTTTAGTTCATACATTTTATGCTAGAGTTATCCCTAACTCTTTAGCTACTTGTTCTATAGATTTTACTTTTCCTGTCTTAACATTTTCTAAGGCAATCTTAAGATCATCAATTTCTTCTGCAGTCAATTCATCATCTTCAGCATCATCTATAAGAAAATTAAGAACTTCATCATATGATTCTCTTGTATGCCTTTTCATAGATTTTAGTCTATCGAGAGTATCAACATTAACTTGAATAGTTGTTTTTTCCATGTTATATAGTAACTATAGTTAGTATATAAAACTTGTGTTTTTCCACGAGAAATATGATGTAACGCCCGGATAAAAAGGTATAACGCCCACGCCGTAAAACCGCCCATCTTGGCATCGAGGTGTGATGTACTTTTCCTCAAAGTTTGATGTTTTTATTATTCATCATTGTGTGGATCTCGATGATTTATAAGTCTTGTGGATGATATTGGGTTGTTAAGGTTTGGCTTGTTTCCATAATAGCTCAAAATATTTCTTATAGGAATCAACCACCTGCTTACTATTAATCACTGTTGCTGTTGGAATCTCTGACCAGACCATAATAGCTACCTTGTTATCATAAACTATGGTTGTTATGGGTGAAGCAAATTCATTAGGAATATATTTAAATTGGGCATAGGCAACATTTCTTAATTCACTTTTTCTTGTAGATTCTGCTTCTATTATTCTGGATTTGATCTTTAGTTTTTTCTTTTGATTCTGGAATAAAATAAAATCATGTCCCATAACTTCTAAAAATTTGCCAGAAGAACCAAAAGCAACAAACTCTTTACATTTTAAAACATCATTAAGAACAGACTTAATTCCTTTTCTTCCTTTGAAGATGTTAGTTTCTTCCTCTTCTTTTGATCTTTTGTATATTTGATTTAAGGAAGGAAGAACTTCTTCAACTAATTTTTCTTTTTCCTTAAGATTTTTCAGAAGATTATCTGGTGAAACAGGTCTGAATAATTTCCTGTTAGAACTTATCACAAAAGTAACCAACCCTCTTTCAATTAATCTTTCTAAACTATCATATACTGTAGTTCTGTTTATCTGAGCTTTTTTACTTATATCACCTGCCAGAGCTTCACCTAAATCAAGAAGTGCTAGATATACTTTAGCTTCACTTCCCCCCATACCTATCTTTTCAAGCTTTTCTGTTATCATTTTTGTTGTTAATATACTCACAACAAAACTTTATAAATCTTTCTAGGACTACTGTACCATAACAAATTATGGAGAAAATGCAATGGTTAAAACGATAATGGGTTTAGACTTAACTGAAGAACAGAAATTAGAAATTAAAACTAAACTTAGGAGCAAGTATAGATCATATAAAGAAGCAATAAATGCAATAAAGGAAATTTCTAGTGAAAAGGCCAAGTCAGTAAGTGGAAGACCAATTACTGCTCAAACACTTTCTATGACTTTTTCACAAAGCGAAAAATCAGATAGATCTCTTTCACCAGAGACTGCATTAGCTATCTATTTGGTTTTTGATAAAAATTCTAGATTTGATTATTTGAGAAGCTATGCTGAAGATCAAGGAGTGTATGAAACAGATTTTATTCCAAAAGATACAGAAGCAAAAATGGCAGATATAAAATTTTCCAAATCTATAGAATATCTCCCTTTATTGTATAGAACTGTGGGAGTAGATGATAAGAGAATAATAGCAAATAGTCTGGAAAGAATTATCCATGATGTGGAAGGAGAAAATAAATAAAATGGAATATGATAAAAGAACAATTAGGCATTTGTTAGAAGTCAAAGGATATTTGGAGATTTTTAATCAGATAACTAGAGGAGAAATTCCCCAAGGGGCAACTGAAGAAGAGGAAAAAAAGATACGAGATGAATATGAAAAAGGATTGGAGGTAGAAGATCTCGCACTTTTGTATAGAGATTTTAAAGAAAAATTTCCCTTTCTTCCCTTTGGCTATTCTGCACGCCCAATCGAAGATAATTATCAGGAAGAGGGCATGTTGGAATTGTATCTCTTTGATCAATTATTTAGTGCAGGATTGCGTACGTCTGAGGGATTAAATGTTCGTAAAAGGAAAGCTTATGGTGAACAAAAAACTCCAAAAGAGAAACAAGAATATCATGATAATGCTGTTAGGGTTTCTAAACAATTGTTAGAACTGTTTGATAAACTTTTCCCAGAGATAGCACAAGTGTACAAAGTATTTCCTGAAACCAGAAGGGGATATGAATATGATATGAATAAAATTTATCAAACAATAGAGTCTAAAAACGGGCTTGAAAGACTTGCACTCCGAGAATCAATGGGGGTTGAAATTACTGATTGGGAAGATAGATTAATCTAACCCTTCCCAACTTCCTTATACAAAAATAAAACCATAGGCATCATTTTATCCTTATTCCCTTTAAACTTCTTATAAGCACTCTCTAGTTCTTCCTCTGTTCTAAAGAATTTTAATTTGTAAGAAAAAGACGATCGCTTCTCTTTAAGCTCAGGAAATTCATCAAACAACTCCTTCTTTAACTTAATAACATTCCATGCCTGAGCACTTTCGCTATAAGCTATCTTTCCTTCACTATCTACTACCTTTCTTGGGGATTTACTTAACACAACTAGCCAAATCTTCTTTTTTAAGAATCAAATATCTAAACTTTCCTTGTAATAATTCCCTAGCATATCCATTAATAACAGAACAAGTTATTACTTCATTTTTTGAATCTTTTATAATCTCCATGACAGGAATAAAATCAGCATCACCAGAAATTAATACACAAACCTTACATTCTTTTTCAACTAAAGTTTTTCTTATCATATCTGAAGCAATTAAAACATCAACACCCTTTTCAATCTTGGTCTTTATTTTCTTAATATATTTGAGTTTTCTTGTCTTAACAACTAGTCCATCTTTCTTTAGTTTATCTAAAAACTTAATATGGTTATAATATACTTCCTTATCATCTTTTATATCTGGAACTGCATTATAATATCTTATTTGTTTTAAAGTTAAATCAAATTTCTTACATATTAATTTCGCTAAACAATTAAAATCAATTCTTTTAGATTTTTCAATTAATGATTTAGAATTATGATACCAATTACTACCATCAATAAAAATTATAGCTTCCCTTTTTTGCATTTTAAGGTACTCCCGGCATTGTCCGAAGACCATACCGGGGAGATAATTACTTTTAATAGTGGCTTAGTATATATAAATCTTATGTTTCTCCACTGGAAAAATAGTGCTACGCCCAGGCAAAAGGGTATTACGCCCACGCCGAGCTTCTATAAATCAACAACCCCGTCTTTTGTGAGGGCAGCAAATCTAATTCCAACGGGAATATTAATTAAAGCAGAAACCAAGGCCATATGCTCTTTGCCATCCCCAGAAGCAATACTCAGGGCAACTTCAATTCCTTTAATTTTTTCTTTAAGCTTTTTAGAAAATTCTTCTTTTAATTCTAAGAGTTTTTTGTTCAAATCAATTTTAATAAATTCGAATGGTTTTTCATGCTTAAAGGTTCTAGCAAAATCATCTCCAAGAAGAATTATATTATCCCATTCTCCGTGATTCATAAGACCAGACACCTGTGCCCAAGATCCTTTTCCGCTTGAAAGTAATGCCACTAATTCCATTCTTAAGAATAAAAAAGAATTATTTTTAAGGATTGTTGTGATGAGAAAGTTTTATAAACCTATTTCCTTTCTGAATTTTGCCGATTGAACCACATCGTTAATACATATGTTCTATGGTATTAGCGTATAATGTGGAAGGCATTTAGAAAATGCAAAGAAACTAGAAAATGGACTTAAAAACTGATCTAAAAAAAGCTTTAGAAGAGCTTAGAAAGAATAAAGAAAGAAAATTTGATCAAACAGTAGAGCTAATTATAAATCTGCAAAAATTCAATACTAAAAAAGACACTGTTAACATTGTTGTGAGTGTCCCATATAAAATTAAGGACAAAAAAATAGCTGCTTTTTTAGAAATAAAGAACCATAATGTTGATACAATCACTCAGGATGATTTTAAAAATTATAATGATAAAAAGACAGTAAAAAAACTTGTTGAAAAATATGATTTTTTTATTTCCCAGGCTAGTTTAATGCCAAAAGTAGCAACAGCTTTTGGAAAAGTTTTGGGGCCTGCTGGAAAAATGCCGTCTCCCCAGCTAGGGATATTAATGAATGTAGATGATAAACTTATTGATGAACTTAAAAACAAGATTAATAAGAGCGTTAAAATAAGAACAAAAGAAGCTAGTATTAAATTAGCTATTGCAAAGCAAAGTATGAAAGATGAAGAGATCATAGAGAATATTGTTTCTATTTATAATGCTGTTTTAAAAGTGCTTCCAAGAGAAAGAGAAAATATAAAAAATATTGAAGTAAAATTCAGCATGACTAAACCTATAAAAATCAAGATAAAATGAAACCTAAAAAAATAAAAGAACATGTATCAGAGAAGAAAATAAAAGAAGTAGAAGAATTAAAAAAGCTAATAAAAGATAAGAAAACAATCTTAGTCACTTCAATAAAAGATATTCCTGCTGCAAAATTTCAAGAGATAGGAAAAAAATTAAGAGGAAAAGCAGTAATCAAGGTTCCAAAAAAAAGCCTTATCTTTAGAGCTATTGAATCTGTAGAAGATAAAAATATTAAAAAAATAGAAGAATATATTGATACTAGCTTTGCTATATTATTTTCTGATTTAGAGACTTATGATCTTGCATCAGAACTATTAAGAAATAAAAGCCCAACAAAAGCAAAATCAGGACAAATTGCGCCTGAAGATATTGAAATACAAGAAGGACCTACTGAACTTGTTCCAGGTCCAGCAATTAGCGAATTAGGAGCACTTGGAATACAAATACAAATAGAAAAAGGAAAAATCCATATTAAAGAATCAAAAATTATTGTAAAGAAAGGAGAGAAAATTAAGCCTGCTGCGGCTGAGCTTATGGGCAAATTAGATATAAAGCCGTTTTCAGTGGGATTTGTGCCACTTTGCTCATTTGATACTCAAGAAAAAAAGATATACTTAGAAATTAGCATAGACCAAGAAGAAACCTTAAAAGAACTAAAAGAAGCATATGGAAAAGCTCTTGCTTTTGCTGTTGCAAGAGGATATGCAAGCGAGGATACAATTAAATTTCTTCTTGGAAAAGCTTATTTACATGCAAAGGCCCTAGAACTTTTAAGCCAAAAAGAAACTCAAACTCAATCAGAAACAACTGATGGAGGTAACAACTAAAATGGAATACACATATGCAGCACTTTTATTGCACAAACTTGGCAAAGAAGTGAATGAAGAACATTTAAAGAAAGTTGTTGCAGCTACTGGCGCAAGCGCAGATGAATCTAAGATAAAATCTCTTGTTGCCAGCTTAAAGGGCGTTGATATAGACAAAGAACTAGAAAACGCTAGTTTGGTTGCTAGTGCACCTGCAAGTGGAGGAGCACATGCTGAAGAGAAGAAAGAAGAAAAACCAAAAGAAGAAAAGAAAGAAGCTGCAGCAGAAGGATTGAGTGCTTTATTCGGGTAATTTTATTTTTATTAACTTTAAAAATAGCACTCAACCCTTACAAATTCTAGTTAGAACTTTAGCACAATAATTTTTAAAAAAGACTTATAATAAACCTATGAATGGATAAAACTAATTTTTTAAAAATAGGTGCAGGAATACTTTTTCTCTCTATTTTATTTTTTCCAAGCGGATCAAGATTTATTCCTCATTTTATAATTCTTGGGTTAATTCTTGGCTTCTGGTGGTTTATTAAACTAGAGTAAACTTATCATTAAAATGGTTTGCCTCAGTAACTCAGTTAGCTAGAGTATTTGCTTCGTAAGCAAAAAGTCATGGGTGCAAATCCCATCTGAGGCTTTTTTAGCATGCAAAAACCGCTTAATTTATAACCTTGAACTTTTTCAAAACTCTATTCTAAAAAAGGAAAAAAGATGTGGAGCCTATATAATAATGAAAAATTTCTAGAGCCATTAGTTTTCTCTAATGGAAAAACCCAAGAAGACATAGTAAGGGAGACAATAGAAGAAATACAAAAAGGTAGAAAGATTATTTTTATTAGAGGAATCTGTGGAACTGGAAAAAGTGCGATTGCTCTTAATATTGCAAAAGAAATTGGAAAAAGCTCTATTATTGTCCCAGGCAAAACATTGCAGGCACAATACAAAAGAGATTATGAAAAAGAAAAATATGTTCTAAAAGATAATAAAGAAAAACTAAAGATAAGTATTATAACTGGAAGAAAAAATCACAAATGCAAATTTTTAGAGGATAATAAAAAAGCAATTCCTGTAATAAAAAAAGAGGTTAATTCTAAACTCCATGATATTTTTGAAGGTAAAAAACAAGAAATTGAAAAAGAAATTTTAAGAGATGAATCTGCAGACAATAACAGTCTTCCATGCAAGATAGAGATAAAGGAAAAAAACTGGAATAAAATCAAAAATTATCTAGTTAGAAATAAAAATATTAATTTAAAAAATGTTCAGGACATTAAAGATGTCAAGAGAATTTCTGTGGCTAGTCTTTGTCCTTACTGGTCTCCTGTTCTCCCTTCAAAATACGAGTTAAAAGGCCCAGTAGTAAAAAGCGCCAACATAAGAACATATAAGGGATTAAACAACACAGAATTTCTTTTTTATGAAAGAAAAGAGGGATGCAAATTTTATCAGCAGTTTAACTCTTTTATTGATTCTGATGTGATTGTTTTTAATTCATTAAAATATAAATTAGAATCTGCAATGAACAGAAAACCTGCAACAGAAGTAGAGATTATTGACGAATGTGATGAATTTTTAGATGGCTTTTCTAATCAAAGAAGTTTAAATATAGACAGGCTTCAAAATTCACTAATACACTTAATAACAGAGGATGAAAATAATGAAAAAACATTTACAGAAATTTTAAATATAATTAATCACATAAAAAAAGACAGCAAAATTAATTCCTCTACTAACTCTGAAGAGATTATCCCTTTAAAAAATACAGGAATTTATGATATCCTAAAAATATTTTTGGATTCTCCTGAAATATTAGAAGAAGTAGATGAAGAAAGCTACCTGTACGATGTTCTTGAAACTGCCAAGATGTTTGATGGGTTTATGAACGAGACCTATGTAACAGTAAGCAGAAAAGAAAAGAGCCTTATTTTTAGTTTGGTCACAGTAAATCTTGAAAAAAAATTTAAAGAAATGATTGAGAAAAACAAAGCAATTGTTCTTATGTCTGGAACAATTCATTCAGAAAAAGTTTTAGAGGAAATTTTTGGATTAAAAGATTTTAAGATTATTGAGGCAGAGGCAAAAGATCAGGGTAAAATTAAAATTAAAAAAACTGGCTTAGAGGGAGATTTTAAATATGAAAATTTTTCAAATGGAAAATATTCAAGGACAGATTATCTAAAAGCACTTGATAGGTGTATTGAAGTAGCAGAAAAACCAGTTCTTATTCACATAAACTCTTTTACTGATCTTCCAACTAAAGGGGAGATAGAAGAAATTAAGCTTTCTCATCTAATAGAAAGAGAAAAAATAAGAGCAGATCAAAATAATGATAAAGAGGGAGAAGAAGTCAAGAGGTTCAAAAGAGGAGAATTAAATATTTTATTTTCTACAAAAGTTTCTAGAGGAATGGATTTTCCAGGAGATGAATGTAAATCAATTGTTTTCACAAAATATCCTAATCCAAATGTTAAAGATAGTTTTTGGAAAATATTAAACAAAACACAGCCAAATCATTACTGGTCTTTTTACAAAGACAAAGCACGAAGAGAACTCTGGCAGAGAATTTATCGTGGCCTTAGATTCAAAGAAGATGAGGTTTGGGTTTTAAGCCCAGACACAAGGGTGTTGGAAGCGTTTGAGAGGGGGAAGTAAGATACTACCCTCTAAATCCCCTAAAAAGAAGTTAATAGAAATGCCAATTGAAAGATAAAATCACGTCTATAATTTCTTTATTATCAAGTTTAATTTTAAAGTTGAGACGTATGTTCTATTGCTGCGGCATGCATGTCTTTAGCTTGATAAACTCCCCTTCCAACAATTCCATGGAATCTATCTCCTGCAACTCCTGCAGCATCTGCAATTTTTCCACCTTGAGCGATAAATCCCGGGGCATAAAAAACTGGAGAAACTCCTTCTGCTTCAACTAGATCTCTGACTTGTTTAATAACCTCTGGCTTATTTCCAGGAACAACAAAATTATTTACTCCTGCTCTTGCTGCAATTCTATACATTTCTAAAGCTCCTTCATCTGTGATAAAACCTCCTTCACTTACAGAATAAGCTGGGTGAGTCATTCTTCCACCTACAATAACTTTTAATCCTTTATCTAAAGCATGATAAATCCAAGCCCTCTCTGTTTCAGGACCTGCTTGTGGAAATAATATAATAGCATCTACTCCAGATCTCTTCATAAGTTTTGCATAGTTCTTACCAGTATCTGGAATATCTGTTCCTGCTTTTTGATGATCATAAATTATTGGCTTATTTGTATACTTTCTCGCTGCAGCTACTACGGCTGGAATTCCAAATCCTGATCCTAGTTCAAATCCGATCTTATACCCTCCAATTCCCTCAACATCTGCAGTTTGCCTTACTAATTCTTCAAATTGTTCTAATGTTTCAACATCACATGCAGGAATAACACTTCTGTCTCTTCCAATTATTTTTTGCTCTAATCCTCCAACATATGCTCTTGCTTCATCAGTTCCATAAACCCTTAAATAATTTGATAATCTTCTAATTTTTTCAGTCATATTAGATCCAGAATCATCTATCTGTTCTTTCATATATTTTAAAACATCAACTGCATTCACAGCAGAAATTACTTTTGTTCCTGTTTTAGACTCATACTCAGCTATAGCACTTTTTCCATTAATACCAACTTCTTGCCTATCTAAAGCAATTACAAGTACGGGGTATTGAAAATCTCCAAATTTTTCTAAAAGCTCTCTTGATTCGTACTTTGTATCTCCAGTTGTAAAAACATCGTCTAGTTGTCCTATTGATTGTCCGTTTTGAGGAATTCTTCCAACAACTAGTTTAGTCAAGTCTGTTTTTCCTGTTGCTTCTCCGTGTCCTTTAGGGATTTTTCTTGTAAAAAACCATCCAACATTTTCTCCTTTTCTTGCCATTGCTGCGGCAACAGGGGCTACAAGACCAACTCCTTTTTCAGGAATTCCATATACTGTATCAACAATAAAACCAGAACCCATTAGAGAATCAGCATAGGCCTCGCTTAGTTGATCAAGAGTCTTTCCATCATTAAATTCGCCAACATTTAAAAACCAAGGAGAAATTCTTTTACTTTTTAATGTTCTATCATCTTTAGGATCAGCAAAAACTTGTAGTCCATTTTCAAAAGCAAATCCAATAAATTGTCTCTTACTATCGGTTAGTCCTTTACTACCTCCTCCAGTAGGATCTCCTATGTCTGCCATTGAACATATACAACAAAAAATTCTTTTTAAGGATTATTATACTTAAAAATAACATTAAATATGTTTTTACCCGAGATGACTTTAAAAAATAAAAAAAGATTAGCTAACATTAACTTGCACTTTTTGTGATAAATTAAGCCCATCACATTGCAATTCTGCATATAAATACCATTTTACAGAATAAGTTTGGCCCATTAAAATTTGAGCAGATTTTACCAGCATAGCAGTAATACCTTGTAATTTAGGCAATTCATCTTTAGGAAGATTTATAGAAAAGGTGTATATGTATTCTGAAGAAGCATAATCTTTTTCTCCTTCTAAAGGCTGATTAAAATCAAATAAAGTAGTGTGGGTTGTTTTTGGTTGTGATCTATTAGAAGAATTTTGAGAATTCCTTTCAATTCTTTCACATTTTAATCCGATAACTAAGTTTCTGGCGTGAACTGGTTTTTTAAGTTTCAAAATTAATTTTCCATTAATACTTTCTCCTGAAGAAAAATTATACTTGTCAGGAATTATTTGAATAGAACCTTTCATTTTTTTAAGCATAAAGGTTATAATTAACAGAGCAAAGATTGCTACTATAACTCCAATAAAGATGTAGAGAGTATTCATGTATTAAAATAAACTTTTATATTTATAAAAACTTCCAAACGCCCCCGCCAGGAGTCGAACCTGGGTGCCCAGAGGGCCTGGTTCTCTTGTTTGACAAAAACTTGACGAACAAGCGTGAAGCTTGCTTAACTCAAGACCAGTGCAATACCGTTATGCGACGGAGGCATATTTATTTAACCTTGATTAAACACCCACAAGTTTAACACTAACAAAAAGAAATATCTAGTGCGTTTTAAATATTTCTATAAGAACTAAAAGCCAAATATTCGTTTCCACCAGGGCTTTTTTACCCCAATAGGATTATCCTCTAAATCAGTTACTTGGTAATTAATAACTGGTTTTTCTTTTAATACTGGTGCTTCTTCTGCTAGCTCTTTATTTGTTTGAACAATTGCCTCGTCAATTAAAGATCTAGAATATCCTTGTCCTACCAATGCCCATTTAAGAGATTCTGTAGTATATCCTTTTCTTAGATTCTTTTTAAGATAATCAACAATTTTTTTCTTATAATCTGAAGTTCTCATGAGATTATTAATAATTAAACGTTTAAAAAATTAGCTGTGATCATTTGATCTTTATTGGGTTGTGATTTTTACAAAAAACTACTGCTTGTTTAAGCCTATTTTTTGACTCTGCATATACTGTTAAGAGTTTGTCTCCTTTTTTTACCTTGTTTCCCTCATGGAAATGCAAAAAAACCCCTGCTCCTTTATAAAACGGAGAACCTGCTAATCTTGCCAAAGAATTAATTTCTCTATTATCAATTTCAGATATTTTTCCTGTTTTTTTTGAAAATATATCTTTTTTATAATCTCCAATTTTTATTCTGTTTAAATCACCTCTTTGCTCTTTTATGATCTGTTTAAATTTAAGAAAAGCTTCTCCAGAATCTAGAATTTTCTTTGCCAATAAAACTCCTTGTCCTTTTTTTGCTTTTTTTGTTAGTTCTAACAAAGCTCCAGATAGCTCTAGTGATCTTTTTTCTAGATTATGACAAGGATCTCTTCTAGAAAGAACCTTTATTACATCTATTAATTCTAATGCAGGACCAACACCATTTCCAAGTGGGCCTTTGTTTTCAACAAGAACACATTTAATATTTTTATGAAAATACTCTCCAATTTTTTCAAATTTATATTTAAGATTTAAGGCCCTTTTATGATTAACTTTGGCTGTTTTTCCATAAGGAATATCAATGATAATATAATTACTTCCAACAGAAAGTTTTTTAGCGATTATCGATGCAAGTAATTGCGCAGAAGGGTCCATCTCAAGTTCTTTTTCTATTCTTATTATTTTAGCGTCTGCAGGAGCTAATCCTAAAGATCCTCCCCAAACAAGGCATGCATTTGTTTTTTTTATTATTCTTTTTATTTCTTCAGCTGAAAAATCAACTTCTGCAATTGCTTCAATAATGTCTGCTGTTCCTGCAGCACTAGTTATTGCTCTTGAAGAGGTTTTTGGCATTATAAGCCCTGCAACAGCACAAATTGAAACAACAATGGGGGTTGTTCTTCCTGCAATGCCCCCAATAGAATGTTTATCAGCAACTAGCTTATTTTTAAAAATTAATTTATTTCCAGTACGAAGAATTGCTTTAATTAAAGAAATTGTTTCTTTCATATCCATTCCCTGCTCATACATTGCAGAAACAAAAAGAGCAACCTCTGGATCAGAAAGAGAATTATCAACAATATCTTCTATTATTATGTCTATTTCTTTTTCTGAAAGCCGTTTATGATTAAACTTCTTTTTTATTATGTCTATGCTCTTTGGAGTCTTTCCAAGGATGACCTCTATTTTTTGGCTTTTTTTAAGAAATAATTCTTTTTTTACTTCAGCAGAAACTGCAATTTCATTTTTTTTAATTAATCCATTTACAATATTAGTTATTGCCATTATTTCTCTCTGCGGATAAGAAGAAGATCTAAGAAGAACTTTTCCTTTTGTTGGAACCCCAATTTCTATGGCTGTTTTTTCATCGATCATGACTACTGGAACTCCTGCCAACCAATCTAAAAAACGTACTTTTAATTTCATAAAAACCTCTCTTTATAGAAAAATAGAAATTTTATCTTTTATATTTATCTACTCTCCCTTAATTAAAGGGGATGCGTCTGAATCAGCATCTTTTTTATTTCTATAAACATCTAGGATTATTAATAAGTATGCTAAAATCAAAGGGCCAAGGATTAATCCAAGAACACCAAACAAGAATAATCCTCCGATCATTCCAATTAAAACAATAGCTGAATGTAAATGAGTTCTTTTTGAGATAAATAAAGGCCTAACAAAATTATCTACATTTGAGGAAAGAAGTCCAAAAAATAAAAGCCCTAAAATAGCTACAGTACTACTTCCAGAAACCAAGAGATAAATCAAAACAGGCACCCATACAAACATAGGCCCAACAATAGGCAGAATTCCAAAGATTACTCCTAAAAGGCTCAAAACTAAAGCATTAGGAACCCCAAATAAAAATAATCCAATTGCAAGGACTACTCCTTGGAGAATCCCAACAATAACCTGTCCATATAACATAGAAGCAGTAAGCTCCTTAGAAGATTTAAAGATCTTATCATCGATTTCTTTTGTAAAAGGAGATAAACTCTTAATATAATCCATTAATTCTCTCTTATCTTTCAATCCAAAGTAAAGGGTAAATAAAATAACTATTGCTTGAAGTAAAAGCGTGGGAAAATTCAAAATTAACCCCGATAGAGCATCTAATATAGAATTTCCTCCTTTTATTACAAAAGTTTGAATTAGTCTGCCAAACTCACTTGCAAATTGATCTGAAGCAAATATTGATGGAAATGTCTTATGAAGAACTTCAACATAATCTACCTGCTGTGCAGAGAGATATAATTTAAAGGATTGATTTATAACAAGAGGCGTTAAAAACCACATTGGAAGAAGAATTATAACAATTAATAAAAAACATATCGTTGTTGCTGAAAAATTTGGGGATTTAGAGATCCTATAAATAAAATTATAAATCGGAGAAAAGATAAAGGCAAGAAGAAACCCAACAAGAATAGACATTAAAATTGGTCTAATTACTAAAAAAGATCCTATTAAAAGCGCGATTATTACTGTTAAAGTAGCTAATTTTTTAAACTGAATTGCTTCCATTTTCTTTTCTGTCACTAACCAAAAGTAGTTGAAATTTATAAAGGTTTGTAGTTACAAAAATTTATAAGTAAAATAATTTTAAGAGAAGCATGAATTTCATAAAAACAATAATTAGCAACAAAATTGACGAGGATGTGCATTTACAATTTCAAAAATTTAGCAAAGGGGAATTTAAAAATAGAGCAGTGATAAATGTAAAAAAAGTAGGAGAAAAATTCACAATTAATACTTCTGCTGAATTTGCAAACGGATTAGTAAAAGATTTTGCTATAAAACTTGGACCCGGGAAAACAAATGTGACTGGAGCAATTGTTTCGACAAGCGACTTAACTAAGGAAATAGAGTTTAAAGAAAAAAAACAGTTTCAGGGAGTTAAGAAATATTTAATAGATAAAGAAATGTCTGGAGAAGAGATTCTAAACATTATTAATAAGTTTCCGAAGGCTTTTTTTGCATTGAGTTTTGATGTTAAAGAAGATAAATTAAAAATAAAACCAAAAGCTCCAAAATCAGGTAAACCTGGAACAAAAGGAGAAGATGCTCCAAAACCAAATTTTTGCAAATTAATCACAACTGATAAAGAACTTGGAGAGAGTTTTGTTTTTGAACAAAATGATTTTAAAGATGCACAAATAAATCACACATTTAAAATAGAAGACATAATCATCTCAGAAGAACTAAAGAAAACAAATGATTTTGCTAAAATGAGAGAAGAAGCCAAAAGAAAAGGTAAAATTATAAGCATAACTAAAATTGATGGTAGAGAAATCAAAAAAGAAATTAATTTTGAAGCTTAAAATTCACGATCTTTCTTTCCTCCAGTACTAACTTTTCCTTTTCTACCTACCCTTGGACTATATCTTGAAGTGCCTGGAGATTCGCTTGTGCTTGTTCTACTATTATCTACTCTTTTTATCTTTGGTCCTCCAGTTAATTGAACATTATGCCTTTTACAAAGACCTGCCAATCTGCTCTCACTAATGCCTAATCTTTCTAGCACCCCATGAAAATCCCACTCATGAGTATCAACTGCTGAATAAAAATCCATTTTACCTACTCCATTTGGCCTTGCTTTTGAATGAACATCAGGTAAAACACCTTCTATAGAAAGCCTACTCATAACTTGCTCCCTGTTTAAACTTGTACCATATCTTTCATTGAATAATTGTGCAGTTCTTGCTACATCTCTCCCAAATTGAGCATAAAATGCAACTATGACTACTCTTTGTTCTTTTGTATATTTTATAGGATTCATAGGATAACACCAGATTTTTTTCCTTTAAAAATCTTTGTTAAAAATCTGCTTTCTGTTGGCCACAACCTTTATAAATAGACTATTTCTTCTTTAAACTATTCCAGGGTAAGAAATAAAATGATTTGTATTACAACAAATGCCAACAAGGAAATCACCGAGAAAAGGAAGTTTGCAATTCTGGCCTAGAAAGAGAGCAGATAAATTCTTACCTAGAGTAAACTGGAATTATACAGATTCTTCTAAAAACCTTAGGGGGTTTATTGGATACAAAGCAGGCATGGCTTCTGCAATTGTTAAAGATAGTACTCCTGACTCAATGACTAAAAATAAAAAAATAGCAGTTCCAATAACAATTATTGAATGCCCTCCAATAAAAATTCTTTCTATAAGATTCTATAAAAATGGCAAAGTTCTTACTGAGATAATATCTGAAAATCTTGAAAAAGAATTAAAGAGAAAATTAAAGATTCCAAAGAAAAAACCAAAAAAAATAGAGGAAATCAAAGACTATGATGATGTAAGGGTAATAATATATTCTCTTGTTAAAAAAACAAATTTAAAAAAAACACCAGATTTAGTTGAAGTTGGAATTGCTGGAAATATTGAAGAAAAACTAAAGTTTGTAAAAGAAAACTTAGGAAAAGAAATTCTTATTTCAGATGTTTTTGAAAATGGCCAGCTTATTGATTTAAGAGGTCTAACCACAGGAAAGGGGTTTCAAGGCCCTGTAAAAAGATTTGGAATAACTCTTATGCAACACAAATCTGAAAAAGGGGTTAGGAGAGTTGGAAGCATAGGCCCATGGCATCCTGCGAGAGTTACTTTTAGAGTTCCAATGGCAGGTCAACTTGGAATGTTTACAAGAATAGGATATAATAAAAAAATAATCAAAATAGGAAAAGCAGAAGAAATAGCTGAATTAAAAAGCATAAAAAATTATGGAGATTTAAAAACAAACTATGTTCTTATTTATGGCTCTGTTCAAGGTCCTTCAAAAAGGCAGTTAATTCTAACTTCTCCCTTAAGGATTACAAAAAAACAAGCTAAAAAAAATTATGAATTTCTAGAGGTTGCCAAATGAAAGCGGCAATATATAATCTAGAAGGTAAAAAAACAAAAGAAATAACTCTTCCAAAATGTTTTTCAAGTAAAATAAGAGAAGATGTTGTTCTTAAAGTTCTTGAAGCTAAAAAAGTAAAACAGCCTTATTCTCCTTCACCTGTAGCAGGAAAACAATATTCAGCAAGAGGTAAAATTAACCATAGAAGACATGTTTGGAAAACTCACTATGGCAAGGGAATGTCAAGAGTTCCAAGAAAAGTTATGTCTAGGAGAGGAACTCAATTTAACTGGGAGGCTGCAAGTGTTCCTTTTGCAAAAGGAGGAATAAGAGCACACCCACCAAAAGTAATTTCTATGATTGGAACAAGAAAAGTTAATAAAAAAGAACTTAGATTGGCTTTTATTTCTGCAATAAGTGCTACTGCACAACCAAAGATAATTGCTAAAAGATATGAGAGACTAGAAGAAAAAAATCTAAAAGAAGTTCCTTTTGTTGTAGAGTACAATTCAGAAAAAATAAAATCTAAAGACCTAATAAATAAAATTAAAGCAATTTTAGGGAAGGATTTGTTTTCAATAGCAATAAAAAAGAAAACACAAAGAGCAGGAAAAGGAAAAACAAGAGGAAGAAAATACAAAAGCAATGCAGGATTATTAATAGTTCTAGGAGAAAAAGAAAAATTAAAAACAAGCGGGGCTTTTGAAGCCATCAGTGTAAAACATTTAGGAACAGATGATCTTGCTAGAGGAGGGATAGGAAGACTAACTCTTTATACTGCTGAAGCAATTAAATACCTGGGTGAAAAGTTTAAATGAAAGCAAATCAAAGATTTTCATTCATTCGAAATAAATATAGAGGTCATTTTAAATGAAGCCTATAGTAACAGAAAAAGCTGTAATGATGATAGAAAGCAACAACACATTAACTTTTGTCCTAGATAAAAGAAAAACAAAACAAGAGATAAAAAAAGAAATTGAAGACCTTTTTGAAGTTAAAGTAGATAAAATTAAAACACTAGTAAGAAACAACAAAAAATATGCTTATGTTAAATTAAAAGAAAACTTTCCTGCTATTGATTTAGCAACAAAGTTAGGATTAATGTAAAATGGGTAAAAATATTATTGTTCAGGCTAGAGGGCATGGAAGCAGCACATATAGAGTTAGCAAAAGAGCGTTTAGATATAAACTACAATATCCTAAAAACCTAGCTGGCGAAGGAACAGTTATTAAATTATTTAATTCTCAAGCACATAGCTCTCCTCTTGCAAAAGTAACTCATAAGGAGGGTTGGTTTTATATTCCTGCATTTAATGGAATGCTTGAAGGTCAAAAAATAGATTTTAGTGGAAAAGAAATAAAAGAAGGAAATATTATGAAAGTTGGCGACCTCCCAGTAAAAACACAGGTTTATAATATAGAATCAAATCCTGGAGACGGAGGGAAATTTATTAAAACTGCTGGAAACTCAGCAGTAATAAACAGGATTGTTGGAAATAGTGTTTATATTTTGCTTCCTTCAAAAAAAGAAAAAAAATTTAATCCAAACTGCAGGGCTGTTGTTGGAACTATTGCCGGATCAGGAAGACTAGATAAGCCAATAGTAAAAGCAGGAAAACAATTTCACATTAAAAAATCAAAAAGTAAATTATGGCCTAGAACCTCTGCAGTAAAGATGAATGCAATAGATCATCCGTTTGGATCAGGAAGAGGTAAAAATCCTGGAAGCAAAATTGCCAAGAGAAACGCTCCTCCTGGAGCAAAGGTTGGGCTTCTAAGGCCAAGAAGAACAGGTAAGAGAAAATAACATGGATAAAAAGAAAGAATTTACATATCGAGGAATGACCATAGATGAACTAAAGAAACTAGAAGTTAGAGAGTTTGCGAAGTATGCTACATCAAGAGAAAAAAGATCTATTCTAAGAAATTTCCAGAAAATAGAAGATTTTTTGAATAGAGCAAAAATAAAAGTAGAAAAAGGAAAGAAATTAAGAACACATCAGAGAGAGATCATAATTGTTCCTGGAATGGTTGGAATGCAAATTAGTGTTTATAGTGGAAATAATTTTATTCCTGTCTTGATTACAGGAGAAATGCTGGGACACAGATTAGGAGAATTTGCCCCCACAAGAGCAAAGATAAAACACGGAAGTGCAGGAGTAGGGGCCACTAAAGGAAGTAAACATAAAAGCAAAAAATAAAAATGACAAACTCAGAAAAACCAACAACAAAAGCAGAGCAAAAAAAATATACTCAAGATACAGTTAAACAAAAAAAACCAACGGTTCATAATAAAATACATGAAAATAAAAAAATAAAACCAGAAACTAAAGAAGAAATTATCAAAGACATAGAAAAAAGCGGAGTTAGTAATACTGTTGCAAAGGAAGAAGAAAAATTAGATGAAAAGGCCACATTAAACGTAGATGAGAAGGATACAGAAAAAAAAGAAATAAAACCAGAAACAAAAGTAAAAGAAAAACCAAAAATAAAAAAGACAAGAGCAATTGTAAACGGGTACAGTATACCAGTATCAACTAAAAAATCAATGGCCATATGTAAATTCATAAAAGGAAAAACAATTGGAAAGGCAATAAGAGATCTCGAAGAAGTTTCTAAACTTAAGAAGGCTGTTCCTATGAAAGGAGAGATTCCTCATAGGAAAGGACCTATGGCTTCGGGGAGATTTCCTCAAAAAACAGCAAAGCAATTTATTGTGTTGTTAAAAAGTTTGGCAGGAAATTCTAGTGAAATGACCAACCCAATAATAGTCGAAGCAATACCAAATAGAGCATCAAGACCATTGGGGAGATTTGGGAGAATAAAAAGAAAAAGAACCCACATAAAAATTATTGCAAAAGAAAAAGAGACAACTAAAAGCAAGGCTAAAATAAAATGAAAGAAGATAAATTTTCATGCATACTAAGAAAGGAGGCGTGTTCTTAATATGGAAGAAAGAAAAACAGTAGATTTCAAAAAAGCAGAATTTTCTTTAAGAGAACATATAAAAACCTCTCTAGGAAAAGGAAAAATAAGCAGAGTAAGAATAGAATACACTCCAGTAGGAGAAAAGATAATAATTTCCACAAATAAACCAGGAATGATTATCGGAAGAGGCGGAGAAAGAATAGACGAATTAACAAGGGTTTTAAAATCAAAATTTAAATTAGAAAACCCGCACATAGAAATAGATGAAATTAAGCAACCTGAATTTGATTCACAAATAATTGCAGATGAAATTGCACTATCTTTAGAAAGATTTGGGCCCCTAAGATTTAAAGTAATTGCCTACAGGATGCTACAAAAGATAATTAATGCTGGAGCACTAGGAGTAGAACTTAGACTTAGTGGAAAACTTCCTGGAGCCAGAGCTAAAACATGGAGATTTGCACAAGGATATCTTAAAAAAACAGGAGACAGTGCAAAAGTAGTAGACAGAGCCCAAGCAAGAGCAGAAACAAAACCAGGAACAGTTGGGATAAAAGTTAGTATTCTCTCTCCAACAGCCCAGCTTAAAGACAGAATAGTTGTTAATAATGAGCTACTAGAAAAACTAAGAAAAAACTCTGAAATAAGTGAAAAAATTATTGACAACAAAGAATTAAAGAAAAAAATAAAAACAAAAAAGTAAAATGGCAATTTTAAAAATTAAAGATATAAAAAACATGAACAAAACAGAAAGAGAAAAGAAAATTAAAGAACTAAAACTAGAACTAATAAAGTCTAAGACAAATGCCTCAAAATCAGGGAATATAAAAATAAAAGAAATTAAAAAGACTATTGCTAGAATACTTACAATCAACAAATCCCAAGAGGAGGAGTTGAAGAACAAATAACAATGGAAATATGCCCAAAGTGTGGCTTGCCAAAACAAGCCTGTGTGTGTGACCAGATTGTGAAGAGTTCGCAAAAAATACAGATAGCAACAGACAAGAAAAGATACGGCAAAATAGTCACTGTTGTTACTGGGTTCGAAAGTGGAGTTGACATAAAGCAGATCGCAAAAGCTTTAAAGAACGAACTCGCCTGTGGAGGAACTTACAAAGAAAACAAGATAGAACTTCAAGGGAACCATACCAAGAAGATAAAAGAAATTTTGGTTGGTTTAGGCTTCAGTAAAGACTCCATAAGTGAATAAAAACACACAAAAAAATAATAGAAAATGAAAAAAACAGAAGAAAAAGTCAAACAAGAGAAATCCCTAAAAAAGGAATCAAAAGTAGTTGGAAATTCGTGTGTAGATAAAAACTGCCATGTCCATGGTAATCTAAAAGCAAGAGGAAGATTCTTTGAAGGGGTTGTCATAAAAAAATTCCAAAAGAGAATTACAATTGAATTTGAAAGAATGATTTATGTTAGCAAATATGAAAGATACAAAAAGTCAAAAACAAAAATACATGCAAGACTTCCAGATTGCATGGAGGCAGGAATCAAAGTAGGAGACTATATAAGAGTTCAAGAATGCAGACCGTTAAGTAAAATAATACACTTTGTTGTGATAAAAAAAATAAAGGACGCAGAGGTAAAAATAAAATGAAAGCAAATATAAAATTTTCATTCATCCTAAATAAATACGAGGGTAATTTCAAATGAAAGCTGTGAGCGCTAGAATTACTGCAGGATTAAATCTTGGATCACAGGCAATTTCAGCAGATAATAGCGGGGCAAAAATAGTAAGAATAGTTTCAGTAAAAAAAAGCAAAGCAAAAAAAGGAAAACAAACCTGTGCAAAAATTGCTGATTGGGTTAAAGTTAGTGTGAGAAAAGGCATCCCAGACATGAAAGGCAAGGTTTTTGACGCCGTAATTATTAGACAAAGAATGGCATATAGAAGATATAGTGGAGAAAGAATTGCTTTTGAAGATAATGCAGTTGCTATATTAAAAGATGAAAAAGGAAATCCAAAAGGAACCCAAATTAAAGGGCCTATTGCAAGGGAGGTTTTAGAGCGTTGGCCGCAGGTTGCAAAAATCGCCTCTATTGTATATTAAAATGAAAAATAGTTTTAGTTTAAAGTGGCAAGAAAGTAAACAACCAAGAAAGCAAAGAAAATTCATAGCAAAAGCTCCATTACATATAAAAAGAAAATTACTAGGGGTTAATCTTTCAAAAGACCTTAGAAAAAAGCATTCAAAAAGAAATATTACCCTAAGAAAAGGAGATGTAGTAAAAATAATGAATGGAAAATTCAAGAAAAAACAAGGAAAAGTCTTAAGGATAGAAACAAAAAAAGGAAAAATATTTATTGAAAACATCCAGATAAAAAAAATAGATGGATCAAAAGTAGATATACCAATAAAAGCCTCGAATCTTCAGATCATAGAATTAAACCTAGATGACAAAAAAAGATTCAAAGGTTTAAAAAGTAAAACAACAAAAGAAGAAATAAAAACAAAGCAAGGAGATAAAAAATAACATGCACTTAAAAAGACAAAAATCACCAAAGAAATGGCCAATTAATAGAAAAGGAACAAAGTATGTAGTTAGGCCTAATTTTAGCATAAACGATGGAGTTCCACTACTGCTTTTTTTAAGAGACATGTTAAAGATTGTAGAAAATAGAAAAGAAATCAAAGTCGCTCTTCACAACAAACACATTCTTTTAAATGATAAACCCGCTAGAGATGACAAGAATACTGTTCTTTTATTTGATAAAGTTACAATAGTTCCTTCTAATAAGTATTATGAATTAAACCTGTCTGAATTCGGAAAATTCAAGGCTAATGAAATTAGTGAATCTTCTTCTCATCAAAAGATATCAAAAATAAAAGATAAAAAAATACTAAAAGGAAAAAAAACGCAGCTAAATTTAAGCGACGGAAGAAATGTTTTGTCTGATATTTCTTGCAAGGTTAATGATTCTATATTATTTGATTTTAAAAGTAAAAAGATAGTAAAATGCATGCCCTTAAAAGAAAATGCAGATGTTATTGTCTTTGCTGGAAAGCACACAGGAAATTATGGAAAAATAAAAAAAATAGAAAATGAGAAAAAAATGGTAGAACTTGAAACTAACACTGGAAAAATCAATGCCCTAATTAAACAGATACTTGTTTTACAATGAAAATGGAACGCAAAAAAACACAAACCAATAAAGAAGAAAAAAACAAAGATAAATCTAATATTAAAAAGAATAAGGAAGAAAATCCAATGAGAAAAGTAAAGATAGAAAAAGTGGTTTTAAGTGTGGGTGCGACTGCAGAAAATTTAGAAAAAGGAGTTAAATTACTAACTTTTCTTACAAAAAGAAAGCCTGCTAAAATGAGATCAAAAAAAAGAATTCCTACTTGGGGAGTTAGACCAAATCTTGCTGTCGGAGCTGTTGTGACCTTAAGGAAAGAAGCTGAAACTTTTTTAAAGAGGATGCTAACAACAATAGATAATGTTTTAAAGAGAAAACAAATAAGTGAAAATAACTTTTCCTTTGGAATAAAAGAGTACATTGAAATTCCTGGAATAGAATATCAAAGGGATATAGGAATCATGGGATTTGATGTTACTGTTGTATTTAAAAGAGTTGGAAAAAGAGTAAAAGAAAAGAAGGCTAAGCGTGGGAAGATCCCAAAAAGACAAAAGATAAGTAGAGAAGAAATAATTAAATTTATGGAAGAAAACTTCCAGACAGAATTCAAATAAAATGAAGACAAATATAAAATTTTCATTCATTAGAAGTAAACAGGGAGAGCTCATCAAATGACAGCAAGCGATTGGAGAAAAATATTAAAACAATTAAAAAACAAACCCGCAGTTAGAGAAAAATTTCTAAAGCACAACAAGCCCAAAGATAGAAAGATGGGCGTTGCTTCAAAGAAATGTGGAAGATGTGGAAGATTTGGGGCGCATATAAAATCATATGGCCTTAATCTCTGCAGACACTGCTTTAGAGAAATTGCTGTAGAAATAGGGTTTAAAAAATATAGTTAAAATGATAGATAGCATTGATAAATTGTTAATAAGAGACTTCCTAAGAATGGTTACTAGAGGGAACTTGAGGGGGGAATGCCTCACAGATCCGCTGATGAATAATCCAGATCATCTTCCAGAGCCCTTAAAGTGGGATCCAATTAAAATGGGAGGAACTCAATATGAGTCACGATATTGTTGCTGATGCACTAAACATGATTAATAATGCAAGGAAGTCCAATAAAAAAATAGTAAAAATTAGTAGAATCTCTAATCTTTTAATAGAAATATTAAAGATAATGAAACAAAAAGGTTCAATAAAGAAATATAAAATAGATGGGAAAGAGAAATCTGTTGAGATAAATATTGGGGATCTCTTTGAATGCAGAGCAATTAAACCAAGATTTACTGTTGGAAAAAGTGATATTGAGAAATATAGGAGAAGATATCTTCCCTCTAGAAACATGGGAACCGTCATAATCTCAACGAATAAGGGGCTTGTAACTCATGAAGAAGCTCAAGAAGAAAAAATTGGAGGATGCTTAATTGCTTATTTTTATTAAAAGGAACGTATAAACAAAATGAAAAAAGAACTATCTCAAAAAATAGAAATTCCTGAAGGCGTGGAAGCCAACATAGAAGGAGATTTACTAGTAATAAAAGGCCAAGAAGGAGAAAACAAAAGAAAATTTAATTTTGGATTGGTTGAAATAAAAAAAGACAACAACACAATTATTCTTGAGTGTAAAAAATCAACAAAAAGAGAGAAAAAAACCATGAACACAATTACCTCCCACATAAAAAATATGATCGGGGGGGTACAGAAAAAATTTGAATATAATTTGAAGGTATGCTTTAGTCATTTTCCAGTAAATGTTGAAATTAAAGACAAAGAAGCTTTAATAAAAAATTTTCTTGGGGAAAAAACCCCTAGAAAGGTTGTAATCCCAGAAGGGGTAAGCGTTGAACTAGATAAGCAGCAAATTACTATTAAATCAATAAATAAAGAGTTTGCAGGTCAGGCCGCAGCAAATTTTGAAAGAGCAACAATAGTTAAAGGAAGAGATAGAAGAGTCTTTCAAGACGGGATATATCTAACTAATAAAGCTGGGAGGGAGATATGATGCCAACCTTCTTAAGAAGAAATACAAATAGACATTCAAAACTTGGAAAAAGGAGAAAGAAAAAACAGATCTGGAGAAATCCAACAGGAAGACATAATAAAATGAGATTAAAGAAAAAAAGCTATCCTGCAACAGTAAGCGTAGGATATATGAAAGATAAAAAAGAAAAAGGCAAAATTAAAAAGAAAAACCCAATAATTGTCAGAACCCTCAAAGATTTAGGGAGATTGGCAAACTCCCAGATAGGAATTATTGCAAATATTGGTAAAAAGAAAAAATTAGAAATTGTAGAAAGAGCAAAAGAAAAAGGGATACATTTACACAACATAAATCCAAAACAATATTTAAAGAAAAATAAAACTAAAGAAAAAATTAAGGAAGTAGAAAAAAAATGAACCTTAGAAAGAAAAAAAACCTAGCTGCAAAAACACTTAATGTTGGAAGAGAAAGAATTATCTTTATAAAACCAAGACTATCAGAAGTAAAAGAAGCCATTACAAAACAAGATATAAAAGACCTATATAAAGATGGAGCAGTAAAAATAAAAGAAGTCAAAGGAAGAAGAAAAGTTCAAAAAAAATATAAAAGAAAAACTCCAGGAAAAATAAAGAAGAAATTAAATAAAAGAAAACAAGAATATATGACTACGACACGAAAACTTAGAAAACATATTTCTGAATTAAGAAAACAAGGAAAAATATCAAGAGAAGAAACAAAGGAAATAAGAAAAAAAATAAGAAACAGGCAATTCAAAAGTAAATCACATTTAAAAGAACAATTAAAATTAAGATAAAATGGAAACAGAAAAATTAATTAAAGAACTTGAAGAAAAATTCAACAAGGCAAAAAAAGAATTAAAATTCAATGCTAGTTTAACTGCCTTAGACAAATCATTTTTCATAAAAGACGCTATTTTAAAAGATGGTTTTGTCAGCGAGAGAGTATCTAGACAAATCTGTTTTCGAGTTGTAGAAGTTTTTGCAGGGTGGAATGAGTATCTACATAGTTTGATCATGCCAAACCCACAAAACATGCTTAATATGGGAGAAAGCAAGATTTTTAGCCAAGAAGAAAAAAAAGAGATTACTGAGCTAATGAAAAAAATTATGGAAATTAGCAGCAGAAATAGCCTTATTGCACTAAAACAAGATGGAGAAGGAAACCTTATTGATGATGCGTTTAACCTTTGGGAAAATGAATTCAAAATAAAACTTATAGGAATAATGAGTAAAATAAACAAGGAGTGGGCAAAATGAGAACAATAAAAAGAAGAAGAAAAGAAAATAAAACCGATTATAAAAAAAGAAGGAACATGCTTAAAGGAAAAATTCCAAGAGTAGTTTTTAGAAAAACAAACAAATATTTAATTGCACAATATATTGCAAGTATCGAAGCACAAGACCACATAAAAATTGGAACAAACTCAAAACAACTCTTAAAACACGGATGGCCAAAAGAAGGAGAAAATAGCTTAAAATCAACTCCGGCATCTTATCTTTTAGGAATTTTAATTGGAAAAGAAATTCAAAAAAGAAAATTAGATGTGCCAATAATAGATTTTGGACTTCAAAGAGTTCTCAAAAAAACAAAAATGCATGCGTTTATTAAAGGGCTGATAGACTCTGGTTTAGCAATAAAAATAAAAAAAGGATTTTTTCCTAACGAAGACAGACTTCAAGGAAAACACATGAAAATTAAAATAAATATTGAAGATATTAAATCAAACATATTAAAATGAAACCAAAAAAACAAGAATTTGAAAAAATAAAAAAAACTGTTGAAGCACATAAAACTTTTTCAGAAAGTGAAGCAGAAGAAAAAGCACAAGATATAGAAGGAATAACTAAAGAGCTACTTGAAAAAGAAATAGAAGTAATAGAAGAGCCAGTAAAAATTAAAGAAGTTAAAAAAGAACAAAGGAGAAGACCAGGAGAGATAACAAGAGAAGAATTAATTTCTGGATGGGAACCTAAAACAAAACTTGGAATAGATGTGAAAAACAGCAAAATAACAAACATAGACGATATTCTTGATAAAGACATAAAAATTTTAGAATCAGAAATTGTTGACTCGCTTCTAAACCTTAAATCTGATTTAATCTCTATAGGACAATCAAAAGGAAAATTTGGTGGAGGAAAGAGGAGAGCTTGGAGACAGACCCAGAGAAAAACAAAAGAAGGAAACGTTCCAACTTTTTCTGCTATGGCTATTGTGGGAGATGAAAATGGACATGTTGGAGTTGGTACTGGACGAGCAAAAGAAACTCTGCCTGCGAGAGATAAAGCAATTAGAAAAGCCAAAATAAATATAATCCAGGTTCAAAGGGGCTGCTCTAGTTTTGACTGTTCTTGTAAGGAACCACACTCAATTCCCTTCAAAATTAGCGGAAAGACTGGAAGCGTCAGAATAACCTTAATACCGGCACCGCAAGGAACAGGACTTGTTACTGGAAATGAAGTTAAGAAAATTTTAAAATTAGCAGGAATTAAAGATGTTTATAGTAAGACTAAAGGTAAAAAAAGAACGTCCTTTAATTTAATTAAAGCGTGCCTTGATGCACTTAAAAAAACAACTCGAATAAAAAAATGATAGCCGCAATAAGAATAACAGGAGACGTGAACCTTAAAGGAGAAGTAAGAGAAACTCTAAAAAGATTAAGACTTAGAAGAAAATACTCTTGTGTTGTTCTCAAAGAATCTAAAATTAACAAAGGAATGATTGTGAGAGTTAGGGACTTTATTGCCTATGGAGAAATTAAGAAAGATGTATTTATTAGTTTAATTGAAAAACGAGGGCAATTAATCGATAAAACTAAAAAGTCTGATGCTAAAAAAATAATTGAAGAACTAGAAAAAGGAAAAAAATATACAGAACTTAATTTTAAACCTTTTTTTAGATTGCATCCTCCAAGAAAAGGAATAGAAGCAAAAAAACATTTTGGAGTAGGAAAAGGAGTTTTAGGGGATAATAAAGACAAAATAAATGATCTAATTATGAGGATGCTGTAAAATGGATTTTAATGAATATCAAAAAAAAGCTTGGGAAACTGCAATATACCCTAGAAAAGGAGAAAATCTTTCTTATCCCGCATTAGGCCTAGGGGGAGAGGTTGGAGAGGTTATAGAAAAAATTAAAAAAATTATAAGGAATGATAATCAAGACGTTAGTGAAGAAAAAAAACAAGAATTGATTAAAGAAATGGGAGATCTATTATGGTACTTGGCTGCAGTTGCAACTGAATTAAAAGTAGATTTAAATGACGTGGTTGAAAACAATATATCTAAAATAAAAAATAGACAAGAAAAAGGGACCATACATGGACCAGGAGATAACAGATGAAAATCACAAAACGTAAAAAATCATCAAGAATGCACGGGCGTGGACGTGGCTCTAATGGAAGAGGAGAAAGAAAAAGAGGAAGAAAGAAAGGAGAGAAAGGCGGAAAAGGCATGGCAGGAACAGGAAAAAGAGCAGACCAGAAGAAAACTCTTATAACAAAACTCTACGGACATTCTTATTTCGGCAAACAAGGAATAACAAGTAAAAAAACACAAAGAGACAAAAGAAAAAGAATAAATCTAAGAGAGATTCAAATGAATCCTGAAAAATACGGCAAAAAAACCTCAAAGGGCTGGGAAATAGAATTAAAAGAATATAAAATTCTTGGAGAAGGAGATATAAAGGATAAAATATTCATAAAAGCAAAGGAAGCATCTAAATCTGCAATTGAAAAAATAAAAAAAGCAGGTGGAGAAATAATCTTTCAAAAAAAAGAGGAAAAAGTAGAGGCAAAAAAAGAAAAACCTCTAAAGAATAAAAAGTAATTCCAAAAATGGACTTTAGTAAAATATTTAGTTTCATTCCAGAAGTTAAAAAACCAGACGAAAAAAAAGTAAGTTTTAAGGTAAAATTAAAATGGACTTTAATTATCTTAGCTGCTTTTTTTATCCTAGCAAATGTTTCTCTATTTGGCCTTAGTGAAAATGCTCTGGCAAGATTTGAATACTTAGCAATAATTCTTGGAACAGATTTTGGAAGCATAATCTCTCTAGGAATAGGGCCAATTGTTATGGCCTCGATTATTTTGCAATTATTAACTGGTGCTGGAATATTAAATATTGATCAAACAACTTCTGAAGGTAAAAAGTTTTTTCAGGGAATACAAAATATCCTTGTCTTCTTTTTTATAATCTTTGAATCAGCAGTATATGTCTTAATGCAGGGACTCCAAGCTACTCCAGGATTTACGGGTATAGTTATTTTCCAACTTATACTTGGAGGTCTTGCGATATTTTATATGGACCAGGTAACTCAAAAATGGGGGTTTGGTAGTGGTGTTAGTTTATTTATTGCCGCAGGTGTTTCGTGGAGAATTATAACTAGTAGTTTTCAATTCATAAACCAACAAGGAAGAAATTGCTTATTAGATTTCAACAACACTCCTTGTTCAGGAAAAATATTAGTACTAATACAATCAATTATTAATCAATCGCGCCCAGAATTTCTAGCTGCTCTTGCCGTATTAATCTCCACAGCAATAATTTTCTTGGCTGTTGTTTGGGCACAATCATTAAAAGTAGAAATTCCTCTTTCATTTGGAAGAATTAGAGGATATACTGTTAAATGGCCACTTTCATTTTTTTATGCATCAGTTATTCCTGTAATTTTAACTGCTGCACTAATTGCAAATATACAATTATTTGGAGGATTAATAGAAAATTCAGCTTCCTCTTGTGTACGAGGAGCATGTTCTGGATTTGCACAGTTTGCATCACATCTGGGATTTTTAGGTAAATTTGTAGATGGACAGGCTATTTCTGGGCTTGCTTTTTGGATGGGTAGCACTAACTTATTAGATCTAACGATTAAAGGGGGGCTTCTTCCAATATACTTACTTCAGGGATTAACACACATAATTTTCTTTGTTGTATTCTCCACATTATTCTCAGTGTTTTGGGTAAAAACTTCTGGGATGGATTCAAAAGGCCAGGCCAAAAAAATAAGTGCTTCAGGATTACAAGTTGCAGGATTTAGACAAGACCAGAGAATCCTTGAACATATTCTAGATCGATATATTATGCCTTTAACTGTTATGGGCGGAGCTGCAATAGGATTACTTGCTTCAGTAACAAATCTTTTAGGAGCACTAGTATCTGGTACAGCAATTCTACTTGTAATAATGATAATGTTCCAATTTTACCAGAGTATTGCGCAGCAGCATGAAACAGATATGAACCCTGCATTTAGAAAGTTCATTAGTGGGTAAATTTAAAAAACAAGTTTTGTTAATCATAATTAGGTGAAACATGAGTTTAAACGAGATTCTTATAGCTAATCCAAAGATAAGTATAATTGTAATTGCATTTTTAATAACACTAGTAACAACACTAATTACAAAAAAGTTTACTGATCAAACAAGAATGAAGGAGTTAAAAGACAAGCAAAAAGGCCTTCAAAAGCAACTTAAAGAAGCCAGAGGGGATACTCATAAAATGTCGCAGATCAATAAAGAGATGATGGATGCCTCTATGGAGCTAATGAAGCACTCTTTTAAGCCAATGCTTTATACTTTTATACCTCTATTAATCTTCTTTTGGTGGATTAGAGGAATTTATTCTTCTGTTCTTTCTGGATGGATTTGGTGGTATATTGCTGCAGGGGTTATCTCAAGCATAATTCTAAGAAAGTTTATGAAGGTTGTTTAGGAAAAGAAAGCTTTTTAATATCTCTTTTTCTCAGAAGAGACATGGAATCAATAGGAAAAGAAGAACAAGAATTAATGTTTAAATTTAATATATTTGAACAGCAGATAAAATCAATTCAAGAGCAACTGCAGGCAGTAGAGCAGGCAATTATTGAGGCAACTTCTCTTAAATTTGGACTTGATGAACTAAAAGACTCAAAAGAAAAAGACGTTCTTGCTAGTATTGGCAAAGGCATCTTCATAAAATCAAAAATAACTTCAGAAGATTTAATTGTTGATGTCGGAGGAAGAAATTTTGTAAAGAAAACAATTTCAGAAACTCAGAAGATAATTAATGACCAAATTGAAAAGCTAGAAAGGATAAAACAAGAACTAGAAGAAAAATTAGAAGAAATTAACACGGAAATTACTAAGACTTTTATGAGTGCACAAAAAAAATCTAAGAAGTGATTTTTCTCACAAACTCCCCATAACCCACCACACCTAATTCTGTAATAATCTTTGTGATGTATTTTTTAGGAACAAACTCAAAAGCAGGATTTTTTATTTTAATGTGTTTTGGAGCTTTATCCCAAACCTCATTTAAAGATCTTTGTTCAATTGGAATTTCATCCTTAGAAAACTTCCAAGAATCAGCAACAATATAGAGGGGCACTTTATGTAAGTATGCTAGCTCTGCTATTGCTCCAGAACCAACCTTATTAATTATGCCTTCTTTTAATAAAACATCTGCACCAAGAAAAATTTTATCTGAATATATTTTATCATTTTTATTTTCTTTTTCAATAACCATATCAATTGCAGAATCAACAAACATAGTTACTTTAATTTTAGCTTTTGCTAAGTCTTTAGAGGTTTTTCTTCCTTGAAATAATGGTCTAGTTTCTGTATTTAAAACTTCAAATTTTTTTCCTTTGTTTTTAGCATAAATTAAAGCATTTACAACATTTGTAGAATGACAGTGAGTAAAAATTTTGTCTTTAGATTTAATCAAACCCAAGATATTTTTATTTATTTTATTTTGCGCTTCATCAAAATGGTTAAAAATTTTAGAATAGGGCTCTTTTTCAACCAAACCTAACACATGAAAGAGCATTGGCTCTGTTGGCCGTAAAGAAAGAAGTTTTCTTTTAGAAGATAATGTTGGAATTAAACGATATGCTTTTAAGGCTTGTTTTGCAATGTTTCTTGCTCCTTGTATCTTAACAGACTTTATTTCTTTAGAAATTTTATTAAATTTCTGTTTTTTACTAGAAAAATTTGTTTCCATCTTTTCTATTAAAGAGAGAAGAACATTTAAAAATTCTTCTTAACTTTTATAAACATGTTAGAATCCTTGGTTAATCCTAAAAAAGTAGACAAAGGCCCATGGAAAATGCTTTTTATCGGGCTAATATATGGGTCGCTTTCATTACTTTTAGTTGAATGGTTTTTTGCTGGAGATCTTGTTCTATCAAAATTTTCTGGGATGATTGTGGTTACTTTTTGTGTAATGTTTTCTCTTCCTTTTATGTACTATCTAATAAAACAAGAGGAGGAAGAGGACGAACAAGTTGAAGGCTTTTTTACTGTTTGGAAAGTTCATAAAGACGCAATCTATGCATTTATGTGGTTATTTTTAGGATTTGTCTTATCTTTTGCTGTCTGGTATATGATATTATCTGACTCTAATTTATTTAATGCTCAGATAGAAACATATTGTATGATTAATAGCCCAGGAAACATAGAGGGTTGTGTTGCAAAATATGATATTGAATCTCAAGCAATTGCAACAGGAGCTGCAACAAAAGAGATGAGATTCTTATCAATAATAGAAAATAATATTTATGTTATGATTTTCACACTAATTTTTTCGTTAATTTTTGGTGCAGGGGCAATCTTTGTATTGGCCTGGAACGCGAGTGTAATTTCTGCAGCAATTGGAATATTTACAAATTATGATCTTAAAGATATCCCTTTTGGAATTTTAAGGTATATGATCCATGGATTTCCAGAAATTGCAGCATATTTTGTAACTGCACTTGCAGGAGGGGTTTTTGGAGTTGGTGTAATCAGAAATGGGATACGTGGTCCAAAATTCTTAAGAATAGTAGAGAACGTGGTTATACTTTTATTTATTTCTATCTTAATCCTCATCGTTGCAGGAGTAATTGAAGTATATTTTACCCCAATTTTATTTAGCTAGATGTAGTAAAGATAAAGAATATTTAAAAACAAAGAAAAAAGACGTTAGTTTATGGAGCCACTCATATTATTAACTATATGTGCAAGTTTTTTTATAACTTATCTGATAATACCTTACTGGATTAGGCATGCCAAAAATAATGGTTTTGTCTCAAAAGACATGCATAAAATTGGAGAGTCTAGTATAGTTGGGGGCGGAGGAATCTCTGTTTTATTTGGATTATCCATAGGCATTTTAATGTATATTGCTCTAAAAACATTTTATTTTCACAGCGACGGAGAATCTATTTTTATCTTTGCACTTTTATGTGTTGTCTTAATTAGTTCAATTGTGGGAATTATTGATGATCTTTTGGGATGGAAAAAAGGACTGCCAAAAAGATTAAGGATCTTGATTGTTGCATTTGCAGCCATTCCTTTAATGGTTATTAATGCAGGGGATTCAACAATGGTTTTACCCTTTATTGGAATCACAAACTTAGGGATATTATACCCTTTATTCTTAATTCCTTTAGGAATTGTTGGAACAACCACAACATTTAATTTTCTAGCAGGGTATAATGGGCTAGAAGCCAGTCAAGGAATACTCATATTTATTGGCCTAACAATAGTCACATACCTAACAGGAACTGCCTGGCTTAGTGTTTTATGTCTATATGTTGTGGCAACGCTCTTAGCATTTTATATTTTCAACTTTCACCCTGCAAGAGTTTTTCCAGGAAATGTTTTAACTTATTCTGTGGGGGCACTAATAGCAACAATTGCAATACTAGGAAATATAGAAAAAATAGCAGTAATATTTTTTATGCCATATATAATAGAAACAATTTTAAAACTCAGAGGAGGCTTAAGAAAAGAAAGCTTTGCCAAACTTAATTCTGATGGAAGCTTAGAAATTCCCTATGATAAAATTTATGGCCTTGAACATTTTGCAATCAAGATTCTAAAGACAATTAAGAAGAATAAAAAAGTTTATGAAAAAGAGGTTGTTTATTTTATAAACCTAATACAGATTCTTTTTATTGTCTGGGGATTATTTACTTTATAAAATTGTAAGATTTAAAAATGCTCTTTGATAAGGTATAATGTGGAAAAAAGCGAAGATATTAACCTTAAAGAAATAATTACAAAGAACAATTATGTTTTAGCTTTTAGCATAGGGGTAATACTCTCTTTTCTTTTAATTATATTAAGAGTAGCCAGCGTAAATCTAGGAAAAATAACTCAAGTCACAAATCTTTTTCCTATTTCTATCTCAATTATATTATTACTTGCCTTTTTATTTGCAGCAGTTAGTGCTTATTATAAAAAATATTCAATTATGTTTATTCCGCTTCTTATATGGATCCTTGTACTGAGTGTTAATATAAGAACATCAAATATTAGCGGATTAAAAGATGTAACCACCGGGGACTGGACTCTTGGACCAGATTTAGATCCTTTTCTTTATTTAAGACATGCCTATGAAATTGAACAAGGAAAGCTACAAGATCCAGATCTAATGAGGGTTGCTCCTTTGGGGGTTAAAAATTATGCTCTACAAAGTTTAATGCCATGGTCTCTTATTTTAGTCCATAAAATAATTCAAATTTTTGGAGATTACAGCCTAACCTATGCAGCAATAATCGCCCCAGTTATCTTTTTTATACTCTCTACAATAGGACTTTTTCTTTTTGTTAGAAGTGCTTTTTCAATAAAATACTCAAAAAGAGTAGCAGAAGCTATTGCCATCCTAGCTAGTTTGGCATATGTTTTATCCCCTCAACTGCTACATAGAACAGTAGCAGGAATTCCTGAGATAGAAAGCTTAGGGATGATCTTTTTTTGGTTTACTCTTTACTTTTTTACATTAGCCTGGATCAATAAAAAACAAAAGAGATATGTTCTCTTTGGGCTTCTTGCTGGCTTATGTACTGGGCTCATGTCTTATTCTTGGGGAGGATATAGATATCTTTATATGGTTCTAGGCCTCACAACTTTTGTCTTTTTCTTATTTGAAAAAGATAGAAAAAAGAATTTCTTAATTTTTTCTTCTTGGATAATTCCATCCTTAATATTTGAATTTGTAAGAACTGGAAACTTCACTGCAGCATTATTTAGGATAAGCGATACTGGATTTGCCATAGGGGTTTTTGCGCTAATGCTAATTGACTTTATTTTATCAAAAACAAAAATAAAACATACTTTATCCAAAAAAATAAACCTTCCAGATAGTTTAATTAGCATAATTGTTGGGGGAATAATTATTATTTTGGGGTTGCTTGTGGTTTCTCCTAAATTTATAGTTGGTTTGATTCCAAACATAATAGAGGGGCTTCTTTATCCTTTTGGAAGAAGCAGAATCGGTTTAACAGTTGCAGAAAATAAAGCCCCTTACTTAACAGATGTTTTAGGGGCCTTTGGCTTGCTATTTTGGTTATTTTTACTTGGGTGTTTTTTATTATTTATAAATGCTTCAAAACATTTTAAGAAAAAAGAAAGATTCATCTTTAATGGACTCTTTTTATTATTTCTTGCAGGAGTAACGTTTACAAGAATCTCTTCAACAAGCATGTTAAATGGAGAAAATGCTCTTTCTAAATTCCTATACTTGGGATCAATAATTGTTTTTGCTATTGGAATATTATATTTTTATATAAAAAACAAGAGAACAAATAACCTAGAGGGATTGGAGGCCTTTAAGAATATAGACGCAACAGAGGTTCTTCTTCTTTCTTTGGCTTTTTTTACTCTAATTTCTATACGTGGAGCAATTAGGTTGTTCTTTATAGTTGCACCAATTATTGCAATAATTTCTTCAATAGTTCCAGTAATTATTCTTTACTCGCTTTACAAAAAAAAGCATAAAGATGAAATAAGCAGATTATTTTTATGGATTATTCTGATAGTCTCAGCTTTAGTCATTATTTTAACCTCTTTAAATTATGCACAAGACACGTACTGGCAGACAAAAGCAACAGTTCCAAGCACATATAATCAACAGTGGCAAAAAGCAATGGCTTGGGTTAGAGAAAATACAAGCGAAGATAGTATTTTTGTGCACTGGTGGGATTATGGATATTGGGTTCAAACACTAGGAGAAAGGCCAACAGTAACTGACGGAGGCCACCAAAACTGGTGGTGGGACCATACCACTGCAAGATATTTATTAACAACTCCTAGACCAGAAACAGCACTAAGTTTAATGAAAACACACCAGGTATCTTACTTACTAATAGATTCTACAGATATAGGTAAGTATTCTGCATATAGTTCTATTGGTAGCGACGATGATGGTATAGATAGGCTGTCTTGGATACAACCATTCATAATAGACCAAACCCAGGTTCAAGAAACAAGAAATGGAACTTTAAGAGTTTATAGAGGGGGAATTCCTACTGACGAAGATATAATCTATGATTCAAATGGAACACAAATCTTTTTACCTTATCAAAAAGCAGGATTAGGGGCAATTCTCTTTGAAACACAAGAAAATGGAGAAACAACCTCTTTTAAACAACCGCAAGGAATCTATGTTTATAATGGAAAGCAATATAATCTTCCAATTAGGTATCTGGAGTATGAGGGAAATTTTAGAGACTTTCAAACAGGAATTAATGCTACTGTAAAGATAATTCCTTTAATTTCTAGCTCTAACGGAGGAATCCAGATAGATCCTTTAGGAACCATACTATACTTATCCCCTAAAGTTTCTAGTAGTTTATTTGCGCAACTTTATTTAATGAATGATCCCCAGAAACAATATCCCACAATTAACTTAGCTCATTCAGAAGATGATCCTGCTGTTGCTCAATTAAAGGTACAAGGAGCTAACATAAAAGAATTTATTTATTATCAAGGAGTAAGAGGCCCAATAAAAATATGGAATGTTAATTATCCAGAAAACATTCTATCTAGAGAAGAATTCTTAGGAAATAACCAGGGTTATGCTGTTCTAGATAATCTAGAATTTACTAAATAAGAGCACAGTATATGATTAAGAAGCCTACGCAATCTTTAAAAGAGAGGCTAAATGATTATATCTAAGCACAGTATTTTTTATAAATAAACATGATTAACCAAGATTTATGGAAAAAAAAAATTCAAGAATTGCGATAATTATTGGCACAAAGGCAGAATTAATTAAATGCATGCCAATTATGTTAGAATTACAAAAACAGAGGAGAGAGTACTTCTTCATACACACAAGCCAACATAATTTAGGGGATTCTTGCGAAGAATTTGGAGTAAAAAGACCAGATTATGTTTTAGGAATAGAACCTGCAAAAGAGATTGGAACAAAATTCTGGGCAAAAATAAAATTAACTACCTTCTTGTGGTGCATTAAAACGATGTTTAACATAAGAAAAATAGTTCGGGTTATTAAACCAAACTATGTTATTTATCACGGAGATACTATGAATACTGCTATGGCTGCTGCCGGATCAAGTAGTATATTAAATCCTTTTAAAAAATGGAAAAATGTACATCTTGAGGCCGGGTTAAGAAGCGGGTCGCTATTAGAGCCTTTTCCAGAGGAGATTACTAGAAGAATTGTGGACAGATTTTCTGATTTATTGTTTGCTGTTTCTGATTTATCTGAAAAAAAATTAAAAAAAGAGATGAGCTTTGTTAGAGGAAAAATAAAGAAGACAGGCAATACCATAATAGATTCATCTCTAATAACGTATAAAAAAGCAAAAAAAGAATATAAATTACAAGAAAAAGAGTATGCATTAATTAATCTGCATAGATATGAAAATCTAAAAAGCAAAAAAAGGATGAGAGCGATTAGCGAGATAATTAAGTCTGTAAAATCTAATGCTATCTGGCCAATACATTCCACAACAGAGAAATATTTTAAAGAGGCGGGTTTATTAGAAGAAATAAAAAATAAAAAAAATGTAAAAATAATTCCTTTGGTCAATTATTTTAATTTTATTTTTCTTCTTGCAAATTGCAAGTACCTCATTACCGATGGAGGAAGTATCCAGGAAGAAAGTTTAGTTTTTAAAAAGCCCTGCATTATCCTTAGGAAAAAAACAGAGAGACAAGAAGGATTAAATACAGGCATAAATTTTTTAACTGGTCTTGATGTAGAAAAAACAAAAGAAATTATAAAAAAAATAGAAACCGATAAAATAAAAATAAATAATTTTGTGAATCCTTATGGAGAAGCCGGGCTAACAAAAAAAATTGTGGAAATCTTAAAATGAAAGAAAATAAAAACCCCTTAGAAATAAATAGAGAATATTCTGAAAGATGTATTCAAAAGATTAATCAATATTCATCCTTACCCCCTTTTCTCAAGGACTACTCCCATAAAAAGATAACTATTGTGGATTTGGGCTGCGGAGGGGGGCAATTAATTTTCACTTTAAAAAGAGAAAATCCTGGCTCTGAGATAATAGGAATTGATATCTCTCCAAAAAGAATAAATAACCTAAAAATAAAATTTCCCAAGGACGCCTTTTTTTGTCAAGATGTTTGCGAAACAAAGTTGAAAAAAAATTGTTGTGATTTAGTTTGTTGCACTCAGGTAATTGAACACTTAGAAGAAGATGTAAAATTAATAGAAGAAATTAATAGGATTCTTAAAAAAAAAGGTTTTGCTTTTATAACATCCGTAATAAAAGAGCCATGGGCCGTTTATAAATACATAAATAGACACAAACAATTTGTTTTAGATCCAACTCATGAAAGGGAATATAAAAATCAAAAGGATTTTAATATGATGTTTATGAATAAATTTGAGATAATAAAATCTAGGACATATCCTGTTTATAGACATTTCTTGTCTTTAAAAATAAAAATTCCGGGATATTATATTATAGAATCTCTTTTTCAAAAAAAATGAAAAAAATAAAAGTTCTTCCTATTTTTGGGGGCCATCAGATATATCAAGAAATCGTTAATTTTCCACCAGAAAACATTGAATATGTTGGGGTTGGGGAAGAAACAAAGCAAGGAAGATATTATCAAAACAAAAAAATAAAAGAAAAATTAGGCAGGGCCTTGCAAACCTTAAGTATTCCAAGGATGCTTCTAGTTAAGCCTGGAAATTATGATATAGTACACAGCTCTAGGGGAATAATACCTCTCACAAATAAACCATGGGTGATGGATATTGAACATGTGCATTCTTTTTTTGGACTTAATCCAAAACGAATAAAGAATAAATTTTGGAAAAGATTTATTGAAAATAAACTTGCTTCAAAAAATTGCAAAGCAATTCTTTGCCACTGTGAAGCCACAAGGCAATCGTTTTTTTATTATCTAAATTGCAGTAAATTTAAAGATAAATTAAGAGTACTCTCTCCAGCATCACATATAATAAATATTAAAAAAGAAAAACACAAAAAGATAAGAATTCTTGCAGTTATAAGTATTTTTAATAATAAAAGCGGCCCACAAATTTTAAAGGCATTTAAAATTTTAGAGAAGAAATATAAAAATATTGAGTTATGGATTAAGGCAGATGTTCCAGCGGAATTAAAAAATACTTTTATATCTAAGAATATCCAATTTATCCCCTATTTTGAAAACATAATCCCAAGAGAAAAACTCCTTCAAGACTTATATTCTAAATGTGATATTTTTTTATACCCTAGCTTAACTGATAGCTTTGGTTATAGCCTCATAGACGCTATGGTAGCTAAACTTCCAATAGTTTCTACTAACTTATTCGCTTTTCCGGAAATAGTGAAAGAAAATAAAAATGGGTTTATTATAAAAATCCCTAATTATAATTTAGAAAAAGGTTATGTCCAGACATATTACTGGAAAAAATTAACTGGAAAAGACGAACAACTTTTTGTTGAGGAGATAGTTAATAAAGTAAGTAAATTAATAAACAACAAGAAATTAAGAGAAAAAATGGGAAAGGCCTCTTTTGAAAAAGTTTTATCTGGTAATTTTTCTATAAAAGAAAGGAATAATCAATTAAAAAATATTTATGAGGAAGCACTAAAATGAAAATATTACATATAAGCAGTGTTCAAATTGATTATCCTGGAGGTACAGAGAAAGTTATATGGGAGTTAGCAAAAAGACAAGCTAAAAACCATGAAGTAACGATTCTTCAAACAAATCTTTATCAAGAAAAATTAAAAGTAGTGAAAGAAGAAGTAAGAGAGGGAGTAAAAATAATCACCTGTCAAAATGATTTTTTCCTTGGAGGCTTTGGATATTCTAAAATATTTGTAAAAACATTAAAGAAAATGTGGAAGGATTTTGATGTAGCCCATATTCATGGGCATGGTAGGTTCACGTCTAATTTTTCTATGAAATTTCTGAATAAAAAAATTCCTTTTATATACTCTGGACAAGGATTTTTTCACACTAAAAAACACTCCTTTTTTAAAAAAGTTTATGATTTCTTTTTTGCAAGTAGGTTAAAGAACGCTAGATTTTGCACAGCGTTAACAGATTTAGAAAAAACTAAACTTTTAGGGTTTGGAATAGAAAAAGAAAAGATTAAGGTTATACCAGGGGGGATTGATTTTCAAAAATTTCATTTAAAAGAAAATAAAAAAAAGTTAAAAAAATATTTATTTAAAAAAGAATTTAATAAAAAAGTTTTGTTATATGTTGGAAGAATTCATGAGAGTAAAGGATTGCAAACAGTAATTGAAGCCATAAAGGATATGGATTTAATTTTTGTTATTGCTGGAAAAGATGCAGGGTATAAGAAGATATTAGAATCAAAAATCAAGACTCTTGGTATTCAAAATAAAATTAGATTTCTTGGAAATATTTCAGAAGAAAAATTAATCAAAACCTATAATGCTGCAGACTTATTTGTACTATTTTCAGACTGGGAGGGATTTGGATTAGTTGTAATAGAGGCCATGGCTTCAGGGGTTCCGGTTATAGGAAGCAATAATGGTGCTCTTCCATTACTAATAAAAAATAACTATAATGGTTTTATTGCAGAGAATAATGAAGAGTTAAAAGAAAAAATTAAACTTACTATTAAAGATAAAAAATTAATGAAAAAATTAAGAAAAAACTCTATAAAATTTGCAGAAACTTTCGATTGGAAAAATATAGTTGAAATGCATGTTAAATTATATATGGGGGCACTTAAAGAATATGGAAGATAAAAACATACTTTACATTTATACTGGAAATCACAGAGTACATAGAGGTTTTGCTAATACTATTACTAAGAACATTGTAAAGTCCTCTTGGATTTTACCCCGAAATTATGGTATATATTTTAATGAAGGGGAATTTTTTAAACCAATTATTTTAAGGATGTTCGGATTTATTCCTAGAAAAAGTAAAATAATTGCTCTTTTTTCAGATCCACGATTATTTTACTTTGATAAGGGTATTAAGTTTAACATAAAAAAACAAAAATTAGAGAAATATCCTAAAATAAGGTGGTTCTTATTTAAATTTCTCTTAAAAAAATTGGATGGGGCCATATGTAGTGGAGAATTTCAAAAGAGTTTACTTAAAAAATACTTTAATGGACCAATTAGAGTAGTTTGGCCTTTTATTAGTAAAGAGAAATACATAAAATTGAAAAGAATTAAACCTACATTAAATGAAAAAAACATTCTGTTCATAACTACCGGAGATGATTATTATTGCAAAGGATTTGATTTCTTAGTAGATATCTTTGATTCTTTGAAAAAAGAATTTCCTAGATTAACTCTCTTTGTTTTAGGAGATTTCAAGGTTAATGAAAAATGGAGAAAAAAAGGGGTTTGTTTTGAAGGCTTTAGAAATGTTGAAGATTATTTTAAAAAAAGCTCTTTAACAGTTCATTTTGGAAGGGGGGAGGGGTTTGGGGTGAACATCCTAGAATCCCTACTTGCAGGAGTTCCAACAATGGTTTCTAAATATACTGGAGCAAAAGAGGTTGTAGAAAAAATTAATCCCCATTTAGTAATTCCTCTTAACAAAGATATTGTGATTAATAAAATTAAAGAATATTTTTATTTAAATAAAAAAGATCGATATATTTTATCTAGAAAAGGCAAAAAAATTGCTTCTTTGTTTAGTGAAGAAAGAATATTAAAACAATTTCCTGAAGAATTTAGAAAATTAATTAAAGCTATACACAATACCTAATTCATAACAATAAAAATATTTTTAATCAATTACGGCCTAACTTTCAATAAAAATGATTTAAAAAACACACTAAAATGAAAAAAATACTAGTAATTGGAGGTAGTGGATTTATAGGACAACACTTAATTAAAAGACTAGTTGAAGAAAGTTATAGTATCACCACCTTAATCCCTTCTAAAGAGCACGTATTAAAATTAGACTTTATGAATAAAGTTAGAATATTTGAAGGATCTATTACAAATGAAAAATTAGTAGAAGACCTGGTTAAAGAACACGATTTTGTTATTAATTTGGCTGGTGTAGCTGATAAAAAAAGAGCTAATGGAGCTATAAAAAAAGAAGAAACAAACACTGTTGGAAAAAAGAGCTTAGAAATAAATTGTTTGGGAGAATTAAACATATTACAAAGTATTTGCAAAATAAATCCCAAATGCCACCATATTTTTATGGGCTCACGAAGTCAATTCGGGAGAATAGGAAAAGAGGGAAAATTAATTAAAGAGGAGCAAAAACAAATGCCCTTTCCATTTTATGGGACCCATAAGAAGGTATGCGAAGATTATATAGGGTATTATGAAAAGTTATATAATATTCAATGTGCTGTCATAAGGTCTGTGGGGGTTTATGGGCCAAATTTATTAGGGGAAAAAATTAATAACATCATTTCTTATTTTGTACTAGCCTGTATTAATAACGAAGACTTAACAATAAATGGAGATGGAAAATATATTAAAGATTTTATTTATATAGAAGATTTAATTGATCTAATTTTAGTACTAATTAAAAAGAAAGTAGTTGGAACATATAATGTTGGTAGCGGAGAGGGTTTTTCAATGATAGATATTGCAAATAAAACCAAGAATTTGTGTAAAAGCGGGAGTAAAATAAAACATAAAGAACTAACTTATGAAGAAGAATTTTTTGAATTAGACGGCTGTATTATGAATATAGAAAAAGTAGAAAAAGCTACCTCATGGAAGCCTAAAACAAGTTTAGACGAAGGAATTAAAAAGACAGAATTATTTTATAGGAAAAAGGAACACAAAAAATGAAAATTTTAATTACAGGGGGGGCCGGATTTATGGGGAGTAATTTTACAAGATTTATGGTGAATAAATATCCCCAACATGAATTTATTAACTTTGACAAATTAACTTATGCAGGAAACTTAGAAAATCTCAGAGATATTGAAAATAAACCTAATTATAATTTTATAAGAGGGGATGTATGTGATTTAAATTTTCTTTGTTATGTCTTAAAAGATGTTGAAGTCGTCTTTCATTTTGCTGCAGAAAGTCATGTAGACCATTCAATCGAGGGTTCTCTAGGATTTACCAAAACAAATACTCTGGGCACCCATATTTTACTTGAAGCTGTTAGAAAAAGTTTAAAAATAAAAAGATTCATCCACATAAGCACGGATGAGATATATGGGGAGATATTTGAAGGGGAATTTATTGAAGAAGATCACTTTGCTCCCACAAACCCTTACTCTGCTTCAAAGGCTGCTGCAGAAATGTTTGTCCAGGCATATCAAAGAACATACAAAACACCAATAATTACAGTGAGGGGATGTAATAATTACGGTCCTTATCAATATCCTGAAAAAATTATCCCCCGGTTTATTACCTCTTTAATTCAAAATAAAAAAATTCCTTTGCATGGTGCAGGTGAAAACGTTAGAAATTATATTTATGTTGAGGATTTTTGTACTGCCGTGGACACGATTTTTCAAAAAGGAAAAATTGGGGAAGTGTATAATATTGCAACAGATTATGAAATTTCAAATATAGATTTAACAAAATTGTTGATTAAAAAACTAGAGAAAAATGAATCATTTATAGAATTTGTTCCAGATAGGCCATTTAATGATAAAAGATATAAAATTAACGCTTCTAAACTACTCTCTCTGGGGTGGAGTCCAAAATTTTCATTTGAAGAAGGATTAGATAAAACATTAGAATGGTATAAAAAAAATGTAGGCTGGTGGAAAGACATAGTCTTTTAAAATGAAGATCTTCATTATATTAAACAACAAGGGGAAAGAATTGGGACAATGGTAGAAAAACCTTTTCAAAAGACGAATAAAATGATAAAATTAAATTTAGGTTGTGGAAATGATAAAAGGGAGGGCTTTATTAATGCGGATATTGATGGAGATGCAGACCTTCTCTGGGATTTAAATAGATTTCCTTATCCTTTTAAAGAAAATTCAGTAGACTTCATTATTGCATCCCATATTGTAGAACATTTAAAAGAACCTTTAGACTTTTTCAAAGAAATAAAAAGAATACTAAAACCCAAAGGCGTGGCAAAAATAAGTGTTCCCCATTATAAATCAAAGGGCGCTTATTGTAGTTTTGGCCATAAGGGATTTTATCATGAGGAGGCAATTAATTGTGTTTGTGAAAATGGAGAAGATAATTCCTTTAACAATCTTAATTTTAAGTTATTATCCACAAAAATTCAAAGAGGAAGATTTTTAAAATGGCAAAAGAGACAAATATTTTGGAGTATTCAAAAAATTTAATTAAAAAATGTAGATCAAATATTTAGTGGTTGGTTTTCTAATCTTTTTAAAAAAATGCAAAGAAACATCAAACAAAGAATTAAAACAAAGACCCAAATACTTAAAAAGGGGCAGGAATATTTGTTCAGAAAATGAAGATCCTTCTAATTAATGATCACTTAAAAATGGTGGGGGGAGTTGAAAGATTTATTTATGCAATAAAAAATGCCTTAGAAAAAAAGGGCCATAAAGTGGAATTATTGGGTTCTTATGAAGGAGAAAATTTTGTTTCTTTTTTCTCAAGATGGTACAGTAAAAAATGGTATAAAAAAACAATCGAAAAAATTAAAGAATTTAAACCAGACGTGGTCCATATAACCCACTGTATAAGAGTTCTTTCACCAAGTGTGATAAAAGCCTCCTTAGATTCTAAAGTTCCAGTAATTTTAAACCCCCATGATTTACATTATCTCTGCCCAAGATTAGGGGGAATTTATGATAAGAACAGACCAAAAAAATATAAATCTCGGCATAAATGTTTTTTCCAGGATTGCCTAGGCTATGAAGAAAGGTATAAAGATATTCCTAGGAACATATGGAGAATTCTTAAGCTTATGCTGCATAGAAAAATTATCAGGGGGGGGAAAATTTTTTTTGTTTCAAACTCAAAATTTCTTGCGAATGCCATGAAAAAATCCTTAGGAGTAACTCCTCAAATAATCCCCAATGGAATAGATATTCCTAAAGAAAAGACAAATTATAATAAAACTATCCTTTTTGTTGGACAGATAAATGAAGAAAAAGGCCTTCCTACAATAATAAATGAACTAAATAAATTAGAGGGCTATGAAAGAATAGTTTTAGGGCAGGGTTCTATCAAAAAAGATTTAGAATCTAAATACACAGGGGTGAAATTTTTAGGCTTCCAAAACCCAGAGAAATATTATAAAAATGCGAGTATTGTTGTTGTTCCCTCGGTTTGGATGGATACTTTTCCTTATGTTGTTCTAGAAGCCATGTCTTATGGGACATGCGTTATAGCTTCTGATATTGGGGGAATATCTGAACAAGTACAACATATGAATACAGGATTACTCTTTTCTCCAGGAAATTCTAAAGATTTTCAGAAGAAAATAAGATATTTAATAAAAAAACCTTCTGAAATAAGGAGGATGGGAGCCAATGCAAGAAATTTTGTAAAAAAGAACTTTAATTGGGGGGACATAGTAAAAAAATATGAAGAAGTTTATCTAAAAGCTATTAAGAATAGCTAATCTTTTTTTATTTTTTGCATCAAAAAAAAACAACGATAACCTATTCTCTTTAATTTAAAAAAATCAAAAAGATTTCCCACATTTTTATTCAAAAAGTCTCCAAAACCCATTCCTATTTGCGGATCAATTTTCCTCCATATAAAATGGACTATATAAGGGAAATATTCCCGCGATGATGTTTTTAATCTTTTAAGCTCCAATTGATCTAAGATAAAAATAATCTCATTCCACCTATAACAAGTGTCTATTGGTTGTTGCGTTCTCTCGGGGTGTTCTGGAGGCAGAAAAATCTTCTTTAATTTTTTAATTCTTAAATTTTTAACCATATCCCAAAAAGGCCTATATGCAGAACCATTAGGAACAGTTATCAATAAAATTCCTCCTTTCTTCAAAATTCTTTTTAATTCAGTAATTGTTTTTTTAGGATCTTTAAGATGCTCAAATACTTCCGTCATCAGTATAATATCAAAAAAATTATCTTTAAAATTAATTTTTTCCCCTTGATAAATTTTAACTTTAGCCTTTAATTTTAATTTCTTTTTTGAGAGTTTAATTAATTCCGGAGAAACATCAACCCCATATAAATTACTTGACCTTACCCCATTATTAACAAATATTTGTAAGAGTTCTCCATTACCACACCCAAAATCAAGTATTTTTTTGCCATTTAAATCAGTATTTGAGGATAAAAAAGTATACACTCTTTTATAAAAATATTTGGGCATATCCAATTCTTTAGCGAATTTTGAGTATTTTTTAGATATCTCTTTCTCTGAAAGACCATGTCCTGTCTTTAACATCTTTTATTTAAATTCCTATTTTTTTTAAATCTTGCTCTTTTGTTTTTTCTTTAATTTGTATATTAAATAATTAACATAAGGATAATAAATTAGGCTTTGCATCATTTCAGAGAATATGGGGGATCCTTCTTTCCAAGCTCCCGGGGAAAATAAAATCTTTAATGTTGCTGCAATAGTTAGAGGAATCATGGAGAATAGAGGGTAATCTCTTCTTATTCTAATGTATGCCGGGAAATTTTTTTCTTTATATTGGAAACTATCAAAAGTTTCAAATTTTTTTAAAGTATACTCTGCATGAAGCCTTGCATATCTTCCAAGGATTTTTTCCTTAAACATTTTTAGGGTTGGAATTGCCCCCTGGAGTTGCCTATGCTCCAACACAAACTCTGTCTTAACCACATTACCATTTATTTTTGGCTCATCCCAATGGGGAAAACCAAAGTAAGAAATTTTTGATTTTCTATATAAAGAGGTTTTTCTTGGCCAGTTTTTAGTAATGTGTTTTTTTCCATCCCAATATGGCCATATAAATGAATAGGCGTCTGCTTTAGGATTTTTAACAAGTCTTGTTATATTCTCCTTTAATTCTTGAGATAAAAACTCGTCTGCATCTATTTTAAGTATCCAAGGATATTTAACTTTTCTAAATAATATCGGAAGAATGGGTCCTGGAACCCCCACGTTTTTTTTGGTTTTAAACACTTTGGACGTATATTCTCGAGCAAGCTTTAAAGTATTATCAGAACAAGGGCCGTCATGAAGAACCAGAATCTCGTCAGCTATATCTTTAACACTATCCAAACACCTTCTAATCAATTTCTCTTCATTGTACACAACCATTATCACAGAAATTTTTTCTTTCATTTTCTTTTTATTATTAATTTACTTATAAAGATTAAGTATTTTTGATACAATCTTAAAAATTAAACAATTCCTAGAGAAAATTTATAAAGGCCAGTCCTCCAGTTTGATTATGGATATTCTGCCAATTCAAACAAAGATCAGATACAAGCTAATAAGAAAACTAATAGGAAATGCCTCAGAAAAGAAAGTTTTGGATATTGGAGCAGGATACAGGCCACTTTCAAGGGGAATCAAGACAAACAAAACAATAAAATTAGATGGAATAAAAAAATATAATCCAGATATTATTTGGGACATTAATAAAACCCCCTGGCCAATTAAAGAAAACTCTTTAGATCTAGTAATCGCAGGAGAGATAATAGAACATATTTTCAATCCAATAAAATTCATAATGGAGTGCCATAGGATTTTGAAAAAAAAGGGAGAATTAATTCTTTCTACCCCAAACATTTGCTCATTAAAAAATAGGTTTAAAGTTTTTTTAAATCAACTACCAGAATATTGTGCAGAACCACTAGATAACGAGAGTTATGAAAGACATATTGTAGATTTTAATTTTCCAACAATAATAAAAATCTTAGAATCCAATGGATTTAAAATAATTAAGAAAACTAGTAATGGCATAATTTCCCATAGTAAATTGCTATGGCCTTTAATATTAACTCCTCCTAGCTTTGGAGAGACAATTATAATTAAAGCCAAAAAATTAAGATGAGAATAAAAAGGGATTATGTTGCCACATTAAGGTCTTGGTATGGATGGTTTATTTCTAGATTTAAACCTTTAACAGTACATACGGAGGCTATTTTTTTAGATGAAGTATGGGGAGAGATAAAGAAAAAAGTTGAGAATAATAAAGTCAAAAGATGGTACATTATGGCTCCTGCAAATTATGAATACTTTAAATCATCTTTCAATACAAGATTAAACAAAAAAGAACTTTCTAAAATGATGAAACAAAGATATTTATGGATGAAAGAAAAAAACCAAAGGTTAGAATTACATATTCATTTAAGCTTAACTATGAACAATATGACTTTTAAAGAGCAAGAAAAACTTTTTGATGAAGCTCTCTTATGGATGAAGCAAGAATTGAACCTAACCCCAAAAGAGTTTGTTCCTGGATGGTGGTCTTATAATAAAGATACTATAGAAATTTTAAAAAAGAATAATTTAAAGCTTATAAAAGAAAGAGATTATGATTATACTCATGATTTTCATTGGGCATTATAAAATTGTTAAACAAACAGAATAAATTTATAAACTTCTTTTTAAGAAGAATATTATGGATAAAGATATAAACGAAAAGGTTTATGAAAATTATGCATGTCCCATAACAATAACTGATAGCAGACTTAGAAAGATCTACACTTATCTAAAAACCAAAAAGACAGGGACCCTGTTAGAACTAGGTTGTGGCAGTGGAGAGTTTTTAAATGTCTTTGCAAAAAAAGGATGGAAGGTAATGGGGGGGGACATTTCAAAAAAAGCAGTAGAAATAGCTAAAACTAAATACAAGTTAAATGTAAAGTATTGTAATATTAACTCCACTCTTCCTTTCAAAAAAGACTCATTTGATGTAATTATAGCTGGAGAATTAATTGAACATTCTATAAACGACTTGGAATTTATAAACAAGGTTTATAATCTATTAAAAAAAGAGGGCTATTTCATATTTACAACTCCAAACTTGGTCTCTTTAAAAAATAGGATCATCATGCTTTTTGGGTATGAACCAAGATATGCAGTAGCAAGTTTTCATTATCATGTTTATACAAAAGATTTGCTTACAAGCCTTATAAAAGAATCTAATTTTAGCAAGTTTGAAATAAGAGGGAATTTTATTATATACTCAAAAAATAGAGAAAGATTTATGGGAAGCGTATTTGAGAAGATGGCAGATAAACTTCCTAGCTTATCAGAACACTTTATAGTCATAGCTAAAAAGTGATCAGCAAGGGGTTTATTAGTGAAATTTCTAAAAGGTAGCAAAGTTGTGGAGGTTGCACCAAGGAGATACTCTTGCTCCCAGACATTTATTATCTTTAGGCAGAAGCCACATATTATTCTTTTTTATATATGCTCTCGGATAAAATCATTTTAAAATAAGTATTTTAGATACTATATCTTTAAATATAATAATTATACATAATTATCCATAATGATAAATGGAAAAAAAGAAAATTTGATTTGCACAAAGGCACGAACATTAAACACCCTCAAACCAATTTTAAAAAAATCAAAAATAGAAGATCTTTTTTATTTTAATTTTGCAAATTGGAAAAATAACCTCGAAAAGATATTAGATAATATTCAGGATTCATTTGGAAAAAGATTAATTGTTATTAGGAGCTCTTCTATAAACGAAGACACAGAAACCAAATCTAATGCCGGACAGTTTGAGAGCATTTTAAATATTAATCCTCTTAACCGAAAAAGTATTAAAGAGGCCGTAAATAAAGTATTTGAATCCTATAAAAATCAAAAGCAGGAAAATTCTTTTAACCAGGTCTTAATACAAGTCCAAACAAGAAATATACTTGTTAGCGGGGTTGTTTTTACTAGAAGCTTAAACCACAATTCTCCGTATTATGTGATAAATTACGACGATGCTACTGGCCTGAGTGATAGTGTAACCTCTGGGAGCATAACAAAAACCATAAAAATTTTAAAACCAAGATGGAAAAAAAATACTCCAAACAAGTTTAAGAGATTATTATTTGCAATTAGAGAAATAGAGAAAAAATTTCCAAATAAGGGGTTAGATATAGAGTTTGCGATCAATAAAAAAGAAGAAGTTATAATCTTTCAAGTTAGGCCGATAACAGTTAAAGAACCAAGTAAAGATATTGAAATTTTAAAAAGAATACAAGAGCTGCAAAAAAAGTATTTTTTACTTACAAAAAATAACTCGAGGGTTAATGGAGAAAGAAAAATCTTTGCAGATATGCCAGACTGGAATCCTGCAGAAATTTTGGGGGATAATCCTGGATATCTTGACTATTCCCTATATGATTATATAATTACCAAAGATCCTTGGCATAAAGCTCGTATTTCACAAGGGTATGATGCAGGAAAACCATCACGACTTGTTTATCTATTTGGAAATAAACCATATGTTGATGCCGGAGTGAGTTTTAGTTCATTTATTCCTTTAGGATTATCTAAAAACCTAAGAGATAAACTAATTTTATTTTATTTGGAAAAATTAAGAAAAAATCCACACCTCCAAGATAAAGTTGAATTTGAGATACTTTATACTTGCTATGACTTAACTTTTAATGAGATATCAAAAGAATTGCTTGAGGAGGGTTTTAGTTCTAGCGAAGTAAACGAATTAAAAAAAGCCCTTATTAATCTAACAAATAACTTAGTCTTAGATTCAAAACACTCTATAAAAAAAGATATGAATTCTTTAGAAGAAATGAAAGAAAATAGATTAAAAAAGAAAATAAAGAAAACAAAAGATCCAACAAGAGATTTATTAATTCTCTCAAAGGACCTCCTTGATGGTTGCAAAAACCACGGAACTGTTCAGTTTTCAAGACTAGCTCGCCTTGCATTTATTGGAAAAATAATTTTAAAGAGCCTGTTAAATAAAAAAGTAATTAACAAAGACCTTTATGACTCCTTTATGGAATCTATAACTACAGTATCAACGGAGTTTGAGAGAGATTTTAGACTACTTAAGAAAAGAGCAATCTCTAAGGAGAAGTTTATAAAAAAATACTATCATCTTAGACCAGGAACTTATGATATAACCAGCAAAAGATATGAATCAAATATTAAATTATTAAAAACCTCTGGACAAGAAGAAATTAAAAAAGAACAAAACAAAAAATTTAAATTGCCTAAAGAAATTGAAAAGGATATTGATACTCCTTTAAAAAATGAAGGATTAAACTTTAGTGCTAGAGATTTATTTAAATTTATAAAAGACTCTTTAGAAGCAAGAGAAAAATCCAAATTTGAATTTACAAAAAACTTAAGTGATGCTATAGAATTAATCGCTATTACGGGCCAAGAACTTGGATTTACAAGGGAAGAACTGTCTTTTTTGGGAGTTGAAGAGTTATTTTTTGATTTTGAAGATAATAAACAATTAATCAATTTTTGGCAGAAAACAATAGCTAACAGGAGAAAACTAAAAGCAATAAATAATAAGTTAGAACTCCCCCCAATAATAGACAAAGCCAAATCTTTTGAAGTTATAAGATATTACTCCCCAAAACCAAATTATATAACACAAAAGAAAGTAATCTCTAAACTAATTGTTCTTGATAAAGAAATACCTGATGTATCACAAATTGAAAACAAAATAGTTTTGCTTGAAAATGGAGATCCTGGTTATGATTGGATATTTACCCGTAATCCTGCAGGACTAATTACAAAATACGGGGGGGTTGCTTCACACATGTCTATTCGATGTGCAGAATTTGGGCTACCTGCAGCAATAGGCTGTGGTATACTTTTTGACTTGATAAAAGATAAAGAAAAAGTAATCCTAGATTGCAATTTAAAAAAAATAACTCCCCTAGTAATAAAATGAACCTGGCCACTTTAATAATAACTATAGTGCTAATCTTTTTCATAGTTGAACTTTTCTTGCACATATTAATATTAAGATTAAGTAAAAGATTTGATACAATTTTAACCAAAAGAGACAAATACCCCTTATTAGACACGGAGGGATTAGAGAAATTCTTTAAAACAGGTTATGATCCAGAGCTAGGATGGGTAAGAAAACCAAACACATCAAAGACAGAAGATAGCTTTTCAGGAGAAAAGTCATATAATATTAATTCAACCGGATCTAGAGTTAATCCAGGACACGAAAAACAAAAAACAAAAATAATTACTTTTGGAGACAGCTATACTTTTTGTCGGGAAGTAAATGATGATGAGACCTGGCAACATTATCTTGCAAAGATTTTAAAATGCAATGTATCAAACTTCGGGGTTGGAAATTATGGATTAGATCAGGCACTATTAAGATTTAAAAAAGAAGTAAAAAACTACAAAGATGCAAAACATGTTATAATTGGTGTTGTGCCAGAAACAATCCAAAGAAACTTAACTATGTGGAAACACTATAGTGAGCCAGGGAATACTTTTGGATTTAAACCTAGATTTATTTTAAAAAATAATAAATTAGTTCTCATACCAAACCCGGCAGATGTAAAAGAGAAGTTTTTGGAATTAAAAAAGATAATTCAAATAGCCAACAAATACGATCATTTTTATGAAGAATTTAAGAAAAGCTTGTTTACATTCCCATATACTTTTTCCATATTAAAAAATCCTAAGAGGAACGTCCTTCTTTTAACCTCAAGCTCTATTGCTTTATTTTTTGAAAAAGTAAAAATAAATTGGAGAGAGTTAAGTTTTATTTCATCTGGAAAAATAAAAGACAAACTTGATACAAGAGTATTAAAAAAAGAATCCTACTACAAAGATAAAAATTTATCTGAATTAACTCTAGCAATTATAAAAGAATTTAATAAAACTGCTAAAGAAAACAAACTTAATCCGGTTTTTATGATGATGCCCCAGCCAGATGACCTAGAATTTATTAAAAAAAACAAAAAGGTTTATTATGAAGATTTTATTAAAGAAATTGGGAAGATCATGAAGTGTATCGATTTTGGAGAAGTTTTTTTAAAATTAAAAGAGCCATTGGATATCTTTCCAAGCAAAAAGTATAGTAAAACTTATAAAGTCTATGGAGGACACTATAGTAATCTTGGAAATAAACTTGTGGCAGAAGAAATAAATAAAATAATCAAAAAATAAAAATGTTAACACTAATCTCTCAAAGGGTAGTAGATCTTGGATTTAGAAAAGGTGACGCTCTTGAACAAAGCTATTCTAGCTATTTTAGCAAATTAGGTTTTACTCTTTTACCAGTTCCGAATAAAATTGAAAATTTGGATACTTATTTTGGTCTTCCAGTAAAAAGAGTGATCCTCACAGGGGGAGGAGACATTAATCCGGAACTATATGGTGAAAAGATAACTGATGAAGATGTATCTAAAGAGAGAGATGATACTGAAAGACAATTATTAGAATATGCTATAAAAAATCAAATTCCTGTTTTAGGAGTCTGTAGAGGAATGCAATTTATTAATGTATATTTTGGGGGTAAAATAAAAAAGATAGATAGAACAAAGCATGTGAACACAACACATGGAGTAACAATTGATAATCGAGTTTTTCCGGTTAATTCTTTTCATGGATATGGAATTACAAGAGGCCTTCTTTCCCCAAAACTAAAGGTATTTGCAGTAAGTGAAGATGAAGTTATAGAGGGTATTTACCATACAACATTACCTATTGTTGGCATAGAGTGGCATCCAGAGAGAGATAGCCCAAATACAGAAGTAAACGACAACATAGTTAGTGATTTTTACGATAAAAAAGGTTATTTTAAAAAGTGAAGGCAATAATTCTTGCAGGAGGCATGGGAACACGACTAGGTAAATACACTAAAGATGTACCCAAATGCATGTTAAAATTCTTAAGTAAAAGCCTGATTGAAAGACAGGTTGAAACTATTAGGGGTTGTGGAATAACAGAAATAATAATTACCAGAAAACATCTTAAAGAAAAAATTAATATTCCTGGCGTAGAATACAACGATAAAGAACTAGACGATACCAATATGCTGGATGATTTTTACAATTCAATTAAAGATTTAGATGATGATGTGGTTCTTTGTTATGGGGATATAATTTATGAGCCAAGAGTATTAAAGCAGGCAATAGAATCACAAGGAGAAGTAAACATTGTTGCAGATATGGATTACAAAGAATACTGGACTGCTAGGCTAGGAGATTTTAGAAACGATTTAGAAAGTTTTGTTTCTGGAAAAAATAATAAGATGATTTCTCTAGGAAAGGCAAATCCAAAAGATGAAGAGATAAAAGAGAGATATGTTGGAATAATTAAATTCTCCAGGAAAATTCTTCCAAAGATTAAGGAAATTTATGAAAAAAATAAGAAATTATTTTGGGATAAACCCTGGCATTCTTCTCCTTCATTTAAGAAGGCTTATATGACTGATTTTTTACAAGAACTCATAAATCTCGGCTTTGATGTTAGGGCAGTTAAAATAAAAAAAGGATGGATGGAATTTGATACTGTTGAAGACTATGAGAATGCCATTAGATGGGCTAAAGAAAAAACATTATCTAGATTTATCAACATCACCTAAATTTTTAACTGATTTTAATTTTAGATCAAATCCTCTTCTTAGTTCTTTATTTAATTTTTCTCTTAACTCTTGAGCTATTTCTTTATTTTCATTGATTATGTTTTTATCCTCTTGAGGATCATTTTCTAGATTATATAGCTCTTCAGAATCATCCCAGTAATTATGAATAAATTTATATTTTTCTGTCCTATAGGCCCTGCAGTTAGGGGCTTTGGGAGGTTTTGGGGGGTTAGAGGAATGGGGGTTGCCTGCCTCGCAAAAGGCTTCTCTGCCTTCTATCTTCCCCTCTATTAAAGGCCTCGTACTTAAACCATCAATTTCTTCATATTTAGGATTAATTGAAATTTTAAGATAATCAAGCAATGTTGGAAGAATATCTATTGTTCTAGTTAAGGAAATTACTTCTTTTTTCTGAAAAAGATCTGGATGATAAAAAAGTGCAAATGTCTTTAGGGTATAATCATAACAATATGCGCCATAATTTCTTTCACCGGGTCTTTCCCCAATACTAATTCCATGATCAGAATGCATTAAAATTAAAGAATTACTTAGGCCTAAATCTTCTATTTTTTTTAAAATAGCTGCAACATAATCATCTGCCTTCGTAAGATAGCCATCATAGGCTGTTAAGTTTCTCTCTTTATTACTAAAAAATTCTTTACTAAAATGATCATATTTTTTTGAAACATTTATCTTAATACTTGTATGTATATTGCTATAGTGTAAGAAAACAAAACAAGGCTTTCCTTCTTTATTTAATCTTTGAACCTTTTCTAATAAACCAGAGTGCCTTAAGGTTAGATCATCGCTATATTCATCATGAACCTTTAAATCATCAAAATTTTGTTCTGGAATAACAAGGGGATTTAAGATATCTCCAATAGTATAATAACCACTATCTTTTAAATAATTAGTAATTGTTGCAAAATTATCTTTTTTAAATGTATAAGTCCCGTAATAATTATCAACTCCTGTTCTGTTCCCATAGCTTCCTGAAAAAATAGCGTGCATAGAAGCAATGGTGTAAGGAGCATAAGTAATCATCTGGCTAAAAAAAGTTGATTTTTGTATTAATCCATTAAAATTTTTCATAATTTTAACCCTATCAGCTCTTGCACCATCCAAAAGAATCATAATAACATTTGGTTTTGTGATTGCAGATTCCATTAAAAAGGTAACTCCTAATTAGTTTTAAATTTTATGGTTAAGTATTATAATTTTAAAGAAAGCTATTTAAAACATTAAGACTAACAGGCAATTCTTGAGAAAAATCAGCAACCGTTTTTTGGGGAGTTCTTCTTAATTGGGCAGATTCAAAAAGACCAGATTTTGGATTATATTGTGTTGTTAACATAAATCCTCCTCCGAGTGCAAAATCGCCTCCTGCCCCATCCCAGATTTCATTAGCATCTCTCCCTAAATCTCCAGATAATGCCGCAGCAATAATCTCGACATTTGGCTGATGAGATGTAGAAAGAACAAGACCATATCTTGTAAGTTCTGGTAGAATATCATTAAAACCTCTAGTTGCAACCTCTTGGGGGTGTTCAGAACGAGTATCTCCTTCTATCCCTTTTTGGACAATCCATCTATAACCAGGAAAGGTTCCATCATTAATTTCCTTACAATGACACTGATTAATAAGTTCTTTTCCCTCGTCTTCTTCTCCCTCCCCGTTTTTATAAGCCGATTCGGCTAATCCACTAGCAAATCTGAAACCAGCATATTTATGAAGGCCTTTTTGAGTTAAAATTCTTTTTCCTTCTGTTGTTGCCATGTCTTCTTCTGTTAGTCCCAAATCGTTTTTAGCATAATTTCTACACATTCCTACAAAAACATGCCTATTTGTTTCATCTGCTCTTACTAAAGGAGATGGTGCTAAAAGAATTTTTTCAATATTGTTTGGGACAGGTAGTCTCTCTCCAATTCCTTCTGCTATAACATAATCTTAAGCTAAAAGGTGGGCTCCACCATCCGGATGCGTTCCAAAACCATATACTGCTTCTGTTCCAGGACTAGCCCCAGGAATTTGTTTAAATTCCCCCATAAAAACTGGCTCTCTGGCTCCAAGATGCCTTAAAAGATACCATTTGCTTTCCATTTTATAAGTATAATTCACTTACATTTCTACTTTATAAAGATTATGATGCTATAAAAAGAGCATATATTTTAGAAAGCTTTAAAAAAAGATTTTTCTTTTGGAAAAGATGCAAACACAACAAGGAAAATTAATTTGGATAACTGGACTACCAGCAACAGGCAAAACAACAATTGCCAAAGAATTATATAAACAAATTAATGAAAAAAATCAAAATATTGTTCATCTCGATGGAGATGATATGAGAAGCGCGTGGGGGATCTGGGCAGAAAAAACCCCGGAGGGAAGAAGAAAAATGGCAATGAGTTATGCAAAAACATGCAATTTGCTAACAAGGCAAGGAATAAATGTTATTATGAGCACTGTTTGCTTGTTTCATGATGTCCAAGAGTATAACCGAGAACATAATGTAAATTATTATGAGATTTTTGTTGAAACAGATGATGATATCTTAGATGAAAGACACGGCGAAGATACTTCAGATAAACCCGATAAAGAAAGATGGAAAGAACCAAGCCACGAATTTCCTAAAAATCCTGAGATTATTTTAAAAAATAATACAAAAGAGCATATACAAGAAAACGTAGAAAAAATACTAGATTTAATAAAAGAATAATCTTATTTTTTACCCATGATTTTTTTCTGCTAAAGGCAGTAATTCATTTAAAATTCTTAATCCTGTTTTAGTTTTAAATCTAGATGCTCTTCTCTCTTTAAACCGATTAAGCCAGTTAACTAAATCTTCTCCTTTATAACTAAACTTTATTTTATTAACATCAATCATGCCCAAACAATCTGCTTCAAATACTAATTGCCTCTCTTTTGTATTAATTTGGTCAAGATTATCATGAACCATTATTAAATTGCTAATTTGATTTATCTCTTCATTAGAAAATCCTTTAATTTTTCTTAAAATTTGTTTTGTCATTTCTGCTCCATTAAACATATGATCTTCTTTTGCAGAATGATTTTGCTCGTGGGTATATCCTTTTTTTAAAAGTCCAGCATAACCAATATCATGAAAATACATTGTTGGGATCAAAATATTTGGATTTCCTCCTTCTTTATTTATTAACTCTTTTATATAAAAAACCGAAGCATTTACATGATCAACCCCCCATCCGGGGCGTGCCTTTTCCATGTATTTATTAGATAATTCTCTTATTTTATTTTCTGTTTCTATATTAAAATCCATATTAATTAAGAATAAATATAGAATATAAATCTTGTCTATTAATAATATCCCAGGCTCTTTAATCTTCTCTTAACATCTTTTTCTGTTTCTTTACTTAAAAGTTCTTTATCATCCTCAGAGCTAAGAATTTGTCTTAAAACAAAAGAGACATAGGCAGAGACAGAATTCATGCCTGTTCCTTTAATCCTCTTTTTAACTAAATCTATTAAAGAAAGGGATAAAGAAATTGTTCCATACTGAACCGTATTATCTTCTTTTGTCTTTTCTCTTTTCATAATTATATATAATTGGGGAGATTATTAAAAGTTTCTATATTCTTCCTAACAAAAATTTAAAAACAGCCTATCTTTTGGAATAAAATGCAAAAAAAACCAAATATTATCTTTATTGTTATGGATGCTCTAAGACCAAAAAATTTAGGATGCTATGGCTATTCAAGAAACACTTCTCCTAATATTGATTCATTAGCAAAAGAAGGCGCGCTTTTTTTAAATTGCTTTTCATCAAATAATTCTACAGAAAAATCTGTTCTTGCAATCCTATCAAGCAGACATGTTCTTTTAGAAGGAGATAAAAACCTCCTTTTAACAAATAAAGAACTAAATAATTTATTTAATTCGGGGGGGGTCTTCTTACAAGAAATACTAAAAAATAAGGGATACAAAACCTATTGCTTAAAAAACCTTTATGGGTGGCAAGAAAGAGGTTTTGATTATTTTTATAAGATGATAGAAAACCAGGACAACAAAAATCATTTTTTTAAGGGTCTTATAAAACATTTAAAAATACGAGAGCTGGCAAGAAAAATAACCCATAATCTTCCTTCAAAAAAGATTGCAGACAAAATTAAAGCTAAATTTGGAAGAAATGACGGGAAAAAAACAACAGAAGACGCAATAAAAATAATTAAAGAATCAAAAAAGAAAAAAGAAAATTTCTTTATGTGGATTGATTATGCAGATACCCACATCCCCTATAATCCAAAAGAGTTTACAAAGAAATTTATTGCAGAAAAAAAAGACACTAATTTCTTTAATAAAGCCTTAAAAGAAAATCATAACCCGTTAGTTGTTGGTTTTTGGAAAGGAGCTTTTCATAAAAAAGATAGTTTTAATGACATAATTGCTAGATATGATTCAGCAATATTTTATAACGATTTTTTAATTGGGAGAATCCTAGGCACACTAAAGGAAAATAATTTACTAAAAGATACAATAATTTTCTTTTTTTCTGATCATGGAGAAAGTTGTTATGAACACAACATTTATTTTGACCATCATGGACTCTATGATGTAACAACACATTTCCCTTTAATTATTACAGGCAAAGATATTCCAAAAAATAAAAAGATAAGTGGTTTTGTTCAACACGAAGACTTTTTACCAACAATCTTAGATCTATTAAAGATAAAGTATGATAAGGAAAATTTTGATGGGAAAAGTTTAATTCCATTAATTAAGAAAAATAAAGAATTAAGAGATTATGTTTTTATGGAAGAAGGCGATAAAGTTAAAAAAAGAGCGATTAGAACAAAAGAGCACAAATATATTGAGGCCAATTCTACTTTAGATGCAACTTGCAGGTATTGCAATAAAATTCATGGGGGGGTAACAGAACTATATAACCTAAAAACAGATCCTGAAGAAGAAGAGAATCTTGCAAATCAAAACCAAGAACTCTTAGGCAAAATGCAGGCAACATTAAACCAAGAACTAACTAATAGAAAAAAGCTTAATGAAAAAAGGAGGATCAAAAAAACATTTGAAACCCTAAAGAACAACAATGTTTATAAGTGATATTTTTTTTAATACAAAATGCCAGAAAAAAAAGACATTCAAATAAAACTTCCGTATGAACTAGCAGGAAAATTAAGTAAGAGAATTCAAGAGGTTGGTTTTAATTCGATTACAGAATATATAGTCTATGTTTTAGAGCAAGCCCTAAGTGCAGGAGGCTATGATGAAGCATATACTGAAGAAGATGAAAAAAAGGTTAGAGAGAGACTAAAGGATTTAGGATATTTATAATAAACTATTTTTGTATCTTCGCACGATAAAAACTACAATCTTTACAAACAATTGGAAATTCTCCTTTAACAAAATTTTTGATTAATTCTTTGTGTTTTTTAGATCCGTATGTCTCTTTTAATGAATTATCTTTTATGTTGCCTATCACCAATTCATCTTTTAATGTTTCTTTACATCTGCAACCACAAAGCCTAAGATCTCCATTAGGTAATAAAGATAAAACAAATAGATTTTTGCAGGGATATTTTTTAAACTTTGGCGGAATCTTAAGAGTTTGAACTCCTAAAAGATCTTTTTTTGAAATAATTCCCCCCCAGTTATCATATGCTTGCAAAAAGGCCATTTTAAATAATCCTTTTTTATGATACTTATTAAATTCTGATTTCTCTAAATCTCTTATGATTTGTCCGGGAGTTCTTTTTCCTCTAAAGTCTAAATATAGTTCTTGTTTAATTTCTTTTTTATCTATCTCTTTTAAAAGAGTTAAGATGGCCTTTAATCTTTTTTTTGATTGCTCTAGGGGTATATTAAAAATTTTAGAATCTATCTCTGGAAGAATGTCCCCCAAGTCTACATGAAGATCATCTACAGGGATTGAGATAAAATTTTCTATGTTTGCCTCTAAAAGTATGGCATTTGTATATAATGAGGTTTTAATCCCTTTGGCCCTAAGATATTTTACTTTTTTAAAAAATTCTTTATCTATCAAAACATCTCCTACTGTCGGCGTTAATCCTATTTTTCTTCCTCCAAGAGAATAAAATTCATCAACCACTTTTTTAAATAAATTAAAAGGCAAAATTTCTTTTTTATCTTTAAGACACCTATAGGCACAATAACCACATTTGGCATTACAAAAGGTGGTTGTGGAAATTCCAAAAGAGTCTGAAATTGGGGGAAAAACAAATTTCCTGTTTGACAGGACATAATAATTAAAAAGACTAGTTACATCATCTATTAAAGACTTATATTTTGCCCCAACACGAGGAAAAATTGGAAAATGTTTCTCAAAAAAATTATTGTCTATTCGTTTTGTTATCTTTTTTATCATCTTGAATTCAATAAAAAACAGTTTATTAAGATTTCTGTAAATATTTTCTTTTAGAAAGAATAATAAGGAAGAGATAAAAGGATCTGCTAAAAACAATTGCTATTGCTGCCCCAAACACTGCAGCCAATTGAGAATAACTAATTAACCAGGTTATAAGAAGGTACATAACTCCTAGATTCAAGAGTGTTGTTCCCAATAAAAGTATGGCAACAAGTTTTTGTTTTCCTTGGGAAATAAAATAATTTTCATAGATAGATATAAGGGGCATAGAGAGAATTAATAAAGATAATACTCTAAATATATTTAAAGACAAAGAATATTCTGGCCCATATAGAATTTTTATTATAAAAGGGGCTGCTAAAAAAGAACAAAAAAATAATGCAAAAGAAATCAAAAAAGCAATTTTAATAGATTTATTAAACCCTAGCTCTAATCTTTTTCCTTTTAGTCTACTAAAGACAGGAAATAAAACCAGGGAAAATGGAGAAAGAACAACCAATGCCCCAACAACACCAAAAGCTGCTCCATAATAGCCAATAAATTCAGATAAAACAAAATGGCCAAGCAAGATCATATCAATATAACCTAAAAAAATTCCAGAAAACATGGTTGTAGAAACAGCCACAAGAAAATAATTAAGAGTTGTTTTTTGTTTTTTTGTGAGTTTTTTAGTTTTTGATTTTAAAAAACCTAAATCTTTTTTCGAAAAAAAGAGTAAAAAGATAAAAGAGGCTAAATAAACTAAAGAAAGCGAAATAATTAACATAAATAAAATAAATTCTTTAGAAAAATCTCCTTTTAAAAGAATCCAAATTATAGCCGGAACCAAAATTAATCTTAAAACTTCAAAAAAGATCTCTCTAAAAAGTCCGGCCTTAAAATTGTTTTGCGCTTGAAGAATTGTTTCGAGAATTGCTTGAAAACTTGAAAAAAGGATATAGATACTACCTGCCAGCAATGCAAGAAAAACAGGTTTATTATAATAGTTTTCTGCTAAAAATTTTGATAATAAGATTAAAAGGAGAGAAACTCCAATTAAAAATAACATTTGTATCTTCAGTATATAAACTAAATATGCTTTTGCCTGAGAATCTTTTTTCTTGCCAAAAGAATTAGAAACAAATTTTAATATTGCTTTTCCAGTACCCATATTTGTAAAATTAGAAAAAAGAATTATTGTACCTAAAACCAAACTGTACAGCCCAAATAATTCTGGCATTAAAAGCCTTGCCAAAAGAATGGTAAAAAGAAAGGATCCAACCTTATAGGTAATTCCTTCTGAAAGCTGGTAGACACTATTTTTAATAACCTTTCCAGAATTTCCAGAAAAATCTCTTTTTTTTATTCTATCAAAAATATTTAAAATTTCTTTTTTTTCTTTTTTTATGGACTTTAACATTGAGTAATTAATTTTAAACCATTTATATCCTTTATGGAGTAAAAAACTGTACGATTATTAAATGATTGGTCCATAAGGGGTTTAGGCTTTTTAATTTAAAATAATCATAAATTATTGAAATTTTATCAATTCTTGATTTAACCACAAAAATTGCTTCATATAGATCTAAAATCAAATGCAAGAGCATTCCAAAAGCAATAAATAAAAAAAACTTATTAAAAAATATGCCTAATAAAACAAAAAATAAGATAGATTCTATTCCATGAAAAAAACAAAAACTAGAATAATATTTTTTTCTATTATCAACAGACAATACAAGATATTTCTTTCTTTTTGATACAAACCACTTATAGGCCCTATTTAACCTTAAATCTCTTTTTTTAATAACATAATAAAGATAATGGTCTGTGTCAATTAAAAAACTAGAAAGAAAGAACAAACTCAATTCAAATAAACTAACTACGGGGAATAAAAGATGCAATAAAATTGTAAAACATAAACCAAAAAAGATATGACGTGAAGGATACATTTAAAAAAATAAACAAAACAATTTAAAAGGTTTGTGTATAAAAAATCTTTAATCTTGGATTCTTCTTACTATCTCTGCAAAAGCAGGTCTTGTAATTAATATTCCAACTGTAACAGAGATTATTGTTGTAAGTGCGAATCCTTTTAACATTCCTGCTCCTGCCCAAAAAAGAGGAAGCATTGCAGCGATTATTGTAAAAAAAGCCCCAAATATAATAAATAAGGCCCTCTTAATTCTTTCTTTTACAGATATGGAAGTATTTGATGTTGACTCATCTAAAATAACTATTTGATCATTAACTCCGGTACCCATTCCAGCGATAATTCCTGCAATGCTTGGTGCATCAAGATTCCAGCTTATTAATGCAGCAATACCTAAAGTTAAAAATGCTTCTGAAAACATTGTTAAAATTACTGACAAGGTTATCTTAATTTTTTTATATTTAACAAAAAGGATAATGGAGATAATTAAAAATACTACCCCTCCAAGAAGGAAAATATTTTTAGTAAATTCTTTTCCAAGAGAAGGGGAGATAGTATCTAACTTAACTACTTCTAGTTTGTAAGGCAGGCTTCCAGTAATTAATACTGTTTGTAATTTGTGCATTTGCTCTTCAGCACTATTTATTGCATCTTCTTTATTTTCCCCAGATCCAGAACCAGAAATAGCAATTTGTGTTGTTACTCTTCCTTTTAATCCTTCACTTATAAGAAGACTATCTACTAAAACATCGTCTAAATATAAATCTAATTTTTCAGAGAGATAATTCCCCTGGGGAGTTGAATTAACTGGCATGTCTTTTGTTATCTCGGCGTGTCTTTCTGCAGCAACCTGACTTAAATAAATCGAAAATCTAAAATTACAGAAATATCCTCCTCCTTGGGCATCAAAGCATCCTTCAATTCTTGCGCAAGTTGCATCATTTCTACAAACAGAGGCAATGTCCTCTTCACCTCCAATAAAAACAGTCTTATTTCCAATCTTAGATTCAAATTTTCCTTGTTTTGAGATTAATTCTTCTAAATCTTTTGGTGTTGCTCCTGCAATCTCTATAGAAACAAAATTATTCCCACTAAGGTCAGAAACAGGAACAATTTGAACGTCTGCAATACCATAAACATTTAATCGATTAGTAATTACATCTATTAAATCGCTCACTTCATTAGAAGAAAGATCCTTCTCTTTTGCTTTTATTAAGGCTCTTGAACCCCCCGAAAGATCTAATCCGGTCTTAAGGTTTGTATTTGGCAAGGAAGAAACAGTTATTCCCAACGATTCATTTGAATAGATTATAAATTCTCCGGCATTTGTTTTTATGAGGGTCTTTATTTTTTCATTTGAATAATTTTTTTCAAGAATAATCTTTGAGAAATCTTCTAAACTCTCTATACTGTTTCCATCTATCATAGTAATTATCTGTCCTTTTCTTAATCCTTCTTCAAATGCACTTGAATTTTGTTCTACACTTTGAACTAAGACTCCTTTTTCAAGGGTTTTCCATGGAGCTATTGCTAAAAATGCTAAAAACAATGCAATAATCAAAATCCAAATACGCACTCCTATTTTCATTGTATTTTTTTCTTATCACAATACCATTTAATTATCCCTGCATTTGTTAGCCAGGTGTTAAAAATATCCGCTGTAAGTCCAATGGATAAAACCAAAAAGATTTGTCTAAAAGAATCAGGTAAACCAGTAATTAAAAAGAATGCTGGCACCACTGCAGCCAAAGCAGTAAGAGTCATGAATATTCCTGTTTTAAATGCTCCAAAAATTCTTGAATTTAGAGGTTTTTCCTGGGATTTTAGGGCCCTAGAAGTAAGTAAAATATCTGTATCAACAGAATAACCAAGAAGCATTAAAAACGCAGCAATTCCTGCTGCAGAGATTTTTATCCCAAGATAGTCAATTACAGCCAAGGAAATTACAATATCTGCAAAAGCTGCAAAAATTACAGCAATACTAGGAACAAAACTTTTGAATAAAATAAAAATAACAATTGACATTAAAATAAAAGAGATAATTAATGCGATTATTAATTGTTTATAAAAATCCTTACTTAGTGAAGAGCCTGTAAACTCAACACTTGAATTATCTTCGGTTAAGGAATACCCGAGTATAGTCTCAACTTCTTTTTTTAGATCTTCAGGGGAGGCTGAACTCTCTATTCTTAAGGCTATTTGTTTTTTTGAAGTTAATTCGCTAAGATGAGTAAAAGAAACATCTGGAAAAATTAGTTTTAATTCTGGCTCTAAGATTTCCTGGCTTACTTCTCCATTTATTGTTAGGGAAGTTCCTCCAGAAAGAGAGACATCTTTATAGATAAAATCTCCGTTTTTAGAATAAAAATATCCAAGATAAATTAAAGAAATAAATAAAAAGAGAACTGGAATTAAAAATAATATTTTATAGTATTTATTATACCATTCCTTGCTAAATCTTTTGTTGTGTTTTTCTTCTTTTATTTCTTCCATGTTTTTCATATGCGTCGGCCGGGAGTTGAACCCGGATCAACTGGTTGGAAGCCAGTTATTCTGCCGTTAAACCACCAACGCATACTTCATAAAGAAAAAAGGAAGTTTTAAAGGTTTTCTATGATGAAATTTAAGAAAATGCCCGAGACAGGATTTGAACCTGCGACCCCCAGGTTAGGAACCTGATACTCTATCCAAACTGAGCTACTCGGGCCAAGATGTGGAAGAAAAGATAAACTTTTCATACACATATCCATGCGGAAGAAAGGATTCGAACCTTCGCAGGCACTAAGCCACGAGAGCCTTAATCTCGCCCGTTTGACCACTCCGGCACTTCCGCATAATTTTAGTACAGATTATCCATATAAAAAGCTTTAGAAAAAAGCGATTTTATTGTATAACAACTATAAAAAAAAAGATGGAGGCAGATAATAACATTTAAAAACCTTAAATAACCAGTATTTCTGAAGACGGCCATAATAGGTTGGAAACACCTGTTCTCATTCCGAACACAGAAGTTAAGCTTCCTATGTTGATGGTTCTAGTGGCAGAAAAGCTGCAAACCCATCAAGCTGTCTTTCACTATTTTTATAAAATCTGTTTATTTTATTATCTTATGAAAAAAGAACTATCAAAAAAACAGGCTGAAAAACAAGTTGAAGAATTTTTTTCAGATTTAAAAGATAAAACTTCTAAAGAAGTAAAAAAAATAAAAACATTTGCAATGAGTTATAATATTAAACTTGGGGAAAAGAGAAAATTATTTTGTAAAAAGTGTTTTAGCCCGTATATTGAACCAAGTATTAAAATAAAAAAAGAGATGATTACATTAACTTGTGATTCTTGTGAACACAAAAATAGATGGAAAGTAAAATAAAATTAAGCTTTCTTAAACTTACCAATTAGTTCAATATAGTCTTCTTGCCCAAGAAACATTGCCCTGCAGCAAACCCGGTCAAGACCCAAACTATCAAGTACTTTTTTTGATGAGTCTCCTTCTTTTACTCTATTTTTAAATTCTTCCCATAGATGACCTGTTGGTTTTCCGCAAGAAAAACATCTAACTGGAATTATCATACTAATAATGTCAAAGGAGGATTTATAAAGGTTTCGAAGGGATAGGTTTAAATAATTTAAAAGAATGAAAAAATGTAGTAAATCTGTAAAACGAATAAATAAAAATGCCTGAAAAAATAATTGAACTTACTGGCGCAGCAAAATATTATGAGATGGGAGACTCTTTAGTTAAGGCTCTTGATTGTGTAGATATTTCTATAGAAGAAGGAGATTTTGTTGCTATCATGGGGCCTTCAGGAAGTGGAAAATCAACTGCAATGAATCTTACTGGAAGCTTAGACTTAACTACAAAAGGGGATATTTATCTTAAAGGAGAAAATATAGAAAAATTAAGTGAGTCAGAACTAGCACAACTCAGAGGAAAAAAGATAGGATTTATTTTCCAGCAATTTAATCTTATTCCAAATTTAACTGCAAAAGAAAATGTTATGCTTCCTTTACTCTTTCAAGGAGAAGAAAGAGAATATAGAGAAGAAAGAGCTGAAAAATTATTAGAGAGTGTAGAACTAAAAGATAGAATGAATTTTTATCCTAATCAACTTTCAGGAGGCCAACAGCAGAGAGTGGCTATTGCACGTGCTTTAGCAAATAAACCAGATATAATTTTAGCAGATGAACCAACAGGGAATCTTGATACTAAAACTGGGGGGATGGTGATGAATTTTCTTAAAGAATTAAATAAAAAAGGAAGAACAATTATTATTGTTACACATGACCCTGAAATTGCAAGAGGTTATGCTAGAACAATTTATTCCTTGAGAGACGGAAAAATAGAAAGTTTAGAAAAAAAAGTAAAAGGAAAATGGAAAAAACTAAAAATAAAGCCATGCATAATTGAAAAATAAATAAAGTATAGAAATACTTATAAACTAATTTATACCTAAACAATTTACCCTCAAAAATGAAAACAAAATCTAATTACCTATTAATTGCAATATTCTTTTTGTATAGCTTAGGCTTTATTGCGGCGATAAGTGTTGACACTGATTATATCACCACCTATCCTGGAGAACAAGAGCAAATTACATTAACAGTTAATAATAATGAAAAATTTGATATAGAGGATGTTTCTGCAGCATTAATTTTAGAGAATCTGCCTTTTAACATTGTTGGAAGCTCTGAAAAAGACCTGGATGATCTTGATAGGAGAGATGATGATTCTGCTTCATTTACAATTGTATCCTCAACAAGCATAAAACCAGGGGATTATGAAATCCCATATGAAATTAGGTATACTAATCTAGATACTGATGAAAAAGAAACAAAGACAGGCAGTTTTGGAATAAGGGTTAGTGCTAAAACTGAAATTGATTTTTCAGTAGAAGTTAATAACAATGCAATTATTGGAACACAAGGAAAGGTTTCTTTAGAAATCATTAATAAAGGGCTTGGAGATTTAAAGTCTATTTCTGTTCAAGTATTTCCAGAAGGATATGAACTTCTTTCACCAAGCAAAGTTTTCATTGGTTCAATAGGAGCAGACGATACAGATTTAGCAACTTTTGATGTGATATACAAAATCACAAACCCTACTTTAAAAGCAACAATCAATTACAAAGATTTTGAGAATAATGATCAAACCAAAACAATAACCCTTCCTTTTAAAGTTTACACAGAAGAAGAAGCACTTAGTTTAGGACTAATTAAAAAAAGTAAAACAAGCACTTATATTGGGATTATAATATTAGTGATAATAATTTGGTTTGTTTATAGAAAGATAAAAAAGAGAAACAAGAAGAATAAAACAGGGAGTTAAACTCCTAATGATTTCTGATTATTTTAAACTTGCTCTGGGAAATTTAAAACACCGGGGCCTAAGAAGCTGGCTTACAGTAATTGGTATCTTTATTGGAATTGCTGCAGTTGTTTCTCTTATAACTATGGGAAATGGCCTTGAAGCTGCAATAACAGGGCAATTTGGAACTCTTTCTGTAGATACCTTAACAATACAAAATAAGGGAACTGGTTTTGGTCCTCCTGGAAGCACTGTTGTTGAAAAACTAAATGAACATGACTTAGAAATTATAAAAAACGTTGGAGGAATTGAGAAGGTTGTTCCTAGATTAATAAGAGTTGGTAGTCTAGAGTATAATAAAATTTCTGGATTTGGATATTCTGCAGATATTCCTGAAGAAAAAGATTTATCTGATTGGATTTATACTACTGGCGGCCTTAAAACAGAACAAGGAAACCTCCTTGAATCTGGAGACACAGGCAAGGTCTTACTTGGAAATTATTTTCTTGACACACAAGATTTTGAAAAACCATTTTTGGTTGGAAAACAGGTTTTAATTAATGGTCAACCTTTTGAAATTGCAGGAATATTAGAGAGAAGCAGTAGTTTTACTACAAACACTGTTGTCTTAATGATGCATGATGATCTAACAGAGTTATTAGGAATAAAGGATGAATATGATTTAATTGTTGTGCAAGTAAAAGACAAGAATAAAATAGAAGATGTTGCACAAGAACTAGAAAGAAAACTAAGAAAAGATAGAAATGAAAAAATTGGTGAAGAAAGTTTTAGTGTTGAAACCCCACTACAGGCGCTTAGTTCTGTGACAAGCATCTTAAACATTGTGGATATAATTGTAATAGGAATTGCTGCAATATCTTTATTTGTCGGAGGAATTGGAATTGCAAATACCATGTATACTTCTGTTCTAGAAAGAAATAAAGAGATAGGAGTTATGAAAGCGATTGGAGCAGAAAATAAAGATATTCTATTAATCTTCTTAATTGAAGCAGGGCTTTTAGGTCTTGTTGGAGGAATAATCGGGGCCTTGATTGGAATCTCTATGGCTCTTAGTGTAGCCTCAATAGCAAACCAAGCTTTAGGCCCTGGAACATTTACCATTACAATTTCTTATCCCTTATTAATTGCTTCAGTAACCTTTTCTTTTTTAATTGGAATTTTATCTGGAATTTTGCCTGCAAGGCAAGCAAGTAAACTAAATGTTGTTGATTCACTTAGAAGATAAAAATGATTAGTGATTTTTTTAGATTAGCAATAAGAAACCTTAGAAAAAGAAAACTAAGAACCTGGTTAACAATGCTAGGAATTTTTATTTCAATTGCAACTATTTTTATGCTAATAAGTTTGTCCCTTGGTCTTCAAGGAGCAGTTAAAGAAGAATTTAAAACTCTTGGAACAGATAAGTTTTTTGTTCAACCAACAACTGGTTTTTTAGGCCCTCCAGGAAGCGGTGGAGGAACTGTTTTAACTGAAAAAGATGTTGACACAATAAAAAAAGCTCGTGGAGTAAAAGATGTTTCATCTACAACATTTGGTAATGCAAAAGTTGAATTTTCTAAAGCAACAAGATATGTGAGTGTTAGAGGAACTTCAATTGAAACAGATCTTTATATTCAGATAGGAGATTTGGAGATTGAAGATGGTAAATTTCTTGAAAAAAATGATCGGGGGGCAATTTTAGGGAATATGTATAAGACAAAAAATTTACTAGGAAAACCAATTAATGTTGGAAACAAGATTACAATAAATGGCGTGGATGTAAAAGTCAGAGGAATAATCAAATCAAGAGGAAATTCTGATGATGACAGCATGATTATGCTTGATATTACAACATTTAGAGAAATATTTAATATTCCTGAGAGAGTTGATTGGGTTGTTGTTCAAATTAATAATGGAGAAAATATAATTGATGTTGCAGATAGAGTTGAAAGAGATCTTAGAAAAGAAAGAGGAGTAACTGAAAAAACTCAAGATTTTGCAATACTAACCCCAGAAGAACTTCTTAAAAGTGTTCAAACAATTTTAAATATAATAACTGCTTTTTTAGCAGGAGTTGCTGGAATCTCTTTACTTGTAGGAAGTGTTGGAATTGCAAATACAATGTACACATCTGTTTTAGAAAGAACTAGAGAAATTGGAGTTATGAAAGCGATTGGAGCAGAAAATAAAGATATTTTCACTTTATTTTTAATTGAGTCTGGATTACTCGGACTTGTTGGAGCAATTATTGGGGTTACTCTCGGTTATGGAATAAGTAAAACAATAGAATTTATTGCAAGAACACAACTAAATACAAACTTATTACAGGCTGCAGCACCAATCTATCTTGTTGGGGGATGTCTTATTTTTGGATTTTTAATTGGGGCTGTATCTGGTACTCTTCCAGCAATACGAGCAAGTAAAACTAGTGTTGTTGATGCTTTGAGATACGAGTGAACTCCATAATGCTTTACCAAATCTTTGATTTGAGTTTTAAGATACGAGTAACTCAAAAAAGAACATAAATCTTTTTAAACCAAGATTTATTTTAATCTTCACCTAATCAAAAGAAAGGAGTGATACCATGAAAAAATGTATTTATTGCAAATCAGACATATCTAGTGAGAGTGTAATTGATTTTTGTGAAAAATGTGGCACTGGAGTTTGGGGGGAAAAAATGTTCAAAACAATTCTTCAAAATATGGAAGATGCCCGGGATAGAGGAGATCTATGCAATCCTGGTTCTTTTACAGATTCACCTAAAAAGTTCTAAGCTAATTAGATAGTTTTTTAAAGCTAATATTTCTTTGGTAAAGTATGAAGAGAAAACAAGTTAGAACTAGAGGAAAACTTCAGCTTAGTAGGTACTTTCAAGATCTTAAAGAAGGAGACAGGGTATCTGTAAACAAAGAAAGAGCAATTGCTTCAAGTTTTCCCTTAAGATTACAAGGAAGAACAGGGGTTGTTGAAGGAAAACGAGGGAAAATATACATGGTAAAAATAAAAGACCAGGAAAAAGAAAAAAGGTTTTTAATAGAGGCTATTCATTTAAAAAAAATGCAGTAAAACAAAATGATAAAAAATAACATTCCACTAAGCATGCCTGAAGCAACAAAGTATATAAAAAATTCAAAAGATGAAGGCAAAGAAATTGGAGCTTTTATAAAGAAATTTACAAAAATGTCTCCTGCAAAAGCAAAAGAATTAAGAGAAAAACTTAGAACCCTAGAGATGATTAAGATGGATGAGGAGCACATAAGCAAGATCATAGATATTTCCCCTGAAAATCCAGAAGACCTAAATAAAATCTTCTTAGGAATAGGTCTTGATGAAGAAGAAACAAAGCGAATATTGGAAACTGTAAGGGGGTTTAAATGATAAAGGATGGCAAAAGAAGACTATGCAATAATACTAGAATTTTTGCCAAATGGCTATCCTTTGGAGAGGAAAATGATGCCTATAGCACAAGCTATAGGAAAAGAAAACCTAACTCTTTTAGAATTAGTTCCTAGGAGAGGAATAAACTTAAAAATTGGTCAAGAAGTTTATATTGGTGAAGGAAAAAGGCCAGAGATATATTACATCTTCGGAAGATTACGAAGAGAAAAATTAACAGAAGCTGCAAAGAGTCAACTACAAGAGTTCATAGAAAAAATAGTTGCAGAGCGGGAAAAAACTTTTGTTGATTTTTTCAATAAAGCTGATGCAATAAATAAAAGAATACATCAGATTGAGCTTCTTCCGGGATTAGGAAAAAAACACATGCAAGAAATAATAAAACAGAGACAAGAGAAAACATTTGAATCATTCGAAGATTTAAAAAAACGAGTCCAGAATCTTCCAGATCCAAAAAAAGCAGTAGAGAAAAGAATTTTAAAGGAATTAACTGAAATTGAGAGATATAATTTATTTGTAGATTAAGATGGAACAAAAAATAGAAAACTTCAAAAAAGAAAGCCGTGAAGAAAGAGTGGTAAGACTTTTATCAAAAGATATAGAAGGAAAAATGGCCCTTTATGCTGGACTTACAAAAGTTAAAGGGATCTCTTGGGCTCTTTCAAATGCAATTTGTAAAAAATTAGGTTTTGATAAAAGAAAAACCGTTGGTTCTTTAACAGAAGAGGAGTTAAAAAAAATAACAGAGTTTATGAAAAAACCAGAACTTCCGAAATATATTTTAAACCGACAAAAAGATTTTGAAACAGGGGAAAACAAGCATGTAATTGGAGGAGACCTTGAATTAAGAAAAGAATTTGATATTAAAAGATTAAAGAAAATCAAAAGCTATAAAGGATACAGACATACTGCAAAACTTCCCTTAAGAGGACAAAGAACAAAAGGAAATTTCAGACCAAATAGAAAGAAAGGAGGAGGAATAAAGAAGAAAAATGAAAAGAAAACGTAAAATATATTCTAAACCAAAAAGACCTTTTGAAAAGGCAAGAATTGAAGAAGAAGCTAAAATAAAAAAAGAATTTGGTCTGAAAAATAAAAAAGAAATTTGGAAGGCAGAAGCTAAGATAAAATCCTTTAGAGAAAAGGCAAAGAAACTTATTTCTGCTGATGAAAAAAGAAAAACCATACTTTTTGAAAAATTAAAAGGAATGGGTCTGAAAGTTAATTCTATCGCAGATGTTTTGTCTTTAGATAAAAAAGATTATTTAGAAAGAAGATTACAAACAGTTATTGCTAGAAAAAGACTTGCCTCAACACTTCTTGGTGCAAGACAATTAATTACTCACAAAAAAATCCTTATTAATGACAAAGTAATCAATATTCCCTCTTATGTTGTTCCAGTTGCATTAGAAAATAAAATTTCTTTAAGAAAAAAAATAAAAAAAAGAGTAATTAAAGAAGAAAAAGTTCAAAATGAGTGAAGAAGAAACTAAAGAAGCACCAGAAGAAGAAAAACATATTAAGAAAAAAGAAAGAGAAATAGAAGCAGTCGTTAATATTTATACTTCTTTTAACAACACGATTGTTCATGTTACAGATATGTCTGGAAAAACAATCGCAAAGGTTACTGGCGGGATTGTTACAAAACATGATAGACTTAAAGCCAACCCCACAATAGCCATGTTTATTGCTAAAAGAATTGCAGAAAATATTAAGGAACTCGGAGTAAAATCCCTTTACGTGAGAATTAGAGCTAAAACAAGAAACCCAGCACCAGGACCAGGAGCAAATGCCATAGTTAAAAGCCTCTCTAGAGATGGTTTTAGAATATTAAATATCCTCGATACCACAAGAGTCCCAAGGGGAGGACCAAAAAAGAAAGGAGGCAGAAGAGGAAGAAGACCTTAATCCTCCAAACCAGCATAAATTCTGGTTAGAGGAAGAAAGCCTTAAACCTTAAGGTTTAAATATCTTCTTTTTAATATCTTAAAATGAAACTTGTTGAAAAAAAAGACGAAAAAATTGTTTTTACATCAGAAATAGAGGACAGCTTAGCTAATGCAATAAGACGATATACTTTTGAAGTTCCGGTTTTAGCAATAGATGAAGTGGAAATTTCTAAAAATGACTCTCCTTTATATGATGAAACAATTGCCCATAGACTTGGGCTTATTCCGTTAGTAATGAATAAAAAAACAGAGAAAAATAAAGAAATTGTTTTAAAATTATCTTCTAAAAAAGAAGGGTTTGTTTATAGCGGAGAATTATCTGGAAATATTGCGCCCGCTTATGATAAAGTTCCAATTACTCACTTAGATAAAGGGCAAGAATTAGAATTAGAAGCAACAGCAAAATCTGGAAAAGGAAGAGAACACTCAAAATTCTCTCCAGGGTTTATAATTTACAGAAATGTTGTTAATCTAAAAATTGATAAAGACTGCCCAAGCGAGATTCTTGGAGCATGCCCAAAAAACTTAATTGTGAATGAAGATGGAAAGATTAAAATTGACGACGTACTTTCTTGTGATGCTTGTTATGCTTGTATTGATGCTGCAAAAAAACTAAAAAAAGACTGCATAAAAGTTGAACCTTCTAATGAACTTATTATTACAGTTGAAAGTTTTGGACAGATGCCTCCTTCAGAAATTTTCAAAAGATCTATTGATGAATTAAAAAAAGATTTGGATGATTTTTCTAAGAATATTTCTAAAATATAATTCTAAACATTTTTATAAGGTTAACTTATATTAATTCTATGCGGAGTTGCCAGAGTGGTCAAATGGGGCAGACTCAAAATCTGCTGGCTTAGTGCCTACGAAGGTTCGAATCCTTTACTCCGCACTTTTTTAAAATAAGGGTGAAAAATTCTCCAACCTTTCCTGTCTTTTAGATTTTTTTGAATAATCTTCAAATCAATTTCTTTAACTAAAGCGTTTAAAGGATCTTCTTTAATATTTCCCCCCCAATGAACTCCAAAATCTTTTTTATAAAAATCTATCCCGAAAATCTTAGCATATATAGGAATTTTATATTCTAACATCCCTACTTTTTTATTTCCCACTTCCAAATACTTATCAAAGAATTTTTTTGGAAAAACTTGGAGAATAAATAAGCAGATGATTGGTTTTTCCTTAAAATCATAATTTTTTCTCACATATTTAAGGTAATTAAGAAAATTTTTTCTGAATTTTTTCTTGGGACTTGTCCAGGTCCAGCACAATTCTGTTTTCTTATCTAATTGTTTTAGACCAGACAGGAAAATCTGGTCTCTTTTTATGCCTTTAAAGGTTTCCTTAAGAGATTCGAAGACGAGCATATCCCACTGAACAACAACAATACTTTCCCAATTAAGATTCTTTCCCCTCTCCTCATACCATTTTAAGATCATCAAATCTCCATTAATCCACTTCCAATCAGGATCTCTGTAAGGAGAAACATAAAAATCATCAAGGTATTTGGATAATTTGCTCTCAAATTTGGTGGCTTTGTTTTGTGGCCCTCCATAAAGCCCATAGATCTCCAAATCAGGATTATATTTACGAAGTAACTTGAGTCTATTGATACATATATCTTCTTTCTTATAAAACCAGAATAAAATTGCTAACTTAACCATCTTACTAAGGATCCAATATTTAATTTAAATCTTTCTAAAGCATTACATAAACTTTATAAACCCCTTTCTTCTTCAATTTTTACCTGCGAGTCAATCTCGGCGTTAGCAGAAGATAATTACTTCTCGCTAAAATTTGAAAAAATGACTAAATCAAACACAAAAATAGAAAAACAGACCCAAAGAAAATTAAATCCAGAGCTAGTTGAAACAATAAGACTTGCTAAAAAAATTAAAGAGTGGCAACCAATTGCTGCAATACTTTCTTCTTCTAGAAGAAATAAAATTGAAATAAACTTAAATAAACTAAATAAAGAATCAAAGCAAGGAGAAACAATTCTTATTCCAGGAAAAATTCTTTCTTTAGGAGAAATTGATAAAAAAATAAAGGTAGTTGCATTTGGTTTTAGTGATAAAGCAAAGGATAAATTATTAAAAGCAGGATGTGAAGTAGTAAGTATAGTTGAAGAAATTAAAAAAAACCCTAGTTTTAAGGGAGTAAAAATCATAAAATGAAAGTAATTGATGCTAAAGGAGCAATCTTAGGAAGATTATCTAGCTATGTTGCTAAAGAAGCTTTAAAGGGTGAAGAGCTTGCTATTTTAAATTGCAGAGAAGCAATAATTACTGGGAATAGAAAAAATATTGAAGAAGATTTTTTAGCTAGAAGAAGAAGAACAGGAACCGGACAAACAGGACCAAAAGTATCAAAACTCTCACATTTAATTGTAAAGCGTGCTATTCGTGGGATGCTTCCAAACCACAGAGCAGGAAGAGGAAAACAAGCGTTCCAAAGAATAAAATGCTATCCTGGAATTCCAAAAGAATTTGAAAGTATGAAAAAAATTACTGCTGGAAAAGGCTTTAAAGGAAAACATATAGAAGTCAGAGAGGTATCTTCAAAATGAATAGAATAGTTACTTCTGGAAAAAGAAAAACAGCAATTGCAAGAGCAACACTAACAGAAGGAACAGGAAAAGTAAAAATAAATAAAAAAGATTATAATGGATTACATTTATTTGATAAATTAAAAATAGAAGAATCATTAAGAATTACCAAGCAAATTTTAGGAGAGCTAAATTTTGATGTTGATATTGATGTAAGGGGCGGTGGAGAAAAAGGACAGGTTGAAGCTGCCAGAGTAGCGCTTTGCAGGGCAATAGTTGAATTTTCTAAATCAAAAAAACTTAGTGATGCTTTTATGGAATATGATAGAAATATGCTTATTGCTGATGTTAGAAGAAAAGAAACATATAAACCCGGAGATAGTCGGGCAAGAGCAAAAAGGCAAACTTCTTATAGATAAGTATATTGTTATAAAAACTTCTTAAAGAAATCTCAAAAATTCAGTTGATATTCTATACCATATTCATCATATAATTTATATAAAATTTGTAGTGCTTTCTTTTTTTCTACTTTAAGCCCTGCTTTGATCATAGCATCAATTGCAACCTTACAACATTCATGCTTCATTTTCATGAAATCAATAAGAGTATTATCAAGGTCAAAGAGTATTGCTTTAATCATTTTTTACTCATCTTCCTCCACATCCTTCCGTTTACTTAAACTTATTCTAAAATCTTTTTCAATGTCAACACCATTTATTATCTCCTCATCAATATCTTTCTTAATTATCCTGCTGTTTAGCTTAGGATAACAAATCATAGAACACTCTTCATATAATCCTTTATCTTTAATTAACTGGAGGAACTTTTCTTTTTTTTCTTTATCTTCTGGAAGAACTATTTTATCAAATTCTTTAACAGAAGCTTTTTTGTTGCTTCCATAAACAATATCTATTCCAAATTGCTTTGCATATCTAATTAAATTATCTTTGAATTCATCCTCTTCTCCCTTAAGTTGTGCAAGATTTGTTTTTATTTCTGAATATTTATCAACTAATTTAACTCCTTCATCTTCTTTGAATTGCTCAACAGTTTCAATCTTTTCTAACTCTGCCTGGTGTTTAAAGGAAGGGCATTCTGATCTAAACCCACAATAATCACATAGGGCAGTAACAGTTGTAGGAAATTCTGTTGCAGATTCAATCTCTTTTATTCTCTCCATAATTTCATTTTGCAGTTTCTCAAGTTGTTCATCTGTTCTTTCTGAAACAGCATCTTTATTGAAAGCCAGCATATGCCAGATTAATTTAACAGATTTTGCATCCTTGAATTTATCTTTTACCCAAATGGAATATAATGCAAGCTGTCGATCTGCATCTGCTTCCTCTTGGTCTTTCATTCTAGCATTTGTTTTATAATCACAAACAAAATAATTTCCTTCTGAATCACAGCCTAGCTTATCAATTCTTACATGCCACTGGTTTCCATCAGGAAGAGTCATTCTGTCTTGAGTTTCCAACCCCAAAATAGTCATATCCTCAAAGGGTTTGTGCTTGTTATAATAGTCTGTAATAAATTTTTCTCCCATTTTTCTGTAATTATCTGCCTTTAACCCTTCATTTGCCTTAACAATCAAAATATCCTCAGAATAATTTTTCCCCCATAAGTCTCTGTAGAATTTAATAAGAACGTTTAAAGCCACCCTCTTTTTGAATTTTTTTAATTTGTATAAATGCTCTAAGGTTTGGTGAACCATGTCCCCCATAAAGACCTCAATAGTGGTGGAAGATTCTGGCTTCTTTTTATCAATATAACGTAGTTTATACTGATAAGGACAATTCTCATATGTAGAAACTCTTGAATGTGAGTATGTTGCCATAGAATAAAGAGTTGTTTAAGGTTTTTTAAGGGTTTGTTTTCCCTTCCCCCCTCAAAAAGGAAAATAATCATACTTGTATGTTTCGGTAATTCTAATTATGTCAAAATCACGGATTATGTTTGAGAACTTCTGGCGGATGTCGTTGAGAACCTTGTATAATTCATCTTCATCTTCTGTTTCAAACTCAATTTCAAGATCCCAGCTTCCTATTAGCTTGAGAAATTGTGTGGCCTTTTTATGTTGGGTTACATAGGTCTTTATCTTTTTTTCAGTTTCTTCATCAAAGTTTTTTGTTCTGAAGATTACCTTATAGTGATTTATGTCTAAGTTGTTTAAGTTAGGGTAGGCTCTGAATTGCACTAAAATATTATCTTTTTTTAATTTCTTTAACCTATAATTAATAACATCTCTTGATAGTTTTAGCTTTGAGGCTAAATCTATTATCGGAATTCTTGCATTTGTTGAAAGGACCTTTATTATCTTCTTGTCTGTTTCATCTAATTCATACGATTCTGAGGGGATACCATAAACAAACTCAGACGGCTTTGTCTGAGTTAAATATTCTCTAGCATACACAGGGGAGTATTCTGTGAGCAGAACGTCTTTTTCGAGTATAAATTTAGAAAATTTATTCATAAAATTACTTAGTATCTTCCCGAACTCAAAGTTAGATTTAGCCAGGACACTAATAGCCAAATCCCAATGACCTCTTATCTGGGCGATCCAGACAGAGTTATTATCTTTCTTCCAGTACTCAATTATCTTTTTTTCATCGGCTAGAGATGTGCTCTGAAACTTGAAGTATATTTTATACTGAGAATAGCCTAATCTCGTAAAATCAACAACAGTGTAAAACTCAAAGATTATGTTATTTTTCTCAAATCTCTTTAGCCGATACTCCACAGCAGGTTTACTCAACTGAACTTTCTTAGCAATCTGGCTATTAGAAAGGCGGGCATTCTCATCAAGCAAGGTCAAAATCTTTTTATCTTTCAAATCTAGTTTAACTGTCATATTCTATTATATGTGGTCTTTTACTTATAAATCTTACTTATATGTAAGAAAATCCGATAAAAACTATTATATATTGGTTATATATCCCTACTATCAAGAAACAAAAACAAAATATGAAAATGAAAACTTTAGAAGAGATAATGCAACATAAAAAGTTAAGTGCCAAAAGAGAATCTAAATTTTGGGTTGGATTAACGCTACTTTCTCTAAGTGGAGCCATAACAGGGCATTTATTGGATAATACTTTCATTGCAGGGTCTAGTGGATGTATGACTGCTTATTCATCCATATTTGTTTTGGGAAGCTATCTAACTTATCGCAGTTATAAAAAGAAAGGAGAAAAATAGAAAATGGAACAAGAAATAGGGTATAAAGAAGAATCGTATAAACACGGTCCAAATAGAAAAATACTCCAATTTGATGGTTTGTCTCCAGATGGATTTTTTTGTGATAGAGTTGCAATGCTTGAAAAATTTCTTGGAAAATTTGGTGGATGCTTAGAAAAAATTGCAATTGCAAACGTAGATCCCTTTGAAAAAATAGGGATTAATGCTCTTGTAAGAAGGACTGCTTTATTTAATATACCTGAAAATCAATCTCTTAAATTAGTAGATTATTCTAAAGTAGCAACTGTTGATTGTTTTCCAACAGGAACTGACTATAGGGGGAAAATTGTTATTAATGTAGAACCAAATATTATGAAGGAAATGGAACAATTATTCAAAACTATCTTTCCAGTAAATCAAGAAATTTTAAAATATATATAAATGGAAGAAAACTTACTTTTTTCTTTTTAACAACGATGCCCAAAATAAATCACACAAATATATCTCGCCACAACTAATACTTCTTTTCTGGTCCAGAATATATTGGGGGAGTCCTATATGGGGGTTGTCCAAAAGGCCCATTATCTTCCATAGGACGAAGTGTTGAGGGATCTAGAACAAGTGGTTGGGGCTTAAATGATTCTGAGACATTGAAGTCTGAAAGACGATGTCTCAACTGCCTGACGTCATATCCTATTTTTAAATTTTTACCCTCATCTCTTTCCACAGGGTTTCCTTCAGAATCATAAAACTGCATATCCAATGCAATCCACCCCAGAGGATTCTCTCCCCTATTAATTCCCCTTACCTGATAGAACACTTTTTCATCTTCCTTCTCAAAAAGGTGTTTAGTTCTAATAAAAGAATAAAATTCTCCTTCAACCCCTCCCTTCAAAAGATCATCTCTGAGTGTTCTTGTCATGAAGATATCTATTAAGAGGTCTTTTTAATAATTATTATACTAGAATCAAAACTCTCTTAACCCTATCTTCTTAAAAACCCCACAAGTTTCTCCAAGCCTTCCAGTTCCTTCCCAAAAGAAATCCTACTATTATTCCTAAAATCCAAGTAACTCTAATTGCGTTAAGTGCAACTATTGAAGTTATGCCAAGATAATCATTCACAAGCCATCTAAAGAATCCTCCTAGGGTTATCACAACCATAAGGAGAATAATTATGTATTTTACTGCTGTTTTCATTTTTTCTTTAATTCCTTTAAGAGATTTTGCCTTTGTTTTTTTCTCCTTTCAAACTCTGCTATTTCAGTTCTCCAATAGTCATGAGTAGTATCTTTTCTTCCTTCTTCAGTTTTAATTTTTAGTTTATGTTTCTCAGCTTGTTTTTCTAGTCCTTTTATTTGTTTGATTAGTCTTTTCTTTCTTTTAGCCATTTTTTCTGTTCTTTTATTTTTTTAAGAATATAGGTATGTAATTTTTCTGCTTCTATTGGGGGAATATTTTCTTTGATTTTTGATTTTTGTTTATTTTTAACCCTTAAATATCCCTCATAAACTTTTAACGAACCCGTGGTTTTTTTTATTAATAATTTCAACTCTTTATTAGACCATTTTTTATTTTTCATAAGACAATTTACAAGGTAGACTCCTCTCAGTCTTAATACTAGGGAGTATGCACTAGCATCGCTAGTATTTTTTTCATTAAGCTCTTTAGAAATGTCTATGTCTTTCTCAACAAAATCCATAGCAGATTTTGTTGTTTCTATGTGCCATTTAAGATTTATTTTTGATAAAGAAGTATTCTTATAATTCTCAATTAAAGTAGCATTTAATAATGGCTTGGCCTCTTTTAACATCGGCAGAAGAGGAATAATGTTTTGTTTTAGTGAATTTTCAACTTCATTCTTAGAAATTAAAATTAGGTTATACTTTCCTTGTTCTATTTTTTTATTGAGTGTCTGAGTTATTACTAAAACATCTATATCACTCTCAGAAGTCTGTTCTTCCCGAGCATAACTTCCAACAAGATATATTCCTTGAATGTCACAGAGGTATTTAGATAAGATCTCTAAAATATCTTTTTTAATATTAAGAGGTTTTTCAACTAATTCTATCTTTGCTCTTCCATTGAGCCACTCTTTAGGTAAGATGACTCCTGCAGAATTTCCAACTTTTACTATGGGTTTTATTAGCTCTTGTTTCATGTTAGAACATTGTTATAACATTACTTAAATGTTTGGATTTTAGAAAATGACCCTTAAGCTTTCTTTATCCCTAACTTCTCTAACTTATTCTGAACATGGTTGAAGAGGGTCGAGGAAATAAGTTGTTGATGCGTTCCTTGATGCACTTGGCCTCCAAACTTGACTTTTCCCAAATATGTCTGATTTGTGAGAATTTTCTTTAAACCATTAACAGAAAACCCATATTTTTTAGCTATTTTTGTTAAACTATCATTAGAATTTAAAAAATCATTAAAAATATCATTCACAATAGAAGAGTGTTCTGAGGGAATAAGTTTTTTGTTATCAAATTTATATCCGTGTGGTGCTCTTGTAATTGGCCTACCATCTCTTGCCACTTTATCCATTGTAAATATTGTTCTCTCGCTTGTAACATTCCTCTCAAATTCTGCAAATGCCGAGATAATATGAAACATTAATTTTCCGGTAGCAGAGGTTGTCTCAATTTTATCTTGTAAGGAAACAAAATCTGTGCCCCATTCTTTAAGTTTTTCTATTGTTTCAAGAAGATCCATTAGGCTTCTTGAGAACCTATCTAGTTTGTATATAAATATTGCCTGAAATTTCCTAGCCTCTGCATCAGCTAACAACTCCATCATTGCTGGCCTGTGTTTTATGTTTTTTGCTGATTTTCCTTCATCTTTATAGACCTTAAAAAGTTCATACCCTAAAGCTTTTGTATAATTTAACAAAGCTTCTTCTTGTGCCCCTAAAGATGCTCCTTGCTTTACCTGGTCTTCTGTGCTAACTCTCACATATATTGCTGCAAGGGGTTTATTTTCTGTCATTTTAGATTTTTTTGTATTAATGTTGAATCATCATAAAAACCTACCTTTGCCCATGCTTTTCTAGCTATATTGTTTTTGTTTGAAACTAATGCTCTAACATGGAAGATCCCCTTTTTCTTCAGAAATTTAAATGCTTCATTAATCAAGGCTGAAGCAATCCCTTTTTTTCTAAACTTTTTATCGGTGGCTGTGGTTTCAAGATATCCATACTTTTTGGTTTGGCAATATTTAATATTGTTATTAACCTTAAACTCTAAATAACCTACAATCTTTTCATGTATCTCTGCAACAAATAAAAAATTATTTTTCTTTTTTTGTAACAATCTTTTTTTTGCAGAATTTACATAATCTCTCAATCCAATATTTTTTTTTAGTTTTAGTATCGGATTGCGTTTCTCTGCATCTTTCCAAAATTGCATTAATAATCTTCCTACATCTCCTTCATCACCTTTTTTTGCTTTTCTTATGAGTATTTCCCCGCTTTTCATGCATTAAAATCGTGCACTAAGGTTATAAAGGTTATGGTTCACGATGCTTAAAGGTGCCCTAAGTTCACATAATATAGGTTGTACGAACTATCTTTTAGAGAGAAAACATAAGAAAAAAGTGACAATAAGCCTTGTGCGAACCTTTTCAGAGGGAAATTGCTTTTTTGCCAACCTATTTAAAGAAATTCTCAATTTTATCGAGTAAGGTTGCCTTATTTCTTATGTTCAGAACAATTTGTTTATTAATGACATCAAGACCTTCAAAATAACTATTAAATTCGTCGTCTGGCATTTCTAAGATTCTTGTTCTTAAAATAGATTCTCTTCCTAATACTGCACTTGCTGCCCCTATTGCTAAAAGGCAATACATAGGGAGATCCCTAATTAAGCTATATGTTGTGGGCTCAAGAGGTTGATGCATAAAAGAATTCATAAAATAAATTATATGATCCATAGATTACTAACAATTTTATTATTTTTAAGTATATCTGTGATATTTTACATTTTTGCCAGCAAATTTTTCCCTATTTCTTTTGAGGCCTGCCAAAGTTGTGCACTAAGGTTGGCTAAGTGAAGAGCCTTTTTAATAGATCTCTTTTAAATCAAGAATTGTGTAAAACATACCCCCGAGTAAGAACCCTGATTTAGAGAATAAAAATAGAAATAGAATTAACAAAAATCATCTAAAAATTATTTTTTCTTTTTTTCATAATTTCTCATTAACTTAGCTATACCTATTATTAAAACTACCAAAGCGATTACCCAGGTAACCCATGCATCAGCTAAGCTAAAAACCTTTAAAGCTGCTAGTACCATCAATACACCAACAAGAGTTACTAGCCATGCTGTTAACTTTGCCATCTTTTAACCCTCCTTTTTATTATGTGATTATAAATTAAAGAAACCAGGGATTATAAGCTTTTCGTGCACTTAGGTTGGCTTAGTTATAGGAGCAAAAAACATCCTAAAAACAAGGACCTGTGGGTTGGTTGTTATTGATCCTGAACTAGAAAAGATAGATCTGTTGATAAATCAAAAAGAGCACTGATTTAGAAATTAATCATTTTTCTCTGACAACTCCTTCTTATTTTCAAAAGAATTTATTAACTGGTTTTTGAAAAACCCCAGACAAAGGCCAATTTAGTTTTAAGAATACCTTTCTTTTTTGTTCTTTTGTGGCCTTTATGCTAACAAACACAAAAATAAGCTAAAAAGAGGCTATTTTGCTGTTTAAAACAGGTGTTTTTTGGATTTTGTCGTCGGTAAAAAACTGTTCGGGTTGGGGGAATAAAAGAAGGTGTTTGGGTGTTTATATGTGTTTCTTGCTGTTTAAAACAGGTGTTTAGGGTAAAATTACCCCTTAAACAGACACATTTTTCCACAGGAAACACTGGGGCTTCGACACATTTTTTAAAGCAGGCTTTGTCGTCGGAAAGAGCTGTTAAGTAAATAAAAAAAGAGAAAGATTTAAATACCTAGGGGGTATAAAAAGTATATGTTTGGGTGGTTTTCTAATAAAAAAGAGATCAAGCATGTTGAAGAAGATACAAAAAAAGGTTTTGAAGCAGTTAGAAAAGACATCACTGCTGTAACAGGGTGGATAAAACACCTGGATTCTGAAAAAAATTTGCAACAAAGGGATATTAATGAGTTAAAAGAGGTTTTAACGTCGATGCAATCAGAGATTGATGGATTAAAAAATGTTTTTGCAATCATGAATGAAATAAGACCCTCAGGGGTGTTTAAAACACCTAAACAGGTGTTGCATAAACAAACACCTGTTTATGCTGTGCAAACACCTGTGCAAACAGGTGTTGAAACACCAAATTTAGATGGTTTTTCAGTAACAGAAAGAGCTATTCTGTGGATACTTTTAAATAGTGACATGAAATTAAGTTATGATGATTTAGCTGCAATGTTAGGAAAAGAGAGATCTACAATTAGGGGCCAAATAAATCGAATAAAACAAAAAAGTGAGGGAATATTGCATGAGGTTGTTGAAACAAGTGGTAAAAAGAGAGTATATATAGATGAGGAAATAAAGGAAAAAATGCTAAAAAAGTCAAAAGTGAGTGTTAAAAATAGCAAAAAAACAATAAAAAAACAATAAAAATAGCAAAAAGTGAAAAAAACCCTTTTTTTACATTGAAAAAACAAAAAGTGAGAGTTAATATTACCTAATTTTTTAGGTTTTTTAGGAAAAAGAATGAAAAATCAGAAAAAAGAGAGTAAAAATAAATGAAAAAAGAAACCAAAAACTAAAAAAGGGGGATAAATAAAAAAGCTGAAAACCAGAAAAGGAGAGTTAACAAAAAAGACAAAAATAGTGTTTTAGCCTTTTAAAGACTTAAAAAGGTAAAAAACAAGTAAATTAAGAACAAAATAAAAGAGAAAGATCTCTCTATTACTTGGTCGGTTAAACGAAAAAACTACCTCTTACAGAATTACAGATTTATTAACTGCATTATTGTGGGTAAAGTAGCTACTTTTTTTAAGTCCTTTGAGATAGAAAGACTTATGCTTTTATTATTAATTTTCTTTTTCTCGACGGGAATTCCTTTATTTATCAGTCTTCCCACATAATCCCTAATAGAACTTTCTGTTAACTTAAGCTTTTCTGCAAGAGTTTTATAGTCTGCATATCCTTTTTCTTCGTCTAGTTGGTATAGCGTCGAGAACACAAGAATCTCCTGCTCTGTGAGTCTTTTAAATTTAAGCCGAATTTCCTTCTTAAGGCTATCCAAGGAATCAAGAATTTCTGCTGCTGTTTGGATTGGGTTTTTTTGGTTTTTTGGAGTTACTTGGATTAATAAGTTTGAGTTAAAAGAGGTATTTTGTGTCTGTTGGTCTGTCTGTCTGTCTGTCTGTCTGTCTGTTGGAACCCCTTCATTTCCTGTGGAAATACCTAAATTTTGGGGTTTTTGAGGCTTAAAACCCGTGTTTTGTGTTGGTCTTTGAATGGGTTGTGTTGGGTAAATCGGCTTTTGTGTTGGATGAAAGACAGCAGGTTTTTTAGATAAATTCTCTTTTTGGATCTTTGTTTCTCTACGATCTTTTAAAATACTTTTTATATCCTCAGAGATAATAGAAAGCCTCCAGTTCATTTCTCTAAGTCCGAGCTTTAAAGAATCCATCTCAAAATAAAGAGAATCTATATCTTTTTTAACCCTATAAAAAGCGTCTCTTAATTGATCCATTTTCAAACTAAAATAGAACAACTATAAAAACATTAGGATAATAAAAAATAACTATTCAAAGGGGTTTTTGATTTTTTTTGTAATACTCATAAGCCGGCTCACTTAGTTGCCATCTAGCCCGTTTAAGATAGGGTATTCCTTTTGGGCTCTTTTTTATCTCTACTACTAGTTTTTTCTCTTTAAGATCAAACAAAAGCCTTTTAATAAACTCCTCGTCCCTTGCAATTTCTCTTGCGACAATAACAGTATAAACTGGCCTTGGAGAGATAGAATAAAGAAAAGCTAAAATTTGCTCATGAATTTTCTCTTTTTTTGTGTTTGAGATCTTCATCAAGGTACTATGAAAAAACGTTATATAAAGCTTTTTGGGCTCTTATTCTTTTTTTCTTAAAGAAGGTAGTTGAATATGTAATGGAAGATTTAATTCTTCTTCTAGATTAAGGGCTTTTATGCTAGATTTTCTTATAATTATATTAAAAAGAGTTATTTTAAACTCTTCTGGCATTTGTTTGCCTTTCCACTGTTTTAAAACCTCTTTAAAAGTTTTAGAATCAATACCTAAAAGAAGATTTCCTTGAAACATCATTTTTGCTATGTCTTTGGAGTATTCTATATCATAAGTAAATTTCACAGCTAAAAGTTCTTCTTTAGTCTTTATTATGTCTTGTTTAGCCTCTATAATTTCTGTTACGTCTATTTTTGTGCCTACTTTTAAGTCTTGGAAATTATTTGATGTTTTCTCTGCACTTATCTTGGTAAAGTTAAATCCTAAAAGTTTCATTTTAATTAAAATTAAAAAGCGTTTAAAAATATTTAGGTGTCTCTAGAAGAACTAAATTAAGTCTTCTTCAGAAACTATCACAAAGTCTCCTATGGCAATAATTGCGCTATAAGGGATTAAAAAATCATTTGACGCTGTTTTTTCAAGGTTAAGGTTTTTTGTATAGGGGGTAGACTCTTTAACTACTAAATTTATTAGTTCTCCGGATTTTGTCTCGAATGTTATATCTCTAACAAACCCTAGCCTTTTACCCTCTTTTGTAACAATCATCTTGCCTAAAAGAGCACTAAAAGGATTTTTATTGTCTTGCATGCTAACTCAAGATAATGGAATTTTATAAACTTTTCTGTGAAGCTAAATAGAGTTGGGAGTATATAATTACGTGTCTTTTATTAAGAGGATCCAAATAAAAAAGATGTTTTGACCCTCACCCCTTTGTTTCTACTGGAAAGGTTTATAAATAGAAATATTGATTTTTATTGTTTTTATTTTATTTATATGAATTTCTATACTATAGTATATATATAATATATTTATAATAATAATAATAATAATAATAAGAAAACAATTATTTATTATATTAAAGCATAAAAGCAGATCAACGCTTGTAAAAGACTAAGAAAAAATTATAGACTCTAAAATATATATTAGAATATACCTTATAGAAGGCCATTTTCATATTAATTTTTAGTAAAAAGTTTATAAAATTCCATGAGAAATTTAGGTGTCTTTCTTTTTGAGTAGTTATAATCTTTTAAAAGTGATTCTAAATTTCTCCGTTGGGGAAAACCAATTCGTTTATATTTTCCACAGGAAATCAAAGTGTCAGTGAAGATGTGTTTAATTGTGTCTTTACACCACACAAACCCTTAAATAAGGAGTTTAATTTAACGAGTTAAGGTGAGATAAAAGGGATGGCAAATCAATTAGATAAGATATTCGCTTCTTTTGGAAAGAATAATGTTTTTAGAGATAAGTCTCTATTACAAACTAATCACAAACCAGAAGAAATACCCCATAGAGAGGATCAAATACAACAAGTTGCGTCTATACTTGCTCCTGTTTTAAGAGGAGAAAAGACAAGTAATCTTTTTCTTTATGGCAAAACAGGCACGGGAAAAACCCTCTCTATTCAATATGTTAGAGACGAATTACTTAAGAGGGCAGATAAAAAAGGAAAATTTAAGTTGAGGATAGAATATTTAAATTGTAAACTAAAAAAAGTAGCAGATACTGAGTATAGAATTTTAGCAGAACTAATAAAGAAATTAGGGGGGGCTGTTCCTGCCACAGGACTTCCTACAGAAGCAGTTTATAATAAATTTATTGAGATTATAGATAGCGAGAGGCAATTAATTGTTTTAATTTTGGATGAAATAGACCAGACTGTAAAGAGAATTTCTAGTGATTTTCTTTATAATCTTACTCGTTTAAATTCAGAGCTATCAAAAACACAAATCTGTGTTGTTGGTATTAGTAATGATCTGACTTTTTTAGACGAATTAGACCCAAGAGTAAGAAGCTCTTTGTCTGAAGAAGAAATTGTTTTTCCGCCGTATAATGCTTTACAATTGCAAGACATACTCAATAAAAGGTCTATTGTTGCCTTTAGAGAGGGCGTTGTTGAACAAGGGGTTATTGCTAAATGCGCAGCATATGCTGCAAGAGAGCATGGAGATGCAAGAAGAGCATTGGATTTATTAAGAATAGCTGGTGAACTTGCCGAGAGAGGAGAATCAAAAAAGATCTTATTAAAACATATAGATGAAGCCAATGATAAAATAGAAAAGGACAAAATTTTAGATGTAATAAAAACAGAACCAAAGCAATTTCAACTTGTTCTTTATTCAATTATTCAATTAGCAGAAAAGTACAAGAATGAACAACCTGTTTTTACTGGAGATGTTTACACCTTTTATCAAGAGCTTTGTGTTAAAAACAAAGTAGAGGTTTTAACTCAGAGAAGAGTAGGGGATATTATTCAAGAGTTTGATATGCTTGGGATTATTAATGTTCGGGTTATTTCTAAGGGCAGAGGCGGGAGAATGAGGGAGATTAAACTAGCAATATCTAAAAATATATTAGATAAAGCAAAAGAGATTGTTTTAGAATCAATAGACTATAAATAAATTTTTTGGGGATAGAAGTGGATACAAAAGAAATACTGCGTTATTGCATTGAAAAAGGCCTTTTATTGGATAAAGGTCTTTTAAGTTTATTTAGCGAAGAAGGGGGGGATATAGAGTCTATTAAACTTATAATCGAAAACATTAGGGCATATACGCAAAAGAAAATAATAACTAAAGAATTGTTTTATCAAAACAAAGAAAAGGTGATACAGGGTTTTTCAACTTTGCCTAAAGAAAATCAAAGAAAACTTGAAAAACTAAAAATAAATTTGGGATTAAGTATAGAAATTTCTAAAGAATTTTATATTGGCCCAAAAGAAGAGATTAAAGCTCAAGAGGTTCTTGATCCAGTAAAAATAATGTCTGTTAATTGTGTTTTAGGGAAAAAATTTGGAGTTGAAGATTTTATTACTCATTTTCGTGGCAGGTTTAATGAAATGAAGGGGTTTTTACAAGCTCATCCTGCTTTAGAAAACTTGGTTTCTATTGATAAGATTTCTGGAGTTAGGCAAGGGGTTTCTATTATTGGGATTGTTTATGATAAGAGGGCAACTAAAAATAAAAATATTATTTTTGATGTTGAGGATTCTACTGGAATAACAAAAGTTCTTGTGAATAAAGACAAAGAAGAGCTGTATAAGAAAGCAGAAGAGGTTGCCTTAGATTCTGTTATTGGTTTTAAATGCTCTGGAAATAAGGAGATTCTTTTTGCTAATGATATTATCTTTCCAGAGCCAATGCTTTTAGAGAGGAAAAAAGCTCCTGTTGAAGAGTGTGCTGCTTTTATTGGGGATCTTCATTTTGGGAGTAAAAAATTTATGAAGGAAAATTTTCTTAGGTTTATAGATTATCTTAATGGAAAACTTCCTGGCGAAATAGAGGCTAAAAAAATAAAGTATCTTTTTATTGTTGGAGATTTGATAACTGGTGTTGGCAATTATCCTAATCAAGAAAAGGATTTAGAGATAGTTGATCTTGAAGACCAGTTCTCTGAGATTGCAGAAGTTCTTGGAACAATAAGAAAAGATATTAAGATTATTATTTCTCCAGGAAATCACGAGGGGGTTAGGCTTATGGAGCCACAACCACTTTTTGATGAGAAATATGCGTGGGCTCTTTATGATTTGGATAATGTTATTTTAACAGAAAACCCTTCTAATATTAAAATAGCTTCTACTAAAACCTTTCCTGGATTTAATGTTCTTTTGTATCATGGGTTTTCTTATCCTTATTATGCAAATAATGTTTCAACTTTAATGAAAATTAAAGCAATGAATTCTCCAGAGAAAATCATGCAGTATGTTCTAAAACATAGGCATTTAGCACCAACACATGGATCTGTTCAGTATTTTCCTTGTGCAAAAGATGTACATGTTATTCGTGAAATTCCTGATATTTTTGCTTCTGGGCATACACACAAGAGTTCTATTGTTTATTTTAATAATATCCTTGTTGTGTCTTGTTCAACATGGGAAGAAATGACCCCTTATCAAGAAAAGTTTGGAAATATTCCAGATCATTGTAAAGTTCCTGTAATTAATCTTAAGACAAGGGAGGTAAAAATTTTAGATTTTGAATAAAAGATGGATAAAGAAATTATTGAAAAAGTAAGGCAGTTTGTTGAAGAAGAGTGTAAAAAACCCACAAGCAAGTACGGCCATGATTTATACTCTTATCATATTTTTCCTGTTGTTCAAATATCTAAACATTTGGCTAATCTTTTGAATGTTGATAGGGAGGTTGTAGAACTTGCTGCTTGGTTGCATGACATCGGATCTATAATTAATGGAAGAGAAGACCACCATATTACCGGGGCTAAAATTGCAGAACAAAAGTTAAGGGGGTTTGGTTATCCTGAGGAAAAGATAAGGAGAGTTGTTTTATGTGTTTTATCTCATCGTGGATCTAAAAGCATAAAACAGCAAAGTGTTGAAGAAAAAATTATCGCAGAAGCAGATGCAATAGATGCTTTTGATCGACTTAGTGGTCTTTTTGAGGCAGCATATGTTTTTGAAAATAAATCCAGAGAAGAGGCAAGAGATTCTGTAAAAAATAAATTAATAAATAAATGGAATCAATTAACCTTAGAAGAGTCTAAAAGAATTGTTAAACCAAAATACGAGGCTGCAATGCTTTTATTAAAATGAACATCCAAGAATATTTTAAACATCTTAGAAAAGAAGTGGATAAAGTTTATGAGATGGCAGAGAAGGCAAGAAAAAAAGGGTTAGATCCTGTTGATAAGGTAGAAGTGCCTCTTGCTATGAGTATGGCTGAAAAAGTTGTTGGTTTAATTTCTACTATTTATCCTCAGATGGAGGGAAGCGGAATTGCAAAAAGAATGTTAGATTTAGAAAAGAAGTATGGAAAACTTGACACCACTGTTGTTTTTAAGATTGCAGAAGAAGTTGCAAAACAAAAATTTTGTGAATTTGCCAGTGTTTTAGAGGCAATTGACGCAGGGATAAGAGTAGGATTTGCTTATGCAACTCTTGGTGTTGTTTCAAGCCCTATAGAAGGATATACCGGGATAGAAGTAGATAAAACTCTTGATGGAAGAGAATATCTTCGTGCTAATTTTTCTGGACCAATAAGAAGCGCAGGAACTACTGCAAGCTGTATTGTTTTAATCCTTATAGATTTTTTAAGAGAAATGTTTGGTTATGCTAAATATGATCCTACAGAAGATGAAGTTAAAAGGTATGTTGTGGAGCTAACTGATTTTCATGATCGTATCGCAAATTTACAATATATGCCCACTGAAGAAGAAATAATTTTTTTAGCAAAAAATCTTCCAATTCAAATCTCTGGAGAAAAATCTGAAAAACTAGAGGTTTCTAATTATAAAAACTTATCTAGAGTTAACACAAATTATCTCAGGAGCGGTGTTTGTTTAATTTTTGGGGAGGGATTATCGCAAAAAGCCGCAAAAGGATTTAGGCTTTTGAATATGGCTAAAAAGAATGGAATAATTTCAACGGGTTTTGATTTTCTTGAGGAATATATTAAGCTGCATGAAAAAAGAGATAAAGGAAAAACAGACGATTCCCCTACTTATATTAAAGATCTTGTTGCTGGAAGGCCTGTTTTTGGGCATCCTTCAAAATCAGGAGGCTTTAGATTTAGATATGGGAGAGGAAGAGTTAGTGGATTTAGTGCAGCATCTTTACATCCTGCAACAATGGCAATTACAGACGATTTTATTGCTGTTGGCACACAATTAAAATTAGAAAAACCAACAAAAGGATGTGTTATTTCAACTTGTGATGGAATTGACGGACCAATTGTTAAGTTATTTAATGGTTCTGTAAGAAAACCAAAAACAAAAGAAGAAGCAAAAAAGCTTTATCCTGATGTAGAGGAAATAATTTACCTTGGAGATATTTTATTTCCTTTTAGTGATGTTGCAAATAGAAATTCAAAATTAGTAAGGCCAGGGTATGTTGAAGAGTGGTGGAAGCTTGAATTGGAAAAAGCAGGAGGAAAAGTCGAAAATTGTTTTGATGTTTCTTTTGAAAAGGCAGTAGAATTAAGTAAAGAGTTTCAAATACCTTTGCATCCATCTTATATTTATCTTTGGACTCAAATATCCAAGAAAGAATTTTTTAATTTAATTGAATGGGTAAAGCATTCAAGAGCAGGTAAAAAACTTATTCTGCCTTATAACCAATTAGAACAGGAAAAATTTGCTGTAGGGAAAAGAGCATTGGAACTTTTAGGAGTTGTTCATGAGGTTACTATTGAACATGTTGTTTTAACTTCTGAAGAGAGTAAGTCTTTTCTTTTTAATTTAGGAATTAATTTAAATATTTTAGAAGAACCTTGTTTTTTAAAAGAAAAAATAGATTTTTCAAAATTTACTATTGACAAGCTGCCTTTGGAAATCATAAATGATATATGTGAAGTTAAAATAAAAGATAAGGCTGGAGAATTTATTGGATCAAGAATGGGCAGGCCAGAAAAAGCAAAGCTTAGAAAATTAATCGGAAGCCCAAATGTTTTGTTCCCTGTTGGGAAAGAAGGAGGAAGATTAAGAAGTGTTCAGGAGGCTTGTAATGTTGGAAAAGTTAGGAGTTCTTTTCCTATTTATTTTTGTGAGAAGTGTGATAGGGAAACAATTTATCTTTCTTGTGAAAAATGTGGAGAAAAATGCAAAAAAAAGTTTTATTTTTTTGAAACAAAACAAAAGAGTTTTTCTAAAAATATTGAAGGAATAGAAAGGCAAGGCACTCCTTACTCTACTCAAAATTTAGAGATTAATCATTATTTTAATAGTGCAGTAGAAAAGCTTGGTTTAGAAAAAAATGAGATTCCTTTACTTGTTAAGGGAGTTAGAGGAGTTTCTTCTATGGATAAGAATGTTGAAAATCTTGCAAAAGGAATTTTGCGTGCAAGGCATAATTTACAAGTAAATAAAGACGGGACAATTAGGTATGATGTGACTGAGCTTCCTTTAGTTTCTTTTAAGCCTTTGGAAATTTCTGTTAGTGTGGAAAAATTAAGAGAGATTGGGTATACTGAGGATATTTTTGGTAAAGATTTAGAAAGAGAAGACCAAATTTTAGATTTGAGACCCCATGATATACTTTTGCCAAGCTGTCCTTTGACTCCAGATGAAAGGGCAGATGATGTATTTATTCGGGTTTCTGATTTTGTCGATGAAGAATTACAAAGATTATATAATTTACCCTCGTTTCATAATCTTAAGAAAAGATCAGATCTTGTTGGACAAATGGGGGTTTGCATGGCCCCTCATAATTGCGCAGGAGTTATTTGTAGGTTTATTGGGTTTTCTGATACATTGGGGCTTATGGCTAGCCCATATATGCACGCTGCAATAAGGAGGGATTGCGATGGAGATGAAGCAGCAATAATGCTTTTATCTGATGTCTTGTTAAATTTTTCAAGAAAGTTTTTGCCAAGCCATCGGGGAGGAACACAAGATGCACCTTTAGTTTTGAATGCTAAAATTGATGCTGGAGAGGTTGATGATCAAATTTTAGATTTTGAATTTCTTTATGAGTACCCTCTTGAATTATATGAGCTTGCAGAAAAAGGAGAGCATTCTTCTAAGGTAAAAGTGAATATGGTTAGAGATGTTTTAAAAGAAGGAAAAGACCCTTTTGTTAATTTTGGGTTTACCCACGACACAAGTAATTTTAATTCAGGGGTTTTATGTTCTAGTTATAAGACCCTTTTAACAATGCAGGATAAAGTTAGACACCAAATGGAATTAGTAGAGAGGATTCGGTCAGCAGATACTTCAGATACTGCGAGATTAATTATAGAGAGGCATTTTATAAGGGACATGCGTGGCAACTTAAGAAATTTTTCTATTCAAAATTTTAGATGTGTTGCTTGCAATGAAATTTCTAGAAGGCCTCCTTTAAAAGGAGTGTGCCCTTTTTGTGGGGGTAAGCTTATTTTTACTGTTCATGAAGGAGGAATTAAAAAATATCTTGAGCCAGCACTGGACTTAGCCAAAAAATATAATCTTTCTTTGTACATAAAGCAAAATTTAGAATTAGTTAAAAATTATATTGATAGTATTTTTGGAAAGGAATTGGAAAAACAAGAGGCTTTGGGCAAGTGGTTTTAGTATATTTTTAATTACAATAGAATTTAAAAGGAATTTTTTGTATTTATAAGAATGTCAGGAGTTTTTGGAGTTTATTCTATTGATGGAGAAAATGTAGCTGATGAACTTTTTATGGGGACGGTTGCATTACAACATAAGGGAGAAGAGGGATGTGGGATAAGTTTTCCTAAAGGGGATGGTTTTTATACCCCCAAATCCAAACAACTTGCATATTATTTTTTTAGAGATGTTACTAATGGGCTTAAGGGGCTAAGAGAAAAAGCTCCTAGTTTAGCTATTGGTCATACTCTTTATGAAAATAGCGGGGGGTTACAGCCTGTTGAGCAGTGGGGAGAAAACTATATGCTTTCTCTTGCTATGGATGGGATTTTGCTTGGATTTGGAGGGAAAAATGATTCTGTGTTAAGGACTTTGTTTTCTAGATATCTTGATGAAACAAATGATATTTACCTCGCTATAGAGATACTTATGAAAAAATTAAAAAATCATGGGTCTTATTGCGTTGTTGCCCTTATTAGAAAAGGGGATGAAATAAGTCTTGTTACTTTTAGAGACCCTAAAGGAATAAAACCCCTTTGTTTAGGTAAGAAAATAAGTGAAGGGGGGGTTAAATATGTTGTTTCTTCAGAAACTAAAGGGTTAGATGCTGTTGGAGCGCAGTTTATAAAAGATGTTGAACCGGGAGAGGTTGTTATTATTTCAAGAAGAGGTTTAGATTCTAAAAAAGTAGTTGAAGAAGAGCATGCTCATTGTTTTTTTGACTGGATTTATTTTGCTGATCCTACTTCTACAATTGAGGGAAAAAATGTTTATGAAGTAAGAAAAGAGTTAGGGAGAAAGTTGGCAAGAAGGCATTTAAAGAGAGTTTTAGATATCGATTTAGTGATGGCTTCTCCTGATTCTGGAAGGGGTGTTGCTATTGGCTTTCAACAAGAATTATGCAAACTAACAAATAGATTTATTCCTTATGAAGAAGTTTCTGTGAAAAATCCTGGAGCAAAAAGAACTTTTCAGGTAGAAGATGAAGAAGAGAGAAAACTGGCTGCTAGTGTTAAGTTTTTTATGAACCACAGCATCGTTAAAGGGAAGAATGTAGCTGTTGGAGATGATAGTATTGTTAGAGGCACTGTTTTTAAGGAGGGAATGATATCCAAGTTAAGACAGGCTGGAGCTAAAAAAATATATGCTATTATTTCTTGTCCTGCATTACTTCACTCTTGCATTAAAGATCCAAAGGGAAAAAATTTTGTGGCCTTTGGATTAAATGGAGGGGTTGAAGAAATTGGAGAGCAAGTAGCTAAAAAGATCAATGCTGATTTTGTTTGTTACCCTACTACAGAGGATATGGTAGAGACCATTGGGGTGGTAGATCTTTGTAAGGCTTGTATTGATGGGCAATTTCCTGTTGATAAAAAGTTTTGGTGAACATTTTAATATGGGGATATATGTTTTATAAATATTCTTTTTTCAATTCTCTAAACCCCTTCTAATTTTCAAACCAGGTATAACATAATTGTCGGCAAAAGTAAACAACCCATCATATCTGTTCTTCTGGTTCCTAGAGAGATGCAATAAATTCCTGTGAGGGTCGATATTATTAAGATAATTAATCCCATAAATCCAGAAACAATTATTACTATTATTGTAACAAAAATAATAATTAGTATTGAGAGAAGAGAGTATTTTACTTTAGTTATTCTCTGAGAGAAGAATTTAGCTAAATAAATAGTTATAAAAAAAGAGAGGATGCCAGATATTAAAATTACTGTAAGAATTAAAATTAAAAGAGAAGTGTTTAATTGACCAATTATTTCACTTATTGCTACTGCAGCACCTGTTCTTGTTTTTGAGATAACATAAAGAGAAATAAATGAAAATCCCATTACCAAAGTGTTTGTTGCTCCTAAGAGAACAAGAAAACCTTTTTTGTTTGTTTTTGAAATTGTGTTTGCAATTACTGCTGCTTGTCCTCCTCCTAAACCAGGAAGAAAACCACATATAAAAGAGGCAATTAAAGATCCAGTTAAGGGGGCCATAAATTTTGCTTTTGGTTTTTGTATTTTTTGTGGAGGGATTATCGTTTTATTTTTTATAGAGAGAGATAGTGCAGAAATTCCAAAGAGCCCGGTTAACAAAGGGAGGAGAGATTGATTTACTTCTAGTTTTAGTACAATTAATCCTAAGATTCCTGTAAGAGAAAAAACAATTGCAGAATTTTTTTTGCTTTTTTCTAAGAATATAACTAGTAGAGATACAATTATTAGAATATAGGGAATAGAGCTTTTTATAAGATCATAGGTTTTTGATACAAGGATTATTGAGGGCCAGGAAATTATTATTAGAATAAATATTGCAGCTAAGCTACCATATGCAGTTAAAAGTATTGCCTCATAGCCTTTTCCTTGTTTTAATAATTCATGTCCAGGCAAAACAGAGAGCTGAGTTTCTGTGTCTGGGCAACCTAAGAGGATTGAGGGAATAAAATCTAGAAAGGTTTGAGAAATTGCCATGGCAGTAATTAAGACAATAAGATAGACTGGATTTATTGAGCTTAACAAAGTTACTGATAATGAAATAAGAATTATTCCTACAAGATTTATGTGAATTCCTGGAAGTAGGCCCGCAATAACCCCTAAAATAATTCCTATTAGGAGGAATAGGATTATCTCGATAAGCATTTTATTTTTTAGATATAAGGCGAAATATAAACTTCAATTAAGCCTGCAACAATTAAGAGAGCAACTGAAATTCCTATTAGTATAAGTGCATCAAAAAGTATTCTTTTTCTTTTTGATTTTTCTTTAAAATCTTCTTTCCACAGTGCAACATAGAGAATTCCTCCTGCAAGAGCTATTGTGAAGTACGCAATCATTTCTGGAATTCCATGCAAAAAATATTTTGTGAATGCGATTGGCAGTGAAACTAAGCCAAGAGTATTTTTTGCTAAGTTTCCTATAACTAGCCCCATAATAGAAGCATTCCATACTAAAACATAAATTGCTCCTGCCCCATAAAAGAAGGCAAAGATTAGGGAGATAATTAATACCTTGAGATTATTTGTTAGAATTGGAAGAAAAGCACTTGGGTTTGCAAAGGATCCGGTTCCTATTGTTGCACGAATCCCTTCAACAGTTGATTCTTGGAATGCAAAAATAGAAGAGATTTTATCTGCAGGCAAGACAAAGGACCAAATTGTAAAAGATATAACAAAGCCTAAGAAAAGAGCCAGTAAAAGAATAATTATCTTTGAATGTTGCTTTAATATCCATGATTCTTTTTTAAAATTTTCTTCTTTTTCTTCTTCTATTTTTATCGCACTTTGAATTAAGTATAAACATGAGAAGACAGTGAGAAAAATCATTGCAATAGAAGAGTATTCTGGAAAAACCCATATTGAAAAAAGGATAGATATTGAGGAATAAATTAATCCAAGGAAAAATATTTCAAAGGGATGTCTTTCTGCCTTTTGTGGGTTAAAGAGAAGTTTAAACATATTTTGTGTTGTATATTAAAACTTATAATTGTTTTGTTTTAGTAATGTTTATTAATTCTTTTAGGGATTAATAGTTATGGATAAAAAAGAGAACAGTGTTCTAGCTATTGCTAGAGATGAGCTTTCTAAAGAAAAGAGAGATAGGGTAATATTATATTTTTTATTTGGATTGACTATTATTACAGCATCTTTATTACTTTTAATCTTGGCTTCAAAATTATTAATGACTGGTTATGCAACTTATGTGGAAGGGCAGGCAGGATATATTTCAGAAATAAATCTATATAGAAAAATTCCCACTGAGTACTGGCACGGTATTTATGGGCTTGCTTTAAGAGTTCCTGGATTTACTGAACAGCTTTTTTCTGATATTGATAGTGGAGAGATAACAAGGCAGGACTTATTTTTTACTTGTATCCAATCTGGTGCTACTGGCGGAAATGAAATTTATGCTTCAACTGTTTCTTCAATAGATTTTGATAATTTGCAGCCAGGAGATCCTTTAGAGGTTGATTCTTTTACTGGGTGTGATATAAATGAAATTGAACCAAATTTAAGTAGCACTCATGTTGATTGCGCGGTAAATACTTTTTTAGAGAATATGAGTATTCTTGTAGGGGCTACTAATATCTCTGGAATTCCTTCTACACACACCTACAGACATGATGGAGTAAATGATATTTTTGATTTAGGGCTTTTAAATGATGGCACAAATTTAGTTTATGTTGCCCATATTGGCAGTTTACAAAGAGGGTATAGTTATGAAAAATTAGTTAATTATCAAATGCTTTTGCCTTCGAATCCAGGCAATACCTCTACCTATTATTTTTTTACTGATCCGTATGATGAGTGTCCTGAGGGAGGAATTGGAGAAAACCTTAATTCTAGTGTTTATGGTTATGTTACTAATTCTCTTGGAAGTATAATTAGTGGAGCAACTATTAATGTTGCAGGATATGCCACAACATCTGATGCTTTTGGATTTTATAATCTCTCTTTTTATGCTGCTGTTGGAGCACACAATCTTATTGCAACTGCTACTGGTTATGATCCATACAACTCTAATATAACCATTAATTTTACTATATTTAATATTGAAAAAAATATTACTTTAATTACAGTGACTCCGGGAATTAATGAAACAATTAATCCGGTTGTTTATGGTTATGTAAGAGACTCTGCAGGAGCATTGTTATCAGATGTTAGTGTTCTTATAGGTAATGTAAATACTACTACAGATCCGTTGGGATATTATTCTCTTGATCCTATTTTTACTGCAGGCTCGCATGCAATTGTTGCTACAAAAACAAGCTATGAAAATTATTATTATGTTCTTAATTTTACTTCTTCGACAACAGAAGTTAATCATAATATTACTCTAACTGCTGCTGCACAACAATATGATTATCCTACCGGGCCTTATACTACAGGACCTTATACAGAACAAAAGCAAGGATCTCAACAGCAAAGAGTAGTACAAATTCCTATTCAAAGACAAGGAGAAGATTACTGGATTAGTACTTCTGAGTTAGATATGGAGGTAAGAAAAAACACTTTTGTTGACGAGGTGGTTAGTCTTTATAATTTTAAAGGAGGAGCAATGAACATTCTTTTTGATATATCAGATAATCTAGAAGATTTTGTTAAACTTGAAGCCTCTTCATTATCTGTAGCTTCTAGTTCTTTTGGGTATGTTACTCTTACTTTTTATGGAACTAGGCCGGTTGGAGAGTATAACGGAACCTTAACTCTTAGTGGAGATATAGAAAAAGAAATTCCAATTAAAATAAAGATTGTTGATAAAAACTTTCCTGTTGAGGTTTTATTGGGGCAGTTAGAACTTTTTAGAAGGACAATAAGTCCTGGAGATGATCTACAATATAAACTTAGTCTTCAGAATCTTCTTAGGGATCAGGGATATAAATTATTTTTAGAACTTTCAGTTAAGGATATTGAAGGAAATTCTGTAATTACTGATGAAGATGAGGCAGAGATTTTAAATTCTTTAACTTTATTAAAACAAATAAAAATACCGGATAATACCCCGGAAGGAGATTATCTTTTGAATATTAGAATTAAGTATATGAATCTTTATACTGATCTTTCTGCACCTTTTAAAATACAAAGGCCGATTTATCTTTACGCTGTTTTTGGAATCCCGCTTTGGATCTTTTTCTTGATTGTTTCCTTTATTAGCTTTGTATTTTTGAACATGTTCTTGTATCGGGTTTATAAGGAAAGAAAAAAAAGATATAGAATTGCTTTAGATTATGCTACTCTGCCTAAGCCTGGAAATAGAATTGTTAAATTAGGGTTGATTGCAGAAACAAGACGGTCTGCTTATTATGAGATTGATAGACTTACAACCCATGCAATTGTTTCTGGAGCAACAGGTATGGGTAAATCTATTTCTGCCCAGGTATTAATTGAAGAGGCGCTTTTAAATAATATTGCAGTTATTGTTTTTGATCCTACTGCACAATGGAGTGGAATGCTCAGAAAATGCACAGATAAAAGAATGCTTGGATTTTATCCTAAGTTTGGGCTTAAAGAAGGAGATGCTAAGGCATTTAAAGGAAATGTTAGGCAGATTAGGGACGCAAGAGAGATGATTAACATAAATAAATTTATGAATCCAGGGCAAATACAAATTTTTAGTCTTAATAAGCTTCAGCCTAAGGATATGGATGTTTTTATTGCCAATTTTATTAGAGGAATATTTAAATCAGATCCAAAAGAATCTCCTAATTTAAAAATGCTTTTGGTTTTTGATGAGGTTCATAGACTTTTAAGTAAGTTTGGTGGAAGCGGACAAGGATTTTTACAAGTTGAAAGGGCGTGTAGAGAGTTTAGAAAGTGGGGGTTAGGGGTAGTTTTGATTTCACAGGTTTTAGCAGATTTTGTTGGTGAGATTAAGGCAAATATTAATACTGAAGTTCAGACAAGAACTGTTGAAGAGTCTGATTTAGAGAGAATTAAAACAAAATATGGTGAAGAGTATCTTAAATCTCTTGTAAGAGCAGAGGTTGGGGTTGCTATGTTTCAAAATGCAGAATATAACCGAGGTAAACCTTATTTTATTAACTTTAGGCCTATACTTCATAATACAAGGAGACTCAGCGACGAGGAATTAGAAAAATATAATTCTTATAATGATATTCTTGATGATTTAGAATATCAGATTGAACAA